>Ga0070685_10000251_pt1 | contig 35059 bp, 38 predicted proteins | sample KBSS13LmetaG_FD_65651 | JGI IMG/M metagenome (GOLD analysis project Ga0070685, IMG submission 65651) | Switchgrass rhizosphere microbial communities from Kellogg Biological Station, Michigan, USA - KBS S1-3L metaG | ecosystem: Host-associated > Plants > Roots > Rhizosphere ...
CATCCATTTGCTCTTTAGTATAGCGTAAGCAGTTATACTCTGGCAGTATTTGGTGTATGTTCGGGTAAAAAATGTGTACACCGACGCACGTTGCATAGGTAGTTTTGGAAAACTTGGGCGTGCCGCACGATTGTACTGGTTACGCTATACTTACATGTATGACTCGTGTGTTGCACGACAAACTGTTTCGGCCACTGTTGCTCTTGTGCGGGTTATGTATGGTGCTGTCATTCGCGCCCAGTGTGGCGGCATCGCCGTTTGGGCAAGGGGTGTTTGGGGCTCAGGTGCCATTTGGGGCGGTCACTAGCCTTACCATTGCACTTGGTGGCAATGTTAACCTAAGTTTGACGCCGAGCGGTGCAACCTTTACCGGCAGCGGCTCACATACTATTACCGTGACCTCTACCGATGCAGCTGGCTACGCCCTCTATATTTACAGCGCAGGCAGCACGGCATTGACCAATGGGGCAGTAACGTTACCGGCCAGCGGCAATAGTAGTGCTGCTCCATTGGCAACAAATACGTGGGGCTACAATATCGACGCCTCTAGTAACTATATTGGCCTAACGGCGACCCCTGTACTCCTTAAAACTGCGTCAGGACCATATGAATCAGGGGATAATACTACGGTGACCTATGGAGTCCTTGCTGGTGCATCACAAGCGGCGGGGAACTATACGGCATCGGTGACCTACACGGCCGTTGCGCTTAATGAGTAGCTAGCCCTGATCGCTTTGTGAATCCTTGTCGCCAGCGGGCTTGCCTCCGCGTCGTTTCCTGGCGGTGCTAGCCAAGATTGCTATGGCTAACACAAACGCAACCGACCAAGGTGGTATGTAGACGACCCATCGCGATTGTTGGACCACCCAATTGGAGGCTGTTTTGTAGCCGTATGTCGCACGGTAAATGCCAGGGAGTGCGGGACTTGGAATGCTCCCACTCAGACTGCGAACCTTACCTGGCAGCAGAACATGAGCTGATGAAGTCTCGGCGGGCTTGGTAAAAAGGCCATGGAGCTGCCCTCCGATGTACACAAACGAGTAGACGTTGCCGGTATTAATGGGTCGCAAACGGAAGGGAATAGTCCGGCCAAATGATATGAGTTGGATGGAACTGTCCTCTAGATGACTTACGGTAGAGAGCTTGCCGTTAACCGTCACATATGCCAAGTCGGCAGCTTGCAGGGTACTGCTAACGCCGCCGGAAGCGAGGTTAGCACTTGCAAGCAGGGTATAGTAGTAGCCGCCTGGAGCACTGCGTGCAGGTACGTCGAGGCTATACGAGATATCACGTGTTTGGTTTGGTTGCAGGATAACAACAGATTGATCTATGTGCAGCCAGTTGTTGGCGGGCGCGTGAAAGGTGTAATCGTAGGTGTAGTCGGTAACAGAGAACTGCTCTACGGAGAGGCTGACACTCAATGGGTTAGAGGTAAGGTTCGCCACACTGAATGAACTCTGTGTGCCGTGGCCGGCGTCCACTGACAGGTATTGCCGCAAGGGCGTAATGAGTAAACCACGTGCTGGGGCGGGGGGCGGCGCGGCTGCCTGAGCGGTGCCGATCGCAATGTAGCCTAGTACTAGGCCGAGTGTTAAAAGCAACAGGCTGAATCTACGCTTCATGCCAGGTCGTTTTTAGGAGCGTTTCGTGAGTATTACCTGGATATCACTGACGACATTCTTGTAGTGCTGGATGGCGAAGGTTTGCGCCTCTTGGCTGCGATTTTGCCACTCGGGAGTCAGTACGTATCCATAGGTAAAATCGAAGTCGCATTGTACAGGGTAGTGGTCGAGCTTATTATCGATGCGCCATTGTTTATTGAGGTATAAAAAGCTTGCTTCAGAGATGGCTCGCTGGTGCGTAGGGTCTTGCCAAGCACGCATACTTGAGTAATAGGGGCAAATAATGCGAGCAAAGCCGCTGGTGGCAATATTGGGATTGTTTGGGTCGAATGCTGCTGGCTTTAAAATACGGTAAATCTCATCAAAGAACTGAAAAAACGGGTCATGATAGCCATCACCATGGGGGATGTGCTCCACGAAATGTGAGCATTCAATCTCGTCGACTGAGCCGTCTGCGAACTGATCCCAAGGGAACTGGAGCAAGTTTTGGACGTAGTCGGCGTCTTTAGTTTTGGCGATATCGACGCCCTTAAAGCCCTCGGGCTTGTTGTTGCCGCATGCCAGCGAGAGCCGCAGTGGCTTTTCAGTTTTGGGGGCGGCTTTAGTGCTCATCGTTTCTCCTTACCACATTAGTTGATTAGCGGCGTCATAATGGCCGACTTTGACGCGTGAGTCGCAGGCGAATTTGTAACCAAACTCCCGGGCGTGCTGGAAGAACCAGAGATCTTGGGTAAAAACCTGGGCACCACCACCGAGCAGTACTTCTTGCTTGGTTTTAAACCAGTTGCCATAGTCGAAGCGCGTATCTTTCAGCATCTCTAGACGAAAAAGGGTAAAACCCATACCTAAGCCATTGCAAGGGGTAATGGTATCAGGCTGAGGAATGCGGGGGATGAAGTTTAACGGCATAGCTGCCGGATCGCCATAACACATTGGCTGGCCACCTTCACCCTTGGTCCAGTATAGGCCGCCAACCGCATCGTATTCATCGATGGATTCATAGAGCTTAAGTAGACCATCGGCAGGTGGGGCGTTATCTTCTTCGAGCGTCAGCAAAAATTTGAACGTGCTGAGCTCTTCATTTTCCAGAATCATTTTTATGACCTGGTTGTACGCCTCACCAACTTCCATGCCCTCCATAAAGAGTGGGCCGAGGACTTTTTGATTCATGGGGCGGATTAAGCCTTGCCAACTTTGGACGATACGGGCGGGGATGAGGCCTCGGGTGGGGCATACGATGATAGTCGATAGATCTCGGTATGTTTTTTGCTTTTCGAGGCGCGTCGCGTAGTCGCTGGCATTATGAATCCCAGCATTATCGGGTACGAGAATTTGAGGTTGCGCCATGCTATCTTAAAATTATATCACGCAACAAGCCAGGCTACCGTGGGTGTGATGGCTATACGAGGTGGTGAGAGGGTAACCGTGGCCGACCAGTAATCGGTAGTACCACTGCTGCCGACGTTGCCAAAGGCGGTTGGGTTTTCCGTACCACTGGCGCTGAGCAGCTTAGTGGCAATTGCTGCATCATTGCCTGTAGCGTTGTTTGTGACGATAGTGTAGCCGGTGGGGGCCGTCCAGCCGCCAGGGTTTGAGCCTGTCCAGTTGTCCCCAATGGCAAGCGCCATAGCCGCGCTAGAGACGGCTACAACAGGTGGTGGGTCGGGGTTAATGGCTACTCCACTGGCACTGGTGGTCTGAGCGGAGGCGTCAATCGGGTTGCTGGTATCGCAGCCACTAAAACCAAGGATGTATAACTCGCGGTAGATAGTGCCGGTGTAGGTCCAAGTAAGGTTTGGCGCGCTTACACCCCGCACAATATAGCCGAGGTAGTAGCCAAACTGTGAGCTTGCACTAGTGCCGCTGAAGATGGTGGTCCAGCCGGCTGGAGGTATAAAGGCTGTGCTGCCTTCAAGTTCGAATAGCGCAACCAGTACATCCCCCTGCACAGTCCCTGTTGGCTCGGTTCCGGTTGGCTGGGTACCGGTGGCGATGGAGTGAGTTTCGTTGCGGAAAGCGATGGCCATAACAGGGTCCTAGTAAGTAGCGTTAAATATGGCGTTATAGAAGTTTGCAGATTGTAGGATTGAGGCGGCAGTGTTGTTGATCTGGCTGCCCACAATGGTTGCTGGTCCAGCCGATGTGGCGGCAGTATATACACCCTCAAATAACACAACATCGCGTGCGGCAGTTGTGTTGGTACCGATTGGTGTTAATACGGCACCTCCGGCGACACCGTTGATCTGGTTGTTGCCATACAGAGTCATACTGGCGCCGGGGGCAGTCGTTGCACTCGAAATTGCCGCTGCTATCCAATATTCCCCAGGAGTGACATTAACGTTCATGGGTACGGTGAGCTGGCGCATACCACTAACACCGGTGAGCGAGGTACTGCTGACGCTACTGGCAGCCTGCCATGAGAAAGCATTGTTGGTACTGCCCGAAGAGGCGAGTGAAAGTGTTGAACCGTTTAAGGTGTACAGGCCCATCCATAATGACATCTTTGCCGAGCCGGTGGCGTTTCCAGTAGACGTTCCCACGGATATAGAACCACCAATTTTGGCGGCAGAACCGCTGACGTAGAACGGCATGTACATGTGCTGAATGGATAGTGAGCCTTGAGGCAATGTTCCAATCGAGGCGAAAATATCATCGGGGTACTCCCAGCGTGAAAGCGTTGTGTAGGTCGGGGCCACGGGCGCACCGATACTGATGGTTGAGCCGTTGGTTGAGATGCTAACGGCACCGGTGGCGGATAAGCTTGAGGTGGCGGGTGCGGACAGCTGTACCGATCCACCCGAGTAACCCACACTCATGGCGCCTAGCCCGTTTAGGCTGACGCTGCGAGCATCCACGGTTGTGCTAGAGTTCTGAGTGCTGTTTCCCGGAGCGTACATGCCCAATGTTTGGTTCGTTTGCGAAGTGATGCCGTTGTGCGAAGCGGTAATTGTTGAGGCGTTCAAACCAAAACTCACGCCGTTGCTGTTAGAGAAGGTAACCGCAGCCAGAGAGGCAGAGTTGCCACCAGCCGAAAAATTGATGCTGGCATTGGCGGCATTCACGCTCACTGTTGCGCCACTGGCACCAGTAGTTTGTGACAGCGTGATATTGTTGCCACCAGCAAACACCACCGTGCCGGTTGAGATGACCATGCTCGCGCCCGCCGTATTTCCGGCGAAGCTGGCATTTATTCTGCCGCCGTTTACTGATGGGGTGTACGCCATAATGTAAAACTATAAGTAGTATATCAAATTGGCTGGCATGGCAAGTCTATAGAATATACCATAGTGAGCCGTTACTGATGAGACCGACGGCGGTATATTGCAAATCTAAAGTAAAACTGGTCAGGCCGTCGATGGTGTCGGTGCTCGAGCGAGTAATAATAACAGTGTGTGCGGAGTTGTCGATGCGTTTCACATAAAACCGATAGCCTGCTAAGCCACTGGCTACCGGTAGGGTGATGGTGACATTGCCACTGGTGGCATCGGCAAACACAACTGTGTCGTTGCTGGTGATCGTATAGTTAGTAGTCTGAGTTCCGGTGGTAAACGTACCATTCAGATTTCCCCAGGCTGGTAGGCCGCTGGCAGCCTTTAAGACTTGGCCGTCACTGCCAATGGCCAGGCGCACGAAATTGCCGCTGCTGTCACGATAGTATAAGTCACCGGTTGCCCCAGAGGAGTCATCATAGATGGCCACTTTTTTGCGTGTAGTGCCGGTGGTTATGGTGAAATACAGCGAATCAGTGTTAAATTCCATCGCCCCGGCTGCGGGTGTGGAGAGGACGGTGCCCGAAGTAAACGTCAGGGGTGCAGTGCTTGCGCTGCCTGCCCGAATGGTAACATTTTGGTGTCCGCCGTTTACTGCGTTATCGGTGCCATCATCGTAGTGCTCCTTTTTAAGGTACTGGCGAATAATGTCACCCCACGTGCCGTCGTCACTGTTTACTATCGGTAGACGTTGTGGTGTTGCCATACTCTATGCCTATTCGCCGAATTTACGTGTTCCAAAGCCTGCTAAACCGTTGCTATCAGAGGTGGCAGTGGTTTGGGTTGGCTTGATGCTCGAAAATAAAGATAAAAAATTATTAAGACCAAACAACGCCAAGGCGGCTGCAGCCATATACTCTAGAAATTGTTTACGAGTGATCTCGGTAGTGAGTTTCTCGCGCAAAGTATCATGCATGTTTTTCTTTTCCGTTGTTTTGGAGTTTGTATCTGTGATCACAAACATGTCCCCTAAAATAGGAGAACCATATTCCACAAACCTGCACATAAGTAGAGGTCCAAATCCACTATAGCATAAGCAATATGCGAATGTATAACTTAGCTCTTCTCGGCTGTAGGTTGCGGCGGCGCTTTACGCTTGTTACGCACATACCTCCAGATTGGTCTTGCCGCGGAGCGTGCAATCATGAAAATTGCAAACAAGAGCAGCAGCGTTGCCGTGAGTACGCCAAGCAAAATCTTCCATGGTATTACCCAGAAGCTCACAGAACTTTCTATGGGGACGTCGTGACCACCACTGCTATAGACGGCCACCAGATGCGCAGTGTAGTGGCCAATCCGTAATTTAGAGAGTGATGCCCAGTTCCAGACGAGCTTTTGCTGAGTGGTGCCATCAGTATTCTGTGTCGTTTGATAGGCGGGAAAGCCGTCATTCCATGTGGCGGTTATGGTGCGTTCGGTACCTGGTAGGATGTAGCCATGTGTGGTGTTTACGGTAAGCGAGGCAAGTGGGGCCTGCGTGTGGCTGCCACGCTGTATGAATATGTTACCGTATGGCTGGGTAATAGTGTTGCCAGTATTGCGAAAGCGTACCGAAAAAGTTGCGGGCAGGTACTCATACATATGCTTGCTGACACTAAATCCGTTGACTTTCAGGCTACTCGTGGTTCCGGGGCGGTCGATATTTATAAGGGTAAATACTGCCACGGAGCCGTTGATAACTCTGCTGCCTTCCGATGCTTTCGGTGTGTTTTGACGGCTTATAACCAGGGCAAACGCATAGCTAAAACCAGCGTCTTTTGGTATGTTGAGGGTGATTTCTTCGTTTTCCCATTGGCCAGGCTGTATGGTGAAACTTGGTGCAGAGAAACTGATCCAGCGTGCAATGTCGGGAGGGGTAGTGTCGAGCAGTCTTACCGCATTGCTGTTGCTACTAAGGGTAAAACTGCGGGGTTCAATTTTAAGCTGTTCCGTGCCGCTGCCACCGTTGCGTATTTTAAGCTCTAGTTGGGTCTTGGTGCCGGGCTTTACGGTCGTGACGAGCGGTGAAGGGGTGACCTGTAGACTGAAGTCACTGGGCGAAGCGTCGGCAAATACTGGCGCTGTGCCTGTAGCAAGTATAATTGCTAGCATTGCCCATGTAGCGGTATGTTTCAAGGTCCCTCTCATCATTATCATCTAGTATAGCAAACCGCGGCTGTTGCAGCCGCGGTTAAGAATTTCGTGTGATCGTGTTCAGCTAGAAGAGACCAGCACCTACAACAGTGATTGTGTCCGTGTAGTCGGATGCAGCCGCAGTTGAAGCATTAACTGCTATGTTGTTTGTCATAGTGAGCACTGCAGTGTTGGCCACACCAGCACTACTAGCTAACAGACGCAAGCCAGTATCGAGACCACCACCCTTGTAATTCACGCCACCTGAGGCAAAAGCAGGGTCAACGGTAATAGCCCCACCACTGACGATGCTGCTAGTTACGCCTGTGTTATAGCCTGCTGTTCCTGCACTAAGCGTGCTGACTGTGCCTGGTGTTGTAGAGGCGATAGTTGCTGACGCGGTTGCCGATGAAAGACCAGTGTTGGCGTCCTTTGCCCAAACCATCCAACCATTCTTTGCATTAGTGTTAACAGTCACTGTGCGGGGTGTGGGGCTAGTAGAAACAGCAGCTGAACTAAGTGTGCCTAAGGCATCTGTGTTGCCGCTGAGTGCAAATGAGAAGGCTGGAGGCACGGTGGCAGTAACAACAATCTGGTCATTGGTAATGCTTGCGCTGGCAAACTGGGCGGTGTCAATGTCGGTCGGAGTGCTGGTTTGCGTAGTGACGCTGCCCAAATTAGATGGGCTTGCGCTTGAGGTTACCGTCACGGCCGCACTGTTTGTCCAGTTGAAACAGTATAATGTGCCCGCAGTTAGGTCGCCGCTGCCGAATGTCACATCCTGTCCACTTACGGTTGAAGCCGTAGCAATGCTTGGCCAGGCAGTACCGCCTGTTGGCCATGATAGGTTAGTAGTACTAACAGTAAACGTTCCGGCGGCGCCAAGCGTGTAGCCAGTGGGAAAGGTGACCTTAACCTTCGCTTCAGTGGCCGTGCTTGCCGGCTTAGCGCAGACGGTCCCGGTAGTGGCCGTGCTTATCTGCATCCTGTCAAAACGTACAAATACTTCGCTAAGAGCTGCGGCATGCGCCGTTTGGTCAAAACCGAACAGAGTAATAGAGCTTGCTGCTGTTACGGCTGCAATTGACAAACGGAGGAGTTTTTTATTTTTAGACAGATGCATATGTTATTTTAAAGCACTTTCAAAAATGTTTATGCTTACCCTTACTAACGAGTGTACATGATTTACAACATACGTGCAACAATCTGCACGAATGATGGGCCACAGCGTCCTTATATGCACCCCTCATCACCGTAGAATGATGTAAATACTACTACTATCTACCAGGCCCAGTGGCGTATAACTTGCTGGTAGGTGTTCTGAAGCTGGTCCGAGCTGGCACTGCCGTTCGTACTAAATGCCAGCTCAACGTAGTGATCACCCCGGGTCCAGAAAACGACGATGTTTGCAGGCCCGGATATGGCATGAAAGGCGACTGCTCCTGTGGGCAACTCAGGCGGGGTAAATGTGCCATACATGCCACTGCTAGCGCGTAAGTGGTAATCACCAATACTACTCAGGCCATCTGATGGCAGGGTTGCCCAGGTGGCCGCAAATTGCTGATCTGTAGTTGTGTCGGTCGCGGCTACGAGTCTGAGCTGGATAAGCGGATCTGTTGGTGTTTCCGTCTGTGTCTTTAGGCTAAAACTGATAGGCAGTGTGGTTGAGAAATATGCCGTTTTGATGAGGAGTGGCTCCGGCAAAGAGGGCTGGGGTTGTTGTGTCGATATTTGAGTAGCCACAGTGCCAACTGCTGCCGAACCGGCCCAGCGTCGTACGGTCAAGGCTACTGGTATTAGCACGGCTGCGCACGATGCAGCCGCGATGGTTAACAGTTTGGGCCGGTGTTTCACCTAATGTTTCCTTGCACGCCGAATGGTCTTAGGCCGCCCATGTGCAGAAATCTGGGCATACGCAAGTGCGTGTGCTTGAATCCATAGCCAACCAAAACCTGAAAGCACCAGTAAGTACGCGCCGTATACCCCAATTAGGCTAGGGCCGCCCCATATTGGTCGAGTAGGTGTAGCGAATATACCTGTTCCGGGCGACGGTGGTACATAAGGAGTTACTGCGGCGTAGTGTTGCGTTAGAACCTGGCCTGCTGAGTCAGACGCCTGCACAGTAACATCATAGGATTGCATCAGGCCGTAGTGGTGCTGATAGCTCAGCTGACCAGCATCGCTGAGGTGATATGTTTCGGTCGCATTGTCTCCCCAGTTGATAATGAACGTATACGGAGCTGTGCCACCGGCAATAGTGCCCAGCCACACCGCATTTTTCTGGGGCCCAAAGGTGATGAAGGGCGTATTTATGGTCAAGGTGAGTGGTGGCAGAGTAGATGTTATGGGTGCTGGTGTTGTCGTGTCGGTATTGGGAGTACTTTGGGCGACAGGAGCTGCCGGCGGAAGCGGTGGGGCCGGTGGGGTGTATGTTACCGTCACAGGGGCACTGTCGGGGCCAGTGTCACCAGTGATGGTATAAGACCGAGCGACCAGGGTGTTCCTACCGGCTTGGAGCGTGAAGCGTAGGCTGAAATTATTGCTGCTGTCACATGGAACTGATCCAGTCTCGGCACCATTATCAACTGATGCTATAACAACCTGCGGCGTGACTACGGGGCAGCTACCATCCAAAGTCAGGTCGGCTTTATCAGTTACCGTATTATCTGGCGGGTGTGTAATAATTGCGGGGTCGTCAGGGATAGGGGCGGCTATACGTGCGTACACATAGAGTGAATCAGCTGTAGCTCGAGCGAGGATACTAGTGCCCACTATAGTCAGTCCGGCAAGGCCGATAACAATAGCTAGGCTGCGATACGATGTGTGTTTATGATGGAGTAGCCTGCCGGTGTGTCGGTGGTGTTGCAGATGGAGTTTTTGATGGAGTACATGCATGTTTTGTGCTGCCCTTTATTCCAGTATAGCCTACTATTCTAGGCTTGGCTGAGAGCAACTCTGTGGCGGGCGGTGTGCTTGGCCTCAACCCAGACAATGCCGCTCACTGAAACAGCCGTGAGGAACATACCATACAGCCCAAAGAGTGTTGCTGGTGTCACTACCGAAGTTCGATAGGCGGTGAGACTTGTCTTTGCTGCCGCCAATGTATAGGCGCCAACAGCAAATTGCTGACTGGTAGCATGGCCAGCACTATCCGCAACAGTTATGAGCGCATTATATGAGGCTAAGCGTATGTAGGCATGTCCAAATGATTGGTTTCCGCTGTTGCTGGTGATGTTGTCTTGCTTGCCGTCATCCCAGTCTATATGAATGTGGTATGGTGGCGTACCGCCGCTAACGGTGCCAGTCCAGGAGGCCGCTCTATCGTCGCCTAAATAGCTCAGCGGGTTGCTAGTGTAGAGTGCTACTGGAGATGGGCTAGTTTTTGACGCCATATTCGTTGGAACGGTGATGTGCACAGGCGTGCCAATAGGTCCTGGTCGCGAGATGATGGTATACGTTTTAGTAACAAGCGTATGGGCACCGCCACTCAGGGTAATTGGCAGCGAAAAATCATTGTTGCTATCGCAAACGGCGGACCCAACGCTGTTATCGTCAACCACAATCTGCACTACAACTTGGGGCGAAACTATCGGACAGCTGCCGAGTACCAGCAGACTGCTTTTGGTGAGCTTCGCCCCATCGGCGGGTTGCGTAATAATTGCCGCTGCGGTTGGTACCGGCGGTGCCACCATAGCCTGTACGCTCACTAGTGAATCGGCGGCGACTCGGCCAGCAACGGTTACGGCTACCATTGCTAGCCCTGCAAATGCAAAGACAACCGCTAGCCCTCGGTACGAAGTGTGCCGATGGTGTAGCACCTTACCGGTATGTTGGTGATGCTGTAGTTTGAGGTGGTGGTGTATTTTTTGGTGCAAGACGCGCATGTTTGTTTGGCAACCTTTATCTAGCATTATAGCGCACTAGGTTCGTAGTCTATACTGTAAGCAAAGGAGTTAGTACACGTGGCAGAGACCAAACCAAAAAAGCTGGCAGTTATAGACGGAAAATCGGTGTTTTATCGGGGCTATTACGCCATGCCGAATCTGACGACAAAGGATGGCATTTCTACGGGTGGTGTCTATGGTTTTGCCACGATGGCACTCGAGGTGATTAAACAGCTTAAACCAGATTACGTTGCCGTTGCCTGGGATAAGCCCAAGACCAACATCCGCCGCCGGCTTGCGCTCTACTCCGAGTATAAAGCCGGCCGCAAACCTGCACCTCCTGATTTTTACGAGCAAATTCCCGTGCTCCACGAACTGCTCCAGGCGTTCGGCTGGCCACTCTATGAACTAGACGATTACGAGGCCGACGACATCATGGGGTCGCTGGCTGTGCAGGCTCATGCACAGGGCATTGAAACGATGCTCATTACTTCAGACCTCGATATGCTACAGCTTGTGAACAGCAGCGTGCACGTCTATGCGCTCAAAACCGGCTTTTCTAACATTGAGCTGTATAGCCCTAAAACCTTCGAGACAAAATACGGCATAGATGTGCAGCAGTTTGTCGATTATAAATCACTGGTGGGTGATTCATCAGATAACATTCCTGGTGTGGCCGGCGTGGGTCCAGTGGCTGCACGCAAGCTGCTGAACGAATACAAGACGCTGGATGGTATCTACGAGAACATCGATCTCATTTCCGGCAAAACACACAACCAGCTGGTCGAACACAAAGACACGGCATATCTAAGCCATAAGCTGGCAGAGATCTGGACTGATGCGCCACTCAAGCTGGACTTAACAGAGGTAGATGGTAGCAAGGTCCAGCCCGAAAAGTTGCTTCAGTTGCTTGAAAAACTAGAGTTTAAGAACCTGGCGCGGCAATTGCCAGACATAATGCAGGTCGCGGTGGAGGCACATCAGGCGGTACATGGTGGTGTAGCGCTCAAACCGGGTAAAAACCATATTGTAGACAGCGACGAAAAGCTTGCGATGGTAGATATACCACGTTCTGAGCCCCTATACATTCACACCCGTGCTGCGGGCAAGCATGGAGTTCGGCCCGAGGTGCTTATCTTAAGCACGGACGGTAAAGACGTGCATCCCTTTGACCTACGTAAGATAGATGTGGATATCGTCGTGGAAAAGCTACGCACCTTAGGCCCGCTGATAGGCTACGATGTAAAATCTTCGCTCCAGTTACTCCTTGAACTGGGCATCACGGAGCTGCCCGAGGTAGAGCATGATGTACTCATCGGCTCATTCCTTGTCAATTCGCTTCGCCGCGAGCAATCGTTGACTGAATTAGCCGTGGCCGATCTCGGTTATGGCGGTTCACCGTTTGAAGACCTTGATGCAGATGAGGTTATCAGCCGTGCCCCCGAAATCATCGCAGCCATAAAAGCGCTGCATGACCAACAAGTGAAACAGCTCGCAGGTATGCCCAAGTTGCCCAAGCTAGCGAAGACGGTCGAGTGGCCGGTAATACCCGTGCTTGCCCGTATGGAATGGCAGGGTATACAGCTCAATGTTGACTATCTAAAAACATTTGCCGTTGAGCTCGACCGAAGCATTTCTGACCTTGAACAAGAAATTTACGGTCACGCCGGCAAGGAATTCAACATCGGTAGTCCTGCTCAACTAGCCGACATTTTGTTCGAGACGCTGCAGTTGCCGACCAGCGGCATCAAAAAGGGCAAAACCGGCTACAGCACTGCCGCCGATATGTTAGATAAACTTCGGCCGTTGCATCCAATTATCGATTTGATTACTCAATACCGCGAGGTGACCAAGCTCAAAAACACTTACGTTGACACGTTGCCGGAGCAGACTGATGGCCACCATCGTGTCCATACTACCTACGCACTTACGGTTGCCCAAACAGGACGCCTAAGTAGCAACGATCCGAACTTGCAGAACATCCCTGTCCGTACTGAGCTCGGCAAGCGTATCCGTACGGCATTTGTGGCAGGCAAAGGCAAGCGCCTGGTAAGTGCTGATTACAGCCAGTTTGAGCTTCGTCTGGCGGCCGCTATGAGTGGCGATGATGATATGGTGGCACAGTTTAACAGAGGTGCCGATATTCATGTAACAACTGCTGCACAAATTTACGGCCGCGAGCTGGAGGATGTCACTAAGCAGCAACGCAGCGCCGCCAAAACGGTAAACTTCGGGGTGTTATATGGCATGAGCCCGCATGGCCTTAGTGCCGCTACTGGTATGACGTTTGAACAAAGCAAGCACTTCATTGACGAATACTTCAAGCTGCGCAAACCACTCATCGGCTACCTGGAGGGTCTCAAAGACCAGGCGCGTGACCAAGGCTACGTCGAAACGCTCTTTGGCCGTCGTCGTCCTATGCCCGATATCAAAGCCAGCAATTTTATGGTACGCAGTGCTGCCGAGCGCGCCGCTATGAACATGCCTATCCAGGGCACCGAGGCAGATCTGATGAAGCTCGCTATGGTAGCGGTTGATACAGAGCTAGAAAAGATCGATGGTGCCAAGCAGCTGCTGCAAATTCATGACTCCATCGTGGTTGAATGCAACGAAGCTGATGCCGAAAAGGTGGCTACTATGCTTAAAAAGATCATGGAAGCCGTCGACCCTGATTTATCGGTCAAACTCCTGGTAGATACCTCTATCGGTCAAAACTGGGGTGAACTATAAGATACAGAGCTATTCACGACTATAGCTTTGTTAGGTATGATATAGGCTTGTAATTTAGGGAGTATGGGCATGCAGAACAACTGGAGTGACAAGCACACGGCTGAGTATGCCACAAGCGACTGGATAGATAAGCCATCTATCTTCGCGGAAACGGCCATCTCTTACTTTCCCGAGAAAGGAAAGATTTTAGACCTGGGTGCAGGACAGGGGCAAGATAGCCGCTTTTTTGCCGAGCATGGATACGCAGTCACTAGTACTGATTTGGAACAGTCTGCCCTTGATCTTAGCAAGTCTAAACTGCCACACGAACTGGCAGACAAGGTTGATCTACGGCAAGTGGACTTGCGGGAGCGACTGCCATTCGCCGATGCTATGTTTGATGTAGTCTATGCCCATTTATCGTTTCATTACTTTAGTGAAGAAGTCACCAAGCAACTGCTGGCAGAGGTTAAACGCGTGCTTCGCCCAGGTGGAATGCTGGCGTTTTTGGTCAACACTGCCCTTGATCCGGAAGCTGACATGGGTATCGAAATTGAGCCCAACTATCGCCAGATAGGTCAGACGGCCAAGCGTTTCTTCACAATTGAGATGACGAAAGAATACACTATGGGTTTTGTAGCAAAAGTACTAGATAACCAAGGCGAAACATATAAAGATCGTGCCAAGGGTGTCCATAATCTTATTCGTTTCATAGGGACTAAATCGGAGTAGGTTATATATGAATAAACAGATTGTATTCAGAGGTGAGCTCTTCGAAATAGAGCAAGCCACCCAGCCGGACGGACGGGTATTTGAGCGAGCGGTACGGGCACCGGGCGTACGCCTTATCATTGCAGATAAGCCAAATCAGAAAGTCTTGCTTACTAAAGAGTGGCGGGCCGAATTGAATGATTGGGACTATCGCCTACCGGGCGGTAAAGTATTCGACACTTTAGCCGACTATGATGCGTTCCGTGAAAATAATGGAGATATGGCCGAGGCAGCAGAGCAAAAGGCAATTGCTGAAGCTGCGGAGGAAGCGGCGGTCGACATTAAGGCACTACACTTATTCAAGAAATCTACCCTCGGAGCTACAGTTGTGTGGGACCTGTGGTGCTTTGAAGTGACTGAGTGGCTGATGTCTGAAGATGGTCAAAAGCTAGAGGAAGGTGAACAAATCGAAACGGATAATTGGTTCACCTTCGCTGAGGCAAAACAGATGATACTTACTGGCCAGATGCAGGAAGAAAGAGTGGCGCTTATACTGCTGCAATGGCTTGAAGGTATTTCTAATAAATGACGGATATACAACAGCGTATCGCCTGCAAGGCAGTGGTGGTAGACAACGATGGAAGAGTGCTGGTGCTGCGTGAAGCATCGACTTATGAAGAAGGTACAAATAGTGGTCGCTGGCATTGCCCAGGTGGCCGCATACACCCTGGCGAACCGTTTATTGAGGGCCTAAAGCGCGAAGTTGCTGAGGAAACAGGTTTGGAAATTGCAACGCATGAACCGTTTTACGTTGGTGAGTGGTTTCCCATGATCAAAGGGGTACAGAATCAGATAATAGCTATCTTCTTTGCTTGTACTCTAGCCTCTGATGCCAAGGGTGATGTAGTGCGCCTGAGTGAAGAGCATGACGCTTCTCGTTGGGTCACGGCTGCTGAGGCGGCGGCTCTTGATATGATGCCGCCCGAGCACGATGTCATTGCTGACTATTTCAAAAAATTCTCCTAGTGCACTTTCTAGATATGTGTCACCTTTCTTACGGAATGGCTAACTGCTTCATGGGAAGCTGATGCTTGCGGGAGTGGTATTTGCGGGGGTCTTCACCGCTGCAGATTAGCAACCGTCTATCAGCTAAGCGAGGTGGTTATACTATGGAGACACTTATGTCGCCCGCCGATGACGAGGGCTTCAATCCAGACGAGGTAGAGGCAGGTATTACAGAACTTATTAATTATGTGCATACGGCGGGCCAGCCCGAGAATCCGCCGGTGTGCGACGACACAAGGGCACATCGTCAGCACCGGCTGCGTATGCTAGGAGGCGTTGTAACCAGAACTCATGACTACCTTGTCGCACCCCATTCGCCACAGCTGGTCAGAGACGTGGGTCGAGTGCCGCTAGGGGCCTTATGCCCGCAAAGGTCTGGGCGCTCCAACTAGCCCTCCTCTGCCTGTAGAATGTGACCGGACTGCGCCCATAGAAGGCGACTATGCCCTGACAGCAAGTAAAGCTCCGCTAAGCTGGAGTTTTCAATGCAAGAGGACGTATCACGCCATTCTACCCTGGTAGAATGGCATCTATCTACTCACCTGGTTCAGCGGATGGGGGTAGTCCTTGCTGTATCTCACGCTCAAGATGGTTCACTGCGAGCCGCTGGTTTCGTATAGTATCAGGGGCATCACTAACTAGCAGTTCTTGCAGGACATACAATCCTACTCTCTTAAGACGTTGACCAAGGGGTATCCGTTCACTCTGGGGAAAATCTTCCATATACTACTCCTGTAACTTATATCATAACAACACACTTTGTACATTTATGCAAGTAGCATTAATGTTTTGCTGAGCTTTCGTATCACCTTTGTATCTTGAAAACGCTCATGTTCGTCAATAGGTTAAATATAATCAAACAAGGCAGAGAGAGTAGACCTGCAGCCTTTCTTGTTAGGGAGAGTTGCCATAAGATGTTATTTGTGATAAAATAACAACAAACTTATGGACGTACGGACAGGAATTCGCAATGTGCTCGTAGCGCTGGTGGGGGCCGGCGTTGTTGTGCTACTCATTGTGTTGCTTTTTAAGGCAATCTTTGGCCACGGTGCCGCGCCTCAAAAGCTAGTGGATGTCGGCAAGTATGCCGACACCAACGCGGTTGCCACGCTGCTTATGGATGGTCCAACGAACCTCGATCAGAACCACTACCAGATAAAAATAACCGTCAATGCTATGCAGAGTCAGATTGACCTGATTCAAGGCTACCAAGGGAATATAACCAGAACCCAGTCATACCCAAGCAACTCTTCGGCGTACGGTGCATTTTTGCAGTCGCTTAAGCTACAGGGTTTTGCAAAGGGCAGAATCGTAAAAATTGATTACCGTGGGTACTGCCCAACGGGCAGTCGCTACATATATAGCTTTAACGATGGTCAGAGCAATCTATTCAGCTATTGGTCGACCAGTTGCGGTGGACAGGGAACGTTCCAGGGAAGCCCCTCAGGTGTGCGCCAATTGTTTGAGGCACAGATACCTCCAAAGGATCTCAGCGCTTTTGTTAGTGGCACCAGCATAACTCTCTAGTGCATGGCTTGATACAATAGAGGTATGGATACAGCCCATACCAAAGCGATTATTTTTGATTTGTACGGCGTGCTGGCAATTAATGGGTGGCAGGCATTTAAAGCTCGACACTTTTCTGAGAGGGAAGAGGTATGGGACGAGATTTTTCGCCTCGGCCGCAAAGTAGATTCCGGCCAGGCAGATTACGACGAGCTTGTCGAGCTGGCTGCCAAGCAGGCAGGGGTAAGCGAAGCGGCCGTACGCTACGAACTTGAACATACCTTACCTAACCAAGAATTACTCACGTATATTCGCACCAGTCTCAAACCATATTTTAGGCTTGGCATTTTAAGTAACGCTAGCAGCAGCAAGGTCATTGACCAAATTTTTACCACGGAAGACGAGGCGTTGTTTGATGCGATTGTACTTTCGCACCACACCGGTCTTACTAAGCCAAACGTCGCGATGTATCGGGCTATCTCGGCACGATTGAACGTACCAGCAGAGGAATGCGTGTTTATAGATGACCAGGAGCGTCATGTAGAGGGTGCCCGAGCGGCAGGCATGCCGGCCCATGTGTTTACGAGCCTTCCCGATTTGCAAACGATAGTTGCGGGGCTTGTATGACGCGGGCCATAATTTTCGATTGCTTCGGCGTTGTAATAAGTGATGCCCTGGAAGTTATTTGTGCTCGCTTGCGCGCCAAAGACCCTGCTGCTGCCGACGAGGTACGCGGCTTAGTCCACGCTAGTAATCGCGGGATTATTACGCCACGTGAATCGGGCGAGCATATTGCTCGGATCTTGGGTGTGAGCTACGAACAGTACCGCCAACAGATTGCTGAGGGCGAAACCAAAGACGTCGAACTTCTCCGGTATATCAAGGAATTACGCCAAACATACAAAACGGCACTGCTGAGTAATATTGGTGTTGACAGTCTGGAGCGACGTTTTGAGCCGGGTGAGCTCGAGCACTATTTTGATGTGGTGGTTGCGTCAGGCGAAATCGGCTATGCTAAACCCGAACTACAAGCGTATGTAATAACCGCACAGCGCCTCGGAGTAGCTCCAGAAGAATGCGTGTTTGTTGATGACCGCTCCCCCTATTGCGAAGCAGCTCGGGCTGCAAGTATGCAGGCTATTTTATACCAAGACCTTGCGCAATTTCGCTCCGAGCTCAAAACATTACTTTAGCCAATACGAAGCATAATGCGCTTGTCAGTTGCTGCGGCCTCTTGTAATTTGGGGAGATTCAGGCGCAGACTGCCGATCAGGGCGGCGCTTCGCGCGGCCACAATGATGGCGTGCTGCTGCATCGTCACGCGTACTTCCGCCTCATTGTAATAGCGGCGTACATATTCTTTTATCGCACGTACTTCTGGCGGCTCATCAAAATCTTTGCGCCGCAGTATTTCTCCAAGTCCATCCATGACGTATCAGTATAGCCTGGTACAATAGATATATGCCAGAGCTACCAGAGGTAGAGACAGTTCGGATAGGTCTTAACGGGCTATTACCCGGTCGTGTATTTAAGGTGGTTACGCATGATACCGACAAATCATTCCCTAATACGGCAAACGATGTCCGGTCGTTTCTGGTTGGTGCATCAGTTATGAGCGTAAAGCGCCGGGCCAAAGTGCTGCTTATAGAGCTTTCCAGCAATTATTCACTAGTCATACATCTGAAGATGACTGGCCAGCTCGTATTTGTGTCGCGTGACACGCGTTTTGGCGCAGGCCATCCGAATGATTCGCTTGTACATGCTTTGCCCGATAAGTCTACCCGGGTTACCTTCGCCTTTGAAGATGGCAGCAGGCTGTTCTTTAATGACCAGCGTAAATTCGGCTGGGTCAGATTGCTCCCCACTGCCGAAGTGCCCAATATAGACTTTATGAAAAAGGTTGGTCCGGAGCCGCTTGAAGCTAGCTTTACGGCCGAGGCTTTCGTGGAACGCTTGCAACGTCGCAAAAACACTTCTATCAAGGCGGCGTTGCTCGACCAAACGGTGGTTGCGGGAGTCGGTAATATTTATGCTGATGAATCGCTGTGGGGCGCCAAAATCCACCCCGCCATGCGGGTGGCGAATGTACCTGTGTCAAAATTGCACACGTTGTTTGGCGAACTGCAATACGTACTGAATTTGGCGATTCAAAAGGGCGGTTCGTCAAATCATACCTACGTGAACGCTGAGGGCAAAAAGGGTAGCTACATGGACTTTGCCCGGGTATTCCGGCGCGAAGGCCTTGCTTGCCCACGCTGCGGTGCAACCATTGAAAAGTTACGCGTAGCGGGCCGGGGTACGCATATCTGTCCACACGAACAGAAACTGGCTAGCTATTCCTAAGATTGCCTACCTTACAATTTACTGAGCAGTTGGATTACTTCGTGTACGTTTTTTATGCGAAATCGTGCCGCAGTCTGCCCGCGCCCGACTCGTATACTGTAGGCACCAGCCGGCACGGCGGCGAATGTGTCTTCATCGGTTGCGTCGTCGCCTAGGGCGAGTACAAAATCGTGGTCGTGTATTAGCCACTCTTGAGCTATGCGGCCCTTGCTGATGTCTGCTGGATGTACCTCGAATATCTTGTTTCCGGATTTTGCAGTCAGATTAAACTGTTTTGCTAGTGGTTTCGTGAGTCGCTGGAGTGCTACCAGGCTTTTTTGTGCATGGTATGGCTTTGCTGCACGGTAGTGCCATACGAGTGCGGCGTTTTTTTGTTCAACAAGTGACCCTGGGGTTGCCGAGGCGTAGTATTCGAATAAAGCTTTTACCGGTCTCTTCCATCCTGGATTAATCTGGCTGGTACGGTGCCACTTTTTACCCCCAGCCCGCCGAAAAAAGGCGCCATGCTCTGCCGCTAGAGCAATGTTGAGCTTACCGAACCATTTGTCGAGATCTTGCTTGCTACGTCCACTAATTATCACAACTTCGTTGGCAGAGTTGGCAGCTAAGTGCCGCAAAATCTCCATAATTTTTTTGGTCGGCTTTGCAGCGGCTGGATCGCTTACGAACTCGCGCAGGACACCGTCGTAATCAAGCAGCAGCAGTCGCTTGTTTGCTCGGTGGTATGCGCTTACCAGGCCCGCGGTGCGATTAGCAGTAAGCGTACGGGTGAGTGCCGGCCGTGTGTGTATCGGCTGCTGCAGCGTGTCTACGAAATTCGTCGCCCAGTATTGTATATCAAAGTGTTCAATATGCTGCCGCATGCGCTGGGCTCGAGCCTTAATCTCCTTTTTGGGCAAGGTAAGGGCGCGCTTAAGGCCAACGGCCAGCGACCGCGACTTTGTGGGGTCAACCTGGATGGCGTCCCGCAGCTCCTCGGCCGCCCCGGCAGTTTTGCTGAGAACTAGGGCGCCATCATCCTGTTGCTTGCTGGCCAGGAATTCCTTTGCCACCAAATTCATGCCATCCCGTAGGGGTGCTATAAAAGCTACCTCTGCCACCTGGTAATACCGCATGACTTCCTCGAGCGGCACGGGGCGATAGATAAGATCGATTGGCTCCCAGTCAGGTGTGCCAAATTCGCTGCAGACGTCAGCGATAAGTTTATCAAGTTCCTCTTTTAGGGTCTGATAGGCCAAAATGTCGGTGCGGGAAGGTGCCACAATCATTACTAACACCACTTGTCCCCGCAGCTCCTTGTTGTTTTTAAGCAGCTGTCGGTAAGTGCGTACCCGCTCCAAAAGACCCTTGGATGGATCAAGCCGATCCACGGTTAAGATAACTCGCGTAGTGCCATAATGGGCTCTTAGTTCTTCTACAGCCTGTCGGTCTGGTTTTTGAGTAGCGCTTTTGGCGAACCGTGCATAGTCAATGCCGATAGGAAACTCGGCGACACGTACTGTGCGATTACCAAGCTGGACAAAATCCTGATGGCTGCCAGTGCTGAGCAGCAAATCACAGGCCTCAAGAAAGTTTTTGCTATAAACAGTAGTATGAAAACCAACGAGGTCAGCGCCAAGGAGTCCCTCAAGCAGGGCGCGTGCTTCACTTATCTGCCGTAATGTTTGATGGGGCGGGAAGGGTACATGGTTGAAGAAACCAATCTTATCACCTCGCGCTGCACCCCGTAGCAACTCTGGCACAAGCATTAACTGGTAGTCGTGTATCCATAGCGTGCTGCCAGGCTTACTAAGCCGCAACGCCTCATCGGAAAATAATTTGTTGACTTGCTGGTAAGCTTGCCAATAGCGTTTAGGATAACGTCCGACTGGTAGTTCGTGGAACAGTGGCCACAGTACGCTATTGCTGAAGCCGCTGTAGTAAGCATCGAGCTGCTTTTGCGTGAGAAAGACCGGATAGCAGCGTTGACGCCGTAGTCGGCGCGTTATCTGAGCCTTTTCGGTTACGCTCAAGCCATCGCTGGCGATGCCAGGCCAGCCGATCCATTTGGTGCCTGGTTTACTGGTATAAGAAGCCAGGCCCGTAGCCAAACCACCCATACTTTGAGAGTATTCTAACCTCCCGTCCGTCTTACGGACGCTAATAGGCAAACGATTGGACACAATCACCAAATCCGCCATATGCCTATCCTTTGTACCATAAAGCGCACCAAAACGAAACAATCCCGCTTACAGCATATCTGCGTCTACCAGATTGTTGTAAATGTGAGCGAGACGGCATCTATATCAAATCAAAGAGCTATACTACAAAGATGATAACGACGCTCACGGGAGAAAATGATGTGCTACGGCAAGATGCTTTGCGGCAAATTGTTGATGCATTCGTTGCCGAACATGGCGACATGGCGCTGGAGCGCTTGGATGGCGAAGAGGTTAGTTACGAACGCATACACGAAGCAGCGCAGAGTCTGCCGTTTTTAGTGCCACGCAAGTTAGTAGTGTTGCGAAGCCCCGGCACCAACAAAGAATTTGCCGAAAAGTTTGAGCAATTTGTGGGTGATATAGCTGAGACGAATGATCTAGTTATTGTGGAGCCAAAGCTGGATAAACGGCTGAGTTACTACAAGCAGCTCAAGAAACTCACCGATTTCAAAGAGTTCTCTGTGCTCGATGCGAATGGACTGGTGCGGTATTTGGCTGACTATGCTAAAGGCCAGGGTGGAGTATTGAAGCCCAACGACGCACGCTTGCTCGTAGACCGTGTCGGAGCAAACCAGCTGATATTGCAGCATGAAACCGATAAGTTGCTAGCGTATAGCCCAAATATTACACGGGAGAGCATAGAACTGCTCACCGAGCGTACGCCACAAAGCAGCGTATTTGAGCTGCTTGATGCGGCCTTTGCGGGCAATGCCAAACGCGCCATGATGCTCTACGCCGAGCAGCGTGCTTTGCAGGTCGAGCCACAGCAGGTGCTAGCGATGTTGGTATGGCAGTTGCATATACTGGCGATTGTGAAAACGGCCGGACAGCGAAGCGGAGATATGATTGCTAAAGAGGCCAAGCTGAGCCCATTTACCATACGCAAAACCCAAGGTTTGGCTGGCCGCATTAGCCTGGCGCAGTTAAAAAAACTGGTGCATGATTTGCGTGAGTTCGATGTGCGCCTCAAGAGCGAGAGTCTGAACGCCGACGAAGTAGTGCAGTATTATCTATTGAGCCTCGCAGCTTAAGTCGGGACAGGGCGATGTTAAGTTAGTCCACCGACTTTCCTCGTTAGTGCAGACCTTGGAGTGAACCCGGCTCGATCTGTTCGTCAAATGCACAATACCTCCGGCCGGAACGGCCGGGCAGACAGGACTGAGGGAGTATCCATGACCGGTTGTCCTGTCTGGTTGTGCGCTTTGACAACAGTCGACTGAGTGAGCGGATTGGTCTGCAAAGTTTTGGTTACTTTTGTTTCTCAAAAGTAACGTACATACTAAACTTCGGCGTCGCTCCTAGAGGAGCGGAGTTGTCAGTTCTAGCAACAGGCCGAGCCAAGTAGCTTCCGAATGGCCGGACTTAAGCACAAAGGCCGGGAACCACGAGCGTAAACTATTCCGTAACTTTTACAGTGCCGGTCATGTTCGGGTGGATAGAGCAGTGATAGCTAAATGTACCCGTCTGGTTGTAGGTAAAACTGTAGCTTTTACCATTTGCCAGGTCGCCGCTGTCAGGGCCTGTTGAGCTATCGCTTTCAGTGACAGTGTGTGTTGCGGAGTCTTTGTTGGTCCAGGTTACGGTAGTCCCTTTTTTGATGGTAATACTTGCAGGGCTGAAAGCGAAGTTTTGAATGGTGACCGTGTTTGTAGCTTTGGGTGTGTTTTGAGTGTTCGAGCCACTCGACTGCGTGTTCATGTTCATGTCGTCTGATTTGTTGCTAGTGTTCCGCGAGAGCAGCAGGGCGCCTCCAGCTAGCACCACCACAATTACTACCACGGCAACGATTACTTTCTTATTCATGTAAACTCCCACGTAATGTTATGTACACAGTGTACTGCGAGTTTGGGAATTGCGATATAAAAAATCGCCCTAAGGGTGTCCTTGGGGCGATGAGGGCACAAGAGTAGTAGCTACTTCTTGGCGGTTTTCTTAGCAGCCGGCTTTTTAGCTGGAGCTTTCTTGGCGACTGCCTTCTTAGGGGCGGCAGCTTTTTTAACAGTAGCCTTAGCTTTTGGTGCTGCCTTTTTAGCAACGCCGGCAGCGGCCTTGGCACTTTTAGCAGCCTGAGACTTTTTGCGGGCGACTTTGTTTTTGTGCATGACACCCTTTTTGCCGGCCTTGTCGAGTTCGCTCTGTACTTTGTCGAGAGCCTTCATGGCATCTTTTTTGTCGGTAGCCAGCAGGGCGCGGCTGAACTCTTTGATAGCGGTCTTAAGCGAGCGCTTAGTTTTGCTGTTGCGCACCGCAGCTTTGTTGGCAACTTTTACACGTTTTTTTGCTGATTTGATGATTGGCATATCTTAATGCTATCCTTTTACGTTTATCATCTTCAAACTATACCGGGTTGGCCCTCTGTTGTCAAAGAGTATACAAGCTAAAACGCTTGGCAGCGAGCAATATTGTGTGATAAGATGCGAATAAACATAAGCACACGGGCATAAAATAAAAAATATGGACGAGCAAAAGCAGAAACTCATCGAACGCATCCGCCAGGCACAGAATATTCTGGTAACAGTTAGCGCCAACCCTACCGTAGACCAGTTGTCGGCGGCAATCGGTTTTACCCTTGCACTCAATAAACTTGATAAGCACGGCACGGCGGTATTTAGTGGTCAGGTGCCGAGCACTATCGAGTTCTTAAAGCCCGAAGAAACACTCGAAAAAAACACTGATAGCTTACGCGATTTTATTATTGCACTCGATAAGTCTAAGGCCGACAAGCTACGCTACAAGGTCGAAGACCAAGTAGTGCGCATCTTTATTACACCGTACAAAACGTCGCTCTCAGAGCAGGATCTTGAGTTTAGCCAGGGAGACTTTAATGTCGACGTGGTTATAGCGCTTGGCGTGGCAGAACAGCAGGATCTCGACGCAGCTATTACGGCGCATGGCCGCATTCTGCATGATGCTACCGTGGCGAGCGTAAGTACAACAGGACAGGGAAGCCTAGGCACAATTAACTGGGTTGATCCGAGCGTCAGTAGCTTGAGTGAAATGATGGCTTCGCTGGTTGATGGCTTGGACAAAAAAATCATGGATGGCCAGATTGCCACAGCCCTCCTAACCGGCATCGTTGCTAGCACCGAACGCTTTAGTAACGAAAAAACCACGCCAAAGACTATGAGCGCCAGCGCGACGCTGATGGCCGCAGGTGCTAATCAACAGCTCATCGCAACCGAGCTCGCAACACCTCCAGAACCAACCGCTGAACCACCGATGGATCAGCAAGATGTACCGGTAGCAGATGACCGGCCGGAGCCTCCCAAACGTGAGCCCGGTACGCTAGAAATTGATCACGATGCCGAACCTGAATTAAGCGAGCCAGAGCCGGCTCCTGAGCCGCCACAGCCACAGATCAACGTTGATGAAGAGGGCCACCTGCGAGTTGACGCCGAGGAGCCATTGCCGCAAATATCACAGGTACATGGCGTGGAAACGGGCGGTCAGCCGACTGAAGCTGCTCAGTCTGAAATAAAACGTGAGCGCATGACCGAGCCGCCCCGGCTTGGTGACGTGAACCTTACGGCAAATACAAACCCCGAAGAGCTCGATCCGTCTACCGAGGAGTTGACGCTGCCTGCAGTCCAATCACCGCTACTCAGTCACAATGAAACGGTACTACAGCCGCCTGTGGCGCCACCCGTACCAACGAAACCAGTTGACCAGTTCATCCCGCAGGCTCCGCTGCAGCCTGCGCCACCATCTTGGGTACCACCAGCCGGACCACCGGCTCAAGCGGCTCCCACACCAGCCGCTCCGCAGTTCGACTTGCCATCCTTACCGCCACAACCCGTGGCGCCACCTCTGTCGATGCCTGCTCTTCCAGCACTGACTCCAGATGAAACGCTCGCAGATATAGAAGAATCGGTAGCTAGTCCGCATGTGCATATTGATGACCATGGTAATTTATCGAATGCTTCTGGGCAGTCTGCCACGCCGGCAAGCAGCGTTGATGACGCGCGCAGCGCCGTAGAGGCTGCCCTCAATAATCCGGCTGGCTCAAGCTCAAGCGACCCCCTGCAGCCCATTGCAGCATTAAACGCTAACCCTCTTGGCCCTGAACTGCATCCGGCATCGCAGCTACCGCCTGCGCCAGCTACGCCGCCAGTACCAAACGTCGGTTTTAGCGAACCGACTCCGGGCAGTACGCCAGCGGACGGCACTCTCGATATGCCGCTGCCATCCAACCCGTTTGGCCCTGGACAGCAGATAGCGCCAGCAGCTCCGCAAATGCCGCCAAGCGCACTCCCAGATATGCCAACGCAAGGTGGTGCGCCCAATACGCCGCCACCGCCGGTTCCACCGCCGATGTTACCGCCACTGCAGTAACGGGACAAACCACGGTTGTTATATAGCTTCGCGCGGAATTAGCTATTCCGGCTCTGCATATACCTCTCACTACGCTTGATCTGTAATCACGCGGGACAGCGAAATAAAATCGCTGGCTCAGGCTGCTCTTTTCCTGAGCTGCGTACGATGTGGTAGCCTAATAGACATGCAAGGCATTTTACTCGTTGATAAGCCCAAAGAATGGACATCGTTTGATGTGGTGAATTACGTGCGCCGCATAGTGGCCGAAGTGGAGGACAAAAAGCCCAAGAATTGCAAAGTTGGCCACACCGGTACGCTCGACCCCTTGGCGACAGGACTGCTGGTGCTGTTGGTGGGCAAAGAGTACACCCGCCGCGCTACTGAACTCACTAAACTCGACAAAACCTATGAAGTTACCATGAAACTGGGGCAGACCAGCTCAACAGGTGATGAAGAAGGTGAAAAAACAGTCGTATCAGATACTGTTCCGGACAAAACGGCCATCCTAGAGGCTCTAGCTGCCTTCCAGGGGCAAATCATGCAGGTGCCACCGGCCTTTAGCGCTATGAAAGTAGGTGGCCAACGAGCATACAAACTAGCTCGGGAAGGCAAGAGCGTGGCACTAGAAGCTCGGCCGGTCATGATGTATAAAAACACGCTCACAAGCTACGAATACCCCTATGTACAATTTACCAGCGAAGTAGGTAGTGGCACGTACATTCGCTCGCTCGTCGAAGACGTGGGCAAGCGGTTGGGCACGGGTGCGTACATGTCTGATCTGCGTCGCACCAAAGTAGGGCAGTTTAGTATTGATCACGCGGTGCAAAAAGAGGACCTGAACCGTGACACACTTGCGTCTCGACTACTCACTGATATGCATTTCTAGAGGGCGATATGCTTGCACCTATGCCTAAAATACCGCACAGGTTGATTCAGGGGCGGATAACTGGTATAATGATCAGTAACGCCATCACAAAAATCTCGATTTTTAATAGAACTTTAGGAGCCACATGATTTCACAGGAAAAGAAGACCAAGATTGTAACTGAGCTGCAAGGCACCAAGGCTGACACCGGCAGTTCCGCTGTGCAGGTAGGCATTTTTACCGAGCGCATCAAGGAGCTAACTGAGCATTTGAAGGTCAACAAGCACGACTTTATGGCTCGTCGCGGCCTGTTGCAGCTGGTTGGCAAGCGCAAGCGCCTATTGCAGTACATTGCCGCTAAAGATGGTCAGGCGTACCTTGACCTCATTAAAAAACTCGGCATTCGCCGCTAGAACCTTTTCAAGGAGCGCGCACTCCGGGGCGATAGCCTCCAGTCCGCGCTCACCGTACTGATAGTACGGCTCGCTTGCGGGCTTCACCTATCATCCCAGATTGCATCACTCCTGGAAAAAGGTTTGCGCATAAATCGGGCATCTCGAAAGAGATCGAGGTGCCAAACTTGTGCACATTAATAGTTCTCTTATACATGGGTAGGGACCAGATATATAGCTCCTTCTAGCACAAGGCCAGAGCCATATATTTGTACTCCGCTCAGGTATCTAGAGGGCAGAAAGATTTGGTAAATATGAGCCAAACAGTAAACAATGCAACCATCAATCCATACGGCAAAGATGTGGTAATGGTTGAGACCGAGTTTTGTGGCCGCAAACTGACACTGGAAGTTAACCGCGTTGGTTTTCGAACTACAGCTAGCGTCCTCGTACGCTATGGCGAAACGGTGGTTTTGGGCACGGCTATGCTCGGTGGCGTGATCCCAGGCATGGATTATTTCCCGCTCAGCATCGACTACGAAGAAAAATTTTACGCGGCCGGTAAAATCAGCGGCAGCCGCTTTATTAAGCGTGAAGGCAAGCCAAGTGATGATGCGGTCTTGATTGGTCGTTTGATTGACCGGCCAATTCGTCCGCTGTGGCCAAAAGGCTACCGTAACGAAGTGCAGGGTGTGGCCAGTGTGCTGAGCATGGACCCAAGCTTCCGCCCGGACATGGTGGCTATGGTTGCTATGTCTGCTGCTTTTATGCTCACCGGTGCGCCATTTGATGGCCCTGTTGCTGGTGTTCGCGTCGGTATCGACGAAAACGGCGAATACAAGGCCTTTATGAGCGCCGCCGAGCTGGCAGACGGCAAGCTCGACCTCGTAGTTGCTGGTACCGACGGCAAAGTGATGATGGTCGAAGCCGGCGCCAAAGAGGCGACTGAAGACGAGATCGTCAAGGCAATGGAATTTGCAGTCGAAGCCATCAAGCCGGCGCTGGAAGTGCAGCGTGAGCTGGCTAAGAAAATCGGCGTTACAATGCAGGAATACCAGCTGGCATTGCCTGACGAAAAATTCCAAAAAGAGGTTGACGCATGGGTAGAGGGTAAGCTGGGCGAAGACCTACGTGCGCCGTACCCAGAGCGGAATGAGCTGGTCACAACGCTGAAGCGACAAATGCACGACGAGTTTGCCGCTAAAATTGGCGAGGAAGAATACAAGGCACTGCGCGGCGAATACGACGAGGCATTGCAGTTGGCTATCCACAAGGATGTCCGCAAGGGGATTGTGGAGCACGGCATTCGCCCAGATGGCCGTAAACTGGACGAAATCCGCCCTCTTTCTACAGAGGTGGGATTCTTACCGCGTGCCCACGGCTCCAGCCTGTTCACTCGCGGTATGACACAGGGTATGAACATTGTTACCCTGGCACCGCTCAGCTATGCGCAAATGGTTGACACCATGGAAGTTAGTGACGGCGAACGCCGCTACATGCACCACTACAACGCACCGGGTTACACCGTAGGCGAAGTGCGCCGCTTAGGTTCGCCAGGTCGCCGCGAAATCGGCCATGGCTATTTGGCAGAGCGCGCTTTACTGGGTGTTTTCCCGAGCGAAGCAGAATTCCCATACGCGGTACGTTCAGTTACTGAAATTATGAGCCAGAACGGTTCAACTTCTATGGCGGCAACTTGCTCTAGCTGTTTGGCGCTAATGGATGCCGGCGTGCCAATTAAGGCACCCGTGAGTGGTATTGCCATGGGTCTTATGGTAGATGGTGATAAGTTCTGGGTGCTTTCAGACATTGCCGATGCCGAGGACTTTGCAGGCGATATGGACTTTAAGGTCGCCGGCACCAAAAACGGTATCACGGCGCTCCAGATGGATATGAAGGTGCATGGTCTGCCGGTTTCGACATTGAAGGCCGCTATTGAGCAGGGTAAGAATGGTCGCGCCTACATCCTAGAGCACATGCTCCAGACTTTGGCCGAACCCCGTGAAGAGCTGAGTCCATACGCACCGCGTGTTGAAAGCATTACCATTAACCCAGACAAGATCCGCGAAGTAATTGGCAAGGGTGGTGAAACCATCCAGAAGATCACTGCCGAAACTAGTACCGAGATTGATATTAAAGATGATGGCACGGTGATGATCTCGAGCCCTGACAAGACGCATATCGACGCTGCCATCCAATGGATTAAGAGCATTACCGAAGATCCAGAGGTGGGTAGTATATACTACGACAAACCAGTCGTGAGCGTGCTCGACTTTGGTGCGTTCGTGCAGATTCTGCCGGGTAAAGATGGTCTGGTGCATGTCTCAGAGATCAGCGAAGAGCGGACCGAAAAGCCAAGCGACAAGCTGAAAGAAGGCGATAAGGTTACGGTAAAGCTGGTAGCCATCGACGATCGTGGCCGTTTGCAACTTTCCATGAAGGCCGCCGCCCGTGAACTAGCCGAACAAGGTAAGAAGGCTAAAAAGTAGAATGCTCGCCTTACTCCGCGTGGTACGCCTGACTGTGGTTGCTGTGGTCATTGTGGAGGGTTTTCGGCTGGTCACGCAATCGGGCCTGACTGGTTTTGCCGGTAGTGTCCAGAACGACGGCTACGCCATGTCGGGCGGCTGCCTGATTCTACTGGGCGGAGTTGTTGCAGGTTACCTTGCAGCTAAGGAGCAACAAAAGAAATGAATCTAGAAAAGCTCGACAAGTTCCATAAAACTCGGCTTGGCTGCTTGGTGTTTGGGCTTGTCGAGCTGATTATGGCCTATGGTTTTATCAACTGGGCGCTCGATAGCGGCGGTTGGTGGCTATGGGTGATCGCATTGTTTCTACTCGTTAGTAGCTTGCAGAACTTCTTCCATGCTATTTGGAGACCCAAGAAATGACTGCGCCTAAAACAAAGCAGCAACTGCTAGATGAGCTAAAAGCTCGCATCGAAAAGGCAGATCCCACACCAGAGCTTCGTAAGGGCGCAACTCAGCTGGTATTCGGTGATGGTAATGCTGAGGCCGACATTGTATTCATCGGTGAAGCACCAGGCAAAAACGAAGATGAACAGGGTAAGCCCTTTGTGGGCGCGGCTGGCAAGTTTTTGAATGAGATGCTGGAAATGATACAATTAGAGCGCAAGGATATCTACATTACAAATATCGTCAAGTATCGGCCGCCCAATAACCGCGACCCACTACCTGACGAAAAGAATGCGTTTCTGCCATACCTGCAGGAGCAGCTCGATATAATTCAACCAAAACTGATTGTCACTCTGGGCAGGCACAGCATGGATGTGCTACTGCCTGGGCTGAAAATCAGCCAAGTGCACGGCCAGCCGAAGCGGTACAAGACTCACGTCTATCTGCCACTGTTTCACCCGGCTGCGGCGCTGTATAACGGCGGGATGCGCCAAACCCTTATCGACGATTTTGCGCTCATCCCCACAATTCTTAAGAAAATTTAAAAACAAGTACTTCTTTAGCAAGGAAAGGAAATAACTCTATGGATAATAAACCAACAAACGAAGGTAAACCGCCCCGGCAGAATAATCGTGGTGGTCGACCTGATGGCAATCGTCAGCCTCGCGGCGGACGACAACAGGGTGGCCGTGGCAATCGTGGCCAACAAAACCCACAAAACAATGGTGGGCAAGATAACGGCGAACGCCGTGGCGTGAGCCGAGGCGCTGCTGTGCGTGCACAAAAGCGTATACAAATGGACGCCCAGCGTGTTGCCAACCAGTACATGCCTGCTGCCACCGACGAAAAGCGTCGTGCTAACTTTATCGATGATAGTCCACGCCTGAAAATCATTGGCTTAGGTGGTATGGACGGCGGTGGTTCCAAGAACATGATTCTGGTCGAGTATGTGAACGACGCCGTAATCATTGACGCTGGCAACGACCTAAGTGTAGATTTGCCCGGCATCAACTACGGTGTTGCTGACACAGCCTATGTAGAGAGCATCAAGCACAAGCTACGTGCTTATGTGATTACGCACGGTCACCTGGACCACATTGGTGGTTTGCCGCACATTGTGCCAAAATTACCTGCACCAATTTATGGCTCTAAATTTACCATTGGCCGCGTCGAGGAAATCTTCGAGAACTTCGGCTTGCCAATGCCTGAAGGTTTTGAGCTACAAACAGTGACCATGAACGAGAACACTCACGAACGTCTTAAGGTTGGTGAATTCTATGTGGAACTAGTGCGCATTACGCACTCTATTCCAGGCTCTACCTGTGTGGTTATTGATACACCAGTCGGGCGTGTCATTAACACCGGTGACTTTCGTTTTGACCCGAACCCGCTCGACCATGAGCGCAGCGATATCGAGCGCCTCAAAGAGCTTGGCGATGAAGGAGTTCTGGCGCTGCTTAGTGAAAGCACCACTGCTGAGCGTCTTGGTCGTACTCCATCTGAAAGTACGATCGAGCAGAGCTTTATTGACATCATGGATCAGGCGCCAGGCCGTATTTTTGTCGGTCTCTTCAGCACCAACATGAACCGTGTGCAGATGATCGTGAATGCTGCCGTGCACCATGGCAAAAAGGTAGCCATGGACGGCCGCAGCATGGTCTCCACGCTGGAAATGGCCGTGCGCAACGGCTTTATGAAGATCCCCAAGGGTACCTTTATACCAATTGCCAGCGTAGCTAGCTTGCCCGACGACCAGGTGGTAGTTGTTTGTACGGGTAGCCAGGGCGAACCTAGCTCGGCTCTGCAGCGTATGGCAAACGGTGAGCACCGTCACGTTAAGCTCAAAGAGCAGGATACCGTTATCTTGTCGAGTACCCCGATTCCTGAGAGTGGCAACGACGCGCTTATCGGTCAAATGGTTGATAACATGACCATGAAGAACGTGCACGTGTTTGAGGCTCGTAACCACGATCTCGACAACGTTGGCCCATTGCACGTCTCCGGCCATGCAAGCCGTGATGAATACGCCGATATGATTAACTTCACCAAGCCGAAATTCTTCATTCCAATCTACGGCGCTTACCGCGTCAAGCAACGCCACATCGAGCTGGCAATCGAGCAGGGGATTCCACGTGCGAACTGCGTAAACGCGCTGAACGGCGAAGTAATGGCCCTTACTCAGGACAAAATCGAAGTAGTCGGCCAGGTGCCAAACGGTACAATTTTGGTGGACCAAACCGGTGCCATCGTCAATAACGTCGTAGTAAAAGACCGCGTATTGCTTGCCGAAGAAGGTCTGGTGGCGGTAGTAATCACCGTTGATAAGAAGAATGGCAATTTGTTGACCAGCCCGGACATCATTAGCCGCGGCTTCATTTACATGCGTGAACAAGAAGAGCTCATGAATGGCCTCCGCAACGAAATCCGCCGCGCAGTTTCGCAGCGCTTTAAGCGCGTTGATCTTGATCGCTTCAAGGCTGAATTGAAGGATCACATGACACACTATCTGTTTGAGCAGACGCAGCGTAGCCCAATCGTGATTCCGGTAGTGAATGTCATCGGTGGTAAGACGGAAAGCGCCAAAACAGTTCATCAGGGCAAGACCAAGACAGCTGAGGAGATCGCGGCCGAACAGCAAGAGCGCTTCCAGAAGATGCGTGAACGCCTTCTAACGCAAGACGCCCGTGTTGACTAATGAGAGAACCGAGATAGGTTCTCTCATCGCGCAGTGTTTTGCTATCCGCAAAACTCTAGCTGCTCTTTCCTGGAAAGTTTAAAAAATACCCCTGAAATGAATTCAGGGGTATTTTGGTTGATAAATTAGCATTCAGCCGGAGGGCCGGCCATCCGGAATGCTCGTGGCTTGATTGTTGCTAGAACCAACAACACCTCTCCAAGGAGAGATGATTCAACTTGTTCGAAGCGCCTTCCGGGCGCAAGTTGTTGAATCAGTTGTTGGTTTCTACAACACGCAACCAAGAGCATGCAGTCTGGCCGGGTGGTTTTGATTACTTTTGACAGCAAAAGTAATGATCAAGAGATACATAAAAAGAGCAATAGCCAAAGAGATGAGCAAAAGCTTGCTTGACAAAAGTGCTTATGCTTGGTATAGTGTAAACAGGCTTAAGAAAAACAAAAAGACTTTCTTGCAAAAGGCCTAAAACCAAAACAAAAAGGAACCGTAAAAAAGTTCCGTCCAGAGCGTACAAAGCTCCAAACTTGGAATCTAAACAATTCCGTTCACGGAATTGCCATACAAAACGGCAGTTCTCGCACCTTCCTAAAAAAGATAAGAATCTACAAATTCTTTTCTTACCTTTTCCCGAAAAGGCCGTCCAAAGGCTTTTTCATCCTCGTTCATGGAGCGTCTTAGCGGACAATCCATTTTGACTCGACAAACAGGGCAAAAACCATGATTGTTAGAGTCGTTTAGAACCATCTTGGTTCAAACTCATGGAGCTGGCACAACCGGCCACAATGAGCACAACGTGCGGGCATACCACAGCTATGCCGCTACCATCTGCAGTGGGTAGCCGCTTAAAGCAAAAACTTAAGGCGCGTCAAAATGATCAAAAATACACCCAGGCTGATCACCGGGGTGTATTTTTTATGGAAAGCATAAGCTTTAGCGTAAAGACTTGATATACTTGAAACTACATGGAAAACCAACAGCTCGTCGACTACATACATGAACAAATGCGTGTTGGCCATAGCGAGGCAACATTGCGCGAACATCTCCTAGCGCATGGTTGGCAGGCGGCGGCTATTGATGGTGCGTTCACGAAATACCACCGTAGTAATGCCGCAGAACTAAAGGCAGCAAGGGCTGCCCGCAAAAAAGCACGCCGTCGTAAGTGGACGGTATTGCAGTGGGGCAGGGCGGGAGTTTTGGCTGTGATAACAATTGCGTTGGTTTTGACCGCAGGTGGTCGTATTTGGCAAAAAAACAAGCATCCGGTTCTAGTTGAAGCCAAACCATTGAGCTATCAGCAAAAGCAGGCAAATGATGTCAATGTCGTAGCGGGTGCAGTGGCCCAATACACACTTGCTGCAGGCAGCCTACCAACGATTATTGGTGCAGTCCAGAGCGGCGCTATTACTATTTGTGGGGCAGATTGCGGATCGGTAGTATCGTCCGCAGTAACGCTTACCGCTTATAAGCCCGAAGGCGTAAAGTTTGCGCCTTATACCCCAGGGCTTACTGCCCCGGACCAGAACACCATGTATCTGGTACCCGGCGCAAAGTGTGCCAATGGCAAAACACTCGGCACCACGAACAGCAATCCACGCTCTATAGTAATCCTGTATGCGCAGCAGATTAGCACTAATCTTTCGCAGCATTGCGTGGTGCTCTAAGCATAAGCAGATTGACTAGTGTTGTAAATTTTGTTATAATATGATCGGTTAAGAAGTAAAGCTGTCTGTAGGGGCTGGGCCAGACGGTAGACCGCAACTCTTTCGAAAGGTATAATTTAAACCAGTTATGGCAAAAAAGAAAAAATCGACCAAAAAAAAGACCGCACCCGAAGCTGCGCCGCGTGAGCGCTCACCGTTTTGGGGTTATAGCGCCGCAGTGCTATTGATACTGGTAGCGCTGTTTATGTTGCTAGGTGGGTTTGGTACGGGCGGGGCGCTGCCCAAGGGCCTCTTTGGGGCGGGTTATTGGCTATTCGGCTACGGAGCGTGGCTAACACCAGTTGCACTGGTATACGGTGGGGTTTATAAGTTTAAAGCCGAAGATCATCGCATACCGCTCGGTAATTTGTTTAGTATGGCGGCGCTGCTAACATTTGCCAGTAGCTGGTTCCACACCGCATTTGCTACTAAGGAGACCACCGGCGTCATAACCGGTGGACACGGTGGCACTATAGGTAAAGGTGTGGGTGGTGCAGTGCTGACAATGCTGGATAAAATTCCAGCTAGCCTGCTGTTTTTTGTGTTCACTATCTTTGCTTTTCTGTTTGCCTTTAGTATTTCACCAAGTGTACTTCTAAGGCCGTTTCAACGTGGAGAGCGTGGGGAAGATGACGAGGATGGCTTGGCGGCACTCAAAAATAAGGCTGCCGCGAGCGGCTTTAAACTGAACGAAGGTGTGCCGGTAGAGCACCATGGCGAGAGAGCTCAGCCTGCACCCCGTCTGAATCTCAAGAAC
>Ga0070685_10000256_pt1 | contig 34511 bp, 37 predicted proteins | sample KBSS13LmetaG_FD_65651 | JGI IMG/M metagenome (GOLD analysis project Ga0070685, IMG submission 65651) | Switchgrass rhizosphere microbial communities from Kellogg Biological Station, Michigan, USA - KBS S1-3L metaG | ecosystem: Host-associated > Plants > Roots > Rhizosphere ...
TTAGCAGCATATGTAACATAGTTTGCTGAACCATCATAAAGAAATCCATCTTTTAGTTTTGCTAATGTAGCTGCTGAGTTATTTAGCCAGTCAGTGTATTGTGTTTCAGCACGTAATTCATCTATCGTTAGAATATCTAATGTTACTGGTGCGCCACTTATTGTAGCACTTCTTTGATTGAATTTATCAACCATTGTAACTAGCGGCGTATATGTTCCTGTAGCACTTAGCTGCATTATTGTGCTATTATCTGGACTGTTATATCTTTGAACTGTTGTAGAACCTGATGCTAAAGCATACTCGAAATGATCAAAATCCTGTACAATAGTTCCACCAAGCAATGATACTGTTATTCCTAATGTGCTAAAGCCTGGAGTAACAATCATTGACATTACTCCGCTTGGTGGAGCTGTGTTGATTACTGTTCCTGATGCTGCTGTAGATACTTGGTTTAGTTTATTTCGCGCCTTTAATAAATATGTGATATTAGGATCGCCACTGGCTAATGTAGGCGTGTGCTGTGCTACGTTCTGTTCATAACGATATAAATAACTGATGTTTCTTGTATTGTATGCTGTACCGTCTAATGTTAGTTCATATGAATCAGCATTAGCTATTGCTGTCCATTGAGCTAATAAGTCTGCACTTGCTATACCTGTGTCACCTGTCCAGTTAAATGTAGGTACTGGCGCTGATGGTGCAACTGATGTAGCTGTTATATTTACAGTACTACCATCAGTATTAAACCATGAGCGGCTAATAAGATCAATAGATACGCTTGTTAAACCTACATTCGATGTAGCTGCTAAGTTCTGTGAAGCTGTCCATATAAACTGTGAGCTAGAACTATAGAACGTTCCATATAGAATAGTATGGCCGCTGTTATAAATCTTAATAGTTACATCTTTATAGATTTCTGATACTGGCTTTGTCCATGTTATATGTAAGTCACCATTAACAAATGTAGCAGAAGGACTCGTTACATCAGGTGGGGGCGTATCATCATCCATAGTAACTACAGTTAGTGTATCACTAAAACCTGAATAAATACCGCCCATTACAGCTTGTACTCTAAAGTAATATGTTACGCCATTAGCTTTCAATCCATCTATTGTAGCAGATGTTTGGGATGCTCTTTTACGTTCAACGTCTGTAAACGAACTTGATAAATCCCATTCGACATTGTAATAATCCGGCGCTATATTCGGCGCTTCTTGCCAGCTTAATGCTACAGATACTAACGGCGCTTGTGTACTGCGTGATATCGCTTGTCCTACTTCTATTAGCGTGTCAGGTTCAGGTATATTATAGAACGCTGGTGGAGCTGGTTCATCTTCCTGTATTAGCGGTAATGGAGCGCCAGTAAATGTAGTCTTTTGATCTATCTTACGCTGTAGCTCTTTCTTTTTAGCCATTGTATTTGTATAACCTCATTATCTTAGATGTTCTGCTGCATATGTAATGTCTTTACCAATCACATAATAACGCATACCAGGGTATAATCCTTCGAATTGATCGAGATAAAAGTATTGCTGTGTTACTTTATCTCCATCTAATAAATCTTTCTCTGTAGCAAAAGTATACTTCCATATATCATTAGGTTTACTTTCACTCTTTACTTCTCTTGTAGAAGGGCCATAAGCTATTTTTACACCTTGCCCTTTTACCCATAGTATATCACCCTCTCTAACAATGGAATGTAAGAAAGTAGAATTCCAGAATTCGTTTTGTCCAGCATCAGATGTGTGTCTTGCTCTAAACATTGTGGCTACATTGAATGGTTTATCATGTGCGTTTATTCTTGTATACTGTGTCGATAGGTCACTACATATATTATTAAGGCGGGTTTGCAATTGTGCAAATGTTAAACCTTCCATGATTTGATTATCATCTCTTGTTGCTGGTAAACTGTAACTTGTAGCGCCCATGGATATAATGCCGCTGTTAATACGACTAAACACAAATCCACCATGACCATCACTACTACCACCAGTTACATGTACAGTCTCATATATTGAGCTAAAGTAATCTACATCGTAACTTAAACCAGCGGCTATCATATCTATATCAAATGTTACTAATACTTTCTGTCCTTTTATGTATGGCCCATAGGTTGTTGTAACTACTCCACCTATATCTAATGATATGGATGCTGATGTTTGCTGGCATTGATAGAATACATTTGTACGTAATCTTGGATTACCATTTGTAGCACGTGCGGTAAAGTATCTAAATGTAGGAAAAGCTGGATTGTTTGTACCCATCCATTCAACATAGTTTATACTCAATGGTTTAGGACATATAGCAAGTCTATTTGCTAAATAATCAGCGGCGTTAGACATTTGATTGAGTTTTGTAGCGGTGAGTGTACCAAATGTAGGTATTCCGGGCCAAGTTCCTACATCTACACCTGACAATGGTGTTGTATACGCATCAAATACCCATTGTAATCCTTTGGATGGATCACCACCTGATACTACTTCTGGTATTACTGTAACTGTTACTATTTGATAATCAAAATAACCACGTGTATCTATAGGTATTGTACGCACAGTATATCCGCCTACATTTATACCGCCTATACCAGCATCATATCTATCTACTTCTACATCATCAAATCTTATTACTATTTCGTAGTTAGGGCTTGCTGTTGTTTCCTTCGAGTAGATAACAAATACCGCATCTTCTAAACCTACACGGTATTGAAATCCACCACGCCATATCCATGTAGTTCTTACATTTGATAACACACGATGTACATCAAACGGTACTTGTGGCATTGTTACTGAATGCTTTAACAATTCAGAGTTATTTCTTAATATATTCATGAGTGACGCACTTAGTTCTGTGTCATCATAAAATAGTGGTGAATCTATAAATCCTTTAAGAGTCGCCATATTATTTCTCCCTAATAACTTAAGTAGCGTGTATCACCAGCTACATATGAATCACCAATGATAAACATATCACTACGTTTCGGTATTGATGTAACTTCAATAAGGTCTATTGTCATAACTGTTCCTGTACTTTGATGTGCTATCTTTATAATGCGGAAATACTTTGTTGCATCACTGTTATATGTAGAATCTAACTGTACTATTTCTCCAATAAATCTATCAGGGTCATACATTACATTCTCTAACGTTATAATAGGCTTTAATACACTATAAAAGTCATAGATCATACGTATCAATCGTGTAGCATGAACTTGGTTCTGTACGTAAATGTTATTCTCTAATACACGCTCTGGCTCTGTTCCAAATCCGAAATCAACAAATACATCATTCCATACTGCTAATGGTCTACCTTGTATCGTAATATTATTTACTATCATTGGGGTAGTACTACTTGGATTTGTTATCTCCATTGATACTTTATTAGCATATGTTAATACTGTACCAATAGTAGGAGTTACAGCACGATTATCTATGTATAACGCTTTCAATGTATTTGTAGCGGTAGAAGATGCGAATGATACTAACCCTTCATATTCATATATTGGGGCTTGAGGCGCTAACTCTATTGTCTGTGTTTCACTTGGCATGAATAAGCGTGGCGTGCTATCTTTTATTACTTCCTGTATAGGTTCTACTCGTCTAGGAGTAAAAGCCATTTTTAATAAACCTACTAACTCTCTATTTGATATCGTTTCACTATACCCATCAAAAACAGCATCAGTATATGTGTAATAGCTACTATAACCAGACGTATCACCAAAGCTTAAAGGTTGAGTATATCTAACAACACCTAATGTATCTTGGTAGATTTGTCCACCTACAGCACGTGCTATTGAATATACTTCATCTTGTGTATTATCTCCGCTATACCATGAAAAGTCTATTGATATAAGTGATTGCTCACAACTATACCAGAACTTCCATCCTGTAGATGCTTCTGTGTAGTTTATATCTTTTTGCTCGTATGGTCTACCACCAGCATACCAAAATGCGAAGTTTATTAACCCGCCGACATAGTTTACATTTGTAGGGTCTTCTATGGTTGCTATAGTTGTCTTTGTTGCTGCTGGCTTATCATAATACATTGGCGTATGCAACTTTACATTCGCTAAGTAATCGAGTGAACCGCCTAGTTCAAACGTAATGGTTTCATTCTTGCGTGATATAGATTTAACTGGCCCCTGATACACAACAACAAAATCAGATGTATCAAATCCAAAGGATATGCGTACAGGATGATCTATCCAATATACATCATGCGCGTAATATGAACTATAAAGAATGTAATCTTCTATCTCTAATGTAGCACTTGGGTCAGATGGCGTACCAAAGGCTAAACCATTATCGTTATTACCTGTTGAGTCTGCACTACCACTGATGCTTACTACTCTTGCATTAAGTATTACACGCCATATACCAGAGGCAAGTATTTCTACTTTATATGTTGGTAGTGCAAAGTTAGCTTCTATTTGTAGGCGCGTTGGCGCTGCCATGTTTTATTCTCCATTAAGGCTTACTCAATAATGATGTACTAAGTAAGCCTTATTCTTTATACTTCATCGAGAGTCATTGTGACATCGTAGCGTTTAATCCCCGGCGATACTTTATCTGCTGATAGTGTCCGACTAAACCCACCAGGGAGAATCATTACTGTGTGACTAACACTCTCGTAATCTATGAATGTAAAAGAAGATGTTAAACGTCCAATAGCTCGTATTGCTGGCACGTATACTTCTTTTACACCATTCCATTTTAATACCCATTGACTTTTAAAAGCACGGTGATAATAACGTAATGTACCATCTGCCATACGTCTACTTTCACCTATCTTTTCATCGTCTTTCATTTCTACTTCTGATGGGTTGAACTGTCCACCATTTAGATATATGTATAATGCACTCATATTCGTTTAGTTTCCTACTACGCTTTGAGAAGTTAGCTTAATTCTCCCAACCGCACTCTCTACTGCACCTACTGCGCCTGTTATCGCTGTCTTAGCATCATTTACTGCTTGTGCTATTGTACCTAATCCTGCTTCTAATCGAGTAGCCATATCTGCTATCGCATTTATAGCATCTACATCAGTTACTAAGAATGTCGCATCTTGATGTACAAGTAATGCTTGTGCGGTACTTACTGGTAATGGCTGTGTAGCAGTAACATCTACTGTGGGCTTTTGACTAGGATCAACAGAACCATTTGATGCTGGTGCATTCGTAGGCACCTTTGGCACAACTCCACCATTCTTAGCAGCGATCTTATCGTAAAGATCGTTTTGCGTTGCTAACTCTTTATTCTCTTCACTTACTTTTATTTTACTACGTTCAGCGTGCTTTATCTTTGCATCTGCTGCTCTTTCTGCTGCTGTAGCGATTTTGTCTGATTGATCTGCATATGCTTGGTTTTCTTGATCTAACTGCTCTTGTAGATGTTTCTGGTTTTCATCACCAGCATTTATAAGCTGATCCTGTTCTTCCTTCTGTGCGTCTTCAACAAGCTTCTTACGCCCTTTTAAATACTCTAATTGAGCATCAGCATCTTTCTTTGATAACTTACCGTCTTTTCTATCGGCAGCTATCTTAGCAGCTTCCTCATCCAATTTCTTCATTTCCTCAATTTGCTTCTGTCTCAATTCAAGGAAATCATTAGCCAGTTTAGCTTTACCTGTTTGTGCTATCTCTTGTGCTTTAGCAAATGCCTCTTCATATTGTGCTGCGAACTTCTGTGTATCTACCCCTGCTGGTGCATCTTGTAATCCAGCGTAGAAGTCTGCTCTACTACGTCTCTTTGATACTTCGTTCTTAGCAAACTGTTTCTGCTGTTCTTCATTGAACTTAGTGTAGATATCAGCCATCTTATCCCAATGCTTCTGCTCTGCATCTTCCATCTTATTATCAAACTTATCTTGCTGGTCAAGTAATGCAGTATTAATCTTTTCATTGGGAGTTAGTTTTGGTGCGCCTTCATTTTTCTTTCTTTTGCGTTCCTGTTCAGCCGCTAATGCTCTTTCTGCTGCCTGTACTTTACCAAGCTGCTTTACGTATTCAACTGAACCTTTATCTAATCGCGCTAATGCATCTTTTTCTAAGTTTACTTTACCTGCTGCATCTGCTGCGGCTAATGCGTTCTCTCTTTCTGCTTTTGCTACATCTGCTGCTAACTTTGCTGCTTTAGCACGCGCAATAATATCTGCATTACTACCTAATCTATCTTCTCGCTCATTAGCGCCTCCAGGCTGCACACCTAGTTGCTGTTTTGCTTTTGCTACTTCTAACTGTGCTAATGCACCAATAAGACTATAAGCACTTGCAGTAGTTATACCGAATTGACCAGCTAATATCGCTGCTGATTGCTGTGTAGCGCCCATACCTTGTGCTGCTGCTAATGCTGCTGCATATAACTGGTCATGAGTAATCTTTAATGCATCACCAGCGGCTTGACTTTCGATCTTTGCTGCTGTTTCCTGTACGGTAGATTGTGCAAATAAATCTGTAGCAGTTAACGCCGCTTGTGTTGCCGTTGTCTGCTCTTGTTGTGCAGCAGCAGCTACCTTTACAGCATTAGCTTTAAACTGCTGTAATGCAATATACGCTTGCTCTACTGGTAATCCTTTAGCTACAGCTTGTGCTAATCCTACTGCAAATCCAGCAGCTTCTTGTGATGTAACTGCTGTTTCTCCTAATGCTGTTTCAAATTCTCTTGCAGTATCAGCGGCAATGTTATACCATGCTGATGCGGATGCAACGTTCGAGCGGATATGATCAAGTGCGTCTGCATTCGCTTGTAACTTTTCAAACGCCTCTGCTGCACTATTACCAGAGTTTATTAACGCTGTCACAAGTGCATATTGTGCTGGTGTAAGTTCTTGAATATGTGCGGTAAACGCTGCTAATGGCCCAATTGCTGCCGACATTGTAGCGTTTGTGTCGCGTATTCTCGCATTAAATGCATCAAAACTACCAGTAACATTAAAAATCTTACCAGCTATAGCATTTAAACTCTCTGATTTATGTGTAAGTGTATCAAAACCAACTGCTGCGTCATTAGCCCATTTAGCTAATGTATTAGCCGCTGGAGTTAATGCTACTGCTAAGAACTGTCCTATTGCAGCTTTAGCATCTGTTATACTACCGCTTAACTTATCATAGGCTACAGCAGTTGTACTTGCTTGTGCGGATACTAACTCTTGGCTAATACCAAAGTTTGCTAATGCTGCTGATAATGCATCAAACTGTTCTTTCTTATCAGTTATCTTAATAATATTATTAAGTACGTCTTTGGGGATTTCAAATCTACGTGATAGAGATGTTGTATTATCGCCGGAAAAGAACTCTTTCAACGCAATAGAAGCACCTTTAAATCCCTGTGCAGGGTCAACAGTAGCTAATGCTCTTGATAGGTTAGTAAGCTTTGTTACTTCAATGCCTGTTCTGTGTGATAGGTTAGCAAACTCGCTCATACCTTCTACAGTATCATTTAAACTACCACCGAATAATGCTTGCTGGTTTTTTGCTAATGCTAAGTTCTTTTCATACTCTGCTGCACTACCTGATAATACTCTAAAGGTTGTTAACGTCTTTTCAAGTTCGTTACCAGTGCCTATAACTTCTCCAAACTCTCTAACAACTCTGGATGCAACTACATAACCTCCGATAAGTGTAGTTAAACCTTGTGCAACACCTTTAAAACTAAAACTTGCTTTCTCTGCTGCTGCTGCTTGGTTGTTTAGGAGGTTTTGCATTTGTCCTAAACCTTGTTGAGCGGCTACTGTTTGCGTATTTACTTGTGTTAGTGCAGTACCAAGTATACCGATAGCACCCGCAGTATCACCGCTCTTAGCAGCTACAGCCGCCATTGCTTGTGCAAAACGCACCTGTTCAGCCTGTACTGCTTTGGTTGTAGGATTTAGTGATTCTAATGTGGTGTTATAGTTTCTTATCGCACCTAAACCACTATTCATTTGTGTGTTTAATCGGGCAAGTAAATCAGACAATCCTACATCTTGTCCTGATACTCGTACTGTTATCGTTCCACCGGTTACATTTGACATTCTTATACCTACTAACTAATACGTTTTAATCGCTCTAACAATGCCGCTTCATTTGCTGCATGTTCTTCTGTTAATCTTCGCTTTTTACGTAATCTTTCGCCTCTCATCATCATTGTACGTATCCGTAACTCATCAGCTACCTCTAACATAGTCATAGTATTATATGCTGATGTACGGATAGTACCTGACTGTATTTGATCTCCATAGAGTATAGCAAGCATTTGTAGATACTCTGTAGATAGCGCGGCAATCATTTTATCTCTTTGGCGTTCTAACTCGAAGTTAAAAGACTTATACAGATTCGTCAGCATTTGGATTACCTGTTTCATCTATAGCAGCGGCTTTCTTTTGTTCTTCTATAAATGCATCCCACATTCTTTTACTAATGCGGCCTAAATTCCATATCTCATCCGCTAACTCACGTACAAACGCACCATTATTATCAGCCAATTCTCTTGCTTGTGCTATTGTGAAATAAGGGCGTACAACACCTTCCTTTATTGTCCAATACGTCCATTCAGCTTTATCTAAATCTCCTGCTACTTTCCGTTCTTCTTTATCTGATTCTTGTATCGTCGCCATTTTATTTATCTTTTCCATCTGTGCAAATGACAACGCACGAATACGCATCTTCTTTTCCCATCCAGTAATCTTAATGTCTATTTCTACGCGATCTTCCTCTTGTGCTACTTGATTAGCTGAATCATAATACTCTACTGTTTCAGTAGGTTGACGATCTATTGACATCCTTTTTCTCCTATAACTGAAAAATAAAGCCCCCTAGCTTATTTAGTGCTAAGGGGCTTATCCTATATTTAGGCTACAGTGAATGAGCCTGAGCTACTAAAGTCAAATGATAAGGTTACTGTACCTTTTGCTTCCTGCTTTAGTGTGAACTTCGTTACGCTTCCTGATGGAATAGTAACGGTATATCCACCTGTTGATACAAGTACAATACTTACAAGGCTACTATTAAGTGCGCCTGATAACATTGCTGTTTGTCCTGCATCTTTACTAATCGGAACAGTTGAGTTTAAGCTACCTGTTAACTTACGACTTGTCGTATAGGTATAAAGAAGTCCATTATCTCCGATGAATGGCCCTTCTGTCTGCTCCTGAGTATCTAACTGTACCTGCCAGTCAGTTACGAATGCTGTAGCAATACCTGCTAGAGTCACTGTACCATCATAGCCGCGAATTGGTTGAGACATGTTGATTAACCTCTTTTATGTTGTCTTTGGATAAATACGCATCATAACAATAAGCCCCGCTGTATAAACACTCCCTATTGTTAATCGCTCTATTGGAAAATCTATAGGATTGGATATATCAACTGATATATCATAATCTGCGTTTGTGATTGTTTGTAATGCTGTTGCTGCTTCTAATGCTTTTGTCCATGCTTCATCTGATGCTAATGCTACAGAACGTATTGTTACTTGTCCTGCCCATCCATTCTGTCCTATGTAGTCATCATTCTTTCCTCCACCATCTTGACTTTGGTAGACTCCGTATGGAAAGGTGTTTAGTGATGTGGCGACCTTATTATAAAGCCGCCCACTATAAACACTTAATAAAGCTGCTTCTAATACTTCTATAACTATGGGCCATACTTTCGCTTGGAATGTTTTATCATAGCTCATTATGTTATCCCTTGTTTAACCCATGGATATGCTACAATACTTCCGATTTCAGGTGTGTTTACTTTATCATTGTCGAGAAGTATCTTTATACTATATGGATATTCGCTATATGCGTATAGAAGTTCTGTATCAGCGGGTGTCAAATAGAACTTTATCGTAGCTATTCCATTTGAACCAGCAGTTACAATGTAACCTTGACCAGCAGTATCTACAAGTGTTGCAACTTTCGATATAATAGCATCAGTGTCAGCATCAGTGTATTTGTGTTTTACCATAAACCAAGCGGTATCTACGAGTGTTCCACTTGGTATGGCTGTTAGTGTTCGTTCTATTTCTAAATCGTCGCCATTCACAAAATCGTCAATGCGACCATTAGCTATTGTCATCTTCTTTATCCTTGAAAGTGATAGTTCTACGACTACGCCCAATCATTGTTATACTACTGTTCTTTGTCTTTAACCCTATAGTACCTACATTTTTATTTGTGTAGCGTAAGATGTTCCCAACTGCTGTTTGGAATAACTTGCTGAAACTTACTCCAATAGCAACTACTTTAGATTTTATTATGGCTATGTTTCTTATACTTCTTATCGTACTTGTTACCATATAAGAAACAATCAGAGATATTCTTTTTTCTAAAGTTGGTATCACATTTACAACCACTGAAACAGAAACAAGTGAACCTAAACCCTTTATAACATTTACACTTGCGGTGACAGTAGTAGATATAAGAGCAGCATAGCCTCTCCCATATAAAACAATCGGCGTTATATTTACTGTTGCTGAAAAGTAGTTATTTATTGCTTTTATGACATTTATACTTACTGTCGATGTAACAGATATAAGTGTCAATATATTCTTGGTTATTACTGAACTAAGCGTGCTTGTTACTGTTTGATTTATACTCTTAGCTATATCTTTCAAGCTGGTTATAGTTGCTGTGGTAGTTACTAAGAATGTTCTTACTATACTTGTTAATCTTAATATTGTTGTTGATACTGTTACTGAGTGTATCTTCCCCGCGTTTATTATTCTTCCTAGCGTCCCTGTTACAGTAGCGGAAAATAACTTCGTCGGGCTTAATACTCTGGTTACTGTAGCTGTAGCAGTTACTAAAATAGGTTTTATGGGATTGAGTAACTTTGATACCGTTGCGGTAGCTGTTACAGAGAATATCTTGGTAGGACTTAATATTATTAATGGAGTAGCAGTAACAGTTTTACTAACAGTCATAGGTGTATCTGTAGCACCATCCGATGCTGGCATACTTGCATTATCGATGCGTAAACTATCCCAATAAACATCACCAGTTGTGGCTACGCCATTATTCATACCTAACACAACAGTAGTGAACGCATTATTATTTACGTTCATTACTTCTACTGTAGATGAGAAATCTGGAGTACCACTAAAGGCTGCATCTCCTAATGCTGTGTATACTTGATACACGGCATCCGCATTAGCCGCTCCTGTAGATACTTTTAGATGTAAACCTACTCTATAGGTTGTATTGATTGATAATGTTCGTATACTGGATAAGTTTGTTGTATTATTTCGCGCCGTTAATACACCACTACTATTCAACGTCATGTTAAATTGAGTATTACCATTGTTCGTTGTTACGATTCTTGGAGCGCCACTTGTAGGTAAAGCAGCTACACGTATGTAGAAACTTATCCATATTTCGGTGGCGCTTAATCCAGACACCGTACCATTCATGTTCGTAGCGCTAGCCCAATTGGTTCTAAAACAATACGTACCATGAATGAGTGATGTACTATCTATCGATGGACTCCCAGTAGTAGTAGTAAATGCATCTGTTCCTGTTAATGCATTACTCTCAAATGTAGCATCCTTTAATCTTGTCATAGCTTATATCTCCTATGTATTAAGCTATGCAAAACTCACTTTGAATGTAAATGTCATGCTATCATTTGTAGCTAATACAACACCTGTAAAATCTGTATGTATAAATAAGTTGCCGCTACTACTTGCATCAAGTAATCCCGCGTTTGTTATTGTACGCGATCCTGTAGCGGTAATAGTACCAGTAACTTGATATGTGTCGTTTGTAGTTGTTACGGTTACTTTACTGCTTGTACCTGATGTTCTTGATTCTGAGGATTCTGTAAATAGTGCTGTGTCTGCTGCTGCTGCTGTACCTGCTCCAGTACCCCATGCAACATACTTAGGCTCTGTTCCATTACCTAAGATACGATCTACTACTATTTCTTTACCCTTGTTTGTGATAACTGTTGCCATTGTCTATGTTTACCTCTTAACCATATCAATAGATTGACATAGTAATGCTTTATAGGATTTTGGTTATAGTATGATACTAAACCATAATGTTCGTCTGTATTTGTAGCTGCTCTATGAACTGTTATCTCTAATGATGCGCTTGTTATCTTTGTGTTTGTAATACCCGCGCCTGTTGTTTCTGTAAGAGCTTTTGCTTGTTCCCTATTCATTGTTTATTCCTTTATATTGGTCTTGGTAATGTAATGCGGCTATAGTTTGATGTACGCCCATCATTACTTTCTCCAAAGATATAGTTAGATACTGTTGGCCCTATTACTTTGTATAACCCCCGCTCTGTTACACCTGTAGCTGTATCTTGCCATACTTGTGTAAATGTTATACCATCAAATGTTGACCATAACTCAGATCCTTTATTTGACATCGAATAAACCTCATACCAAGCGGCGCATAACCGCTTTAGCCACTTCTGCCACTATATCTATTTCTTTCACGGCAACACTGAGATATGGTTGCGCTGGCATATAAACTGTACCATATTCTTGTGCTATTGCTCGATCATCTGGCAAACCATTACCAAATGTTATGTGTGTATATTCGCCTTCATTATGCACTTGTCCACTGTCTCTTAATTCACCGCTATCTACTGGAGCTAATTGTGATGCTAAATCAACAATCATATCTGCGGCTGTAGCTATACCTTCTAACATACCTTCGTGTACAGCATTCGTAACAGTGATAAAATCTCGTACACTACTTTCCATTGTAGCTGTAATACTCATAATACTTCCTGTAGGGAGATTACAACCGCGCCAGTATATGCATTATGTGCTGGTACAAAGATTACATCTAATGTCCGTAACTCATCTGTTTCTTGGTCAGTGTAGAGTATTCTATCACCAGCACGTATATCTAAATCATATGGCACTTGCATTCTGAATAGTCCTGTGTATTTCTGTTGCTCGATTAATCTTGGTTGTGCGGCTATATTATCACTTACACTACCTGAGCGAATAATAAGTCTACAAGCTATTGTTACTGGCGTATCAAAGTTTGTAATAGCTGTACCATTTGCTACTGTATCACCTAATCGTTTTAAGTGCTGTGCTGTATCAATGAGAAATATAGCCGCGCTATCTCTAATCAATGCTACTTGTGCAAGTATCTTAGTTGTTGTTAAGCTCATTTTCACGCTCTTTTACAATCTTAGCGTATGACATAGGTGCATCAGTATCTTCTAATGCTGCCATAACGAGTTTAAGAGTGCGTATACTTGTTATCTCTTTTATCTTTGATTCAAAGGTACTCTTTGTTTTTAGTCGTACAAGTCTCTTGATATCGCCATCAGATAATGTATTTACTAAATCTATTTCTGGAGCGGTATCATCATATTCTACTAATGCCCCATCTACAAGTAACTCTCTGTTTAATCTCTGAAATAATCCTACTTCCTCAGTTGTATAAAGTTCTAATACCTCATCAGCATAATCAAATTTTACTTGCTTTACATCAGTAGATATAACTGCTCCACCTTGAGGGTCTACATTAGGTGTATATGAATAGTTATCTTCTGGAGTAGCTAATAAAAACTCTATTACATCAAACTTATCACTTCTTGGATTTAAGCGTAAGCCACCAATAGGATATATTGTTGTGCGTACATATCGCTTTACTACTTGTTGATTGAACTCTAAGAACTGATGATTGATTGACTTCATTGTTATTTCTCCCTTAGTGATACATATGTATCATACTTTATTTGTGCTAATAAAAAAGAATGGCCGCACCTATACACTGTAAGTGCATATTCTAATGCGGCCATTATTTATTGATCTGTGTTGTCCTGATATATTACTTAGGTGTTGGTCTTAATGATACCGATCTGCTGGATATCATCGATTACAAGTCCGTACGCTTGCCAGCCGTGAAGTACATACTTCGCTGGTTGCGTGGTAGGATCAGTGTAATCCTGATACTCAAATCCACCCATAAGGGCAACTTTACCAGCATCTCCACCAATAACGATTACTTTATCAGTAGGAATCATTCTCTGTGCCGTACCACGCCATGACATGCTTGATGTGTTAGCGTCTAGTCTATTTCGATAAACCTGTGGCACTTCGATAACTGGAACACCAAGATATGAGCTAACTTTGTTTGCACCAAGGAATTCATTGAAAGATGGTGTAACAAAGGCAGTACGTGCGGGGTCAGAACCACTTAGTACGAATTCGCGGAACTGTGCGAACTTATAAAGTGGAAGCAATGCTTGACGTGAGCCGATGATTGCCTTTACCTGTCCAGAATACGCTAGAATAGTTTCCATCATTGCTTCTAGTCCAATGGCGGTAATACCACCACTTGATAGATCAAGATAGTTATTAGGTGTTGAAACGCTATTCCATGCTGTTGTAAGAAGTGTAAACACCTTGCTTACAAGTTCGTCAAATAGGTCAGCTCGTAGTTCACTACGCATTGTTTCTACTGTACCTACTTCGCCTGACTGAATTTCCCATACTGAATGAGAAGTACCAGCGATAAGACGATCAAACATGAAGGTGTAGTATTCCTGATAGCTCAATACATCAGTTAGATGCTTTGCGCCAGGAGTCATACTACGAATTGGATAACGACCTCTACGAACTCTTTTCCCCATACTATCGCCTGGGTTCATTTGAACCGTAGGTAGAAACTGTGAGAAAAGATCGAGAGAAAGATGATTAGGCTGCACTGTCTCAATAACAAGATCGGCATAGGCGGTTCTAGCACCATCTAATCCTGCTCTTGCAACTGTTTTTGACTTCTCAGCAACAGCTAACTTTAGTTGTTCACGATCCATAATATTTTATATTTCTCCGATATAGTCTTATTTATTGATTAGTGCCATAGACTGAATACAAGCACACTATTCGTTGTATTGTACTCTTCTGTCATTCCTACTGCATCTGTCTGTGAAGTTGTTACTTCCCACTTGTTACCGCTACCAACCTTGATTAATGCCCCTGGTACACGAATTGCAGCAGTATCAGTAAACGTTCCAGAAGGAACAGCATACGTACCACCACGGTGCATATTACCAAGTTCACCACTTACAAGGGTAGGATTCCATAGGACTGACTTACCCACCTGATACATAGTAGTCGTATAAATAGGATCACCGAAACCGCTACCAGGGTTTAATGTAGCAAGGTTAGATGCAGTATACATGCGACTATCGGTAGGGCGACTAAAGTTATCTGGCCCTTTGAATAAAATTCCTACTTGATTTACTTGACCTACTGATGCTGCTGTTAGCCCTGGTAGATCGTTATGTGCGCCTGATTGTGTTATTGTAACAGGAACACCTTCCTGCATAGTTGCGTCAACTACAACTCCACCACGTACATAATCTGAAAGTCTTGCTTCGTACGCCATTTTATTATATTACCTCTATTGTGTTACTTATTCAAATCTGCGAGTATGTACCCCGCCAATTCTTTTGATGTATAGTTTCCAGTACCAGAACCAACAGGTTCAGGAACTATTACTACATTCTTTTGTTCAGCACTTGCTTTGCTCATAATAAACGTAAGATCAGTAATATACTGATCAAATGTCGTATCTGGCATTTCAATATAGAACTGCTTCTTTTCATCAGTGATTTCTATACCTGCTGCTGCTAAACGTGTTTTACGGTCTTCTAACTTTATTTCTTCTGCTTTCGCTGCTTCTGCTTGTGCTATCGCTTCTTTGATTGTTGCAAGTTCAGCTTGTGCTGTTTCAGCATTAGCTGCCTTGTCTTTCAATGCATTAAAACGCTTTGATACACTTGCAACAAGTTTTGTAAACTGTTCTGCAACCGAAGGCATATCAGTTGTATTTAAACTTGCTTCGATTTGATCCGTCTCATCAAACATCTCATAAAGCCCACTATACATATCTGTAAGCATCGTCATAAGACTTGATAGATCATCTCGTAGTGTCATTACATCATCAGCGGCAAGTGCAGGAGTTTCAACAGATGTTGTATCTGTTTCTAACTCTTTTGCCATAGTTTCTTTCTCCAATAAATCTGTTGCACGATCATTTAGTGTTTCAGCAATTGCTAATATGCGCGTGCGATTTGGCCCATATGCCGGAACATCTACGATACAAGTACCAGCAAATACACAACCCTCTAACCATTCGATATCATTAGCGTCTGTTTTACTATCCTTGAAATAAATCTCCCATGATGTACCGATACCACTAGCAAATGCTTTCTTTAAGTGGTCGCTTACTTCTGGATATATGTCATTCCATACAATAGCATCACCAGCGATTACATCCCGGCCGTTATCTTCTCCCATAGCAGCACTAGCAATAGCGCCTATTGGAAATGCGCCTTTATGTCCTGTATATCCATCTCCAGTAAAGTTAATCTTTAGCGGAGATAGTAATGCAGTACGTAAGATGTTTTCTGCTTCTGACCGTGGAATACCTTGCTTATTTGTATTAGGTTCAAAGTCTGTAAGAATAATCGATAATCGGGTTTGTGTAGGATTGTTCGCATCTGCTACAGCTCGTATGTACCCATTCACTAAAGCTGTACGCTGTGTCATTATTTCCTGCCATAATAAAAAGCCACTCATAAGAGCAGCTTTTATAATAAAAAATACCTCTGTAATACCATGTATTAATATCGGAACAAACACTTTACACAAAAGGTTTATATTCCAGTAATGGTATTGGCTCAGTTATTTTTAGATTATTCAATTGTGTTATTGAGTAAAATCTAATATCTTTCTGATGTCCAACAATACGTTCATATAAGATTCTACGTGTTTCTTCCATATCTATAACTTTTTGAGTAAAAGAAATAGGTCTTACTTCTGGTAGAGTATTACGATCAAGTATTAACTTTACTGTCACATACCCCACTTTGTTGTTTAATAGCCCCGCTATTTTTCTTAAAGGTAAGTTTGGAAAGAAAGCTTTAATATACACCACAAACTCTTCAAGCATAGGATCGGTCATCGGGCGACCTACATCTTTCTTTATAACTGACTTCTTAGCAGTACCTCTGTATAAACGGGCAGCTTTTTGCGATGCAGATTGTTTTGCTTTGGTTTCTTCACTAACACAAAAACCTTTCTCTCTACCTAAACCACCAGTCGCACGAGGGTTTATATTATAACAGAAATCTTGACCAAAATATATGTCTAAATAAAACTGCTCTGCGGCTAATATACATTCTCTATTACCATCTATAACTTCTATTATAAAGAATTTGAAATTATGTTCACCATATTTATTCCATGCATTTTGTAAATGTCTATTTACGTGTCTGTTTGCATATAGTTCTTTTTTGTGTGTCCACCATCTTCGCCCAAAACTTTTACTGGCGCTACCTATGTAAATACTATTGTTAAGCAAGTTCTTTATGCCATAGACACCAGTTAGTGATAATTCTGTAGGCTGTTTACCTCTTCTGCCCATTAGTTAACACCTTCTTTCCTCATGTAAATATGCTTACGGTATTCAAGTAATATATTACGAATCGTGACGTAACCTATATGTACTCCCATTGTTGTTTGTATCTCTCTCGCTATCTGGCGTAAAGGTTTTACTCGTATAGCAGTACCTAACTCTACTTGTTCTAAACTGGCATCATATATCTTCAATACCTTATCTACTATTCTCCAATCCGTGCTTGGACGACCTACATCTCTTTTGGATAATAGTTCCGGGGCATTATATTCTCCCTGTAGATTTGTCTCACTGTAAAATGGCAATTGAAACCTTTCCCTTCTGTCAATATCGTCTTGCTTCTTCTGTTGTGAAGCAAGCTCAATAAACCATGGCGTATTAATCTGATCACCATAGTCTATAAAATGTCTTTTACATAGTTTATGTTGAGATTTTATTTTCTCATCACAAAGTACGCATGTTCGAACGTATAGCATCGTTGTATTTTCACCCTTGTATAAGCTGTGTTTAGCAAATCTTCCTTTCTTTTAGCAAGCCATAGGAGTAGGTATTATTTTTGTAAGCATCTAATGGAACATGCGCGCACATGCATGATCATGCGTGCGCTACGCGCAGCGGTCGCTATAAGAGCGCATATACAAATACATATATCCTACTTCTATAACTCTTTATATCTGTAACTACTGGTAATAAGCTTTAGTATAGTATCATAAGATTCTTATATTGTCAACTTGATCTATTAAAAGTATAGCATGTATTAATACATTGCTTTGCAATGCTATAAAAGCATCGTGAAAACTCGTGCTTGACAAACCTTTTGAAGTGTGCTATACTGCCATATGCATTCGAGTATTACAGATTAGGAGAAACTATGGTAATAAGCAGCTTTAGTTTTGAAGGCTCTAAAAGAACGTTTGCACTACCAGATGAGATTATGATTAACCCCGCCGATATACTTGACAATAAAGACCATGTGTATCGGGTATCATTAGGTAGAGCAGATTATACGGAACACGAAGCATCTATGTGTAAGATGCTTTTTGACATTTTAGATAGGGAACTTACAAAGGGTAGTTTTATCAACACTGTCAAAATAAAATCTTGTGGTAAGCAACTCACATTTGACATGGCATTTGTTACACGGACAGAGAATAAGTATGGCCGCTTCTATGATTTAGAAGCCGTAGCAGATGGCTTATGTTATGGAGATGCGCCAGTAGATAAAATAAAAAGGGAGAACAAAGCATGACGATCTTACGATATGAGATATTTTCGGCAATAGCAGTAAAGGAAAATATCATTCGCTTCATTGTTGAAGTGTTTGATGGGGATTTACTTGTAGCAGAATACGAACCTGTTGTGCATACACATGACTTTACGTTATTAATAACTAATGGTGATGTAGATGAAATGCAGATTGATTTAGGTGCGCTACAGGAAAAGCTTGTAGCAGACATTAACAAGATGAATATTACCGCTGGTGTGGCTAAAGCATTAATCAATGCAAACTTGAAATGGGATGTGAATGTAGATGATGGATTATCGACTGATAGTAATAGCGAATAAAATAACGCTAGTAACTACGTACACTTCACCAGAGAATAAGGTGTATATAACAACAACAGATTTAGATTTAACAGAGGAAGAATTGCTTGTATTCCTAAATGAGCATACACCACAAAAATCATTTCTTGGTATGTTATCCGCTCATGGTGAAGATAGAAAGGAATAAAATGGATACGCTTTGGATTAAAAGGTTTACTGATAATGCTATATTGCCTACACGTGCATATCCTACTGATGCTGGATTAGATTTATACAGTCCTTACGATGCCTACATTTGGCAACAGGATATGGTTAAAATAGATATTGGTATTGGTATTGCATTATCTAAAGGTACAGTAGGTTTGATTCTTGATCGTAGTTCTATAGCATCTAAAGGCATTCGTACTCTTGGTGGTGTAATAGATGCTAGTTATCGTGGCTCTATTTCAGTAATATTAGCTAATGTGTCTAGCAATGAAAACTACGAAATAAAACGCGGGGATAAAATAGCACAACTTATCATAACTACAGCGTACACACCACAAGTAATGGAAGTAGATGATTTCGAAATAACAGATCGCGGAGTAAATGGTTTCGGTTCTTCGGGTAGATAACAATATGGAGATAATAACAACATGGACTTAATACCACCAGCAGGATATCATTTTTATGGTGGAGCAGATGCATTAGATAGTTTTCCTGATGCAGATGGATATCTTTGGTATGGAGATAACTTCTCTAAAGATGGAGATGATGATTTCTTCGAGTTCTTTGTATGTCGCATGAAAAATAATATAGTAGAACGTATTCCACTACCACAGCCTATTAACGGTGCTGGTAGATTAAACTGGACTCCTGCTGGTTTATATGTCGCCGGAACATACAGAGCAACAGAGAAATCACCAATAGTAGCAAAAGTATTTCAAGTAACACAGTTCAAACAGTTTACGAATAACTATCCAATAGTTCATACCGTTGTAGGTACAGCAGTAACAAGTGTAGATCAATACGCTAGAGATTTAGCGCAGACAGCAAAGAACGATGCTAAAGATGCAATGAGTAGAGCTAATACCGCATTAGCTGTAGCGAATAGTAAACCAAGTATCGATGTAGTATGGCAGAAGATAAATGATAGACTATCTGGACTTATCGAAGCTTTAGCGACTGGTAATAGAACTGATGGACTAGACGCAAGATTTCAAGATGTATTATTCAGTAAGGTCAATGATTGGATATACGGGTTTCTTAAAAGTCATGGATTAATAAAGTAGAGCAGTATAGAGATGCCCCTGTATAGTGGGGGCATTTCTTTTTTATAGAAGTGGAGTAGTATGTATGTTGTCAGTCGCACAGGATATTTTAAGTCAGATCACGATTTTTGGGAAGTACGCCAAATATGATGCAACAAAGGAACGTAGGGAAACATGGGATGAAATAGTCACCCGCTATCAAAATATGCTTATCGATAAGTATCCATTACTAATAGATGAGATAGATAGAAATATAGCATTTGTAAGAGCTAAGGAAGTATTACCTTCTATGCGTAGCTTACAATTCGCTGGTAAACCAATACGGCTTAACAATAGCCGTATTTATAACTGTGCATATCTTCCTATAGATGATATAGCCGCTTTCAGTGAAACAATGTTTTTATTGCTTGGCGGTACAGGTGTAGGATATAGTGTACAGTTTCACCACATAGCAAAGCTACCTGAGATAACAAAGCCTACGAAATCGAGAAGATATCTCGTAGGAGATAGTATAGAAGGATGGGCGGATGCTATTAAGATTCTTATGAAGTCATATCTTGGCAGAAGTAATGCACGCCCATTATTTGATTTCAATGATATTCGCCCTAAAGGACATGCACTTATAACAAGTGGTGGTAAAGCTCCTGGCCCTGAACCATTAGAGCGATGTTTATTCAACATCGAGACATTACTAAAGCGTAAAGAAAATGGTGATAAACTAACCTCATTAGAGGTTCATGACATACAATGCCATATAGCTGATGCTGTATTAGCTGGTGGTATTCGTAGAGCAGCTATGATAGCTTTATTCAGTTTTGATGACGAAGATATGCTTACAGCTAAATATGGTGCATGGTGGGAACTAAATCCACAAAGAGGTAGAGCTAATAATAGTGTCGTTATCTTACGCAATAGAATACACGAAACAGAGTTTAATCAACTATGGCAGCGTATAAAGAATAGTAATAGCGGCGAACCTGGGATATACTTTACTAATGATATAGAATACGGCACAAATCCATGTGCAGAGATAGCATTACGTCCATTCTCTTTCTGTAACCTATGTGAAATAAATGCTTCAACAGTACGATCACAGATTGACTTCAACACGAGAGCAGAAGTAGGAGCATTCTTTGGTACATTGCAAGCTGGCTTTACTGATTTCCATTATCTACGTGACGTATGGAAAACAACCACAGAAAAGGATGCTCTTATTGGTGTAGGTATAACTGGCATTGCTTCTAATACATTATCGCTGCTAGATAAAGTAGAAGCAGCAGATCATGTATTAGCAGAGAATGAAAGAGTAGCTAACCTTATAGGAATAAAGAAAGCAGCAAGATGCACAACAATAAAACCAAGTGGTACAAGTAGCTGTGTATTAGGCACAAGTAGTGGTATTCATTCTTGGCACGCGCCTTATTATATTCGCCGCCAAAGAATAAATAAGAACGAAAGTCTTTATATGTATTTCTATCTTAATCATCCTGAACTACTCGAAGAAGATCAAATGAATAGTAACCAAGCAATCATAGTATTACCGCAGAAAGCTCCAGTAGGCGCTATTACAAGAGATGAAACATCGCTACAGTTATTAGAACGTGTAAAAGACTTTAACATCAATTGGGTAATGCCTGGATTTAGATCAGGTAGTAATCATAATAATGTATCCGCTACTATATCAGTAAAGCCCGATGAATGGGATGATGTAGGGGATTGGATGTGGAGTAATCGTAATACATTCAATGGTCTATCTGTATTACCCTACGATGGAGGAAGTTATATCCAAGCTCCGTTTGAAGAAATAACAGAAGACGAATACAATGCTATGATGCAACACGTACATGGAATAGATATCACACAAGTAGTAGAACTTGATGACAGCACCGCACACACACAAGAGTTAGCATGTTTTGGTGGTGCATGTGAGATTCCTACCACAATTTGACACATGGTATAACTTATGCTATAATACAGTAGAGGATGAATCAAAAGGGATTCATCCTCTATTTTTACGCCTATGTATAGGCAGGAGACACAATGACACAATATACTCAAAACTTAAACGCCGGCGATACAATAACTGTAGCTGGTATAGGTTCAGGTACATTGAATGTAAATCAATCTGGTAACACAGCTATATTATCATTTATAGCCGCTCCAGAACCTACACCACAACCAAGTGGAAGTACCAGCGGTATATGGATATCACAAGCGGAAATAGCAAACTTACCTATGTCTGGTAGAGCATGGGATAACTTAAAAGCTAAAGCAGTAGGTTCATGGGGAACTGCTAACTTAAAGGACTTGAATAGTAATCATGACGTATTAACATTAGCTGGCGCGTTATACTACGCACGAACACATGATAGCGCTATGAGAACTAAAGTAGCTACAGCAATCATGTCATGTATAGGAACAGAAGTAGGCGGTAGATCATTAGAACCATCTCGTAATATTGTATCTTATGTAATCAGCGCCGATCTTATTTCTCTAGAAACATATAACGCTGCTGATAATACAAGATTCAAGGATTGGTTAGCACGTGTACGTAATGAAACACTAGACGGTAAAACCATTATTAGCACACATGAAGATAGACCTAATAATTGGGGTACTCATGCAGGTGCTACAAGAGTAGCTATAGCACGTTATATCAATGACACTGTTGATCTTGATAAAGCAGCTACAGTATTCAAGGGATGGCTAGGAGATAGAGCGGCATATCATGGTTTCGATTACGGTGATTTATCATGGCAAAGCGACCGTGCTAATCCAGTAGGTATTAATCCTACAAATGCTACAATACAAGGGCATAATGTAGATGGTGTATTACCTGATGATCAACGTCGTGGAGGGTCATTTACATGGCCGGCACCAAAAGAAAACTATGTTTGGGAAGCATTACAAGGCGCATCAGTACAAGCGCAACTATTATCACGCGCTGGATATGATGTATGGAACTGGAGTAATAAAGCACTATTACGTGCGGTGACATGGCTATACACAGTGAATAGTTATCCTCCTACTGGAGATGACGTGTATATCCCATGGATAATCAACAAAGCATACAGTACAAGTTTTGCGACCGTTACACCAGTAGCTATAGGTAAAAACATGTCATGGACGGATTGGACGCACGCATAGAACAGGAAACAACATGTGTATATTCTTATCAGTATCTATAACTTTAGGAATACTGATAACATACAAAGTATTAGAGAGTATAGGTAACTAAAGGTAGAGTGTCGTACTTATTATGTAGTGCGGCACTCTTTTTTATGGAGAAATAAAATGCCCCCACGTAAAACACCAGTAATAAATGAAGAATTCAATACCATATTAGCAGAGTATCGCTTGAAGTATAATGTAGAACAGTTAGATAGTCCAAACGACTTAGCTAACCTCCATACAATGATCCGTAATCAAATCCTGATATCGAAACTACAGGCGCAACTCGATACACTAACACAAAACATAGATGACTTTGATCCTACACAGATAAAGAAAATCCTTGATAGTATCGTAGCATTATCAGAGACAAATATTAACTATGAGCGAACATTAGGTATTGACCGTAAGACACGTAAGCAGACTGATAGTGAGAATGTAGCAGACTATCTTACTGGATTAAAGCAACGTGGTAAAGAATGGTTAGATGAGCGTATTATAAAAGTACGTTGTGAAGTATGTAATATACTTGTAGGTAGAATAAGTGGCGTCTATGATACAACTTTCTATGAAGGAAGATTTCAATGTCCACAATGCAAGAAACAAATAACAATAAAAAGAGAAGAACAGGATGTATTTTTTGATGTAAAGGATGCTAACTGGAGAAGAAAATACCCAATAGAGATTGAGGCAGCAAAAAGAACACGCGCCCCTGATACAAGTAGCATAGAGGATGATATTATCCTTGGAGATGGAGAGGAATAACATGTCATTAAAACAGAAACTTGACGATGAAGAAATGGCTTTACTTGAGATATTAGAAGATGAAGTATGGTTAGGTGAATTCTTACATAGTACATCAGATGGAGAAGTTGACACAGATTTATGGCCCATGGAACAATGGAGTTATAGAGATTACCAGCGGCAATTTCTTTCTGATAAATCAGAATTCATCCTTTACACAGGTGGTAGAGCTATCGGTAAATGTAGTCCATCTGGTAGCAGAGTATACACAACAGAAGGATATCTTACATTAGGAGAGTTAGCCAGAAAGAAATACTTCATTACCTATGCGTTAGATAATGATTTAAGTATAGTACAACGTCGAGCAGTAGCCATTAGAGATAAACTTGCCGCTGCATATACCATAGTAACAGAAAGTGGACATACCTTTGTAGGCACAGATAAACATCCAATATTAACGCCGGGGAAGATATTCAAACCAATGGCTTTATTAGATGTAGGAGACTCTGTAGCAGTAGCCACAAGACTACCGCATGAAAGTACATTATCTGCGTTACAATGGCATGAGTTACGATTACTTGGATATGTGTTTCTACGAAACGGTAAAGGCAAATTCAGACCAGAACAAAAGATATCGCCGCGCTATAAAAAGATTGGTGCAGAGTTAGAGTCTATAGCAGATAGTATGTTACTTATCTGGCATAAAGACTTTGATGGTAACATTTCAATGCATAGACCTAAAGGCCCATTTAAACATCCTGCAACAAGTCTCTTTGAACAATGTGGCATATACTTTGCATTGAAAATAAATGGTGTTGCTAAAGTACCGCAGATTATAAAAGCAGAGCGTTTGGAAAATATACAAGTCTTCTTAGAAGCAGTTTTCGCACAGTATGGAGAACTATCTACAAAAGAAATAGCCATAGATGTACCACATAGACAAATAGCAATGGACTTTCAAGAACTTTTACTACGGTTTGGTATAGAAAGTAGAATAATAACAACTACTGAAAAGTGGCGTGTAGAGTTACTTAACTATCGTGCTGTATATCGTTTCTGGAAAACATTCACTATTCCTGGCGTAGCTGTAGGTCAACTACCATTACCAGCGTCATCATTAGATATCAATGATCACTTACGTTTCGAGCGGATTGTACACAAGTATCAATCGCATGAAATAACAGATACATATGCTGTCTATGTTTATGACTTAGAGAACTATATTGGCGATAACTTCTATGTACATAACTCAGTTGTACTTGAAGATAAAATAGTCTATGATGTTGTTAATAGTCTTACTGAATTCCCTATTACACCGGAAATGGTATTAGTAACTGCTAATCAATCTCAGATGACGCCATTACAAAATAGACTTATCACACGATTTACATCGAGTAGATTCTTAAAGGATTACTTACGCAATCAGATTAATAAATCCACAGGTATTATGACCTTTCCAAGAAAGGGAAGACCGTTTATCTTTACTATGCGTATCGCTGGTAGTCGTGGTGAGAATAACATGGTAGGTTTACACGTACCTAAATTGATAGGTGATGAAATGCAGTTATTTCCATTACCAGCATGGACTCAGTTACAGCCTACATATAACTCATGGGAGCCTAAACGACAACAAGTACAAGCGGGTGTACCAAACGGACTTAGAAACAGTGTATTATATGTATTAGATATGCAGACACCAAAGTACAAGAAATATAGAATCCCCGCTCCTAATAATCCATTCTACACATATGAAAACTACTTAGATGATTTACGTAGATATGGTGGAGAAAGCGATGATAGATTTCAACAGCTTGTATTAGGGCGTCATGGAGCAGCAGCATTCCAAGTTATACCAAGAGAGAGTATAACCATTGAAACATATCCTTTTCATAACATGCGGTATAACAGCGCACATGTACTTAAAGGGTTGAAGTATGATGAAGTATTACAGCGGCCATTATTACCAAACGATATCACAAAAGTCGTTATTGCTATTGACCCAGGTTTTGTTGATCCTACGCTTATACAAGTATTAGGCAGAGATAAGAAAGGCATATGGCGTACATATGTACGATATCGATTAACACGTATTGATTTCAATGAGCAACAGAAAATCTTTGACTGGCTTGCAACATTCTACAACGCACATCTTATCTCTATCGATATAGGTGCCGGTGGTAATGGAGCAGCAATGATGCATAATCTTGTTAATGGTAATGAATACAAAGGTAAGTCATATGACAAGCGTATTGTGGGTATACAGTTTAAAGAGAATGTATTAGCAGGATATGATGCAGAGGGAGAAGAGTTATTCCAAGATTCTAAAGGTTACGCCGCTAATGACTTAGCGAAAACAATACAAGAGGGAAGATTAGTCTTTAGTGAAATCGATAATGAAGGCTTATCACAGATGGAACGTATAGCCAAGAAAAAGAATATGTCTGGTAGAGATCAATACTTTGTATTATCCGATAAGGGTAACGGTGTTGACGACGATGACCACATTTTTGCAAGCTATATTTGTTTTATACTTGGTGTTAGAGAAGAACCATTAGACCTTAATCTTAAAAAGCTTGGATTACCCAAAGGGGCGCACACGTAATGCCTCTGTAACGTCACAGGAGACACGGAGAGCGACGATAGCAGTAAATAGGTAGTCCAAGTATGGTGAGCCATTTTGAAGCCCTTAGAATGGCTCTCAGTTATTATATTTATTGGAGATAAAATGTCAGACGAGTCAAGAAGTATTATAGAGTTACGCACAATCAAAGCAGAGCTACAAAAGACAGCAGCAAGCAGAGATGAACTAGAGGCAAAACTAAAGCAGACACAACATGGTAGATTAGCAAGAGCTAGTTCCACCATTAGTATTGTCGCAGGATCAAATGAAGTGCCATTTGTAAATCAAGGGAAGAACATGCTTATCGGATATGTTGATCCCACAAATACAACAAAGCGCACATATCACGACACAATAAAGATTATTCGATGGTTTTACGAGAATGATCCTATAGCTGGAACAGTTATTAATCGTATGGCTGATATGAGCGTAACAACATTACGTAATAGAAGAAAGACAAAGAAGAATGAAAATGAAGTAGACGATGATGTACAAGCATTCTTTGATGCACTTGTAGAACAGCTACGACCATTCTTTAAGCTTGTTGCTTTAGAGTTTTTAGTACATGGTATGGCTATACCAGATTACACTACGATTAAACTTCGCGGGGATAAAATAAGTGAAAAGTTAGGTAGAAAGCGTTATACAACAATAGATCAAATATGGGTGCGTAATCCAGAACATATTGTATTAAAACGCCGTCCTACAGGAATGACAAGACAAGTATTCATTAAGATACCTAATGACGAAATAGCATTCATACAGAATAAAGGTATACGCACAGATGGTACAGAGGATAAAGAAGCTTATCAATACCTAGTGGATAACTTTCCTGCATATGTAGCAGCAGTAAAGAAAGGGCAAACATTATTTCCGCTCGATACAGCAAGACCAATACTACGTAAAGAAACATCATATAATGACTATCCTACGCCATACTTACAGAATGCATTATCAGCATTACAACATAAAGCATTCTTAAAGAGTATGGATAGAAGTATTGCAAGTAGAGCCATAGAAGCTATACGCCAGATTAAAGTAGGAGACAAAGACTTTCCTGCTGATCAAGGTGACATTGATGCTACTGAGGCTATGGTTACACAAAGTAGTAGTAGCGGCGAACGTATATTCAACTTGTTTACCAACCATACTGTAGAAATTGTATGGATATTTCCACCATTAGATGCATTACTTAATGAAGCTAAGTATGCTGAACCTAATTCGGATATCTTTCTTGGATTAGGATTCCCGCGTATTCTTACTGTAGGTGAAACTGCAAAGAGTAACGCGGCTGATAATAAAATAGCATCGATAGGGCCAAAAGCATCATTAGATGATTTAAGAGATGCAATCATTGAATGGTTAAAGAAGTTATACGCTGAACTAGCGGAAATCAATAACTTTAACCGTGTACCTGATCCTTACTTTAGTCCTATATCAACAACAGATGTAACAGCACTTATACAGTTTGCTATTCAAGCACAAGCAGCGGGTGCAATCAGTAAAGATACCGTAGCACAGCTATATGGTAGTGACTATGAAACGGAAGCTGGACAAATCGAAACAGAGCAAGAAATGGGTGTACTAAGTCCTACAGAACTAGCTACACAGCAGCAGCAAGAATTCCAGCAGAAGACAACACAACAGAACCAAGAGTTTACACAGCAGCAAAGTGATAAAGCACATCAGCAAAATCTTGAAACAATAAAAGCACAGCCTAAACCAGCAGCAGGTAAACCAGCACCAGCAAAATAAAGGGTAGATAATGAATATAGATTTCATATCATTTGATAAAACAAGACGTGGAATCGGTAACGGGTTTGATAGACGTACCAACAATATCAAACCCGCTTCTATTGTAGTCCACACAACAAACGGACGTAAAAACTCAAACTTTCTAAAAGAAGCAGCTTACATTTACGGAAGCAATAATATATCTTCACATTATCTTATAGGAAAAGATGGAAGTATTATACAGTTTTTATCGCCAGCATACAGAGCATGGCACGCAGGAGCAGTAAATGATAGCCGTTTCAACAACAATAATAGCATTGGCATTGAGTGTCATTATACGCCAGGAGAGGGTGCATGGACTACAGCTATGCATCATGCGCTCACAGAGCTAGTAAACTCACTAGACATTACATATAATATAAAGTCCCCGGAACTAATAGAGACACATAGACATGTAGCAATACCAGTAGGAAGAAAGATAGACCCTAGTGGATTTCCTGATGCTGAATTTTATGTATGGCGTAATCGACTCTTTATAACCGAAACAACACCAGCAGAAACAAAGTACAAAGTAATAGCTCCAGAAGTTTATGTACGTAAATCACCAGAAGTATTACCAAATAACATTGCAGGAAAGCTATACAAGGGTGATATATTTACTTCGGCGGCATTAAAAACAGATGAAGGTGGTAGTTCCTTTAGAGGTATAAATACTTGGGCGCATGTTACACATGGCAACAGTCAAGGTAAACCAGTAGATGGTCTTGGATTTGTCCACACGGCAAATCTAACCATCATTACAGAGTAACATGAAACAGATACAACAGCAAGATAATAGCCTTGTTATGAAAGTATGGTTATACATTAGTAAACCCTTTCAGATCACGAAAGTATTAGAAATACTTTATGCATTAGATTGGGTATGGTATGCTATTATTTCTCTTATACCTGATCGATTTATTAGCGGCGGTATATTTCCAGCATTACGAGATGTATTACCGAAAGGACTAATCATCAATGTATTGTTTCTTATAGCCGCTCTACACATTACTGCTCTATGGAAGAACGTTGTTTGGTTACGTAAGTTTAATCTTGTGTTTAATATAGCTATTTTGTTGTACTTATCATCAAACTATCTACTAACTTTTCCTATACCTGCTGGTGTAGGATATCTTATAATACTGATTGGAGTTAGTACTTTTGCATTCTGGCGCATGGACGAGTCACACTAATACAATAACGTAGGTAATACATAACATGGAGCTATATTTACCCAGTATCATATCCTTAGTAGGGGTTATACTTACAATAAGTGTAAGCTTCTGGTTAGGGTTAGCGAAACAACGCACAGACAATAAAACATTAGGTAATAGTGTAGAAGTCAATCTACGAGATGATTTGATTGCAATGCAAACTGAAAAAAACAGACAGCTTGAACTAAAAGATAAACAAATCTTAGATCGTGATGAAAGACTTGAAAGAAGAGATAAACAACTATCAGACGCACACCAAGTTATCTTCGTACAGTTAGAAAAAATAGCTGAATTGAATATAACAATAAAGAAGTTACAGAGTGAAGTTCAAGAACTACGAACTGAGTTAGAGAAGTTTAATCGTAGAGTTTATTACATACCAAGAGAAACAGGAGAGAGAAGAAATGAATCTGACGAGTAATGATGCTAAATACCTATTAGCAGGTTTTGGGGTGCTTATCCCCATCGTTATTGCATGGCTACCTACAATCAAAATAGCCGACTATCTTAAGTTCGCAATCGTTGCACTTATGAGTATTATTGGTGGCTATCTTACTGTACTTGCTACAGATCAGTTAGTTAATGGCGGTTCGTTAGTACAAAATGCCGCATTAGTATTCACAGCATCTCAAATCTTCTATTATGGTGCATTCAGAGTACTAGGGCTTGAAAGAGTCCTATTCCCACAACAGGCTTTAGCTACAGAAGCTAAGGAACAGGCGAAACAAGCTACACCGGATGTCTCTAGCACGAAGGCTAAGGACATTCTTGATCCTGCTACGTCTGCTACCTTAGAGGTTTCAACAGAGGTTGTTAATAAGTAGCTTATATCGCGTTGTAATGCCCCATAGTACATAGACGTATTATGGGGCTTCTATTTTTGTACGTAAAAATACGTAGATAGACATACATCTAAAGTCCTATAGACTCTCCATTTAAGGCGTGGTACTATACGTACACCAAAGGACAGTACGGTACAGAGAAGTTAGATACCTTGGAAAACAGACAAGCTATACATAGTATCTATGCATTGCGCTGATGCTATTGACGCCTAGACACCATAGAGGGTAATGCAACAGATAATCTAACTTCTCAAAATCGGCACTTGACAGATATAGAAAGGTATGATAGTATGAACCTTACAAAAGTAGTACAGGCTATTGCTTGGGGATTGTTTTTGGTAGTGTTAGCATTGATGTTTTACGCTTGTCACGACATAGCAGTAAATGGCCCTTATAATCCTGATTGTGGAAAAGGATATTTTTATAGTTATGAGGAAAGGGCTTGTATCCCAGGATTTAGACCATAGAAAACTGGTGCTTGACAAACTGATAAAGGTATGATATAGTGACTACATAGCGACGGGGATTAGGGAAGTGGCTGTTCCCATCTGTCTCATAAACAGAAGATCATCAGTTCAAATCTGATATCCCCCACCAATGGAAATAACTTGTGCGGTAGTAATATCTAATGGTTAAACCTTATTACAGAGAGTAACCGAATGGTGAATGTCAAGAATATAAGGGCGCAAGTTATTTTCTACCATAGACACTTGACAGCAATCACAACAAATTTTTTATTTCAAAAAAAAAACAAAACAGTGTCTAGGCAAAAACATTAAAAGAAAGGGATACTACAGATGGTGACTATGTTCCTTGTAGGGCTAGGAGTAATGGTATTTATTGATTTCGTGCGCTGGATAAATAGTGATGCTTGGAATAAACCACATTTAGTTGATTGGATATTACAATCTATTATTGGTAATGCTATTTGGATACTTATATTGACTATTGTTGCTAAGTTAGTTCTATGGGTGTTTAGTTAGTCGGTATGGGGCATTCTTGGGGTCGATTGCTTGTAAGCCTCGCAAGAGAACAAGTAAGAGAGCGGTTCGAATCCGCTATGCTCCACCAGCGAATATTGTAGGTATACTGAACTTCTCTAAGTGAACCTTCTATACGTTATCGAAACCGTTTGTGTAAGGATGTAAACGGAACGGCAAATATTCTGTATAGGAGTGAAAATGATGTATAACTACACTTATCTTTATCAGCGATAGCGTAGATACACGTAGCACTGTATTGAATAACGAGGCGTTGATGTACGCCTACATACGAAAGTATGAGACTATTGCACGTAAGATATATGTGTACACGGCACAGTAGGAGCGGTGCGGCTGTCTGTAAAACAGTTTCCCAAAAGGAATAATGGGTTCGAATCCCTTAGTACACACCATAGTAAGTTTGTTGTATAATCCTACGTATGAACAACATTGTTATGGATGGGTTAGATTTAGTTCGTGACTTGTATTCTTTAGTAGAATGGAGGTAACGCCTATGAAGGATGTATTATATGAGCGTAATATAGTAGTGTATAACTCTATACCTTAGCTGCATATAAACGTAAATCCTTATAATACTATTATTTATTATTTGGTTTATCTTTATTACTCATTTATAACGCGGCGATTATTCCCTTGTTGCTGACGGCAAATATCTATCCTACCGTGATAGTAAGGAGTCTGGTGGTAATCACTATAATCGCCGCAACTCGTACAATAGCATACTGGATGAAGTGTAATGGCCGCACCCGTCGTTTGGGGCGATGTAGAGGGGTTCAATTCCCACATCTAGTACCATACTTGACTATTGACACAAAGGTTTCTAGGTTACTCACCATATAAGAAACTATACAAACATAAAGGGATCAATAGCAGGTTACTAAATATAGCCGTTATGCGGAATGAGTGTAGCGGCTATTATAATGCGTGTTTCGTATAATGGCAGTACAAATGCCTCCAAAACATTTAGCAAGGGTTCGATTCCTTTAACACGCGCCATTTGTTTTATTTGATGCTAACAGCAATATAAAGCCACGAAGTACACGAATGTGTATCTTGTAAGCTAAAAAAGCATCTAGTCTATCATAAGATAGAAAGGAAGAATGATCATGGGAAACTTAATCGATGCAATGCGTAAGGAAGATAACTTGGCTTTTACTGCTAATGGTGCAGTAAGTAACGCTAGTTCATTGCGGGATGTATTGGATTACTTTGCTACAGCAGCAGCTCGTAGAGGATTGGATAATACTACGAACTTTGCTAAGGCATATGCAGAGGATAGAATTCGTGCAGTACAAGCCGCATTCTATATTCGTGATACTCGTGGTGGACAGGGAGAGCGAGATACTTTCCTACAGGCGTTGGCATATCTATTTCGTAATGACCGTAAGGTTTTCGATGTAGTTGTACCGCTTGTACCTATCTATGGACGATGGAAGGATATTATTACGTTCATTGATAGTCCTGTTGTAGTAGGTCTTGTAAAGGATCAGCTACGCCGTGATAGTGATAGCGAACATCCATCATTGCTAGGTAAGTGGATGCCAAGCATTAGCACCAGTTCAAAAGCTACTGTAAAGCTGGCTGAGAAGTGGGCTAAGAAGCTAGGATTAACGGCACGTAAGTACCGTCTAATGACTACTTCACTACGCGCGCGTATCGGTATTGTAGAAGCTCTTATGAGTGCAGGTAACTTTGATGAGATTGATTACGGTCATGTACCATCAAATGCTGGCTTGCGTTATCGTAAGGCATTCTTTAAGCGAGATGCAGAACGTTACAAGGCATTCATTGACGCCGTAAACGCTGGTGAAAAGACGATCAATGCTGGTGTATTGTACCCATATGAACTTACAAGTAAGTATACTGGAAACAATAGCTACAACGCTCGTATTGACCAGACAGTAGAAGCATTGTGGAAGAACCTACCAAACTATGCAAAAACCAAGCGTAACGCACTTGTTATTGCAGATGTTAGTGGTTCTATGTACAATGGCTCTATAAAGAATATTGCGCCGATTGATATTTGTATTAGTCTTGCTTTGTATATTGCAGAGCGTAATGAAGGTGTATTCAAGGATCACTTCATTACTTTCAGCAGTAGACCAGCATTACAGCGTATTCTTGGCCGCACACTATTTGATCGCGTAAAGCAGTTGAATAGTGCAGATTGGGGAGGTAGTACAAATCTACAAGCATCACTACAGCTTATTCTTGATAGTGCTGTACGCGGTAAGGTATCACAGGCAGAAATGCCAGAGGTATTGATTATCGTAAGTGACATGCAGTTCAATAGTACGGTAACTGGAATGTCAAACCTAAATGAAATGAAGCTACGCTTCGCTTCTAAGGGTTATGAGCTTCCAAAGATCGTATTTTGGAATGTAAACGCAAGTAGAGGAAAGGATCAGCCAGCACTATACGATGACAAAGGTGTGCTTATGGTAGCTGGAGCAAGCCCTTCTATCTTCGAAGCGGTTATCAATACGGAAGCAATGACGCCATACGATATGATGATCGACGTACTTGACAAGCCACGTTACGCCGCTGTAGCAGAGGCTATGTCAGAGGTATAAAATAATAAGGCGGGGTTCAAAAGTTGGTGATGTGATATGAAGTAATGATATTTTACTCTTTCGGGGGAAGCATTACATGTAACATAAATATCGCCCCGCCTTATACATTGCTGGTTATTATAACAGGTCGTAAGCGATGCTCTGAACATCGAGAATATTGGTTCGAATCCAATGCCAGCAGCCATTGTATAATGCCTCTGTAGCTTCACAGGAAGCGATTTAAGAGGCGATAGAAACAATCCTGATAGAATATACGTTTAGGCTAAAACAACAGCTTAGAAAGGCTCTGGTGAATAAATATGAATAGTACCGTATTATACTTTACACAGGAACGTTATGATTACTACGTTTTAGGTAATGTAGTCATACATAATAGTAGACCTATTCGAGTAACTAGTAAAGCGTTACGTCCTGAGTTTGG
>Ga0070685_10000257_pt1 | contig 34313 bp, 25 predicted proteins | sample KBSS13LmetaG_FD_65651 | JGI IMG/M metagenome (GOLD analysis project Ga0070685, IMG submission 65651) | Switchgrass rhizosphere microbial communities from Kellogg Biological Station, Michigan, USA - KBS S1-3L metaG | ecosystem: Host-associated > Plants > Roots > Rhizosphere ...
TGCTCATGATTTCTCGCCGCTTCACTTCATTTCTGTTGTTTTCTCTGCTTGGCGCCGCGTCGGCCCACGCGCAGGACAACTCGCCGAAAATCGACACCGCGGGCACAGCTACCTCGCCCGCTGTGCGTATTCCGTTTTCTGCGTATGCATCGAAGGAAGCGCTCGCCCGCTTTGGTCAGGTCTTCCAGGAAGGCAAGACCGCGCCGCCGCTCGGACAGTCGATCCAAGCGAGCCGCGACTTCTACGACAAGATCAACAGCGATCGCGCCGAGCGCATGAAGAAGCTCTACCCGGTCGAGATCGCCGCGCAGAAATTCGGCGGTGTGGCCGCCGATGTGGTGACGCCGAAAAGCGGAGTCGACCCGCGCAATGCGCAGCGCGTGCTGATCAATCTGCACGGCGGCGCGTTTCTGTGGGGCGCGGGCAGCGGCGGGCTCGTCGAGGCGATCCCGGTCGCGAGCGTCGGCAAGATCAAGGTGATCACGGTCGACTATCGTCAAGGTCCCGAGTACACCTTTCCCGCAGCAAGCGAAGATGTTGAAAAAGTATACCGGGAGCTGCTGAAGACCTATAAGCCTTGGAACATCGGCATCTACGGCTGTTCGGCCGGCGGTGCGCTGACGGCGGAAGCGTTGGCCTGGCTGCAGACGAAAAGTCTGCCCGCGCCGGGAGCGGCCGGCATCTTCTGTGCGGGCGTGGTCGATTTGAACGGCGATTCGGCTTACCTCGCGCATCTGGTGATGGGAGAAGCCGTTCCGGACAACGCGTTTTCGCTGACGGCGCTGCCGTACTTCAAGGGTGTCGATCCCGCGAACCCGTTGGTGCTCCCCGGCAACTCGCGCGAGGTGCTGGCGAAGTTTCCTCCGACTCTGTTGATTTCCGCATCGCGCGACTTTTCGATGAGCGCGACCCTGCGCAGCAATGAACTGCTGACCGACGCGGGCGTGCGCACCGAGCTGCACGTTTGGGAAGGGGTTTGGCATTCGTTTTTCTCCGACCCCGAACTGCCCGAGTCGAAGGCGATGTACGCCGTCGTCGCGCGTTTCTTCGATCGCGAGCTCGGCAACAGAGCCGCGGCAAGCAAAGGACACTGACCATGGCTACACGTTCCTTCAACCGTTCTGATCGTCTTTCCGCCGAGCTGCGTCGCCTGGTCGGCACGATGGTGCACGAGGTCGTGCGCGATCACGCGCTGCCGTCGATGAGCGTGTCCGATGTCGAGGTCACCAAAGATTTCGACGTTGCGACGATTTTCGTCACCGCGCTGATGCCGGATAAAGCCGTCGAGGGCGTGAAGGCGCTCAACGAACTGGCCAAGGATTTCCGTCGCGAACTGTCGCGCATGATGAACATCCGCCGCGTGCCCGAGTTGCGCTTCCGCTACGACGACTCGATCGATCGCGGCGAGCGCATCGAGGCTCTGCTGCGTGGAAAAACGTGAGTCGAGCGTTCCTGCCGTCTGTGCAGGAACCAATATGAAGAATTTCCGCGACATCACCGGCATCCTGCTGCTCGACAAGCCGCAGGGCTTGAGCTCGAACCAGGCATTGCAGAAGGTCCGGCGTCTGTTTCGTGCGAGCAAGGCCGGGCATACCGGCAGTCTGGACCCGTTGGCGACAGGGCTGCTGCCCGTGTGTTTCGGCGAGGCGACGAAGATTGCCGGCTATCTGCTCGGCGCGCGTAAGGCCTACACCGCGCAATGCAAGCTCGGCGTGACGACGACGACCGACGACGCGGAAGGCGAGACCGTCGCGACGCGCACCGTTCCCGCCCTCGACGAAGCGATCATCGAATCCGCATTGGCGAAACTTCGCGGCCGCATCGTACAGATCCCGCCGGCGTACTCGGCGATCAAGCAGGGCGGTGTGCCGTTGTACAAGCGCGTGCGCCAGGGTGAAGAGGTCGAGGTTCCGCCGCGCGAAGTTGACGTGCATGCGTTCGATTGCATTGAACGTGACGGCGATCGGCTGACGTTGCACGTCGAATGCGGCTCCGGCACTTATGTACGCAGTCTGGCGCGAGATCTTGGCGAGATGCTCGGCTGCGGTGCACATCTCACCGCATTGCGGCGCGAATGGATCGAGCCGTTTCGGCAGCCGGCCATGTACACGCTGGCGGAACTCGAACAAGCGGCCGCTGATACAGACGCGCTGGATTCACTCCTGCTGCCGCTCGAAGCCGGACTTCAAAATATGCCGCGGTTGGAGTTGGACGGCGATGAGGAACGTCGTCTGCGGCATGGTCAAACGGTGCGCATCGAACGCGCTTCTACCGCAGAGCAGGCGTACGCGATTGGGCCTGATGGCAAGCCGGTTGCGCTCGTTGCGGTCGACGCTACCGGTGCAGTTCGAGTACTGCGGGGACTGTGCGTTTTGTGATCGAATTGACATTTTTTAACCTTCTTGTTATAAGGTTCTATCGCTGTCACCCTGTTCGTCATTCCGGTTGCAATAACCTGACGAATGGGTTCACAGAGGGGATTGCTACCGCGGGATAGGGGCGCAGCGACACGCAGACAATTTGCGGATGGTGTGGAATGGCAGTAGCGGTCGGTGAGCAATGCACCTTCAGTGTTTGGGTGCGGAGCAAAACTAACGTCGCCGTTCCAACTCGTCCAAGGGGGCCTGCGGGGACTCGCAAATAGCACACCTGACGCAAGCCGGGGTCGCAAAGCCACAGGTCCGAAGCGGAGCTCTCGGATGGCTGGGCTGCCGAGAGTAGCCACATTTGGCCTACGGCATCTTCGCAGTTTGATCTTTGGCCGCAGACCCAGAGCTATGGTGTCTGGTCATGCCAGCCTTCCTTTATCACGAGCGCGCGCCGCCCTGAGCGGCAGGCGACGTTGCACGTTGTTTTCACGGTCCTCGAACGTGCCAAACGTCGCCAGTATCCCCTGAGCCATTGACTGGGTGAACAAAAACCCGCTGCGTCGCAGTCTTCGCGATGCGGTGCGACGACATACACCCGTTTTTGGGGCAGGACGTGTTTGGTCTCGTCAAGGGCAAACCCGGCGCAAGCCGGGGACGCAAAGCTGCGGGTCCGGGTTTCGTCCGGATGGCTGCGCTGCCGAGTACAGCCATGGGTTTTGGCGTGCTCCCCCAATACGCGCACAGCCAAGACTCGATTCCGGGAGTTGGTTTATGCGTACGAAATCTGTCGAACGGGCCTTTCGCCTCTGCCTAGCAACGTTGCTGTTGCTCGCAGGCTCAGCGGTGGCCCAGAACACCGGTCCCAGCAATGGCGGCATCACGCCGATATTTGTCTCGGGAAACATCAACAGTTGTTCGGACATCAGCAACTTGCAAGACGGCAACATCTCGTTTTCGATCGACTCGTCTTTGGTCAATGTCGGAACGAACACCTACACGAATCCTGCTGACGGCTATGTCTTCACGGTCACGCTCGCCGCGGATGGGGCGATCGGCTGGTCAACGACTTTCAATAGCGTGCCGGTTGGCATGGATGCGGTCGCGGTCAAAGGTGGCAACGGTTTCAATGCTTACATCTACGACCCGCTCGGTGGAGGCGAAAGCGACGCCAACCACGACTCCGGCCTTTTCCCGCCGACCGGTTTGTGCGGCGGCAATCAGTGCGGCTTGAGCCACCTGATGTTCTGCTATGACTATAGTCTGGTAGTCAGCAAGACCGCCAATCCGTCGTTTACCCGCACCTGGCCATGGACGCTCAACAAGCAGGTTTCGCCAGCGCCGCTCAATCTGTTCAACGGTGACAGCGGCGATGTGGTCTATACGGTGACGGCGACCAAGGGCAGTCCGGTCGACTCGAACTTTGCGGTCTCGGGCACGGTGACGATCACCAATCCGGCGCCGTTCGCGGCCACGATCACGGCGATCAACGATCAGCTCGCAGGCAATCCAGTCACTCTCAACTGCGGCGTGAGCTTGCCGTATGCGCTGCCTTCGCAGCAGACGCTGACTTGTTCCTACACGCAGTCGGTCAACGATAGCAACACGCGCACCAACGTTGTCACGGTGACCACGAGCGGCCAGGTCGGCGGCGGTACAGCTTCCGCAACGGCCACATTCACGACGCCGACGACTCTCGTCGACAACCAGATCACCGTCACGGATTCCGACAGTGCTTTTGGGCCGTGGACGTTCTCGGCCTCGGGTTCGGTCAATTACGACAAGACGTTTGATTGCAGCGGGCAGAATAGCCAGCCGACCTTTACCTACACGTTCCCGAACACCGTCACGGCATCGAGCGGCGCAACGGCGACAACACAGGTCGTGATCAACTGCTATAGCCTGGCGGTGACGAAGACGGCGAACACGACGTTCAACCGCGCCTGGAGCTGGACGATCGCCAAGTCGTACGTCTCGCCTGCGCTGACGGTGGACACCGACAACAACGGAACGCCCGATGCGCTGCTGTTGTCGACAAGCCAGAACGTGAACCTCAACTACGCTGTCATGATCAGCGCCGTGTCGAATGACAATACTTACGCGGTCAGCGGCGTCATCACGATCAACAACAACAATCCGACTCGGAGTGCGACGCTGTTGAGTGTGATCGACGTGGTTTCTCCGGCGCTGAACATGAGCGTCAACTGCCCATCGTCAACGGTGCCGGCCGGAGGTTCCCTGCTATGCACCTATTCGGGCAGCTTGCCGGATGGGACAGCGCGGACCAACGTCGCCACGGCGAATCAGCAGAATTACCACTATGCCTCGGACGGCACGGCAACGCCGGCGGGATCGAGTCCGTACTCCGGCATGGCGGCGGTGACGTTTGGCGCCCCTGCCACGCTGGTGGATCAGTGCGTCAACCTGTTCGATGCATTCAATAGTGGTTTGGCTGCCGCGCTGGGCGGTACGATCTGTGCGCCTGCCGCGGGAGGCAATTTCTCGCAGACCCTGACCTACACGGCCAGCTTCACGTGGGATCCGTCGTTGGGGACCTGCAAGACGATCGCCGTGCCGAACACCGCGAGCTTCGTAACCAACACGACCCAAGCGACGGGCAGCAATACGGCGACGATCAATATCACCAACCAGGATTGCGCGCTCGGCTGTACGCTGACCCAGGGTTATTGGAAGACGCATAGCAAGTACGGTCCGGCGGCCAAGTCCGATCCGACCTGGAATCTCCTCCTGCCGAATGGACCCGACACGACGTTCTTCTATAGCGGCAAGACCTGGTATCAGGCCTTCTGGACCACGCCAGCCGGCGGCAACGCCTATTGGGTGCTGGCGCACCAGTACGAAGCGGCGGTACTGAACCAGCTAAACGGCGCTTCGCTGCCGTCGCAGGTGCAGACCGCGCTGAACCAGGCCTACAGTCTGTTCAACAATCCGACGAACACGCCGGCGTATATCGGCGGGCTGAAGTCGAGCAACGCGCTGCGGCAACAGTTCATCAGCCTCGCAGCCATTCTCGACATGTACAACAACGGTAACTATCCGGGCGGTCCTGCGCATTGCAGCGAGGATTCCACCTCAAGCTCGTCGCCGTAATACGCAACGAGTTGGGGCGGCCCTGAACGCCCTCTACGGCGCGCCTACGTGGCGCGCCGTTTTTTTGGCAAAACTAACGCATACGCGCTTTTTGCCGGAAAGCCGGTTATAATGGGGAGCTTTTTCAAGCCGATTAGGTACTTGCGGGTATTCAGATTCGCAGGACTTGTCGTCCATAACGCGGTTCGCGCTTGCGAGCTAAGAGCTTCGGAGGCTGAACCGCGCCGTACGCAACACAACATAGGTAAATATCATGTCTCTCTCTGTCGAACAGACCAGCAAGGTCATTGCGGATTACCGCCGTGCGCCGAACGACACCGGCTCCCCCGAAGTGCAGGTCGCGCTGCTTTCCGCGCGCATCGAGCATCTTTCCAAGCACTTCGCCGAGCACGACAAGGATCACCACTCGCGCCGCGGTTTGCTCAAGATGGTCAACCAGCGCCGCAGCCTCCTGGCTTATCTGAAGAAAGCCGATGCGGAGCGCTACAAGACGCTGATCGAGCGTTTGGGCCTGCGTAGATAAACCGTTCACCCGACGTCATCCCCGCTCCGGCGGGGATACGTTTTTGTCTCAAGGCTCGCGCATCGGAATCGAAAAGGATTCCTGTCTGAGCCGGCTGACGACGAGGACTGACTACTCAGTCCGTCAATCAAAAGAATCGAAGGCATACACATGGCCAAAATTACTAAGTCATTCCAGTACGGAAATCACACGGTCACGCTGGAAACGGGCGAAATCGCCCGCCAGGCATCCGGCGCAGTGATGGTGTCGATGGACGGCACCGTCGTGCTGGTCACCGCCGTCGCGGCGGCAAAGGCGAAAGAAGGCCAGGACTTCTTCCCCCTCACCGTGGACTACGTCGAAAAGTTCTACTCCGCCGGCCGCATCCCCGGCGGCTTCTTCAAGCGCGAAGGCCGTCCGACCGAGAAGGAGACGCTCACCTCGCGCCTGATCGACCGCCCGGTGCGTCCGCTGTTTCCGGAAGAGTACAAGAACGAAGTGCAGATCATCGCGCAGGTCGTCTCGCTCAATCCGGAAGTCGACGGCGACATCCCGGCCATGATCGGCGCCTCGGCGGCGCTGTCGCTCGCCGGCATCCCGTTCAAAGGCCCGATCGGCGCCGCGCGCGTCGGTTATGCCAACGGCAAATACTTGCTCAACCCGACCGCGACGGAGCTGAAGACCTCCGATCTCGACCTCGTCGTCGCCGGCACGTCGAACGCGGTGCTGATGGTCGAGTCCGAAGCCAAGCTGCTCAGCGAAGACGTCATGCTCGGCGCGGTGGTGTTCGGCCACAAGGCCCTGCAAATCGTGATCAACACGATCAACGAGCTGACCGTCGAAGCCGGCACCAAACCGTCGGCGTGGGTTGCTCCGGCGAAGAATGACGCCGCGATTGCGGCGCTCAAGGAAGCTGTCGGCACCCAGCTCGAGCAGGCGTTCCAGATCCGCGACAAGCTGCAGCGCCGCGACGCGATTTCCGCGATCAAGTCGGACGTGCTGCAAGGGCTTGCTGGCCGCATCGAAGCGGAGAAGTGGGACAAGGCCGAACTCGTCAAGGAATTCGGCGACCTTGAATATCGCACGCTGCGCGACGCTGTGCTCGACACCAAGGTGCGCATCGACGGCCGCAAGCTCGACGATATCCGCCCGATCTCCGTGCGTGTCGGCGTGCTGCCGCGCACCCACGGCTCGGCGCTGTTCACGCGCGGCGAAACGCAGGCGCTGGTCATTGTCACGCTCGGCACCGCGCGTGACGCGCAGATCATTGACGCGCCGGAAGGCGAGTCGAAGGATCCGTTCCTGTTCCATTACAACTTCCCGCCGTTCTCGGTCGGTGAAGCCGGCCGCTTCGGCGCGCCTAAGCGCCGCGAGATCGGCCACGGCCGCCTCGCCAAGCGCGGCGTGCAGGCGGTGAAGCCGACGATCGAAGCTTTCCCGTACGTGCTGCGCGTCGTCTCGGAAATCACCGAGTCGAACGGCTCCTCGTCGATGGCCTCGGTCTGCGGTTCCTCGCTGGCGATGATGGACGCGGGCGTGCCGCTGAAGTCGCCGGTTGCAGGCATCGCGATGGGTCTGGTGAAAGAAGACGACCGCTTTGTCGTCCTCAGCGACATCCTCGGCGACGAAGATCACCTCGGCGACATGGATTTCAAGGTGGCCGGTAGCGCCGATGGCATCAGCGCGCTGCAGATGGACATCAAGATTGACGGCATCACCGAAGAGATCATGAAGGTCGCGTTGGCCCAGGCCAAGCAGGGCCGTCTGCACATCCTCGGCGAGATGAGCAAGGTGATCAGCACCTCGCGCACCGAGATGAGCGAGTTCGCTCCGCGCCTGATGACGATGAAGATTCATCCGGACAAGATCCGCGAAGTCATCGGCAAGGGCGGCACCGTCATCCGCGGCATCACCGAAGAAACCGGCGCAACGATCGACATCAGCGACGACGGCACCATCGTCATCGCCTCGGTCAACCGCGAAGCCGCCGACGCGGCCAAAGCGCGCATCGAGCAGATCGTCTCCGACGTCGAGCCGGGTCGCATCTACGAGGGCAAGGTCGCCAAGCTCATGGACTTCGGCGCGTTCGTCACCATCCTGCCGGGCAAGGACGGTCTCGTCCACGTCTCGCAGATCTCCAACGAGCGCGTAGAGAAAGTCTCCGACAAGCTCAAGGAAGGCGACGTGGTCAAGGTCAAGGTGCTCGAAGTCGACAAGCAGGGCCGTATCCGTCTGTCGATGAAGGCAGTGACCGAAGAGGCGCCTGCGGCTTAAGCGCCGGCGCGAATCGTTCGAACAAAAAAAAAAGCGGGCTTCGGCCCGCTTTTTTTGTTTCTTGCGGCTGCGATGCTCAGTCCGCCAGCGCGGTATCGCTGGCGATGGACTCCCACGCGGACAGGTCTTGCAACAGCTTTTCCGCGTGGCCGCGAATCGCACCCACCGCGTCAGCGCCCAGTTGCAAGCGCAGCGGCGTCGTTTCGGCTCCCAGTGCGGCTTCGATCGCCGCCGCCGCCTTGAGCGGATCGCCTTGCTGTGTGGCGTGCATAGCCTGCGTCATCGCGCGCGTCGGACCGACCGATTCCGCGTACGCAGGATTCGTCGGCATGCTGCGCAGTGCTGCACCGACGAGTTCGGTACGGAACGCGCCCGGCTCGACGATGAGCACTTTCACGCCGAGCGGCGCGAGTTCGAGCGCGAGCGCTTCCGAAATGCCTTCGAGCGCGAACTTCGACGCCGAATACGCGCCGTAGCCGGCGAACGACATCTGACCGCCCATGCTGGAGATATTCACGATCGCCCCTGCGCGCTGCTTGCGCAACTGCGGCAGCGCGGCCTGAGTAACCGCGACCGCGCCGAAGAAATTGGTTTCCATCTGCGCGCGCAGTTCGGTCATCGGCGTTTCTTCGACCGCGCCGACGATGGCGTAGCCCGCGTTGTTGATCAACACATCGATCGCGCCGAAACGCGCGACCGCGGCGGCGATGGCTGCATCCGCCTGGTCGCTGCGCGTGACGTCGAGTTCGAGGGCCAGCACGCGGTTGGGAAACTTGTCGACGAGCTCGCGCAGGCGCGACGGATCGCGCGCGGTCGCCACGACGTTGTACCCGCGCCCGAGCGCGTATTCGGCGAAAGCGCGGCCGAAGCCGGAGCTCGTGCCGGTGATGAACCAGGTTTTTGCGGTGGCGGTGGACATCTTGCTTCTCCTTGATGGGTGAAGCCATTCTCGCCGCAAGGAAACCATTCGATAAGACGGAATTGATCGAATGAGTTATTTGATATGATCGAACAATGGATAGGCATCTCCTCGTGCATCTGCCGGTGATCCTGGCCGTGGCGCGGCGCGCGAGCTTTGCCGCGGCCGCGGCGGAACTGGGCATCGGCACGGCGGCCGCCAGCCACGCGGTCAAGCTCGTCGAGGATCGTCTCGGCCTGCCGCTGTTCGCGCGCACCACGCGCAGCGTCGCGCTCACCGAAGCCGGCGCTGATTTCGTGCGTTCGATAGCACCGGCATTTGCCGAGGTGGGCGAGACCATGGACCGGCTGCGGGCCGCCGGCGGACGCATTTCGGGGACGCTGCGCCTCAATGTTTCCCGCGTCGCTGCCTCGATGGTGCTGACGCCGATCCTGGCCGAGCTGGCGCGCCGCCATCCCGAGTTGGTCGTCGAAGTGGCGAGCGACGAGGCGCTGGTCGATATCGTCGCCGCCGGATTTGATGCCGGTGTGCGCCTCGGCGAAATGATTGCCGAGGACATGGTGGCGGTGCGGCTGGGAGCGCCGTGCAAGGCGGTGCTGGTCGCCGCTCCTGCCTACCTGCGCAAGCACGGCGCGCCGCGCTCGATCAGCGATCTGGCTGCGCACAACTGCATCAACTATCGGCTGCTCAGCTCGGGCGGGATGTACGCATGGGAGCTTCTCGATCGCGGCCGGGAAGTGGCGGTTCGAGTCAAGGGCAGCGTGATCGTGAACGATGCCTGCTACGCCGCGGAACTCGCGCTCGCCGGTGTCGGCATCGCCTATCTGTTCGAACCGCTCGTGCGTGCTCACTTGCGCCAGCGGAAGCTCTCGCGCCTACTGCCCGAGACGGCGATCGAAGAGCCGGGGCTGTTCCTCTACTATCCGCGTCGTGCCTCCATGACGCCCAAATTACGCGCCTTCGTCGACGTGGCGCGCGAACTTGCGCGACGGCCCGCTTGAGCGAAAGCACCGGTTGGAGTGATGCACCCCGCGTAATGCGATGCTCGCGAACGCGTGCTAGCATCAAAACCCTCGAGGAGGCGCGCGCATGAGTGAAAACAAGAACATGAACGAGTGGCTGAAGGACTGGGATGCGTTGCAGCGCCAGTATTTCAACGCTTGGTCCGATCTCGCGCAAAAGGCACCGTTTGCGATGCCTTCTCAGGCCGCGCCGATGGGTTTCGCCGGCGGCAATCCGTTCACTTCTTCGACACCGCTGCCAGGCTTCCCTGGGTTCTCGCCATTCGGTGGTTTCGCCGGCGCCGCCGCGCCCCAGGCCGCGCCTTGGCAAGAAGGCCTGGAACAATGGATGCGCATGTTCACCGGTGCGGACAGGCAAAACGAAACGGCCGAGCGCCTGATCGAAAGCGCCAAGACTTATATCGCGATGATGCAATCGGCTTTCGGCGGCGCGTCGCCAATGGGCGAGGGCATGTCGAATCCGGCCCAGGCGTGGTTCGATGCCGTGCGCACCGGGTTCGGCGCGCACGGCGGTGCGAACATCCCCGGATTTGATCCGGCGACGAATCCTTTCGCCAAGGCGATTCGCGACGTTGCCGGCAAGGGCATGCAGGGTTTCGCCGAACTGCCTGCGGCATTCGCGCCGTATCTGGAGCAAATGCGCAAGGAAGGCATGTCGTGGCTGCAGGTGCCGGCGTTCGGTCTGGCGCGCGAACACCAGGAACACTACCAGCGCACGGCGCTCGCTTTGGTCGAATACCAGCAGGCCCTGCGCGAGTACAACCGCCTTATGCTCCAGGCCAGCCAGCGCGGCTACGAACTGTTCGAGCAGCGGTTGGCGGAACGTTCCGAGCCGGGACGGACGATCGAATCACTCAAGGCGCTTTACGATCTCTGGGTCGACGCGGCGGAAGACGCCTACGCACAAGTCGCGCTGTCGGAAGAATTCAGCAAGGCCTACGGTGCATTGGCCAACGCGCAGATGCGCTTGCGTCAACAGATCCAGATCGAGGTCGAGCGCGTCAGCCGCGAATTCGGCATGCCGACGCGTAGCGAACTGGACAGTCTGAGCAAGCGCGTGCACGACCTGCGCCGCGAATTGCGCGAGGGCGGCGCCGTGGGCAGCGGCGAGAGGGATGCGGAAGTCTCTGCGTTGCGCGATGAAGTCGCGGCGCTGAAAAAGTCGTTGGTACAGACGGCGAGAAAGCCGGCACCTTCGGTCGAAATCAAACCCGTTGCGGCGAAACCGGAACACGCGCCGGCAAAGAAGTCCGTGCCCGCGGCGAAACCGGAACGTGCACGTGCACCGGCCCGCTCAGCGACGTCGAAGTCGCGAGCGCCGGCAGCCGTGGTCCGTCCGCGGCCGGCCGCCGAAGCGGAGGGAGCCAAGTCCGGCACCGAGGCTTCCTCGTTCGCCGATGCGCTGGCGGCAATGCGCCGTCGCGTCACCGGCAAGCCGAAGTTGCGTTCCGCAGCCGCGCGAATGTCGAAGCCGAACAAGGACGACAAGGCGAGCAGAAAAAAAGGCAACAAGGGCAAATAATTCCTTATGTTCGTCATTCCGGCTCGTGCCGGAGTGACGGAAATTTCGTGAGATCGAGCTGAACATGAACCCCATCCGCATCGCGCCGCAAAAGGTCTACGAAGAAGCGAAGAAATTTCAGGAAAAGATCGCCGCCGGCATGCAGGTGCTGCGCACGCTCGACGATGTGCACTACGGCGCGACCGACAAGGAAGAGGTCTATCGCGAAGACAAGCTCGTGCTGTACCGCTTCAAGGGCCCGCGCAAGCCGACGGCGAAGGTGCCGATCCTGATCACCTACGCGTTGGTCAATCGGCCCTACATGGTCGATCTGCAGGACGATCGTTCGTTGGTCAAGAATCTGCTCGCGCTCGGCGAAGACGTGTACTTGATCGACTGGGGTTACCCGGACGCGTCCGATAAGCATCTCTCGCTCGATGACTACATCAACGGCTACATCCGTCGTTGCGTCGACGTGGTCGCGAAGCGTCACAAGCTCGACAAGATCAATCTGCTCGGCATCTGCCAGGGCGGCGCGTTCAGTCTGTGCTTTGCCTCGATCTACCCTGAGAAGATCCAGAATCTGATCACCATGGTGACGCCGGTCGATTTCCAGACGCGCGACAACATGCTGTCGAACTGGGTGCAGCACCTCGACGTCGACTTGTTCGTCGACACGCTGGGCAATGTGCCGGCCGATCTGATGAACTACTGCTACCTGATGCTCAAACCCGTGCGTCTGAATCAGCAGAAGTACATTGGCCTCGTCGATATTCTCGACGACAAGGCCGAGCTGGAAAACTTCCTACGCATGGAGAAATGGATCTTCGACAGCCCGGATCAGGCCGGCGCCGCGTTCCGCCAGTTCATCAAGGATTTCTATCAGGGCAACAAGCTGATCAACGGCGGGTTGAAGATCGGCAGCAAGTCGGTGGACCTGGCGAACGTGGATGCGCCCGTGCTCAACATCTTCGCCGAGCAGGATCATCTTGTTCCGCCCGATGCCTCGCGTGCGCTACGCGGGCGCACGGGATCGGACGACTACACTGAGTTGGCGTTCAAGGGTGGCCACATCGGCATCTATGTCTCCGGCCGCGCGCAACGCGAGGTGCCGACGGCGATCCACGAGTGGCTGGCGGCGCGGACATAAGGATATGTCCGCGGCGTTTATACGAGGCCGCCTTGAGGCGGCCCCGTATAGACATTCCAAGAGGCTTTTTGGAAGCGGCGAGCAGTTACTACCCTTTGTCGACGGGTGTTGTATCTGCCCCGCAGGTGAAGTGATTCACTTCGATGCCGCTTTGCGTTTTGGACCATTCGTGGCTTGCCGCCGATAAGGCAGGCCCGTAAGGCAAATCTCGAGCCGACGTCCAAGTGTGCCGATATACCGCATAGCCTATTGTGGTTACGGTATTAGTGCGCTTGGAGCCATCATCAATCGACTCATATTGGCTAGCAAAACTTACGGGATACCAATCGGGTGCCTCACAGAATCCCATTCCGGCTTCGCTGCACTTCAATGGGTCGGCCGAGGTGCCCATGGTGGCATTTGCGCAAGCGATAGCTTCGTAATCGTTAGAGACGGCCGCAAGGCCAACTTCGTTGCAAAAGAGCATCGCCGATGACAATGCGTAAAAGACCGCACTTCTTAGGTGAATGGTAAGGTCGTTGAAGCACATGGTATGTCATCCCTTATTAAATTAAACCAAGATCCTTTTTAAAACGTGCCATTGCAATTTTCGTAATGTACAGTTGGGCCGCTCAAGGACTCAGTTATGTCCTGAACGCTCCAGCCAATTCCTGCGGTGCTTGGGATGTTATTGGAAAAAGGAGCGTCACTAGAAATCCAGCCGATTTGATACCGAAAACGTCGAAGTGCAGCGTCTGGGTCGCTAAAATCACAGATGGTATACGACGACAAATCACAAACATACTGATATTGAACGAACGATTTGTAATTGACGTATTTCCCAGAACTGGCATCCAATGTTGTCCTGTCTTCCCATGATGGAATCGGTCCAACAAACCACCAGTCCGGGCTTGTGCAAACCCTGCGTCCGCTCGCACCACCACCCCCGCCATCCCCGCCGCCGCCGCCCCCGCCACCACCGCTGGAACCTCCTCCGCCGCCAAATCCGAGTCCGCCTCCTCCCGTACCTGCGTTCAAACATTTTGTTGGATCGTCGCCCACTCTCCATAATTCGATTACGCAGCTAAGTTCGTCCTCTGACAATGCATGTGCCGGCTGCGAATAACTGCACGCCAGAGTGCCAAATAAAAATGCAAAAAAAAGTGCAGCAATCTTGCACTCTCGTTTGTTGTATGCGGGAGCAATTTCTTGTCTCATAATTTCTCCGTGTCGTCCTTGGAAATCTTGGAAGCGATTCGCCATTTAAGAGGCTATCGCTACGACAAGGTTATTACGGAGGGATCAAGAAATTTGGTAATCCGAGGAAAGAATAAGGACAGGATACGGACAAAATACGGACAAATACGCCCAAGGTCGCGTGGAACTTGCTTGGGGAGGCGAGTGAATGGGTGTCGTTGTTTGGCACCCGCTGCTTCGCAACGTCACACTTGCGATTTAGGGATTAAAGCGATATTTGCCTGGATACTCGCCCCTGCATCCAACGGGGTTGTGGGTCAGCGGGCGAGCTTGCTCAGTGCCGAGCCCTTGTGCATGGCGATATGGTCGGAGGGATCGCTGCGGATCTCGCAATGCGGCTCGTCCGGATTCGCCTGATGAACGTGGCCTTTGTAGTCCACGTTGCGCGTATGCACCTTGATGATCCTTCCGCTTACGCGATCGGTTTCAGAATTCCAGGCGACATGGTCGCCCACGGAGAAGCGCTGGCTCATTCGTTTCCTCCGCGCAGAATACGCGGAGAGATCAGCGCTTCGCTTTGCGCGCCTTGGGAGCGGGCGAGGGCGCGGCCTTTGCCGCGGCGGGTTTCGCTTTCGCCTTGGCGTTCTCTTCGTGCGCGCTCTGCTCGTGCTCGAAGATGTTCGTATAGAACAATTCGGTCGCCTTGAGCGCCATCTCGACCGTCTGCTTCTGCGAGGCGTTGCTGGTGGCGACGGATTCGCGCATCAGGTCGAACAGTTCCGACCAGAGCTGGCGCAGGCTGGCGAGGTCCTTGACGTGCGAGGTTTGCGTCAGCAACCGCGTCATCGCGTCGACGTGGAACTGCACGGTGCGAATCGTCAGGTCGAACGCCTGATCGCTGCCCTCGAGACCGAGCTTCGCCGCCTGTTGCAGGCGATCGCTCGCTTCGCGGCCGAGAAAATAAAGCTGTCCTGGATTGAATTGCAGCATAAACCCTCCCGAGTATTCTCGTTGTCCGCCCGATCTAGGGGCCGCGAAACAAGAATACAACCGCCGCCGTAAAGATCGCTTGTGCGGCGCAGGAAAATCGGCTGGATCAATCGTGCTCGCGCCACGCCTGCAGTGCCAGCCGCATGGCCGCGAACTGGCGCGCGACCCGCGTGCAGGCATCGCAGGCGAGGAGGTGCAGACGCAGACGCACGCGCTGGGTCCACGGCAGGGTGCGCTCCATTTCCTGCGAGAGCAAGCGCGAGGCGTGTTGGCAGGTAATACGGAACATTCGATGTCTAGCCAGGCTGCGCACGGCCAAAACCCACGTTTTCAAGACAAGTACGCAGCATCATGCGCGCCCGATAGAGTTGCACCCAGACGTTGGACGGCGTGATTTGCAAATCCTTACACAGTTCGTCGGTGTCGCTGCCGAACACCTCGCGCAGCACGAACAGTTGACCGATGCGCTTGGGCAGCTTGTCGACGCAATGCTGCACGGCGATCAGGAAGGCGTCCTGCTGAGCCAATTCGGCCGGATTGCCGGCGTCGGCGGGCTGCTGCAGATAGTGGCCGCTGGCGTCGAACAGGCGGTCGAACTCCTGTTCCGGATGATCGGAGGCGTCCGGCAGTGGTTCCTCGCGCCATTGTTTGCGCACAAGGTCGACGATACGGTTCTTCAGGATCGCTGTCAGCCAGGTCCGCAGCGAGGAACGCCCGGCGAAGCTCGCCCGGCGTTCGTAGGCCTGGGTCAGCACATCGGACACCGCGTCCTCGGCCAGATGCTCGTCGCGCAGCTCCAGCCGCGCGATCTTCAGCAGATAGGGGCGATGCGCGGCCAGGGTCTGAAAATCGAAGGCGTCGGCGCGGGGTTCCATGCGTGCATCGGCTGGGGCGGATGCTGAATTATGCCACTGCGATCGCGTTACTGTCGGGCGTAGCGATCACTCGCCGGCGAGCCCGCCTCGGTCATGAATTCGGATTCGAACGGCGCGGGTTGGAGATCGTCGTCCTGCCAGCACCAATGCCACGGCTCGTAAGCGAAGCCGTGCGGATTTCCGCGTGGGTAGCTCAGGATGAAGCGGTATCGCTGTGCGTTCTTCGACAACCATGCGAACGCCGGCGAGCGTTCGAATTCTTCTTCGAGCGGGGCGTAGCCCGGGGTGGTGATGTCGATCGCACGACCGCTGTGGTGTTCGCTGAAGCCCGGCGCGGCGCTGACATGCAGGATCCGGTCGATTGTCTGGCCGCGGGCGAGTTTGCCGCGCAGAATCGCCAGTTGCACTTCAACGCTGCGAAAGGTGGAAACCGAACGCAACTCGACTCCATCGCGTGCGGCGGCTTCGCGCATGCGTGACCACGCGCGCGCGGCGGACGGTGTCAGGCGTTGCTCGAAACCCAGTGCGTCGATTCCGCCGATGAGAACGAGGCGCGCAGGCTCGGCCACCCTGTCCAGTTTGCGTACGTCGGCATAGTTGCGCGGCACGCCGAGTCGGAACGCGGTTTCGATGATGGAAGGTGATGAGTAGATGTGATCCGGCGCAGCCGCAAATGCGGGCAGCGGGGCGGCCTGGAGCAAGGCAGCAAATCCAAGAAGGCGTCGCAGCATGTCGGTTTGGGTTGCGAGGGGCAAAGCGCGGCCGAAGCCGCGGCATGGACCGCAGCGTGTTAGTTGGAAAGCGGAATTCAGGGATCCGCCTGAAGGTCGCGCTTCGGCGGAGAGAAACGAAAAAGGTGAGAGTGCGCGATGCAACCCGGATGGCTCGTTCGCCATCCGGGCCTGTCGATCGCCGATCAGGTTTTGGTCGTTGCTCTCCAGGTCAGTGCGGCAAGAGCGGCCGCCATGACCAACATCGTCCACCACGAGAGGGCGGGTGCGGACACCGTCGGTGCCGGGGGAGGTGCCGCGCTGACGAGAAGGTTCGCGGTATCCGTCGACGGTGCGTTCTGCGCATCGCCCGAATAGCTCGCCGTGACCGCATAGGTGCCGGGCGCGGCATAGACCAGCGTGCAACTGCCTACGCCGTTGCCGGCAAGTACGGCGGTGCATTGCCGTCCACCGCCGTCGACAACGATGTTGCCGGTGACTGCGGCAGGCAGCACTTCCGCCGCCGCGGAACGATTCGCCGCGGTGGGCTGCGAAGCTCCGCTCACGACCACGGTGGCGGTAACGGTCTGATTCGCGTTGACCGGATTCGGCGTCAGCAGCAGGTGGGTTTCCGTCGTCGAGCGCGGGGCGGCCGTGAACGTCGCGGTGACCGAGCAATCCGCCGTGACCGGAGCGGTCGTGTAGGCCGTACCGTTGAGGTTACCGCCGCACCCGTTCGCCTGGATCGAGTAGCCGGCTTGCGCGCTCACGGTCAACGTGGCGGCGCTACCGTGATCGACGGTTTGCGAGCTCGGCGCGATCGAGCCGTTCGCGCCCGCTGTGGCCGCCACCGTCCAGGTTTTGATCGTGGCCGAGCAGGTCGCGTTGGCGCCGCCGTCTACGCCCGCGCAGGTCCACGCCCACGGATGTCCACTGCCCGTGATCGCGCCGGCGTTGCCCGCGCTGCACAACTGGGTCGGCGCGGCGAGCAGAGTCTGGCTGTTGTCCGCGCCGCAGGCGCCGGCGACGGGGGCGGCGTTCACCAGCAAATACTTCGATGTCGTCGTGCTCGCGAGGAAGTTGCCATCGCCCGAATAGGTTGCGGTGAGCGTCTTCGCGCCCGTGCTGATCGGCGTGATCGAGCAACTGTTGCTGGCTGGCGTTGAGTAGCTGCAGCTCACCTCGCCGTCGCTGACCGTGATCGTTCCGTCCGGCGTGCCGGCGCCTGGGGACGTCACCGCGAGAGCGCTCGTGATATTGGCTGACTGGCCGACCAGGACACTGCCCGGCGCGACGACGGTGATCGCAAGCGAGGTCGATGCCTTGTCGACGGCTTGCGCAAGCGCGCCGGTGCCGGGTGCGTTCGCTTCGTCGCCGCTGTACGTGGCCGCAAGGTTGTGACTACCGGCGTCAAGTGTCGACGCGGGGACCGAGCACGTGGCCTTGCCTGCATTCAACACAACGACGTTGCAGAGCACTCTGGGGCCGTCGGCGAACGTGACCGTGCCGGCCGGATTCGCGCCAGCGACGGTGGCGGTCAGGGTGATGCTCTGGCCGTAGACGCTCGGGTTGGCGCTGCTGGTCAGCGTCGTCGTCGTTGCGGCCAGGCTGGATGTCACCTTGCGGATGCGGCGGTTGCCCGAGTCGGCGATGTACATGTTGCCGGCGGCATCGAAGGTGGCGCTTTGCGACTGGTTCAACAATGCCGCAAGAGCCGGGCCGCCGTCGCCGGCAAAGTCGGCCTGGCCGACGCCGGCGATCTTGCTGATCGTGCCGTCAGCGGCGACCTTGCGCACCCGGTTGTCGTATCCCTGCGCGATCACCACGTTGCCGATGGGATCGATGGCAAGGCCGCGAGGTATGTTGATTTGGGCGTCGGTGGCAGGACCGCCGTCGCCGCCCCAACCCGGCGCGCCGTTGCCGGCGAACGCGTTGATCGCGCCGCCGGTGGTGACCTTGCGGATACGATTGTTGGCGGTATCGGCGATCAGCAGGTTGCCGGATAGGTCGACGACCAAGCCGGAAGGCTGCTTGAGCTGCGCCGAGATCGCGGGGCCGCCGTCACCGCCGAAACCCCAGGTGCCGTCGCCGGCTACCGTGCTGATGTAGCCGCTGGTCGACACCTTGCGGATGCGGTTGTTGCCGCTGTCGGCGATGTACAGATTGCCGATGCTGTCTACGGCCACGCCCGCCGGCCACATCAGGTTGGCGGCGGTGGCCTGGCCGCCGTCTCCGGTGCTGCCGGCATTGCCATTGCCCGCAACCGTGCTGATCGTGCCGTTGGCGGCCAGCTTGCGGATGCGATGGTTGTTCGTGTCGGCGATGTACAGGTTGTTGTTGCCGTCGAGGGCGATGCCGTTCGGCGAGGACAGCTGCGCGGCGGTCGCAGGGCCCGCGTCGCCGCCGTAGCCATCGCTGCCGTTGCCTGCAACGGTGGTTATCGTGCCGTCGGTGGCGAGCTTGCGCACGCGATGGTCGTTGGTATCGGAGATATAAACATTGCCCACGGCATCGGACACGACGTAGAGGTACGAGCCCAACTGCGCGCTCGTCGCCGGGCCGCCGTCGCCGCTGTAGCCTTCGCTGCCGTTGCCGGCGAGCGTGGCGATCTTGCCGTCGGCCACATTGATCTTGCGGACACGGTGGTTGTGTTGATCCGAAAGATAGAGGTTGCCGTTGCCGTCGATGCTCACGTCAGGCACGTAGTTCAGAGCCGCGTTTGCGGCCGGTCCGCCATCGCCGCCGAAGGCGGCGGCACCGCTGCCTGCGAGTGTGGTGATGATGCCGTCGCTCGCGGCAACTTTGCGCAAGCGATTGTTCTGCGTATCGGCAATGTATACGTTGCCGGCAGCGTCGACGGCGACGCCATGCGGGGTGAACAATTTCGCCGAGGCTGCCGCGCCGCCGTCTCCTGAATAGCCTCCCGTGCCGTTGCCCGCCAGGGTGCTGATGTTGCCGCCGGAGACCTTGCGGATGCGGTTGTTGAGGCGGTCGGCAATGTAGAGATTGGCCCCGGTGCTGTCGACGGCGACGCCCCAGGGGCTTCTGAACTCCGCGTCCGTCGCTGCGCCGCCGTCGCCCACGAAGCCCGCCGTGCCGTTGCCGGCAACGGTGCTGATGTTTCCGCCCGCGATCTTGCGGATGCGGTTGTTGGCGGAGTCGGCGAAGTACAGGTTGCCGTTGCCGTCCAGCGCGATGCCGGCCGGAAAATTCAACTTGGCCGCGCTGGCCGCGCCGCCGTCGCCGCCGAACGTCGGCGAGCCGTCGCCAGCGATCGTGCTGATCGTGCCGGCGGTGGTCACCTTGCGGATGCGGCTGTTGAAGGTGTCGGCGATGTACAGATTGCCACCGGCGTCCACGGCGATGCCGCTCGGATAGCGCAACTGCGCCGTCGTCGCCGCGCCGCCGTCGCCGCTGAAGCCTTCCGTGCCGTTGCCGGCGACGCGGCTGATCGCGCCGTTCGTGGCGACCTTGCACACCATATGTGACTGGGACACCAGCACGAACACGTTGCCGGCGCTGTCGACGGCGGTTGCCGCGGGCGGCACCGATACCGCCAGTGCGCTGGCATTGTCGCAAGTAGCGCCTCCGGCGATGGTAGTGATGGTCTGCGCCGAAGCAGATACGACTGCCGTCATAGGCAACGCAGCGAGGACGGCGTGGATGACGGCAAGACCGCTGCGCAGGCGGCGTGCGACGAATCGCGATTGCATGAAACGTTCTCCCTGGGAATCCGGAACTGACCGGCCTCGGCGATCGCGGACTCGGGATATTCCGATCCGCACTCCGTGGTCCTCATGAGAGCAAAGCGCAGTTCAGGCGAAAACGGCTCACCGCGGGAGGCGGATGTCCGAACCTGGCCAGGGTTTCGAGGGAGGGAGGCGCGCAGACAGCGCTTTGGGGGCTTGCTAGAATTCGCTGCTTGTCCGGGCCGTGCGAACGACGTCAATGAACCAGGTTCTGTTTCACATACACAGCATCGGCGTGACGCCGTGGAAGCTGGTCGGCTATCTCGGTGCGTTCATGTTCACGAGCCGCTGGTTCGTGCAGCTCTACTACACGCGCAAGCTCAAGCGCGTCGTCATGCCGACGATGTTTTGGTGGCTGTCGGTGTCGGGCAGCGTGCTGCTGCTGAGCTACTTCGTCTTGGGCAAGAACGATTCGGTGGGCGTCATATCGAACCTGTTCCCCACCTTCGTCTCTGTCTACAACCTGATTGTCGATCTGCGCCATCGCCGCGATCAGGAATTGAGCGATCCCTGATCGGGCGTTGCCGGGATCCTATTCCGGATCGTAGTCGAGATTCGGCGCGAGCCAGCGTTCCGCTTCGGCCAGCGTCCAGCCTTTGCGCTTGGCGTAATCCTCAACCTGCTCCTTGGTGACGCGGCCGAGCACGAAGTACTGACTGCCGGGATGGCTGAAGTACCAGCCTGAAACGGCGGCGGTCGGATACATCGCGAAGCTTTCGGTCAGTTCGATGCCCGCGTTGCGCGTGGCATCGAGCAAGGCGAACAGCGTGCCCTTCTCGGTGTGGTCCGGACAGGCCGGATAGCCCGGGGCGGGGCGGATGCCGCGGTATTTTTCGCCGATCAGCTCGTCGTTGCTCAGCGTCTCGTCGGTGACGTAGCCCCAAAATTCCTTGCGCACGCGCTCGTGCAGGCGCTCGGCAAAGGCTTCGGCGAGACGGTCGGCCAATGCCTTGAGCAGGATCGACGAATAGTCGTCGAACGATTTGCCGAATTCCTCGAGCTTTTCTTCAATACCGATACCCGCGGTGACGGCGAAGCCGCCGACCCAGTCTTGTTTGCCGGATTCTTTCGGCGCAACGAAATCGGCAAGACAGAAATCGGGACGACCGGGCGGCTTGTCCGCCTGCTGACGCAGGAAATGCAGTGCCGTCTTCTTTCCGGACTCCAGAGAAATTTCGACATCGTCGCCGACGCGCACTGCCGGCCAGAGGCCGATCACGGCGCTGGCCTTGAGCCACTTTTCGTCGACGATTTTCTTCAGCATCTTGCGTGCATCGTCGAACAGTTCGCGCGCCTGCTTGCCGACGATCTCGTCGTCGAGAATCTGCGGATAGTGTCCGGCGAGCTCCCAGGTGTTGAAGAACGGCGACCAGTCGATGCGCTCGACCAGTTCGGCGATCGGGTAGTCGGCGAATACGGTGATGCCCGGTTTGTTCGGCGCCGGAGGCGTGTAATTGTCCCAGCCGCCGTCAAATGCCTGTCCGCGCGCGTGATCGAGTGAAACCAGGCGCTTGGCCGGGCCGCGATCTTTGTGGCGCTCGCGGATGTCGGCGTACTCGGCGCGAATCTTTACCATGAATTCGTTGACGAGGTCCTTCGAGATCAGCGACTGGGCGACGCCGACCGCGCGCGAAGCATCCTTCACCCACACCGTGGGCGACTTGTAGTGCGGCTCGATCTTCAGCGCCGTGTGCGCGCGCGAGGTCGTTGCGCCGCCGATCAGCAACGGTACGTGGAAATTCTGACGCTGCATTTCCTTGGCGACGTGGCTCATCTCCTCGAGCGAGGGCGTGATCAAGCCGGACAGGCCGATCATATCGGCATTCTCGGCCTTGGCCGCATCTAGGATCTTCTGCGCCGGCACCATCACACCGAGGTCGACCACATCGAAGTTGTTGCAGCGGAGCACGACGCCGACGATGTTCTTGCCGATGTCGTGGACATCACCTTTGACCGTGGCCATGATGATCTTGCCGTTCGACTTGCCCGCGTCGCCGGTACGCGCCTTCTCCGCTTCGATGAACGGCAGCAGATAGGCCACGGCCTTCTTCATCACCCGCGCCGACTTCACCACTTGCGGCAGGAACATCTTGCCCGCGCCGAACAAATCGCCGACAACGTTCATGCCGTCCATCAGCGGGCCTTCGATCACGTCGAGCGGGCGCGTGCTCAGCAGGCGCGCTTCCTCGGTGTCGACTTCAGCGTAGGCGTCGATGCCGTGCACGAGCGCATGGCTCAGGCGTTCGCGCACGGGCAGATCGCGCCAAGCCTGCGTCTCGACTTCGGCGGCGCCCTTCTTACCCTTGTATTTCTCGGACAGCTCAAGCAGCCGTTCGGTGGCGTCTGCGCGGCGGTTGAGCACGACGTCTTCGACGCGCTCGCGCAGCTCGGGATCGAGGTCGTCGTAGATGGGCATCGCACCGGCGTTGACGATGCCCATGTCCATGCCGGCCTTGATCGCGTGGTAGAGAAACACGCTGTGGATCGCACCGCGCACCGTCTCGTTGCCGCGGAACGAGAACGACACGTTCGACACGCCACCGGACACGTGGCAATGCGGCAGCGTTGCCTTGATCTCGCGCGTCGCCTCGATGAAGTCGACCGCGTAGTTGTTGTGCTCCTCGATGCCGGTGGCGATCGCGAAAATGTTCGGATCGAAGATGATGTCTTCGGGCGGAAAGCCGACTTGCTCGGTGAGAATCTTGTAGGCGCGCGCGCAGATCTCGACCTTGCGTGCCTTCGTGTCGGCCTGGCCGGTCTCGTCGAAGGCCATCACGACGACGGCGGCGCCGTAGGCGAGCACCTTGCGCGCGTGCTCGAGGAAGATGTCTTCGCCTTCCTTGAGCGAGATCGAGTTAACCACGCCCTTGCCCTGCAGGCAGCGCAGGCCGGTTTCGATCACGCTCCACTTCGACGAGTCGACCATCACTGGCACGCGCGCGATGTCGGGCTCGGCCGCGATCAAGTTGAGGAACTTCTCCATCGCCTTTTCGGAGTCGATCAGGCCTTCGTCCATGTTGACGTCGATGATCTGCGCGCCGTTCTCGACCTGCTGGCGGGCGACTTCGACGGCTTCGTCGTAGCGGTCATCCTTGATCAGTTTCTTGAACGCGGCCGAGCCGGTGACGTTGGTGCGCTCGCCGACGTTGACGAAGAGCAGGTCCGGCGTGATGACGAAGGGTTCGAGACCGGAAAGGCGGGTGTGGCGGGGAAGGGTAGTCATTAGTTCTGCTTTACTTTTCTTCTTTTGCCGTCATTCCCGCGAAAGCGGGAATCCATCTTGGCCTTGCCTTCTATTGTCAAAAGCAAAATGGATTCCCCTTTTTTGCGGGAATGACGAGCAGGGGGTTATGCGGCTTGTGAACCGACGCTGGGCAATACCCGCGGCGTCACGTTGCGCACCGCCTGCGCGATCGCGCGGATATGCGCAGGACTCGTGCCGCAGCAGCCACCCACGAGGTTGACGAGGCCGCTCGTCGCGAATTCGCCGACCACAGCGGCCATCTGCTCCGGTGTTTCATCGTATTCGGCGAAGGCATTCGGCAGGCCGGCGTTCGGGTGCGTCGACACATAGCAGTCGGCCACTTGCGACAAGGCATCGACGTAGGCGCGCAGTTCGCTCGCACCGAGTGCACAATTGAGGCCGATCGATAGCGGTTGCGAATGGCGCAGCGAGTAGTAGAAGGCTTCTGCCGTCTGGCCCGACAGCGTACGTCCGGACATATCGGTGATCGTGCCCGAGATCATGATCGGCACACGCGCGCCGCGGCGCTCGAATTCCTTGCCGATCGCGTAGAGCGCGGCCTTGGCGTTGAGCGTGTCGAAGATCGTTTCGACCATGACGACATCGGCGCCGCCGTCGAGCAGGCCACGCGTGGCCTCGCGGTACGCGGTGTCGAGCTCTTCGAAGGTCACGTTGCGAAAACCGGGGTTGTTCACGTCCGGCGAGATCGACGCGGTGCGGCTGGTCGGCCCGAGCACGCCGATGACGAAGCGCGGCTGGTCGGGTGTCTTCGACTCGGCCGTGTCGCAACACTCGCGCGCGAGGCGGGCGCCTTCGCGGTTAAGCTCGTAAGCGAGATGTTCGAGGTGATAATCGGCCTGGCTGATCGTGGTCGAGTTGAACGTGTTCGTCTCGATCAGATCCGCGCCTGCGTCGAGATAGGCCGCGTGCACGGCCTGGATGATCTCGGGCTGGGTCAGCGAGAGCAGATCGTTGTTGCCTTTGAGATCGCAACCCGGTCCGTGATGCTCGTGCTGGCTGTGCGCGTCCTTGCCATCCGCGAAACGCTGGCCGCGATAACCGTCTTCTTCGAGCTTGTACGACTGCAACATCGTACCCATCGCCCCGTCGATCACGAGGATGCGCTTTGCCAGCGCATCGAGTAGCAGTTGCGTACGCGTGGGGTTGAGCCAGGGCAGGTTGGTGTTCATTTCAAGACTCCAAAATCGCGTTACTACGAAACCGTCATTCCGGCTTTCGCCGGAATGACGAATACAGAATTTTGCTCGCGATCGATTCACGGCTTTTGCGCCAATAGCGATAACACCTCGAAATGCGGCGGCCGGCGCTCACGCGTCAGGCGCGTGCAGCTCAGCACTTTCAGACCGGCCTTGCGCGCGAACTCGCGCAATTCAGCATCCTTGAAACCGAGGTTACGGTGGTCGAACGGCGCCACCGCGGTGCGGTGCGCATGCTTGGCCAGCGTAGTCACGAGCAGGCGCCCGCCGGGCTTGAGCACACGCGCGGCTTCAGCGACCGCTTCCGCGGGCGCGTCGCTGTAGGTGAGGGCGTGCATGGACAGCACAAGATCGAAATGCCGCGCACCGAGGTCGAGCGCATGCATGTCGCCGAGGCTGACCTCGACATTGTCGAAGGCCTTCAGGCGGGTCCGCGCCGCGCTGACCACGCGTTCGCTCGAATCGATGCAGACGATGCTGCGCGCATGCGGCGCGAGCAGCTCGGCCGTCGCTCCGTCGCCCGAGGCGATGTCGAGCACGTCGCCGCTGTCGATCAGGCCGGCTAGGGCGCGCGCCAGCGCTTCCCAGGTGCGGCCCGGCGAGTAGTGGCGCTCCATGTCGCCGGCGACGCTGTCGGCCCAGCCTTCGGCGCGCGCGCGGTCGGCGAGCACGGTCGGCAGGCGTTGCGCGTCGTTCTTGAGCACGGCGTCGTCGATCGTCTCACGCAAGGCGTGCAGGAAAGCCGACGATTTCGCGTCGAGCTCGGAATTGAAGCGATAATAGGCCGACACGCCCGCGCGGCGGTCGCGCACGAGGTCGGCTTCTTTGAGCTTGGCCAGATGCGTCGACACGCGCGGCTGGGCGAGGCGCAGCACGTCGGACAACTCGGCCACGGTCAACTCCTCGCGCTCGAGCAGCGCAAGCAGCCGTACCCGGGTCGGGTCGGAAAGCAAGCGCAGCAGGGCCGAGGTGGAGGAGAGATCCATTTATCCTTTTATCTTGATTGAAAGATATATGTGTAGGTTAAGCTTGCTCCGGGAAGGAGTCAACGCTGCAGGCCTCAGCAGGCCGTCCTCCCGTTTTCGCCGGGAGGGCGCGCGAGGAGCGAGATGAGCTTGAAGAAGTGGTGGTTACGATTTGTATTGGGCGGGTTGTCGCTATTCGCCGCGGCGCCCAGCCTGGCCGTCGAGAATTCCGCGCTCGGCAAATACTGGACGGATGACGCGATGCGCGTGCCGTATCGCGCCATCGTCACGCCGGGGCGCGAAGACGGTGAGCGGCTGCCGCTGGTGGTCTTTCTGCACGGTGACTGGCAGGACGGCACCGACAACGAGTCCCAACTCGGCGGTTACGGCAACGGCTCGATGAAGTTGATCGACCGGGCGCTCGACAGCCATGTTCCGTTCGTCTACATCGCGCCGGAAACGACCGGCGCGTACTGGCCGGCTGCACGCATCGCCTCGGTCGTGCGTGATGCGTTGAAGCGCTTTCCGATCGATCCGCGGCGGGTGATCCTCACGGGTATTTCGGATGGCGCCACGGGTGCCTGGGACGCGCTCAAGGCGTGGCCCGCCTGTTTCGCCGCCGCGGTGCCGATGTCGGGGATGACGGAAACGTCCGGGCTGGCGACGATCGTCGACGTTCCGCAGTGGATTTTCCACGGCGGAAAGGACAATGACACCGATATCGAAACCGGCTACGGCGGCGAGATGGTCGGCTCGCGTGCGGTCGTGCGCGCGTTGCGTGCGATGGGCGGCAAGCCGCGTTACACCGAGTATCCCCAGGAAGAGCACGTGATCTGGCATCACGCCTACGCCACGCCTGAATTGCTCGGTTGGATGCTCAATCAGCGCCTACGAGGTAAACCTTGCGATTTCGCCGACTACACAAAGCGGTAAAATGGCGAGTCACGCTTTGCCCGCCGTTCCGGCAAAAACCGGAATGACAGAAGAAAAATCAAATTGGGAGCCGTTATGGATTTCAGCTTTACCGAAGATCAGTTGTCCATCCAGGCCATCGCACGCGAGTTCGCGCAGAAGCGCATCGCCCCGGTCGCCGCGGAGTTCGATGCGAAGGGCGAATTTCCGCTCGAGAACATCCGCGAGATGGGCGCGCTCGGCCTGATGGGTATCGAAGTGCCGGTCGAATACGGCGGCGCGGGCATGGATTCGATTTCCTACGCGCTGGCAATGATCGAGATCGCCGCGGCCGACTGTGCGCACTCGACGATCATGTCGGTGAACAACACGCTGTATTGCAACGGCCTGCTCAAGTTCGGCACCGAGGAGCAGAAGCAGAAGTATGTCCGGCCGATTGCGTCGGGCGAAGCGATCGGCGCGTTCGCGCTGACCGAGCCGCAGTCCGGCTCGGACGCCACCGCGATGAAACTGCGTGCGGTCAAACAGGCCGACGGCAGCTTCGTCGTCAACGGCAAGAAGAGCTGGATCACTTCCGGTCCGGTGGCGAAATATATCCTGCTGTTTGGAATGACCGATCCGGCGAAGGGGCCGAAGGGCATCAGTGCTTTCATCATCGATACGGCGCGCGAAGGCTTCCATCGCGGCAAGACCGAGCCGAAACTCGGCATCCGCGCCTCGGCGACATGCGAGATCGAATTCACCGACTATCGCGTGCCGGCGGAAGATCTGATCGGCACCGAAGGCGAGGGCTTCAAGATCGCGATGGGCGTGCTTGACGCGGGCCGCATTGGCATCGCCTCGCAAGCGGTGGGCCTATCGCGCGCCGCCTACGAGGCGACGATTGCCTACTCAAAGGACCGCAAGGCCTTCGGCCAGTCGATCGGCAGCTTTCAGATGATCCAGCAGAAAATTGCTGATATGAAATGCAAGCTCGATGCGTCGTATTGGCTTGTGTTGCGCGCGGCGTGGGCCAAGCAGCAGGCCGAGAAGACACGCGGCAAGTTCTCGACCGAGGCCGCGGTCGCCAAGCTCACCGCCTCTGAGGCGGCGATGTGGATCACGCACCAAGCCGTACAGGTCCACGGTGGCATGGGCTATTCCAAGGAAATGCCGCTCGAGCGGTATTTCCGCGATGCGAAAATCACCGAAATCTACGAAGGCACCAGCGAAATCCAGCGCATGGTGATCGCGCGCAACGAAACTGGGCTGCGTTAAGGCTAGGTTTCCCGCCCCCGGTCGCGACATCGGGGGCGGTTATCGTCCATTCACTTGACGTGCACGCCCCACGGCGCAGAATAGTCCGCGTAACTCAAACGCCCCGGCGATGCCGCGGGACTTTCGGCCCATCTTCGAGCCAGGCACCGCAGGAGCGCTTCCCGCGCAACGGTGTAATTCGGCTTCGGCGAGGAGGGCACTATGAAACGCTTGGTCTATGCATTCGACTCCGCGCCCGACGCGCGGCGTGCCGTCGATCTGCTTCTGCGCAACGGTGTCACCGAGGATCATCTCGCGGTGTTGGCGCGCGAGGACATCCCGCTCGGTGAAATCGATCGTTTCCGCGAAGCTTCATTAGATGTCGAACCCGCCATGGTTCGCGGTATTGCGACAGGCGGCGTGATTGGCTTGGTGGTCGGATCGCTCGCGCTGTTGTTTCCGGCGCTCGGCTTTGCGGTTTCTCTCACGGATGTTCTCTGGGTCATGCTCGGCGTTGGCTTGATCGGCGCATGGACGTCGGCATTGATCGGCGCTTCTATCCCGAACAAGGTGCAGCGTACCTTCGACCGGGAAATCGCCGAGGGCGATGTCCTGTTGCGTGCGGATGTGCCGAAAGAGAATGTCGACCATATCTCCGCACTTCTTGCGGACGCGTTTCCGCAACATCTGTTGTTCCAGAGCAACTTCTCGCAGTTGCGGCCGCGGTATTGAAGTCGATTTCCAAAGCAGCTTTTGAAGGTCATCGATCCAGGTGGTGCTGCTGAAACCACCGCCGCTGGGAAAGTTTCGGCCTCGATCATGTATCGGGCGGGCACATCCGCGCGGAATGAGCTATCCAAAAAACGCCAGCAACCTTATGCCTGCAATGTCAGGATGGTAACAATCGGCAATGCGAGGCGCGCAGCCCGTATTGGGGGCGCGTACGATCTGCGTCGTTGTTTGAAATGAACGAAATCTGAACTTTCTTATAAGCTGCCGGTCTCTAATCGCCGAGCCTGAAAGTGGATGTCCGGCGCAACGCGGGGCGTTCGAAAAATAAAAGGGCCAAAACCATATTCACAGGAGTGACGACATGCTGCGTTTTGTCCTGTTCTTAAGTTTTGTTCTTGGTCTATATCAAACCGCCGCGGCGGGAGACGTGCGAATTGCCGACGGCGATTGCACAGCGTTGAGCACCGCGGTGAGCGCGGCAGCCATACAAGGTGGCGAGACCGCGATTTTGCTCGCACGAGGCGGTCACTACAATGTTTGCCCGATGAGCGTGAACACGGGTTCGAACATCGTGATCGAAGGCGGGGGAGCAACTTTGAAAGTTGACCAATCACAAGCGAGCGTCAGTTCGATCGCAGTGCAAAAAGATGCGAGCTTGGTCATTCGTAATCTTGGCATCACTTGGTCAGGTGCGCCGCCGGTATATACCTATACGTCGACTGGTTGCGGCATGTTCGGCACGATTCCCTGCAAAAACCCTCCCGCCTCGACCGTCAGCAGTGCCGGCGCATTGAGTTTGGAGAACGTTTCTATCTTCGACGTCAATTTCGTGGGCGCGCTGATAGTCAGCAAGGGAACATTGACGCTGCGCAACGTGTCAATTGTGAACAACACTTCGACTGAAGGTCTCATTGACGCGAGCTTTGCCGGCGGTAGTCAATTGGATATCGATGGCGGCAAAGCGGTCGAGATATACAACTCAACCATCGTCAACAACAAATTTGGCAGCGGGCTGATATCGTTCCTGTTTCCGACGAAAGGTATGCGTTTCGGCAACGATATATTTGCCAACAACACGATCCCCGTGTGCGCCGCTTGGACAGGGCAGGCCGATTCGCGTGGCGGCAACGTGTTCACCGAAAACAGTTGCGGAACGCTGGGCCCAGGCGATCAAGTGGTAGGAGATGCAAAGCTGGGCACGTTTGCGAACCATGGAGGACTCGTGCCCACCCTGCAGATTGGCTTCGGCAATCCGGCCTATCGCGCCGGGGTGGCGCAATATTGCGAGGCCACCGACGCGCGCGGAGTCACACGCAACGCCGCAAATTGCGATGCAGGCGCCTACGAGTCCGGCGGCGGACTGGGCCTCGTGACTTCGAACGGAATGAACGGGGTTTACTACGTGCCGGGCATCGCCAATGGTCACTACGTTTCGGTGCAGCGCATCCACGACAACAACGATGTGATGGTGTTCTGGGACACGTTCGACAGCAACGGCAATCCCGCGTGGATCTTCGGCGTTGGCACGTTGACATCCGATCGCCATATCCATGCAGCGATGTCGCGCAATCTGGGCGGGGTGTTGCAGCCGGGTGGTCCGGCGACCGGCGCAAAGTCGAGCGCTTGGGGCACGGTGGACATTGACCTCACGAGCTGTTCGGCGGCGCAATTCAGCTATCAATCGAGCCTGCCCGAGTTCGGCAGCGGGCAATTTCCGCTGACTCGGTTGGCGTTCGAGTCGGCGATCAATTGCGGCGACTGAGTGCGTCGGCAAATTTCGATCCGAGAAGGACGTCGCGCGGCGTCCTTCTTTTTTGGGCTCATCGAACACCCTCGATGGTGCATTGCAACGAATTTTCTGAGCGAAAGTGAATGCCCGCTGAGGCGTGCCCGCGCGCGGACATCATAAAGTGGCCCCATCGACTGCAAACAAAGCGGCTTATAATTTGCGTTCGATCCGGCGCCGAGCCGGAGCAACTCAATATCCAGGGATTTCAGATCGCTATGAACGCGAAACTCGCACCGGCCGACACCACGATCGACGCCATCCTCTCCGAGCTTCAGCCGCATTTGGCCTCTGCCGCGCAGGTTCAGCAGGCGCGCGTTTTCGTTGGCCAGTTCTTCAACCGAGTTGCCGAGGATGATATTGCTGTCCGCGATGCGAAGACCTGGGCCGCGCTGCTGCGCGGCTTGCTCGATTTCATCCGCGTACGCAGCGCGAATACGCCGAGCGTACGTGTGTTCAATCCGACGCTGGAAAACGACGGCTGGGAATCCAACTACACGGTTGTGCAGTTCGCGACGAACGACATGCCGTTCCTGGTCGACTCGGTCGGCATCGCTGCGCACGAGCAGGGCCTGTCGCTGCACGGCCTGATCCACCCGGTGTATTTCATTGCGCGCGATGCGGGCGGCAATCTGCTCAGCCTGGCGACCGACGAATCGAACAAGGGCAAGCCCGAGTCGGTGATGCACCTCGAAGTCGACCGCCTGAGCGAACCGGCTGAAATGGATCGACTGCAGAAGGCGATGTTGGTTGGGCTGCACGATGTCGCCGCGGGCGTAACGGATTGGCCCGCGATGAAGGCGAAGATGCTGGAGATGGCCGACAACGTCGGCAAGTGGAAGCTGCCGCTCGATGCGGCCGGCGTTGCCGAAGCGCAGGAGTTTTTGCGCTGGGCGGCGGAAGATCACTTCACCTTTCTCGGTTATCGCGAATACCACGTCGTCAAGAAAGACGACGACGAGGTACTCGAAGCCTCGCCGAAGTCCGGACTGGGTATCCTGCGCGGCAACGAAAAGCAAGTGGCGCCGCGTTCGCTGAAGACGCTGGTGTCGCATGAGCTGCGTAAGTCAGGCACGGGCGATGCGGTGATTCTGACGAAGACGAATGCGCGCTCGACCGTGCACCGCGGCGGCTACATGGATTACATCGGCGTGCTCGAATTCGACGACAAGGGCATGCCGACCGCCGAGCATCGTTTCCTCGGTCTCTACGCTTCCGGCGCCTACACACGCCGGCCGTGGGAGATTCCGCTCGTGCGGCAGAAGTACGAGGCAGTGATGGCGCGCTCGGGTTACAAGCGCGACTCGCATTCGGGCAAGACGCTGCGCAACGTCCTCGAGACGCTGCCGCGTGAGGAACTGTTCCAGTCCAGCGAGAACGAGCTGTTCGACACGGCGAGCGGCATCATGCATCTGCAGGGCCGCGCGCGCTCGCGCCTGTTCGTGCGTCGCGACAAGTACGGTCGTTTCTTCTCCTGCCTCGTATTCGTGCCGCGCGACCGTTTCAACACCGAAGTGCGCGAGCGTATCGAAGCGCTGCTCAAGCGGGCCTTCCACGGTGAACGCGTGGATTCTTCGGTGCAAATGGGCGAGTCGCCGCTCGCGCGTGTGCATCTCGTGATCCGGCCCAAGCCGGGTGACAAGCCGACCTACGACGTCGGCGACCTCGAAGCGAAGATCGGCCAGATCGTGCGCAACTGGCACGACGAACTGCGCGAAACGCTCGTGCGCAAGCACGGCGAGGACAAGGGTTCGCGCCTCGCGAACCGCTACGGCCGCGCGCTGCCGGCCGGCTATATCGAGGAAGTCTCTTCGGCCGTGGCGGCGGCGGACGTCGAAGCGGCGGCGAGCCTGAAGAATGCCGACGACATTCGCCTCAATCTCTATCGCTCGCGCGGCGAGGCGAACCTGCGCTTCAAGCTGTTCCGTTTCGGCGCTCCGATCACGCTGACCGAAGTGCTGCCGATGCTCGAGAACATGGGCATGAAAGTGCTCTCGGAGCACCCCTACGAAATGCAGGTCGGCGATACGACGATCGTGATCCAGGATTTCGAGGTGCAGCCCGCAGGCCGCTTCGATTTCGATCTCGACACCGTGCGTGACACCTTTCAGCAGAGCTTCGAGCGCATCTGGCGCGGCCAGACCGAGAGCGACGGCTTCAACAAGTTGATTCTCGGCGCGAACCTCGACTGGCGTCAGGTTGCTATGCTGCGCGGCCTGTGCAAATACCTGCTGCAGACGGGCGTGCCGTTCTCGCAGATTTACATGGAAGAGACGCTCAACCGCTATCCGCTGATCGCGGCGTTGTTCATCGTGCTGTTCGAAACCAAGTTCGATCCGTCGCGCGAGAAGTGGGCCAAGATTGACATCGAGCAGCAGAAGAAGCGGTTGCAGAAGGAACTCGAAACCCTGCTGCCGGAAGCGCTGCACACACAGCGTGCGACGATCGTCGATGCGGTGGTCGGCGCCTGCGCGCAATCGCGCGAGGAGCAATACAAGGCAGCGGTCGATGCGATCAAGCTGCTGCTCGATCAAGTGGCCAGTCTCGACGAAGACCGCATCCTGCGCGCCTACCTCGGCGTGATCGGCGCCATGCTGCGCACAAGCTATTTCCAGACGCCCGAAGGCAAGCATCGCGAGTACATCTCGTTCAAGTTCGATCCGTCCAAGGTGCCGGACCTGCCGAAACCGCGGCCGTATCGCGAGATCTTCGTCTACGCGCCGCGCGTCGAAGCGGTGCACCTGCGCTTTGGTCCGGTGGCACGTGGCGGATTGCGCTGGTCGGACCGCCGCGAGGACTTCCGCACCGAGGTGCTCGGTCTCGTGAAAGCACAGATGGTGAAGAATACCGTCATCGTGCCGGTCGGTTCGAAGGGCGGATTCTTCGTCAAACGTCCGCCGGTCGGCGGCGATCGTGATGCGCAGCTCGCCGAAGGCATCGCCTGCTATCGCCTGTTCATGAACGCGATGCTCGACATCACTGACAACCTCGTCGACGGCAAAGTGGTCAATCCGCAGAACTGTGTGCGCCACGACGCGGACGATCCCTACCTCGTTGTCGCCGCGGACAAGGGTACGGCGACGTTTTCCGACATCGCCAACGCGATTTCGCTCGAGCACGATTTCTGGCTTGGCGACGCGTTCGCCTCGGGCGGCTCGGTCGGCTACGACCACAAGGCTATGGGCATCACCGCGAAGGGTGCGTGGGAATCGGTCAAGCGCCATTTCCGCGCGCTCGGCCGCGATTCGCAAACACAGGACTTCACCTGCGTCGGCATCGGCGATATGTCCGGCGACGTGTTCGGCAACGGTATGCTGTTGTCGAAGCACATCCGCCTTATCGCCGCGTTCGATCATCGTCACATCTTCCTCGATCCGAATCCGGATGCGGCGAAAACGTTCCCCGAGCGTGAGCGCATGTTCAAGCTGCCGCGCTCGTCGTGGGCCGACTACAACACGGCCTTGATCAGTGCCGGCGGCGGCATCTATCCGCTGACCGCCAAATCGATTCCGATCTCGCCGGAAGTGCGCACCGCGCTCGGCATCGATATTGGTATCGAAGCGCTGTCGCCGAACGACCTCAAGCGTGCGATTCTCAAGGCGCCCGTCGACCTGCTCTGGAACGGCGGTATCGGCACCTACGTCAAGGCCGAGTCGGAAACGAACGCCGACGCCGGCGACCGCGCCAATAACGCGATCCGCATCAACGGCAAGGAACTGCGCAGCAAGCTCATCGGCGAGGGCGGCAACCTCGGTTTCACCCAGCGTGGCCGCATCGAGGCGGCGCTGAACGGTGTGCTGCTCAATACCGACTTCATCGACAATTCCGCGGGCGTCGACACCTCCGACCACGAGGTCAACATCAAGATCCTGCTCG
>Ga0070685_10000259_pt1 | contig 34115 bp, 39 predicted proteins | sample KBSS13LmetaG_FD_65651 | JGI IMG/M metagenome (GOLD analysis project Ga0070685, IMG submission 65651) | Switchgrass rhizosphere microbial communities from Kellogg Biological Station, Michigan, USA - KBS S1-3L metaG | ecosystem: Host-associated > Plants > Roots > Rhizosphere ...
TGGACGAGCAGCATTTCCCCCAGTGTCATTGCCGTGTCCATGCCTAAGGGGGTGAAGGTGGCCTCGTCCGGTTTCACCAAGTCATAGATGACAGGAAACTCGATTGCCGCGAGCCGATAGAGGCCGATCGATACGGTCCTGCGTTTACGCCCGAACATTTCGGCGAGTTTTTCTTGTGTTTGAATCAGCTGAGCGAGGCCCTCCTGGGTCACACGGTAGCCCGTTGCAGCGCAGGCAGCTACATAGGGCCTGATCCCCTCCAGACCGGGGGCCACATCCAACCGCTTCGCCGGTTTCGGTGGTGTCCTGAGAAAATTGTACTTCGCGAGGGAGCCCTGCCGCTTCACCCGAATCTGTCGAGCGATCCCTTCACAGCACCAGAGATCGGGGCGATTGCTGTCTTGTAGTTCAATGCGCAATTCGCCGGTGTCGGGGTTCTGCCCCTTCAGCTCACCCTTCACAAGCATCAACGATTCTTCGAGTTGCTCTATGGTGAGCAATTGGCGAGCTTCGCCTGGCCCTGCGAGCAGCCCCTCAAGATCCTGTTTGAAAATCGTAATTGTGGGCATGGGAAACCTAGGAGGCCCCTCTGGTGGAGCGAATGAGATCCAGATTGTCGGTGAATAACTCGCGAATGTCGTGAATGCCGAGCGCCACCATCGCCATACGATCGAGCCCTAATCCCCATGCAATCACGGGAACGGTCACGCCTAGTGGAATGGTAACTTCGGGTCGCAGCAGTCCGGCTCCTCCCAACTCCATCCATCCGAGCTTCGAATGGCGTACGTGCAGCTCGACCGACGGTTCGGTAAAAGGAAAGTAGGCCGGGAGAAATTTGACTTCTTTGGCTTGCGCAACTTCACGGGCAAAGAGATTCAATAGGCCGAGCAACGTGCGAAAGTTGATGTCTTCGCCAAGCACGATCCCTTCTATCTGGAAGAAATCGGTTGCGTGAGTCGCATCCACCTGATCGTAGCGAAAACAACGGGCGATGGAAAAATACTTTCCCGGCACATCCGGTTGAGCTGCCAGTGTGCGGGCCGAGACGGCAGTCCCCTGGCTCCGTAAGACCAGCCGGCACGCGCGCTCCGCATTGAACAGATAGTTCCAGCCGGTTGAGCCGGTTTCCCCGCCCTGCTGGTGCGCTTGTGCGACTCTGGATAAGAACGGCTCCTCGATCGAGGCGGCATGAGTCGGTTCTTTGACAAAGTAGACGTCATGGATATCGCGTGCCGGATGGAACTGCGGCATGAAGAGGGCGTCCATGTTCCAGAACTCGGTTTCCACGAGAGAGCCCCGCATTTCCTGAAATCCCATGCTCACGAGTTTGGTCTTTACGGTATCGAGAAACTCGCGATAAGGATGTCTTTTGCCCGGTGCAATGCGCGGTGCGCGAAGGCTGATCGTGTACTTGCGGAAACGTTTCGTCCGCCAGCTCCCGTCTTTCAGCAGTTCGGGGGTGAGCTGGGAGACTTCAGTTGCAGCCCCATGGTGGGAGAGCTGCTGGGCAGCTTCTATACCGGTTATGGATAGCTTGAACGATCTGGTCATCCGATCGTCGATACGGAAGGGTTCCCGCGCATTCCCCCGCTTGACGGAGTGGTCTTGAATGACCTGCTGTTGTGCCTTGGGAAATGCCTGTAGATCCCGTGGCGCCCCACGGAGCTGTTGCAACAGTCCCCGCATCGTTTCCGCCGTCTGGCTCGGCCGGCCGGTTGCTTCGACACAGCCGCCTTGAATGATCAGGAGAGCGCCTTCCTTCTTGAGGCGTCCGATCGCACCGCTCACATCCTCCGGTTCAAGCCCTTCCCGGGATTGAATGTCTTGAATGGTCAGACGCTTGCCTGTTTTAGCTGCATCGCGAGCAGCAGACAACACCCGCTCGATCGGCGAGTACTTTTCAAAGTAGAGTTCGCCGATTTTGGTGAGTGAGACATTCGGTGTTACGGTTTCGGTATCGACGGTGAGTAATGATTTGGCGAGTAACCATTCGATTGCCATGCTCAACTGCGAAGGTTCCAACCCGGTGGACTGCGACAACTGTTCCGTTCGAAGCACCCCGTCGGGCTTCGCCACAAAGGTCGAAAGTACTTTGACTTCGAGGGGGTGCAGGCTATCGATGAGGGAAGAAATATCCACCCGAGAGGCCTATCAGTGAGCGGAGACGCGCTTCGGCGTCGTGGAGGAATGTTGGCCGGCTGCGCGCATGGCCGCGATCGTCTCGGCATAGTTCTGACTGGAGAAGATAGCTGACCCTGCAACCAGGACATCAGCTCCCGCAGCTAACACTTGAGCCACGTTATCGATCTTCATGCCTCCGTCCACTTCGAGCAATGCGTGACTTTTAGCCCGATCGATCATGGCACGAGCCGAAGAAATCTTCGGGAGACAGGAGGCGATAAACTGTTGACCTCCGAAGCCGGGATTGACCGACATGATCAGGACCATATCGACGTCGGGGAGAATTTCCTCGATTGTATTGAGCGAGGTGGCGGGGTTCAAGGTCACCCCGGCCTTGACGCCTCGCTCCTTGATCGATTGTACTGTGCGATGGAGATGTGGACAGGCTTCCACGTGAACCGTGAGATAATCGGCTCCCGCCTCGGCGAACTCCGCAATAAAGGCATCGGCGTTCGTGATCATGAGGTGGACGTCAAGGGGTAGCTTGGTGACTTTTCTGAGCGCCGCCACGATCGGCGGTCCGATGGTCAAATTCGGGACGAAATGTCCGTCCATGACATCAATGTGCAGGAAGTCCGCCCCCGCCCGTTCCACTGCCGCCACTTCGTCGGCCAACCTGGCAAAGTCAGACGCTAAGATCGAAGGCGCAATGAGAGTGGAACGTGCCATCATTAGACCTTCCTCAGCCGGGCTGCGTAAAATCCGTCCATTGAATACCGGTTTCCCATTGTTGAAAGGGCGCCTCGTTCAGTGACGAACCCCTGCGCCTCGGGCGGTAACCATGACACGACGGATTCGCATTGGAATTCCTCATGGGCACGACAGAATCGCTCGATGACGGCTTCGTTTTCTTCCGGTTCCGTCGAGCAGGTACTATAGACCAGCACCCCGCCGGGCCGCAAGCAGGGGGCAACCGCTTTGAGGATCTGACATTGGAGCGATTGGTGTCGTGGGAGGATCTGGTCGTCCTTCCGCCACTTCGCTTCTGGATGTCGCCGTAATACACCGAGCCCGCTGCAAGGCGCATCCACCAATATGCGATCCACAAATGGTTCACCGACTCTTGCCTTCGTCGCGGGAATCCATTCATGACGCTGTCGAATATCGCCGAGAACCGGCACGACATTCCGAACTCCCAGTCGTTGACAATTGCTTCGCAGCAGATCCAGACGGGCTCCTTTTCGGTCGACGGCATAGATGATCCCCTTGTTCTGCATCAGATCGGCCAGATGGGTCGATTTTCCTCCCGGCGCCGCGCAGGCATCGAGGACGATGTCATCGGGCCGAGGATCGAGAAGAGGAGGAATCAGCTGTGCCGCTTCGTCTTCAACATAAAAAGCTCCCTCCTGAAATCCCGGGAGAGAGGGCACAGGGGGTCCCTCTTCAATCACGATACCGAACGGACTTACGCTGGTCGGCTTGGCCGCAATACCGGCCCGTGTAAATTTTTCAAGGAGTATGTCCCTGGTCGTGATCAGCTGATTCACTCGAAGCGTCATCGGAGGCGCAAGGCTGACTCCTGCGCAGGCTGCTTCCGCACTCACCAGGCCAAGACGTTCCACCCATCGACGACTGAGCCAGTCTGGAATTGAGTACCGCACAGCAAGGGCGTGATCGGGATGATGATCCATGCTCGGCCAGGGCTGAGGCGTATGGCGCAAGAGCCCGCGCAAGACCGCATTGACAAAGCCGCTCCAGTCCCTCCCAACTGTGCCGGCGAACATTCTGGCCAGGTTAACCGATTCGTTGACTGCAGCAGACTGGGGGATACGGTCAAGAAAGAGGAGTTGATAGGCCCCAAGCCGGAGCAGCATCTGTACGACAACAGGAAGGCGGGAAAGTGGCTTGTCCAGAACTGGCTCAAGTCGCCAGTCGATGGTCGCAAGCCGTCGCAAGACACCATAGGTGAGCTCCATCGTGAGAGCCCGTTCTCTACTGTCGAACGAGCATCGCGCGAGGGCGCGATCTAACAGAACATCGACCCCCTCCTCACTCTTGACCGACTCCACCAGCAACAAAAGGGCGACCGTACGGGCTGACGGTGCGGTTTGGGGAATGAATGGGGATCGAGCAGTAGACATCATAGAATCCGCAGAATTTACGAGCGAGACAAGCGAGACTCGTGAAGATGAAACTTCCTACCCGTCCCGCCTTTCCTTGTCTCGCGTTTCACGCGCTGCCTAGTTGCAACCCCACAGCAACGGGATGGCCTGCCAAGTATTGAGATACAGCCATGCGGCGACTATTGGCAGGCTGCAACTCCATCACGGCAAGGACTCCTTCCCCAGTGGAGACGTGGATTGCGTCGGTTGTCACGGCGGTGATCGTACCGGGAGGTCTTGTCACAGGCCCTGGAAGCGCTCGTGCATGCCAGATCGCCCAACGGTCACCTCCCGCTATGGTTGTGTAGGCCCCGGGCCAGGGAGAGAGTCCGCGTATTCGGTTGGCCAGCGCCGTCGCCGGCAAAGCCCAATCAATCACACCATCTTCCTTTTTCAGCAGTGGCGCCAGGGTTGCGCGTGAAGAGTCTTGCGGTCGTGGCACGAGGGTACCGGACTTGGTTCGGACAATCGTTTCGACCAGCAGTCTGCCTCCAAGCTCAGCCAGCCGCGTCGAGAGGGAGCCGGCGGTATCGTCCGTCGTAATGGGGATGGCCTCTTGTAGTAACATCGCGCCGGTATCCATTCCCTCATCCATGAGCATGGTCGTAATACCTGTTTCCATTTCGCCATTGATGATGGCCCACTGGATCGGACCAGCCCCGCGATACTTCGGAAGAAGGGAGGCATGCACATTGACACAGCCGAGTGGGGGAAGCGAGAGGATAACCGGAGGCAAAATGCGCCCGAATGCTGCGACCGCAATCAGGTCCGGTTTCCACCCGGCGAGCGCCTGGAGGAATTCAGGATCCTTCATTTTAAGCGGCTGGAGCAGAGGAATCTTCGCTCCCTGAGCCAGCAGTTTCACAGGAGACGGCGTGAGGACTTGCCTGCGCCCTTTCGGACGATCCGGTTGCGTGACGATACCAACGACGGAATCGACCGATTTCAACAAGGCATCAAGAGAGGTCGCCGCAAAATCCGGTGTGCCCATGAACACAAGTCGCATGCTATCGCTTTAGCATTGCAGATAGGCGAATGCAACTCACCCGGTGACTACACCCCTAACAACCTTCAGCCTACCTCTGAGTAGGTGGCACAAGTGCACAAGGCTTCGCTTGACTTGGCTTTTGACGCTTTGTTAGCATCCGCCCGCGGGGTGGAGCAGCCTGGTAGCTCGTTGGGCTCATAACCCAAAGGTCGAAGGTTCAAATCCTTCCCCCGCAACCACATTATTTAACTTTGCCCCCACCGCCAGCTTCGCCAGCCCCTCATAGCGCCCGACCAGCTCCGCTTCGAGAGATCCGTCAGCGGTGGGTCGCAGTGTGATCTCCCCGAGTAGGACACTCATGTGTTTCCGCGCCTCGTCCACGTTGTGCACCGAGCCGAGTCGTTCGACGAGCTCGCGGTAGCGTTCCGTCGCGCGCGGCAGCAGCGTGACGAACTTGTCCGCTTTGTTCGCTATGGAGGCGATCGCCTGCTGAAGTCGGGTCCGCTCGGCTTCCAGCTTCTCCAGCTCCGCCTTCGTCGTCACGGTGACGATGCCCTGCTTGATCGCGGTCATCAGGTTACCGATTTCCTGTTCGACCTGGGCAAGCCGTCGCGCAGCCCGCTCGCGTTCTGGCTGGCGCTGACGGGCGTGCTCCGCCAGGAGGCGCGTCGTCTCCTTGATGTACAGCTCCACTCCCTCAGGCGTGAACAGGTCCTGCTGAATTCCTGCGAGCAGCCGCTTCTCCGCCACCATGCGCGACACCTTCAGGTGGTTCGTGCAATAGGCAGGGCCGCTGTCTTTGTGTCCGGCGCAGCCGTATTGGTAGTAGTTCTGCATGACGAAGTTCGAGCCGCACGTCCCACACTTCAATAAGCCGGAGAGCAGGTACTTCGGGCCGCGACCGAGGCGCGCCCTCAAGCGGTGTACCGACACGGCACTCGTATTCGTTCAGTCGGGAAAAGAGCCGATGAAAAGAGGTGTCAAGGAGAACGCCGTCGAGACCCGTCACTGCCGTAACCGGAAGGCTGTCTTCCGCACCTTGAAGTTTGCGGTTCGTTTCACTGTCGTGATGGCTGAAGTGATCCACGGTCCGCCCTCTCACGCAGACTCGTCGGCCTTTTGTCAGGCATTTTGAGCAACCGATGTGCCAGGGGATAATTTCCCAACTACACGGACGGTTCGGTGGCTAAAGAGATGTGCTCCTCTTGGAACGGGCCCATATAAGCAATTGAAATTCAAAGGCTGCAGCTTCAATGAGAAAATTATGGACCGAAATTGGAAGCGACCGGGATTTGCCCACCGCTGTGGGTGGGGATATCCACGTTCAGTGGGAGATCCCACTTCGAACCGCACGTCCTGCGGCGACAATGCCAGCCATCGGACAGGTGTGTAGGGCATGAGAATTGTACTTAAGCCATGGGAATTGTTCTTTCGGTAAGAGCGAATTACAATGAGCGGCCTCTCACCGTACTTTCATTTCCCTCCCCATGAAAGCCCGGTGCGGAGGTTATGCCTTAATCAGAGGCTTCATGAGGCAATCCCGATTGGCTCTTGCTAGCGCGCGATTCACCCTTCTCTTCCTCATTCTCAGTCTCATGGCTTTTGCAACTGACCAGAGGTCAGCCGCTGCATCAGATTCGTTAAATCTCAGCGGCCGACGCCTTGCGAAAGATGGCTCAGCTTATCAGACGAGAGAAGCCCTAGCCGCTAGGCAATATCCGTTTCAAAGTGGTCCAGGTTTTGCTGTTCCTCAGCCGTATCAGCCCGTCTGGGCTCGAATCGTGGCTGGAACGCTTTCTGCTACCACGCTGCTACCTGGACAGGACAAACCAGCCCCTTGACCGGCCCCGAACTGTGGGCAAAACAAAGCAGGTTGCGGGTAAAAATATTCAGTGATGCAGGGCATTTGACATATCAATATTTATTGATATATAAAATAGGCCATGGCTGTTGCCGTATCATTGAAACAAGCTGCGACATTATTCCATGCCCTATCCGACGAAACGCGACTGGCCTTACTGGAGCGGTTAAGAGGCGGAGAGCACTGCGTCTGTGAACTCACCGATTTAATGAAGGCCGCTCAGTCGCGTCTCTCCTTCCATCTCAAGGTTTTGAAGGATGCAGGGCTGATCCAGGATCGGCGAGACGGGCGATGGATGTACTACTCGATTAATCCCGAAGCCATTGAGGAACTCGAAGAAGCTGTCGATGCACTGAAGCAAGGAGCCAGGACTGCAGTATCGGCTAGAAGGTGCTGCTAATTTTTTTGGCATCAACCAATCAAGATTTGTTGATGGGAGGACATATGAATAACGAGCAAGGGTTGAAGGATGAGATCAAGGCTCGGTATGGAAAGGCCGCCGTGCAGTCCCAGCAACACGAGCGCCGCTCGTGTTGTGGGGCCGGCTCGATCCTGACCGATGGCCAGCTGGACCCCATTACAGGGAATTTGTATGGAGATAGCCAGACAGCCGTGTTGCCGGAAGAGGCGGTTCGGGCGTCTCTGGGCTGTGGTAATCCGACGGCGCTAGCCCCAATTGCCTTTGGCGAGACCGTCCTCGATCTCGGGTCGGGAGGGGGCATTGATGTCCTGCTATCGGCAAAACGCGTAGGACCTACAGGCAAAGTCTACGGACTGGATATGACGGATGAAATGCTTGAACTGGCCAGGGCGAACCAGGCAAAGGCTGGCATCACCAACGTCGAGTTTTTGAAGGGCGATATTGAACATATTCCATTGCCGGCCAATTCGGTGGACCTCATCATTTCAAACTGCGTCATCAATCTGTCACCGGATAAAGACCGAGTCCTCGCTGAAGCCTTTCGGGTTCTAAAGCCGGGTGGGCGTTTCGCGGTGTCCGATATCGTGATCCGAGGTGATATGCCGAAGGACATTGGGCAGAGCCTCGAATTATGGGCGGGCTGTATCGCGGGTGCATTGGAGGAGACAGATTACCAGAGGAAACTGGCTCAGGCGGGGTTTGAACAGGTGTCGTTAGAACCAACCAGGATTTATGCGGCCAACGATGCACGAGAACTCTTCGAAGGGACAGGAGTAGACGTGGAGGCCATCGCGCCGCTCGTCGATGGCAAGTTCGTGAGCGCCTTCGTTCGGGCCTCGAAGCCAGGGGCTGACAATGCGGCGTGTTGTGCGCCAGGTTGTTGCGACTGAACCATGAAACAGCGCATTCTTTTTCTCTGTACCGTAAATTCGGCACGTAGCCAGATGGCCGAGGCGCTGTTGCGATTGATTGCCGGCGATCACTTCGATGCTGAAAGTGCCGGGGTACACCCAAGTGGCCTTCACCCGATGACAGCCGAAATCATGCAGGAGATCGGCGTCGATGTTCGTCATCATCGATCGAAGTCTGTCGAGGAATTTCTTGGGCAGTATTTTACATATGTGATCACGGTGTGCGATCGAGCCAAGGAGCCATGTCCAATCTTTCCCGCGATCCAATTCCGGCATTGGCCTTTCGAAAATCCAGCTGCGGCTCCAATTGCAATTCGCACAGAGACTTTTCGACGGGTGCGGAATGAGATTACCGATCGGCTATGTCAGTTCTTAATCGAAGAGGTAGGGCTAACTCCTGCTGCTTTGAAATGCCAGCGCTGTGGCGGTGTTCCACTCTGACCGCTCTACTGCTTCAGAGCAATGCGCAGAGGGGTTCGAAATGCCGCTAAAATCGAGCCCACGAAACTACTCCTAGCGCGGGAAATCACGCCGTCAACGAGATGGTCACCGAGGGGTTAAATCGTGACAAAATCGAGCCCGCTCTACCATTCTCTCAAGCGATAGAATGCTAGGGGGTTTCCCAGGCTCTGTCTTGCTGATTGACTGCTATGATGGAACCCTAATGATATGCCCACGGTGTCATAGCCGGAACATCAGGACATCCGATTTGTGGCAGATCTCAGACCACAGGGTTAACTATCCACCGGACCTGATGTGGACCTGCCTCGAGCCTAGCTGTCGGCATCAATGGCCACGACAACTGCAAACTGATCACCCTTCTGTTCTCACGCTACCGGCGCGTCGTCATCTCTACGTCGTGCGAAGCTAAGGATATGCGAACGACGCTCAAAGAGTCGCTTCGCACCTGTCATGATCTCGCCGGGTCTGTGCATGAAAACAACGGCGAGCTCTCCCAGGAGGAGTGCGAAATAGTCAGGGCTTGCATCCACACCCTACAGACCGATGTCCTGCCACCTCTAGCCGCTGATAGTGGGCCTCTGGCTTCGACACCTATCCCGCCCGTCTTCGGCTGACCTCATCTGCCCCGCCCCCGCTTCTAGGGTTTCGGCTAGGTTTCAGGCGAATAAAGCGGGTGTATATTCCCCCTTCATAAGAACAACGTTTTGAAAAGGTGGTAGGCACCGATTAAGGGTCAGGCACCGAATAACTCCAGATAAGGGGAGGAACCCCATTGATTAAGGAGGATCCATCATGATGACAGCGAGTCGGGTGGCTGCTCGACGTGCCGAATGGCAGGAACGAGCATATCGAGGAGGCTGTAGGCATGTGGTCCTGGAAATGGAATGTAGTGAACAGGGATATCTAACAGGCAATTACGTCTGCAATTTCTGCGGAGAGGTAGTAGAACCAGATCATTTTGCCGCCTAGCTAGCTCGTTATTCTGTGTCGACCCTCATCGCCTTGCTTCGAAGACGGAGAAACTCCTTCCATTCGTCATCACTCAACTTCGAGAAATCGGAGCATGACTGTGAAGGTGGCGGGAGCAGCGACTTCTCGCGGGGAATATCCCCAGCGAGCTTTGAGTAATTCATAATCGCGCTCAATTTATCGACGAACTTGATCTTCGTCACCAAGCTCACGGGATCGACTTCATAGCCTGCAATCGCTCGCTGGACATGCTCCGGCATTGTCTGAATGGGTAACAGCCGGCCAAAATTATAAAAGGCATCCCCTGGGTCAAGAAACGCTGCATACGACATCCCTCGCTTCACCCAGCGATCGACCAGACCGACTCCTAAAAGTCGAATGTCCTGACTGTTTGGCTCTTTGGTTTCTTACTGTCCGTGAGAATCGTGAGGATCTGGAGTGCTGCCGATATGGCGCATGTGGGTCATGTGCTCATCCAGTTGTTTCGTGACATCCGTGAGAAAGGCTTTAAATTGTGGGTGTTGCATGGTGGGAAGCCACTGGGTCTTCATCGTATGGATAAAGCCCTTACTGAAGTTCCGTTCATGTTGAAGGTAGAGGTCGTCGAAATCGTGTGGTGTGGAGATCTGCAACTCGGCGAGCACCTTTTCGCGTGCCGGCCGAACGGCCACCGATCCTTGGAATGCCTGTTTCCAGCCCAGTGTGGCCTGTAACGCTTGTGCCCTATGCCCAATCTGTGTGTGGTCGCGGACAATCATCTCCGCGAGGTCTTTGACGTCTGTCCCGACGCTCCTCTTTACGGCGATCGTCGCCATATCAACATCGAACTGATTGTCTTGAATGAATGCGGCCATGATGGTCCGGTCGTCTGCTTGGGTGGTTGTCGCTGCCCCATAGCTTGTTGCTAAAAGAAAGTGGCTGATTCCTCCAAGAGCAAGGAGAAGTGCAATGACAAAAAGTTTAATTTGGCAGTGGTATCGCATGGCCCCTCCATGATGGATGATGAGTTGTAGGTGATGTGCAGGATACGCAACATTAGTACTGACGGTAGAAGGTGTGAGCAATTCAACGAAGTGACAAAGGGACGAGAGTTTGTATTTGACGTTTCGCCGGCTTTGTCGAGACAACCCGGGGAAAGCGCGGGAGCTATTCTGAATTTTCGGCCCGTAGCCGTCCGGCGTTCTAAATTCTTCTCTCTGTTTCGTGTCTGTACCATAAGCCTCGACCTTACGTCATTTGCCCTTTTCTCTACCCTCACCCAGCGGTCGGCCAGACCAACCGGAAAAAGTAGAATGTCCCTCGTGTTAGCCCCCAAGAACAGGGCGCCTCGCAAAGGCTCAACAGCCCAGCAGTCACTGTCGGCCATCGAGCTAGCGTCCAATCAGACCGGCTGAACGACTTCAGCTTTGTCTTTTACGACCTCACTGAGCACGCCGGTGTCGATGTTATAGAAATAGCCAAAGATGTTCACATGCTTGGGTGTCCCGGCGTGCGAGCGAATAAGCGCGGTATCTCGCTTCAGCGACGCCTGATAATCTTCAATGCAGATACTACCTCGCTCGTAGAGGTCAGAGATGTCGGTCTGGTGTTCGTGTCTGTAGGCATCGATAATCCCGTCGGCTGTGAAGGTGGTCGCGCCACAATGCGAGTGGTGAACGACCACGATGTTCTGTATGCCAAACAGGTGCTGCGCGACGGTGATGGAGCGCATCGCATCGATGGCGCGCCCTCCGGCAATCACAATGGGGAACATGGTCGTGGTCGATGCCACGCGATGACCCGAGGCGTCGAGCATAATCTCTCCAGGAAAGATCTCGTCTCCAAATAGCTCCGCCACGGCCTGTGGGATTTCAGCCGCCCTCGGATCGTAGCAGTAGATAACCAGTGTCTTGAGTGGGACTGCGTGGGAAAAAGCCTCTCGCGTTTCTGCCTCGTTAAACGATGGGCTCGCGCTGAAGGCGTATTGATCAAAGTTCCTCATCTGTGTTCCTCCTTGTGTCGTATTCGTGTGGTAGATAATGAACCCTTCAGGCTCCCCTCATCGCATGTGTGCCGTGGGTGATTGCCGCACCCGCGCGCAACGCTGCGGCGACCAGCACGGCTTCGGCGATCTCCTGATCCGACGTACCAAGCTCTCGCGCCTTGTTTGAGTGGAGCTCAATGCAATAGGGGCACTGGGTCGTAAAAGCGACCGCCAGTGCCATCAGCTCCTTGTACTTTTTCGGAATCGCTCCCTCCGCCAAGGCGGCCTTGTCGAAAACCACAAAGGCTTTCATCGCCTCGGGCGCATGCGCCGTTAGATCCTTCATTTTGCTCAGACTCTTCATCTCGTACATATTTGCCTCCTGATGATGGTGGTTGGTAAATGAGATGTGCCCTGCCAATCTTGCTATGGATAGTTCACGTTCGAATGCCGATCAGTTCCCGTATTCGGAGAAGACACACATGCCAACTGTTTATAAAGGGGGACACGTTCCGCTCTCTTATGTCAGCGCATGAACCGGTGCTGGTCTTTCTCATCAGTAGTCTCTCGCGAGCCCGCGTCCCACTGCGTGTTCGTCTCCTGGAATCGACCCAGATGACGATGTCAGTCAGTCCTCATGAGAACTGGTGCGGAAACTGCTTCACCAATGCTGTCGTGAGCGTATCCGCAATGAGATAGACGTGCTGTCGCATCATCGGCCAGGTTTCCTCTAGTTGCGCATAATCCTTTGCCTTGTACTGATTGATTTGGAGAACATGGTGGAATCCATGCGCCGCGATCAGGCTCCGCACCGTGTCTCTTGGCAGATACGGATTGACTCTGCTGAAGAATTCGGCAAAGTCCTCGGCATTGTTCGCTAAGCGGGCAAGCGCGGCTTCCTGCTGCGGCTTATTTCCCGCGAGGGTGGCTTCCGAGAATTCTCTCACCGCGTCGATGTTGACACTGAGCAGGCTGTAGAGTTTCTCTGACGCCGCTTCACCGTAAAACGGTGTCACCATGTTCGCGATCTGTTTCGTATTGGCCTTGACTTCCTTCTCGACGGTCTCACGCTGCGCCGGCCTAGTCATCCCGCTACTCAATATGGCATGCTGCATCCAATAGATGTGCCCAAGCCAGAGGTCGCGAAAAGTCTGTCTCATCTCTGCCACACGGACTGGATTCGCACCCCTGACGGCTCGTGCTTCGTAGTCACAACCCACGAGACCGATGAGCGTAAGGACCAGCACTGCCATGGACTGAATGATCTTGCCCATAACGCCTTCCATCGATGTAGGGCGGAACGCGAGCGTTCCGATCCCGAGAAGAGGGTGCCCCTTTGTGTCTGTCGTGGGGCCTTTCCCCCGAAGGTGCGCTCACGAACCGAGATAACTAGCCGATGAACCTATGATCACGCACGCCTCATGCCTGATGAAATCCCGTCGAGCGTTCCTCTCTCCGTGAACCGACCCCCTCAGCGATTCTTGAAACGGGACTTCACACTTCGTTACGGCTGTCTCGTCGAACGCCGCACACGTCTTCATCATCACGATGTGGAGGCACAAACGGGCCGAGCGTCAGCCAGCCCTTGGCACACATCCGGATGAATCCCCTTGACTGCTCGAGGGCTCCCTCTCTCTTGCCTTGACGGTTACGCGAGCTCAAACACCAGTTCTAATTCCACCGACATCTGCGCCGGCAACGACGATGCGCCCACCGCCAGCCGCGCATGGCCGCCGCCATCCTTGAACAGCCCCGCCAAGAGTTCAGACGCGCCGTCGGCGACCACGGCATGCTCGCCAAAATCCGGTGCAGCAGCGATGTGGACCGTCAGCCGCGCCAGGCGCCGGATGCGATTCAGCGAACCGAGCGCGGCGCGCGCCACGGCCAGACCGTTGAGCGCCGCCAGCTTGGCCGCCTCACGCCCCTCCGTGACCGTGAGGTCCGTTCCAACGTGACCGGTCCAGACCCGCCGCTGCTGGTTCAGCGGCAACATGCCGCTGACGAAGAGCAACCCGCCCGCCTCCACCGCTGGCACGTAGGTGCCGAGGGGAATGGGTGGATCGGGAAAAACCAGGTTCAGTTCCTGCGCGCGCTCCTCTGGTGTCACCGGGCTCCTCCTTCCCGCGTGGGCGCGATGAGATGCGCATAGCGGTCTGCGGAGCCCGGCCTCCAGGGTTCACCCACGAAGCGATAGTTCATGCGCGGGAAATAGCCGTAGCGCTGACCGAGTTCGCCGCTTAACAGCGTCATTCGTTCGACGACACGCGCATTGGCCAGCCGGCCCGCATCGACGAAGCGGAACGGCAGGGGCTCAACCATATTGAGAAAGGCTTGCTTGGCCGCCTGGTCGTCCCCGACAACGAAGACGTCGCTCACAGTCCCGTCGAACATCGGGGCGTCGAAGACCTCCCACCATACGTTCTTAAACGCCCCCACGATCCGGGTTTCCGGAAACTGCCGCTGGAGTTCTTCTGCTCCGCTCGTATCCCAGGGCAGGATAAAGTCTGAGTAGTCGTCGTTGAAGGGATTCGTAATGTCGATGAAGATCTTCCCAGCCAATGCCCGGTGATAAGGTTGCAGGGTTGCGACCATCCCGTCCCGCAAGAACATGGCGGGCAGGATGAACTCCGCCTTCACCGCCTGCTCGTAACTGCCGGGGGTCAAGCCGGACACCTGCAGTCCGTTGACGATCCGCTCCGCCCGCTGCGGATCGCGCGATCCGAGAATCACGTGCGTCCCCGCCTTGGCGAACGCCTCTGCGAGCCGCACACCCATCCGTCCTGTTCCTAAAATTCCGACCGTCGTCATCGCTCCCTCCTTGTGGTTGTGGAATAAAGACTGACCTACTAGTAGGTAGTCTTTCATCGTAAAAAAAACCTCGTCACTGCTGCAATAACTTCAACGCTTGCTCCGCCATCGCACGCAGCCGCTTAGGCCCGCCTTCCGCCCGGGCGATCAATACTCCGCCTTCCAGCAGGGCAAAGATCATGGCCGCCACCAGTTTCGCCTCCCCCTTGAAGTGAAACTTCCCCTTCTCCCGCCCTTCCTCCAACACATGGACAAGTCGCGCCTCGTTGTCCCGATAAAAGCGCCGCACGCCCGTTGCCGATGGACTGCCCAGTGTCGACAGTTCTGCGCCGAGCATCCCACAGAGGCACGCTTTGTCCTGCTTGCCATCGCTTAAGGTCGCCTCAAACAGCCCAATATACTTGCGCAGCTTGTCCACAGGATCCAGCTTCGACTCGACGATGCCGTCCACGAGTCCGAGGAAATAGACCGCGTACCGTTGGATGATGGCTCCGATCAGACGGTCTTTCGTGGGAAAATGATGATGAATGCTGGCCTTCCGGATACCGATCGCGTCGCTGACATCTTGATAACTCATCGCATTCGCGCCGCCGCGCTGAATCAAGTCCTGCGCCGCATCCATGATCGCCGTCTTTGTGTCCGTCGAAGTCATGGTGCCTATCCTACTAGTAGGTAGTCTCGCTGTCAAGAGGAAAAATTAAGAAGAGGGACAGTTCTTTCGAAGTTGCGGGGATGGCGCCTCAGTCACCCTCGTCCTGAAAGTACCGGCGGTAGCGCTCGATCACCGAGACCTGCTCCTCGGTTCGTGCGATGCGCTCCCACACGTCTCCGGCACCGACTTCGCCTTCACCCAGAACGGCCAAATAGAAGCCGCAGCGACCGCTCGCATGGAACCGTTTCGGCATGTCAGGGCGCCCGAACCGTATACCGAGTTTGTAGCAAGGCAAGCGCGGCTGTGTGACCTCGACCACCGCTCCGCCAATGCGGAACTGATCGCCGATGTGGACGGACCGTTCGTCAAGCCCCGTGGTGGTAAAGTTTTCGCCGAACATGCCATATGACAATGGTATTTTGGGACATTCGGCCTGCCAGATCGGATAATGCTCGGAGGGATAGACATACACCGCTTTGTTGCACCCACCGTGCACGGTCGGGTCGGCTTGCTGGTCGCCGTCGAGATTGAGCTGATGCAACATGATGCGGCCGGCCACCGGCTCTTTATAGATTCCGGTGGACACCGCCTTTCCGTTCCATTGCACTGTGCGTGGTCGTCCGATTTGCACTGATACGAGTTTCATATCATCCCCATCCTGTGTCGGCTTCATGATTTCACTTCCAGCGATTGGCCAGCCTGTATCGCCCGCACTTCCGGGAGACCGAATGGCTTGCCCCCAATACCCCACGCGCCACTCTTGACGCCTTCCACCAGGACCCACATCGCCTCGCATAGCCGCTCCCCGGCGAACGGGATCACCGCCTGGGTGGTCCCCTGGATGATGTCGGCCGTTCAGTAGTGTGTCAACTTGCCTTCAAAGACTTTGACGGTGATTAATGGCATGGTCACTCCTCCTGGTTATATCTTAGCCAGCCCTGGAATCTTCAGGGTGTCGAGATACCCTAAGCCCAGCCCGTTGAGAACTGCGGCCTGCATCAGAGCGGTCTGAGCATTGACGGTCTTGACTCCAAAGTCTGGCCCCACGACGGTTCGAAAAGGCCGGGACCCCGCTGGCTGTGCGATGAGGTCGCGAATGGCGTCTGCAACCTCTTGAGGGTTGGGAGCGTTGGGGGCGGAGAGCAATTTCCCGAATTGCTCTAGGATTGCACTCGGAAGGTTGGCCACATCGCCGTATTCCCCGACACGGCGCGCATCGGTTGGTCCTTGCATCTTCGCAAACAAGGCCGTGGGATATGCACTAGGCTGAAGCAGCGCCACATCGATGCCCAATTGGGATAGCTCGTACCGATATCCCTCCGTGAGAGCTTCGAGGGCATACTTCGTCGCACCATAGAGCCCAAAGAATGGAAAGGTGATCCGACCTACGATCGATCCGATATTGATGATGAGCCCACTGCCTTGTCGACGGAATTGCGGCAGGGCCGCACGCAACGTGCGCAGAATCCCGATCACGTTGACATCGAACTGTTCCATTGCTTGCTCAGGGGTGAAGCCTTCTGTGATGCCTCCATAGAAGCTCCCGGCGTTGTTGATGAGCACATCCAGGCGCCCGATTTCACTCACCACAGTCTGCACGGCACGCTCTACGGAAACCGTGTCGGTGACATCGAGTTCGATGACATGCAGGCGGGTGTGTTCCGCCTGTGAGGCGCGCTGAAGCTCACCTGCGACCGGCTGGTTTTTGCCCGTCAGGTCACGAACCGTCGCGTAGACGGTATGCCCGTGCTGCGCCAGTGTTTCAGCGGTCACACGGCCAAAGCCACTGCTGGCACCCGTAATGAGAACAATTTGTTTGTTCATGTGTGTGCTCCTTAGTTTGCGACGGCGGTCGGCTGAAGTGTGGTTAAAAATTCGACGATCTTGGCCCCGATCTCTGCGCCATGCGTTTCGAGTGCGAAATGCCCGGTATCGAAGAACTCCACTTGCGCACTCGGATTGTCCCGCTTGAACGCCTCGGCTCCGGCTGGGAGAAAGAACGGATCGGTTTTGCCCCAGACGGCGAGCGTGGGTGGCCGGTGCAGGCGGAAGTACTTCTGGAACTGGGGATACAACTTGACGTTACTTGCATAGTCGAGAAACAGATCCAGCTGAATGTCCTCATTGCCGGGACGTCCCAGCAGAGCCGAGTCGAGTGCATAGGACTCCGGGGCTACACGCGACTCATCGGTCCCATGCGTGTATTGCCACCTGGTGGCCTCCGGGGCCAGAAAGGCTTTCAGCGCAGCCCGATTTTCGGGACTAGGGTCAGCCCAGTACTTTTGAATCGGATTCCAGCCCGTGCTGAGCCCATCCTCATACGCATTCCCATTCTGCGACACAATTGCCGTGATCCGTTCCGGATGCCGCAGGGCCAACCGAAGCCCTACCGGAGCGCCGTAGTCGAAGATATAGAGCGCGTAGCGGCTGAGGCCGAGCCGCTCCGTAAACCGCTCAATTACGTCGGCCAAGCGGTCAAAGGTGTAGGGAAAGCGCGATGAACTCGGGGCATCCGAAAACCCAAATCCTGGAAGATCGGGCGCAATCACGCGGAAATGCGGCGCGAGCAGGGGAATCAAGTCGCGGAACATGTGTGACGACGTGGGGAACCCGTGCAAGAGCAGAACGATCGGAGCTTCGACCGCGCCTGCTTCGCGGTAGAAAACCTTGAGTCCATCCACGTCTTGCGTGCGGTAGCGCGTTGTGGTGTCACCATAAGTCATGCTGCCCTCCTGTAAATGTGCTGCCGGCACTCGGACCGGCTGTTAATGGTGAAAGAGTGACTGTGAGGCTGTATCGAACTAACTATCTAACTCTTATATTGACGGTTTTACTATTTATGGGCTAACCTGTCAAGTATTGTTTTACCGGTCATGTTCGCACGTGGACTTTGGAGGAGGAAACGTCATGAGTGAGCCGCAACTCAAGTTACCTTTCCTCTTCGTCGGCAACCAACGCTGTTTGGATTTCATCAACACCCGCTTTGTGGTGAATGGACAACCGATGGATTTGTTGGCCACCTTCTCGGATTTGGTCATGTGGCTCGTGGAGGCAGAGCTGTTGAACGGAGACGAAGGGAAGAAGATTGAACGGCGGTGGGGCCAACACGAAGAGGGAACAAAGACGCTCGAACAGGCGCGGGCGTTTCGCGCCACTCTACGGGAGATGGTCGAGCGAATTGCGGGCGGCCGACCGGTCCCACAAATCGCGATTGAGGCGATTAACGGAATGTTGCGCTACCGGATCGGCTATCCCCAGTTGACGCGCCGCACCGGTCAATTTGAGCAGGGCTATGTGGCAGAATCTCAAGAAGCGAATCAGGTACTCGGGTTGCTCGGCGAGGCTGCGATGAACCTCTTGTGCACGTGCGAGCACTCCTTGATCAAGAAGTGTCAGAGTCCGTCGTGCGTGCTTTTCTTTTACGACACGACCAAGAACCACGCGCGTCATTGGTGCAGCATGACGGTCTGTGGAAATCGAAGCAAAGTCGCGGCGCACTATCGGCGGCATCGAATGACTTCACTCTAATTGACTGTGAGTGGAGCTGAAAACCCGGTTTGGAAGGTGCAGACCGAAGAGATCGATCGCGTCATACCGACTCGGCATTTCAAGTCTCCAGAGATCGGCATGCGGGGACGCAACAGAATTCAAGGCGACGCTGCGGAATTCCCGTCCCCCGGTCGCCCGCCCATCAGCCCTTTGATTTGAGATAGGTGAATGGCATGTTATTAGGGCTAGCGTTTATGGGAACTGGCACGGCACCGCTGCCTGGCGTCTAGGATGCCACTCGCGCAATCCTTTGAATATCAAAGTAAAGCACGTGGTTGAACGATGGTAGAATCCCCTGCCCTGCATCGAAGGGGTACTCGAATTGTAGGGCAAAATAAATAAATCCGGTATCGGGTGCCCACCACCATTTTTTGTCCGCCTTGAACCGCTCAAATCCCTCGTTTTAAAAACGCAGGACTGACTCCTGACAAAGTCCTCTCCCGTGAATACACGGTTGGCCCGTCGATTTCTCCATCAATCTCCCTTATCCTAGAACCGATCCAGAAACAAATGATTCTGATGGGGGCCCCGCTTTGCTTTCCCAAGGTCAACCTGCTATCAATAAACTCTCATTCGGTTCCATCTTCATGCGAGAAGACCATGGAAACCGAACGCAGTTCCGCCCCTGATTCTTCCATCCTCATTGTGGACGACAATCCAGATATCTGCCTGGCGCTTGGGGACCAACTTAAATTTCAAGGGTATACGGTGCGCAGCGTGAGGACGGGAAGGGAGGCCTTGCACGAAGCCGAACAGAGCTCATATGAGGCTGTGATCTTGGATCTAGGGTTGCCGGATTTGAGCGGGTTCGCGGTTCTTCGGGGATTGGAGGAACTGGACCCCCTCCTCCCAGTCATTGTCCTCACCGCATCCTTGCAAGAAAGTCACACGGTGGAAACCCTCCGCCGAGGCGCCTTTGCCTACATCACGAAACCTTACAACCGAGATGAGCTGAACATCATCCTCCGTCAGGCCGTTGATGTGCGGAAGTTGGTGCGCAAGATGGCCCGTGTCGAGCAGGCCCTGAGTGAGAGAGAAGCGCAATTTCGGCAAGTTGTTTACACTGCACCGGACGGGATTGTGCTGGCTGATGGCAACGGCAAGATCGTCTCATGGAACAGCGCTGCTGAACGACTCTTTGGCTACGCGGAGGGAGAGATTCTGGGCCAGCCGCTGGCCACCATCATGCCAACTCAGTACCGAGAGGACCATCTGCGAGGGCTTGAGCGCGTCAAGGCCACTGGCACATCACCCCTGACTGGGAGAACGATTGAGCTTCAAGGCTTAAGAAAAGATGGGAGTGAATTTCCCATTGAGTTGGCAGTCAGTGTATGGAGATCCGACGGACAGATATATAGCTGCAGCATTATTCGTGACATCACTCAGCGAAAGGTGGCTGAAGCGAAGCTACAGCAACAGCAGATTGAGCAACAGATCCTCTTGGACCTCATTCCCGCCATGGTCTGGTACAAGGATACGCAGAATCGCATTCTGCGGACCAACCGACGTGCAGCAGAATCTATCAACAAGACGGTGGCGGAGGTCGAGGGCCAATCCACCTATGACCTCTATCCGGCGGAAGCGGAGCAGTATCATCAGGATGACCTAGCAGTCCTTGCCTCCGGTCAGCCGAAACTTGGGATTGTGGAGCGCTACGAAATATCACCGAGCCAAAAGCGCTGGGTGAGAACGGACAAGGTGCCCTATCGTGATGCCCAGGGGAATGTCATCGGGGTCCTGGTTTTTGCTCAAGATATCACCGAAAGCAGGCAAGCGGAAGCGGCTCTGCAGGAGAGCGAACGCCGATACCGACTCTTGATGGAAGAGGCTTCGGACGGCATTGTTGTGTTGGATCTAGACGGATATTTTAGGATGGCAAATGCGAAGGTCTGTGCGATGCTTGGATACACCAAAGAGGAATTGCTCCAACTTCATGTAACCGACACCTATACCCCCGCAGAAAAAGACCACGCTCAGGAACGCCTGGAGCAACTTCACGAGGGCAAGCTCCTGCGCTATACGCGTTTGCTACAGGGAAAAGATGGGACTGCCAGTTTGGTCGAAATCAGTGCGTCGAAGATGTCGGACAATCACTACCTGGGTATTGTACGCGACGTCACTCGACAGAAATCGATGCAATAGTAGGGTCAGAAACAGGTGTTTTTGAGCCAGCCATGTAGAAATCAGGGATTCCTCTTGGACGAAAGACAGGGGCTGATAGGTTATCAAGATCAATGGGAAGGAGACGCCATTATGACGGAAGTCAATTCGATGTATCATGCCGAATCCCGGAGCGATGGTCTCAAGGCACAGATCGATAAGCTCGAAGGCCTCGCTCACCACACCTTGGTGAATCCCACCTTCGATCAGTTTGACGCTGACACGGAAGCCATGCTGATCAAAATATACGGCGCGAATCATACGTATGTGGAGTCGTACAAATATGCCACTGTGGGGGAAGCCGAAGCGCTGGTAAATTTGCCGGAGTCCGCTCAGGAACCATTGACACGAGATATCTCAAAGAAGGGACTACAACAACGCCGGCAGGTGCTACAGGGTATCCTGACCGATCTGCTGCCACTCGAAGCGCAAGAAGCCGACTTACTCACGGGAGAAGATCGTGAAGATCCTCCCGGACCCAGCTAGGCTAGTGCTCGCGTTACTTATCTGGGTATTGAGGTGGTCAGCGCTTGTTCGGCGGGGTGCAGGTGGCGTCGCTGCCTCTGCGAGCTGAAGGTTCGTCGGCCTGAAAAGCACTTAAGTATCTACACGCAGATGTTAGGCGGGAAATTTTAGATTAATCAATTTAGCGTCTTCCCTTCTCCCTCCGCTTCCCTCCTGCAACCATAGTTGGCAGAGCGAACAAAAATATTACATTTCTAGAAGCCCAGGTCTGAAAGACCTGGATGCTCATCTGGACGACGCCCCAGTGGCCAGTGATACTTGCGCTCCGACTCCTTTATAGGCAGGTCGTTGATGCTGGCGATACGGTGCCGCATGTAACCGTGATCGTCGAATTCCCAGTTTTCATTGCCGTAGGCCCGAAACCAATTACCGGCATCGTCATGCCACTCGTAGGCAAACCTGACGGCAATCAGATTACCCTGAAACGCCCACAGCTCCTTGATAAGGCGATAGTCGAACTCCTTGTTCCATTTGCGGATCAAAAAGTGAACGATGGCTTCGCGCCCGGCAAAGAATTCCACGCGGTTACGCCAGACACTGTCTGGTGAATAGGCCAACGCGACTCGTTGAGGATCACGAGTGTTCCAGGCATCTTCGGCCATCCTGACCTTTTGGGCAGCGGTGGTTGCGTCAAATGGGGGTAGTGGTGGCCTTGGTGCTTCCATGTTGGTGCTACCGCGACATCATAAAGAAGGATTTCCAAGCGTTCAATGAGGCAAGCGTCTGACCTGCGGTTTGTTAGTTTGCTGGGCCGAAAAATGGTCAATTTATGCTAGTGGCATAAATGACAATTATGATATAGTTCTCGCCATGCGCATTTACGTGCCGACGCGCACCCTGTAAAAAGAGCCTTTGCCATATCATTCGATGCTTAGCCTCAGTGCATCAACCAGCGAATTCCTCTTAGTTTCAACAAAAAGTTTGCATGCCTTGACACAGGTCAGGGAGCGTGGTGAAACATCTGGGAAAGACGCCGCCTCTTACAACGTCTTTACTCCGCTCGTATGCTTTGGACTTATCGCTACATCCTTAGAGCCCTATCTCACCAGTGTGTTGACCGGGACCACCTCACACCCTGCTTCACCTCGAGCGGATTCCAACTCGTGGGAACCTGAATTGTGCGTTGATCGTGACCGTCTCCTTGCATGCATCATGAAAGTCGGAGTCCGTAGAGGCGCAGCCGCCTCCTGTTAAAAAGTAGAATCTTCCCGTTGTTCAGATTCAGTGATCGATACGGGGGTACCCGCATGAGTCTCGGACGTACTTGCTCCTTTCAACCGCTCTTGTTTTTGCGGTGACAACACCTGTTTCCATCCCTTACCCTCAATGCATCGATTCATGTCTTCAAACACGTGCCCTACAAAATCTGGATACGCCATGGGATTCTGTCGATAGGCCGCGGCAGCTGGACTGTTGTTTATTCCAACCGCACAGGCCTCTCGATCCTCGAGCAAACTGTTCCGGCTGCCGGCGTTCTCATACATCGGCTCGCCGCAGGCGTAGAGCAGCATCAGGGCAGCGGCCATCACGGCAGCCTGACTTTTCCGAATATCCTGCACCGTGCAGATTTTCCAATTACCTTCCGCCGACAAGTTCATGTCACACCCAAGGAGGAATAGTGGTCGTGATGAGCAAGCCCCATGAAAGTGAGGCTCGCTCATCCATGCATTAATAATGGAGCGGCTGCGGCTCCCCATAGAGAAAGTCGTCCATCATGACGACATCTCGCTTTTCATCATCATTGGGCCCCGGGGCGACGTTGCCACTCGTGATCCGCACCCGGGCGATGCGTGGGTCGCTAAAGACGATGCCAAAGAAGGAAAGGCTGGCATTGCCCGGAGAGGCCGGGACGAAGCTGCTAAAGAGCAAGTCGCCGTCAGTGCCAAAGTACTCGATCAGCGTGCTGGCCTTCCGGTTACCGTGCTTCTTGGCTGGCCCGTCTCCATCCGGATGGTCCACGTCTGTGAAGACCGCGCCGAATCCGGTAGTCGTCGCCGGTGTGCTGCCAGTGCCAGGCACGAAGAAGTGCACCTCAGTGACGTGGCTTTCTATTGGGCTAAAGAGTCGCACGGGGCTAAACGGCTGGAAGATGGTTGCGTAGGTCGGGTTGCCAAAGGTCGTAGCCAGACCAGAAAGTGGGGCTTGCACGAAACCCGTCCCCGGTGTGATGAAGAGGGCCCCGCGATTGACCAGGAAGCCGGTGAACGGCGTTCCCGCAATGGCGGTCGCTGTAGAGCCTCCGCCATCCCAGTTGATCTCGCGGCGACCGCTGGCGAGCGGCCCCACCGCATTGCCGTTGTTGGTTGCCCCTAGCGCAGCCCGGTACTGATCCACCGTGCCCTGAATCGAAGTTACAGTTGGTCCGGCCGCCTGGAACACAGTCGGCGGAAGGAAGCCCGTGTTAATGGGGTTGCTCTGTGCCAGAGCAGGAACAGCGGATAGGGTCACGAATGCTGCTGCAAGTATGTTCACATGTCTCATCACGGCAAACTCCTTATAGATTAGAGATACATTAGCCCCTTCAAAGAGGACTGTGGGAAAGCAGCGTTTCAGTTCAACTCCCCCCGACGTTACAGATGCGGGCTTCTACACGTGAATGGTGAGGACATTGCGGTGTTCTACCTCCATTGCGGGCCAGTTGTTGTCGGCTTTTCCGATGAAGCCGGGAATATCCTGCTCCCAGGTCTTTTCGATCTCCTTGTTGTAGTTCACATAGAGTTTCCCGCCGACAACCTTCCAAATCTGCGGGTCGCCATCGAAAAACTTGGCCTGGCTGATCCCCCAGGCGCAAAACCCGCCATACTGGGGCGCGTATTTTTCTGGATCTGCTGCGAAGAGGTCCCGATTTCCGGCACTAGCGAATCGCCAGTGCGCCCCCGCATACTCATATGTGAATTCCTTATGGCCCTTGACCGGCCTGCCTTCCGTAAAGTAGGCGACCGGGTCATAACCTCTCAATGCCAAACCGCCGAACGTCTTCTTGTTAATTTTCTGTTGTTTCGTCTCCATCATCTGTTCCTCCATCGGATATGAATTCCTGCTTTTGTTGATACTTGCTCCGCGATGGCCATCGCGCCTAACTCCTAGGGCAAGCCCAATGCCAGGTGCTTCGCTCGCGGTGTAAAAGAGTCAACTTGCTGAAAGCCTGGAGATGTTTGTCGATTCATTCACAATAGAGAAGGGAAATAGACGGGCCGGGCACTACGATATTTCGTGGCTCTACGAAATCTCGTGGTTGAAAACGTGAGGGACCTAGTTAGTCGGGCGAGGTTTCTTAAGGCCAAGCTTCTGGATACGTGATCGAAGTGTATTCGGATGCAAGCCAAGTCTTTCAGCTGCTCCGTGTTTCCCCTCGACAGTCCAGTCTGTTTCCTTCAGCACGCGCAGGATGTGGGTGCGCTCAATCTCTTCAAGGGTGCCAATGGCAGCGTGGTTGACGAGGGGTTGTCCAAACAGAGCGTCGTCGATTTGGACTAGGGACCCGTCTGAGAGAATTGCAGCCCGTTCGATGATGTTTTCTAGTTCCCGCACATTACCTGGCCAGGCGTATCCTGTGAGTCGGTCCATGGCCACCTTGGACATCCCGTCGAACCGTTTGCCAAGTTTTGTTGCAAACTTGCTCACGAAATGATTCACCAACAGAGGAATATCCGCTGGACGTGATCGGAGAGGCGGCAGATTAAGTGGAAAGACGTTCAGGCGATAAAGTAAATCCTGACGGAACGAGCCGGTTTTGACTGCTTCATTCAGGTCTCGGTTTGTCGCGGCGATGACGCGCACGTTCGTCTTGAGGAGTTGGCTGCTTCCGACCCTCTCGAACTCCCGTTCCTGCAAGACACGCAGGAGCTTTATCTGGGCCTCCAGCGGCAAGTCTCCGACTTCATCCAGAAAGATAGTCCCTTTGTCGGCCAACTCAAAGCGTCCGATCCGCCTGGCAGTTGCACCGGTAAAGGAGCCCTTCTCATGGCCGAAGAGTTCGCTTTCCACCAAGTTGGCGGGAATTGCCCCACAATTCACGCGGATCAAGGGGCGTGCCTTCCGTGGGCTCAAGTTGTGAATTGCTCTGGCGATCAGTTCCTTTCCCGAGCCTGTCTCGCCGAGTATCAGAACGGTCGATTCGGTGGGCGCAACCTGCTCGACCTTCCGGAGCAGCGCCTTGATAGGGGGGCTGTTGCCGATGATCTCTTCGAAATTGTGTTCGAGTTTGATTTCTTCTTGGAGGTAAAGATTTTCTGCTTGCAGTCGTTGCTTGAGCTGTTCCACTTCGGTGAACAGCTGTGCATTCCTGATGGCAATGGCCGCGTTATTGGCAAACACCGCCAACCGTGCGAACTCCTTTTCGCTCAGTGGTCGGCGGCCGAACATGGCAACAACCCCCAGTAACTCTCCGCGGAATATCAGCGGGTGGCCGGCAAAGGACCGGAGCCCGTTGGCTTTCATCCACTGTTTGTTCGGAAGTCGATCGTCGCCAAGCACATCGTTAGTGTGCATAGAGCCGAGGCCTTGGGCAATTTTCCCGATCTTGAGCGCGCCCAATGGGATGCGCCGATATTCACCATTGAGATCGGTATAGAGCCCAGCGCTCGCCTCAAGATGCAGGCAACGAGTCCGATTCGTACAATCGGCTGCTTTGTAACATGCGGTGCAAAGATCGCCGGGTCCTAGGAGCCAGATCCGAGCGAAGGCGGCGTCCAATTCGTCGACCAATCCCTGGGTAATCGTGGCGAGCACTAGCTGGAGATCGAGACAGGAAGCCATCTGGAGCGTAATCCGCTCCACAGCATCGGGCAATGGTGAAGAAAGAGTTGAAGAGGCGGAGGTGTCCATGATGTGATCTTCGAGCTGACTCTTGTTTAGCTAGGAGAACGATAAGGACCCCACAGGGTATTGTCAATTGGCTATACTATCCCACGTATTACGTTGTTGGATCGCCGCCAATCTGGCCAAGTGTGTCGAGGATCAGACCCAAGAGTTAGCCTTGAAGCGTCTCGACAGTGTGGACAGGACAAACCAGCCCCATCTGCCCCCACTTCGGCAGTATCCTGATTTGTGGTTTCTTGTGGGGTCAGATTGTCTGAGGTGGTGCTAGGGGGAGTTCGTAAACCGCAGGTCACACGCGAGTTACATTCTTCCTACCTCAGGGCAATGCACAGTGGCGTTCGAAATGCCGCTAAAATCGAGCCCCGCAACCTGCGAAATTGTCGGTCTGGCAGCATCGAAAAAGAAGGAGCTGGTAGTCGTTCCGGGCGCGTCGCATTACGACTTGTACGACAAGCCCGAACCCGTGCGTCAGGCGCTGGCTAAACTGATACCGTTTTACAAGGAAAACATGGGCTAATTCCGATAACTTCGATCCTAGCGCAGAAATTCACGCCGTCAATGCAATCGTCACCGAGGGGTTAAATCTTGACAAAACCGAGCCCTCGCAAGCCGTTGACAAGCGGTCAATGAATCGCGACAATCGTCTCCCGATTACCAAGGGAGATTCCGGCCATGCGCGTGAATGCCACCATGAAGGCCCAACCGTTTGTTGTGACATCTGAAGAGCACGATCCCGCGTTGAATGTACTCGGCGTTAAGGTGACCGTGCTCGCGTCAAACGCAGCGACGCAATCCTATGAGATCTGCCTGCAGCAGGGCGATGAAGGAACGGGTCCGCCGCTGCATAGCCACAACTGGGACGAATCCTTCTACGTCCTCAAGGGACAGGTTGAGTTCAGTTGCGGAGGCAAGACCGAATTGTGCATGCCCGGTACGCTCGTGCACGTGCCCGGTGGCACGATACACGGTTTTCGCTTCGGCGCTGGCGGCGGCGAGATGCTCGAACTCACCGGCCAGGGCGGCACTGCTACACAGATGTTCACCGCCATCGACAAGGAGATCACCCCAGGCCCTCCCGACATTCCCAAGGTCCTGGAGGTACTCAAGCAAAACGGGGTGACCGTCGCGGTTTGAGGCACACTGTCAAATCTGCTGGTCAGCGAAATTTACCCCGCTAATGCTATGGTCATTGAGGGGTTAAATCCTGACAAAATCGAGCCCCCGCAACCAAAGTTCTCTCTTCTCTCTCAATCACTTACAGCAGATTCGGTCTTGCCTATGGCTCCCGTGTAATCAGCGGATTGTGCTAAAGGTGTGTTAGCTCCCGCCGGAACATGGTCTAAACGCCGGGATGGCAAATTTATGAATGGATGACAGTTCGCATACGATACCACGCGTGGCTTAGCTGGGAAGAAACTGCCTGAGCTGCTCGTGGTTGAGAACGTAGATGTTGGCTTGACGTGTGATACTCAATGACGCTTAAAGTATTGCACTGCCCTCTCATGATCTTTCGCGGCTCGAAGCGTCTCGAAGGTCCCCAGGTTTTTTCGTTTTCCTGTTTCTGGGTTTTGTTTGCGGGAATATAGCCGATATTGACCTGACCGAAGTTTTCTAATCATCGTTTCTCCCTCTTTACCCTTTCGGGTGTAAAAAGTTTACGCAGTTCGATCTTGGCGCATGCGAGGACACGCTTTCGTTCTGCGCTCAATTTAGTCCCGGCTCGGTTGAGATAGAAATTGAGCATCGCCATTGCCGATTGCAAAGGAGAACCCTTTCGCCTGTGGCTTCGCTCTGCCGATCCCTTCAATGAGGTCGCAATTCGATGAGGATCGGTGAAGGTAAATACACCGGGTGCAAGGGTGAGTGCATCACTATTCTTTGTGACATTCGCTGACCATCGTTTCGTGCTCGATTTCGCCGCTCGAACCCTAGGTTTTCGCATCGCATACACCTACATTCACGTCGTCCGCCTACCTGAAGGAAGATCTATCATCATGCGGCGGAACGCAGCAGCTAGAGCACTCCCTAGTTCGGTCCTTTTTCATGGCCCGCGCCAGAGCCAGATCGAATCTGTTCTCCTCTCCTTTTTGTGCTGACCTCTCCATTTTCCTAGTACATAGCCGAACCGTCCTTATGTAGGCTCTCAGGCAAGGCGTCAACGAAATGGATAAATGACGCAAACACAGAAATGGACGTGGCAGCATTCCTTTTCACAAGCGAGGTCAGCTATGGGTAAGGTATTGTGTGCTTCTCTACTTCTCATGGTTTTGTCAACCTCTATCTCAGGTTGCGTCGCAACAACTGATGACCTTCTCAGGGTCAAACAGGAAGTGCTGGAGTCGTTCGTTGCCCAGACTGAGTCTCTTGAATCTCATAAAGCGGAGACTACATACCGATCCGATGCCCTGAAAAGTGAACTCAGTAAAGTCTCCCAGGACCTTAAAGCGGATTGCCATGCCCAAGTCGACGGAGTGAGAAATGGGATGGCGAAGGTATCACATGAGCTGACCGACCTCCAAGAGAGAGTAGCTGACCTTGATACAAAATCCGCTAGCCTTGTTCAGGAAAGAGAGAAAGTCTATGCGGCGCTACAGGCGGCGACCCGCCGAATATTGGCCCTCTTCAAAACGGAGGAAAGTGAGCTTATAAACAGAATTCGGTTTCTTCAAGAGGCAATAAAAGAGTATGGAACCGAAGAGGCGGGGGCGATCGCAGTGAGAACCACCACAGCAGCAACGGAGGCGCCAACCACTAGATCAGAGCGTAGCCATTCACGCCGGTAATCCAGCAAGTGCGATTAACCAGGAATCTTCCTGTCTGACGCATCGTCGCATCAAGCCACTAGCGATGATGCCCGTGTGCCTAATGGCCATAGCCGCTTACGATCTTTGAAGGTATGACCGCTGCCATAAACGGCACCTGCGGGCTCCGCGCACGGGCAGAGGGCGAAATATCTTCCAGCGAAAACCGAAGCATGGTCGTCTAGCGATCAAGGCCGCACATACTATTGTCGAATTTGTCATAGAGACTGCCCTATAGTGATTGGTGCTAAGCTGGTGCCAAAACACCATGAGGTCTTCGGCGGAAGTTGGCCGAGTTAGGGTGGGGCCGAGTCGATGGAGATCGCGTCGGGAGAATCCCGCGAGAGCCGCAAGGAGGACTGAATCATGGCACGCATTTGGAGTGGGAGCCTTGGCCTGCTGCTACTCGGGACATGGCTCACCGGCTGCATGACGATCACCTGCGATCCAGATGATCCTAAATTTGGGAAAGATTGCTATGAATGTACGCGCAAGGCGACGTTAGAAGTCCGGCAGGTTGATCCGGACAAAAAAGGTCAGCTCAACACCAAGGACTGGATCAAGGACCAGACGGAGGCATGCCTGAGAGAGCGGGGCTACATCAAACAGAAATAGGAGAGCCAGCCATGACGGACCGCCATCACAGAAGCGAGGTCAACCATGATACGAGTAGCGTCGTACGCACGTATTCATTTGCAGGGCAGCGGTTGATGAAGGAGACGATGCACGAGCGATGTTGCACTGGCAGATATTGCGGAGGAAAAGGTGAGAAGTATTTCCAAAAAGATCAAGAAAAATATTCACAATAATCTCTCCCCAGGTTCTGGGTATAAGTCTGTGCATAAGATCGCGCTGTCCTCAAACACACACGCATTTCTCCATCGCTAAGACGTCGTTGCCTAAAAAATGAGCATTGATTGAAGCGGGTCATATACCACAATATATGGGGTGCTTCCATCAAAACAAGGTCAGAAACAACTATTCCCCGGCAATTTCAGGCATTCTACGTATCAACAAGACGAATTTCCTCTCGGATAGTGGGATTCGCACTCACGTTATGCACAGGTACCCTTAGTAAACTGTGCTTCATGCCTCAATAAAACCCGAGTAGTTCCTATGCTCTGCCAGTACCTTTAGCCATGTAGAAGCAGGCCGTTTTTCTTGACTGGGACTGGTGTGCAAACGATAGGGGAAGAGGCACTTTGAAGGAAAGCGTAACCTGGCTTATATCGAGGCTTGACGAGTGCGGGTCTGATTCTGAGGAAGCAGATCATGTGAGAGGGCCATCGGAGTCTGTTCCTCGCGTCGACGGGCGGAATAGGCAGAGACCTGCACGTCGCGGGTCAGGCACTCGCGGCCGAAGGTGATCAGGTGGTGCGCGACCATCGCGATCTGGAACACCGACTCGATGTTGCCCTGGCGCAATTCCCGCCAGGCCATCTTCCAGAACTCAGCCCGGTAGTCGCTACAGAGTCCGACCTGCCAGGTGATGCGTGAGAAGATCTCGACCGCGCGCCGAAGGTTGGCCCAGGTGAGCTGCTCCAGCGGACGCGCTGGACGCTTCCGGTGGAGGTACGTCCTGTTCGCCTGCGTGGCATAGCGCGCGTAGATCTTTCGCGGCTCATACACCTCACGAATCACCCGCTTCCAGCTTGCGACCACGTCCTCGTACGGCTGCAGGTACTCGATATTCGAGTCGCGGCCCTCACCCGAGTTCAGACGACCAGCCTTCTTGAGCCGCTCATAGAGTGGCGTATGCGGGAGAGCGACGAGCAGATTTGGCGTCACGATCGGAGTCTGGGCAGCCTCAATGAACTCTAGGATCGCATCCGGTGTCTCGGGGGTGTCCGTGTCCAGTCCAATGATGATCCCGCCGGCCACCTCGATCCCATAGCTATTCATCATATCCACGGCCTGCAAGATCGGTGTGCGGAGGTTCTGCGTCTTTTTCATGGCACGTAGAGCATCCGGTTCAACCGTCTCGATACCGCAAAAGACATTCGTCATATACGCATCGCGCATGAGCTTCAGGATTTCTGGATACTCGGCGACGTTCAGCGTGAGCTCGCAGGAGAGCCGGACGGAATAATCGCGGTGCCGCTGCCACTCGACGAGGTGCGGTAGGAGGTCCAGCGCGGCTCGGGGATTGGCGATGAAGTTGTCGTCGACGAAGTAGATCGACGGGGTCCCACCATCGGCGAGTGCATCGAGCTCAGTTAGAATCTGTCGCGGACTCTTGAGCCTCGGGTTCCGCCCATAGAGCGAGGGAATGTCGCAGAACTCACAGGTGAAGGGACACCCGCTGGAATACTGGACGCACCCGAGCAGATACTGACGGATGTCGATCAGTTGATAGGCGGGCGTCAGGAACTCGGTCATCGGAAGACGGTCGACCGTGCGGTATACGATTTGCTGCTCGGGGCGCGCCACAGTCTCATCGAGTCGGCAGAACAATTCGAGTGTCCCATCGCCCACCTCACCGCAGTGGAGGAGGTCCACCTCCGCGTAATATTCGGGTGCTGCCGAGACTGAGGGACCCCCGAGGGCGATCACCTTGCCAGCGCAGTGCGCGCGGCGCGTGAGGTCGAAGATCTGCTCGCGCTGGATGTGCATACCCGATACGAAGATGGCGTCGGCCCAGGCGAACTCGCTCTCCTGCACCGGCCTGATGTTTTCATCGACAAACCGGACCTGCCATTCCTTGGGCACGAGCGCGGCGATGAGGAGAATCCCCTGGGGCGGCATGAAGGCCTTGACGGGCCCCATCAGAGGAAAGGCGTAATCGAAGGTGCCGAAAGCCTCTGTGTAGGCGGGAAAGACACACAAAATGCGTCGGACTTGCGTCGGCCGGAATGACCGTACGGTGACTGTTGGGGCAATTGGGGCAAAAAGTATCGGGGATGCTGACATGCTCACCTGTTTCTGAGTAGAAGCCTAATCGAAACGAGTGTACTGCCCTCACGTAGATTTACCCAAATCATTTCGTATTTGCCATTATACATTATGTGGAGTTTCCGACTCTGTTCTAGGCTCTAGATTCAGTCTGCCAACAGCCTGTCAGCACATTCATGCCCCGGTATCAGTCTTTTCTGCCTCAATCGACGTGAAATGCCGGCAGTTTACCGAAGTGTACGGGCGAAATCGGCACGTCAGCGCATATTCACTCAACCAGTCACCCCGGTAATTTCTGTTGCTGAGTGGTTCAGGGCAGTGACTGTCCGGTCGGCATGGATCGCGTGCGTGCTCGGTACTCTAGACGAGTCCTGTACGTAAAAACAGGGCCGACGGAGTGAGTTTGGAATTGCGAGATTGTTTGACAGTTCTACCTATGTACTCTAGCGTTCAACGTAAGAAGAAGAAATCGCCTGGGAGATATTTCCCTTTCCACTCCCATGTTCGCGGGGATATGGGAGAAAACCGGATAGGCGGTTTACGAAAAAATACTGAGCAAATACCGATCGATACCATGGCGGATGAGATTGCTCAAGCCTCTAATTGAGAGAAAGCTAGTGAAGCCTTGAGTAGAGGAATCAACTCATTTTCAGGGAAGCATGTTCTGCTGTTGCAGGGTCCATTGGGGCCTTTTTTCAGAAGGCTGTCTCGCGATCTGAATGCCAGCGGTGCACGGGTCAGCAAAGTAAATTTCAACGGCGGAGATTGGTTATTTTATCCGACCGGCGCAATCCAGTTTAAGGGGAGAATAGAGGAATGGCCGTCATTTCTAATGACGTTGCTGGCCAAGCTGAAGATCGATGTGATCTTGTTATTTGGAGACTGCAGGCCGATTCATCGATGCGTCCGGGAACTGGCCGAACACGCGGGTGTTCAGCTGGGAGTATTTGAAGAAGGGTATGTGCGCCCTGACCACATCACTCTGGAGGGAGGAGGGATCAATGCCTATTCCATGCTCCCACGGGATAAAAACTTCTATCTGAAGTATCCCGTCGCGCAATACGGCGATCCTCTCAAGGTAGGCCATGTCTTTTGGTATGCCACGCTATGGGCGGTGCTCTATTACCTGGCCGGCTCCATCTTGAAACCCTCATTCCCCCACTACCGTCACCATCGCCAGTTAGCGGTCCGTGAGATGTTCCCGTGGCTTCGAGGCCTCTGGCGGAAAGGTTATTATCGCATCAAAGAACGTCATGTGCAGAATCGATTGCTGACAGAATTGTCCGGCCGGTTTTTCCTCGTGCCCCTTCAAGTGTACTACGATGCCCAGATACGAGTGCACTCGAACTATCCTTCGATCGAGTCGTTCATTCATGAAGTGGTGTCGAGCTTTGCAAAGGATGCCGACCCGGACGTGGCGTTAGTGATCAAGCATCACCCCATGGATCGGGCATACCGCGACTATACCCAGCTGTGGGAAAGCCTGTCAGAAGGCTATGGTCTTCAGGGACGCCTCCTCTATGTGCATGATCTGCACTTGCCGCACGTATTGCCCCATGCCCGGGGCGTTGTAGTCGTGAATAGCACGGTGGGGCTCTCTGCGTTGTTGCATGACGTCCCGGTGAAGGTCTGCGGTCGAGCGATCTATGACATTCCAGACATCACCTATTCGGGTCGGTTGAAGAGTTTTTGGAAGGAAGCGCCGCTTCATAAACCCGACCCCACCGCGCTTAAGGGCTTTCGTGCCTACCTTATCGAACATACTCAATTGAATGGGAGCATGTATAAGCGGTTGCCTGTCGAGGGCTCTCGGGCTGGGGTAGTGTGGAGTCCCGCACTGTCCCTACTGAGGGTCTTGACAACAAAGAAAGCCGAGAAAAGCCATCGTGATATGCAATCAGAAAATAACGGACGGCCCTATAAAGACGTGGATGTAGCTTCGGTTCGGCAGCCAAAAATTCGCAAAACATACCGATAATCAAGAATGCAATCGGCATCATTGATGCGCACATCGTTGTTAATAGCCTGGACGGTCTGGAAAGCCCTCTT
>Ga0070685_10000269_pt1 | contig 33551 bp, 32 predicted proteins | sample KBSS13LmetaG_FD_65651 | JGI IMG/M metagenome (GOLD analysis project Ga0070685, IMG submission 65651) | Switchgrass rhizosphere microbial communities from Kellogg Biological Station, Michigan, USA - KBS S1-3L metaG | ecosystem: Host-associated > Plants > Roots > Rhizosphere ...
CCGCGCGACGTGGACGGGCGCACCATCTACATGGCGAGCCCCGAGTACATGGCCACCTACGCCGCGCGGATGATCCGCCTGGGGGTGCGCTTCGTGGGCGGGTGCTGCGGGACCACGCCCGAGCACGTCTCGCAGATGCGCGGCGCGCTGCGCATGCTCTCGCCCGCGCAGGCGCCGCAGGTGTCGGCGCAGCCGCAGGAGAGCGAAGCGCAGCCGTTCGAGCCGGTGCCGCTGGCGGAGCGCTCCAACTGGGGCGCCAAGTTGGTCGCGGGCGAGTTCCTCACCACCGTCGAGATCGTCCCGCCGCGCGGCACCAACCCCGAGGCCATGCTGCAGGGGGTGCGGCTGCTGAAGGCGGCAGGGGTCGATGGCGTCAACGTCCCCGACGGGCCCCGCGCGCAGAGCCGGATGGGGGCGCTGGCGACGGCGCTGCTCATCCACCAGCGGGTGGGGATCGAGCCGGTGATCCACTACTGCTGCCGCGACCGCAACCTGCTGGGGATGCTCAGCGACCTGCTGGGAGCGCAGGCGCTGGGGCTCAGGAACATGCTCTTCGTCACCGGCGACCCGCCCAAGATGGGGCCGTACCCGGACGCGACGGCGGTCTTCGACATCGACTCCATCGGGCTCACCAACCTGGCCGCGCGGCTCAACCGCGGGCTGGACCCCGGCGGCAACGTGCTGGGCGAGCCGACCAGCTTCGTCGTCGGCGTGGGCGTGAACCCCGGCGCCGAGGACTTCGACAACGAGATGAAGCGCTTCTACTGGAAGGTCGACGCGGGGGCGGAGTACTGCATCACCCAGCCGGTGTTCGACCTGCGCCAGCTCGAGCGCTTCGTGGCGCACCTGGAGCGCGAGGGGATCCGCATCCCGGTGATCGCGGGCGTCTGGCCGCTGGTCTCGGCGCGCAACGCCGAGTTCCTGGCCAACGAGGTGCCGGGCGTGGTGGTGCCGGAGGAGGTGATGGAGCGGATGCGCCGCGCCAGCGCCGAGGGGAAGGAGCAGGGCACCGCCGAGGGCACCCGCGTCGCGCAGGAGATGCTCCGCGACGCGCTGCCGATGATCCAGGGGGTGCAGGTGAGCGCGCCCTTCGGCAAGGTGCCGCTCGCGCTCAAGGTCTTCGAGGTGCTCCCCGGCTGGGAGCCCGCCGGGGAGCCCGCGGTGGCCGCGGCTGTCTGAACTGCAACTGCATTATCACACAGAGACGCGGAGGCACGGAGAGGGGTTCTCTCCGTGCCTCTGCGTCTCTGTGTGAGATGCCGTCAGCCGGTCCTCAGAACGAGGCCAGGAACTTGTTCGGCGTGCCGTTGCGGCTGCTGGTCTTGCTCAGCGTGATGGTGTTGGAGCGCGCCGCGTTCTTGATGGCGGTCATCACCTGCGCCGGGGTGGCGGTCGGGTTGCTGCCCAGGTACTGGGCGGCCACGCCGGCCACGTGCGGGCTGGCCATCGAGGTGCCGCTCATCCCCACCACTTGGTTGGTCACCGAGTAGTCCGACGACACGATGTTCACGCCCGGGGCCAGGATGTCCACGCAGGTCCCGTAGTTCGAGAACGAGGCTTCCTTGTCGTTGGTGTCGGTGGCGCCCACCGTCAGCACGTTCGGGGCGTTGGCCGGCGACTCGTTGCAGGCGTTGATCTGCTGGCCGGCGAAGTTGCCGTTGCCCGCCGCCACCGCCACCACGAAGCCGGCGGCCACCAGGCGCTCGGCCGCGTCCTTCACCGCCGTCACGTTGCCGTAGCCCAGCGACATGTTCACCACGCCCGGCTTGAGGCCGTTGGCGGCCACCCAGTCCATCCCGGCGATCACCATCGAGGCGGCGCCGCCGCCCGAGCAGTTCACCACGCGGCCCATCCAGATGGTGACGCCCTTGGCCACGCCGGAGTAGGTGCCGCCCACGGTGCCGGACACGTGGCTGCCATGGCCGTGGCAGTCGGCGGCGGTGAGGCCGTCGCCCACGAAGTTGCCGTTGAGGCCGTTGGGGATGTAGTTGGCGCGGCCCACGTAGTCCAGGTGGTTCAGGTTGATCCCCGAGTCCAGGATGTAGGCGTTCACGCCGGTGCCGTCCGAGCCCCACCCGTAGTTGTTGTCGAGCGGGAGGTCCACGTCGTCGATGCGGTCCAGCCCCCAGGAGTACAGGGTGGTCTGCACGCCCGAGGCGAAGAGCTTGACCTCGGCGTCGGGCTCCACGTAGGCCACGCGCGGGTCGGCGCGCAGCGCGGCCACCTGCGCCTCGCTCAGCTGGGCGGCGAAGCCCTTGAGCGCGGTGCTGTAGACGAAGCTGGGCGTGATGCTCTGCCCCTCGGCCACGTCGGTGATGGCGCGGCTGACCGAGGCGCGCGGGCCGCCGAAGGAGGCGTCCTTGAAGACCACGATGTACTTGCCCGACATCGACTGCGAGGCCGCGGCCGGGGGCGTGGCGGGGGCGACGGGAGTGGTGACCTCGTCGGAGCAGGCGGCAAGCGCCAGGAACGGGAGCACAACGGCGAGACTGCGCTTCATCGAGACTCCTAGGGCGGGGGAACGCGTTTGCGCCGCCCGGGTGGTAGGCGGCGCGGACCCGGACTTCGATCGGGATGGGCCGAAGCGATACGGCGGAACCGATGGAGGGATCTGCCTTCCTTTAAAGCAGGGATCGCGCCAAACACGTGTTTTCAGCCAAGTTGTTGTCAAAGGGCTGTTTGGGTCCAATGATCCACCAGGTATGGGCGCCAAATGTTGGTGCATCTGCACCGGAATGGTGCACCATGGAGGTGCAGCGCGCAGGGACGGGCAGAGGCCCTGGGCTTCCCGGGACCCCCGTTCGTCCCGGCTGGGGGTTCGACTGTCCGCCTCGAAGCGCACAATCGCATCCGTCCCACAGTAGACAAGGTGAAAGTTGTAGCGTAAAATGGGAGTGTCTTCCGTATTTTCGAACCTCTCACTCAAAGGGCACCCCATGAAGACGCTTCGCCTGGACCTGGAGAACCTGCGCGTGGAGTCGTTCGGCACCGGCACCGTCGAGGCGCGGGTCGCGAACGTGCCGGAGACCTACGACCGCTCCTGCCTCCTCAGCTGCCCCATCGCCTGCCACTGAGCGACGCGCTCACGCAGAGACGCAGAGAGAGGCGCAGAGAGAGCCAACGAGCCTCTCCCTGCGCCTCTCTGCGCGTCTCTGCGTGAGTCGCGTCTACGACTCCCGGCGGCTCAGTAGTTGGTGAAGAGGAACCGGTTCGGGGTGCCGCCCTTCTTGCTCTTCTGGTGCAGGGTGATGGTGTTGGTCTTCGCGATCCCCTTGATGGCGGTCATCGCCTGTGCCGGGGTGGGGGTCGGGTTGTTCTGCAGGTAGAGGGCGGCCACGCCGGCCACGTGCGGGCTGGCCATGGAGGTGCCGCTCATGGTGACCACCTGGTTGGTGACCGAGTAGTCCGACGAGTAGATGGCCACGCCCGGCGCCAGGATGTCGACGCAGGTGCCGTAGTTCGAGAACGAGGCTTCCTTGTCGGTGTTGTCGGTGGCGCCCACCGTCAGCACGTTCGGCGCGTTGGCCGGCGACTCGGTGCAGGCGTCGATCGGCTGGCCGGCGAAGTTGCCGTTCCCCGCGGCCACCGCCACCACGAAGCCGGCGGCCACCAGGTTCTCGGCCGCGTTCTTCACCGCCGTCACGTTGCCGTAGCCCAGGCTCATGTTCACCACGGCCGGGTGGACGCCGTTGGCGGCGATCCAGTCCATCCCCGCGATCACCATCGAGGCGTTGCCGCCGCCCGCGCAGTTGACCACGCGGCCCACGCGGATGGTCACGTTCTTCGCCACGCCCGAGAAGATGCCGCCGATGGTGCCGGACACGTGCGTGCCGTGCCCGTGGCAGTCCTGCGCGCCGTTGGCGATCCCCTGCGCGTCGCCCACGAAGTCGCCGTTGGCGCCGTTGGGAATGAAGCCGGCGCGGGTGCCGAAGTCCAGGTGGGCGGGGTTGATGCCGGAGTCGAGGACGTAGGCGGTGACGCCGGTGCCGTCGGCGGTGTAGGTGTAGCTCGCGTCCACCGGGAGGTCCACGTCGTCGATGCGGTCGAGCCCCCAGCTGAACAGGTTGACCGTCTGCGTGGTGAAGAGCTTCACCTCGGCGTCGGGCTCCACGTAGGCCACGCGCGGGTCGGCGCGCAGCGCGGCCACCTGCGCCTCGCTCAGCTCGGCGGCGAAGCCCTTCAGCGCGGCGCTGTAGACGTAGCGGGGCGTGATGCTCTGGCCCTCGGCCACGTCGGTGATGGCGCGGCTGACCGAGGCGCGCGGGCCGCCGAACGAGCCATCCTTGAACACCACGATGTACTTGCCGGACGCGGACGTGGACGCGGCCTGCGGCGGGGCCGCCGGGGCGACGGGGCTCTGCGCTCCGTCGGAGCAGGCGGCGAGCGCGAACAGCAACAGCAGGGGGGCGGAGCTGCGCTTCATCGGGACACTCCTGATGGGGGATCGCGGGGGCGGCCGCCCGGGGCGGGCGGCACGATCCGTCGATGCGGCCGGGCGGGGTCCCGGTAGCCGGGTGCCGACCCTGACGGAATCGGACCATAATAACAGCATTTTGTCGCACCGCACACCCCCTCGATGCAACCCAAGTCCTTGTAATTACTTAATTTGTTTCCCCCGGGAGACGTTCAGCCGAGATTGGCGCCGCGGTACCGAAATGGCCCCCGTGTGGCGGGCTCCCGGCCCCAAGCACGCCTCTTGCTCTCCGGCGCCCGAATCCCCGCGATCTGGACGGGGACCGACGCAAAGAAACACGCATGGGAGAGACCCGGCGAGACGCCGCCGGCCGCTTCGACTTTCAGGCAGCCGGGTGCGCCTACCTGGCCGAAGCGAGCCGCATGCTGGCCGATTCGCTCGAATACGAGACCACCCTCGCCAACGTGGCGGCGCTCGCGCTCCCCGGCCTGGGCGCGTGGTGCATCGTCGACGTGGTGGAGGAAGACGGCTCCATGCGCCGCCTGGCCGTGGTGCACCCCGACCCGTCGATGCAGGCCCTCGCGCGGCGCCTGGCCTCCGGCTGGCCGCCGGAGGTCGGCGACCCGCTGGGGGTGCCGCTGGTGGCGCAGACCCGCAAGGCGGAGATGGTCGAGGAGGTGACCGACGAGATGCTGGTGGAGGCCGCCCACGACGAGGAGAACCTCCGTACCCTGCGCGCGCTCGGCATCGGCTCGCTGATCGTGGCGCCCATGCTGGCGCGCGGCCACGTGCACGGGGCCATGACCTTCGTGAGCCCGCGCGAGCACCACTACGGCCCCGGCGACATGGAGCTCGCCGAGGACCTGGCGCGCCGCGCCGCCATGGCCATCGAGAACGCCCGCCTCTATCGCGCCGCCAGCCGCGCCCGCACCGAGGCCGAGGGCGCGAGCCGCGCCAAGAGCGAGTTCCTGGCGGCCATGAGCCACGAGATGCGCACGCCGCTGAACGCCGTGCTGGGCTACGTGGACCTGCTGGAGCTGGAGCTTCCCGGCCCGGTGAACGACGCCCAGCGCCAGCACCTGGACCGCATCCGCGGCGCCAGCGGGAGCCTGCTGGCGCTGGTGGAGCAGGCGCTGGACCTGGCGCGGCTGGAGTCCGGCAGCCTGCCGGTGGGCCGCGAGCGCGCGGCGGTGCACGAGGCGGTGGAGGCCGCGGCCGCCCGCGTGCGCGCCGTCGCCGAGGACGAAGGGGTGCGGCTGCTGGAGGGGTGCACCGCGGAGCGCGGCGGCTGGTTCGTGGGCGACCCCGGGCGCGTGGGGCAGGTGCTCGACCACCTCCTCTCCAACGCGGTCAAGTTCACCGGGCCCGGCGGCACGGTGCGCATCACCTGCGGGGTCGCCCCGTCGGTCGACCCCGGGGTGCACGTGTCCGGCCCCGGCCCGTGGGCGTGCGTGGAGGTGGAGGACACGGGGATGGGGATCGCCCCCGAGCGGGTGGACGAGATGTTCGAGCCCTTTCGGCAGGGGCAGGGGGGGCACACGCGCACCGAGGGCGGGGCCGGGCTGGGGCTCACCATCGCGCGGCACCTGGCGCGGCTGATGGGGGGCGACGTGACGGCGCGCTCGGCGCCGGGAGAGGGGTCGTGCTTCACCCTCTGGCTCCCCGCCGCCTCCGGCCCCGGCGCCGAGCTGGAGGGCGAGGCGCGCACCCGCACCCGCTCCGGCCACGCGATCGAGGCCGCCGGGCGCGACCTGATGTGCCACGTGGAGGAGGTGGTGGAGGCGTACGGCCGCCGCCTGCGCGCGGACCCGGCCGTGCCCGGCGCGCGCGACGCCACCGACGTGGACCTGCAGGACCACGCCGCCACCCTGGTGGCCGACGTGGCGCAGAGCATGGTGGTGCTGGGCGGGAGCGCGGAGACGGGGCCGCGGCTGCTGCGCGACGGGAGCCGCATCCAGCGGCTGGTGGCGGAGCTGCACGCGGAGCAGCGCAGGCGGCTGGGGTGGAGCGAGGCGGAGCTGCGGCGCGACTTCGAGGTGCTGCGCGAGGAGGTGGACCGCTGCGTGCGCGCCCACGTGCAGCCGGGCGAGGGCGCCGAGGCCGCGGCCGCCATCGCCATGCGGCTCCTGCAGCAGACGCAGCGGATCAGCCTGCAGGCGTATCGCGCCGCTCCGCTGGACTGAAAACGGCAGGTCTCACACAGAGACGCAGAGGCACGGAGAGAACCTCTCGCCGTGCCTCTGTGTCTCTGCGTGAGTCGATCCGTTACGGGGGATACGGGGGCGGATCGGGCTCGCGGCGGCGGGTGAGCCACGACATCAGGAAACAGGCGAGCACCTGCAGCCCGAACACGGCGGCCAGGGCGATGGCGGGGTCGCCGGTGCTGCGGCCCACCACGCGCCAGGCGACCAGCGTCGCCACCAGCGAGCCGAACACCGCGAAGCCCAGGCGCCCGCGCCGCGAGGTGAGCCGGTGCACGGCGAAGGGGGTGAAGAGCACCGTCGCCGCGATCCCCGCCATCAGCCGCCGCGGCCGCCCCTCGGCCACGGCGTACACCGCCAGCGCCCACGACGCGACGAAGAGGGCGATGGCCGTGGTGGTGACCGTCAGCTCCCAGAGCGCGCGCATGAACCGGCCGAAGGGCCCCGGCCTCGGCTGCGGCGCGAAGGCCTGACCGTCGGCCGCCGCATGGACGGGCGCGCCGGGCGCTGCGTACGCGGGCGGCGGGACCGGCGTGGGCGGGGCGGCCGGTCGCCCCTGCGCCGCCGCGGGCGTGGGGAAGATCGGCGGGGCGTAGAGCCGCGTCTGGTCGTCCGCGGGCGCGGGGCGCGGCGGGGCGGACGGGGTGGAGCGCGCGTAGGTCGGCTGTGGCGCCGGCGCGGAGAAGACCGGCACCGGGGTGGCGGCGCGCGCCTCCGACACGGCCGGCGCCACGCCCGAGAGCGCGTCGGCCATGGCACCGGCGTGCGGGAAGCGCTCGGCCGGGGTGCGCGACAGGGCGCGGACGAGCACGGCGTGCGTGGTCTCGTCGAGCGCGGGGGCGCGCTGGCGCAGCAGGCGGACCGCGTCGGCGATCTCGGAGAGGGCGCGCGCGGGGTCGGCGGAGGTGAAGGGGCGCGTCCCCGTCGCCAGGTGGTAGCCCACCGCGGCCAGGGAGAACACGTCCGAGGCGGCGGTGATCTGCTCGTCGCCGCGGAGCTGCTCGGGCGAGGCGTAGGCGGGGGAGAAGGGCGAGCGGCCGTAGACGGTGAGCTGCGTGACGGTCCCCCCCTCGTCGGCGCCCACCTGCGCGATGCCGAAGTCGAGCACGCGCACGTGCACCCCGTCGTGCCCCTCGTCTTCTTCCAGGAAGAGGTTCCCCGGCTTCACGTCGCGGTGCACCATCCCCGCGCGGTGGCCGGCGGCCAGCCCGCGCGCCGCCTGGCGGAAGATGGAGAGCGCGACGGGGAGGGGCGGCGCCCCGGCGCGCATCAGCCGCGCGGAGAGGTCTTCGCCGTGCAGCAGCTCCATCACCAGGAAGTCCAGGTCCAGCTCCGGGTCGGTGCCGAAGTCGTGCACCTGCACCACGTTCGCGTGGCGCAGCGCCGCGGCCGCGCGCGCCTCGCGGTGGAAGCGCGCGCGCAGGCGGTCGTGCTCGGCCGGGTCGGTGGTCACGGCGCTCACCACCTTCACCGCCACCGGGCGGGAGAGGCGCTCGTCGACCGCGCGGTACACGGCGCCCATCCCGCCGCGGCCGATCACCGCCTCGATCAGGTAGCGCCCCGCGAGGGTGCGGCCGGTGAGCAGTCCTGCGATCCCGTACATCGTCGCTCGGAAAGAGGAACGGGGCGCGGCAAGTGCGCGCGGCGCCGAGGGTTGCGGAGGGTGGTACGCAGTCGGACGGCCGATGGTTTCCGGCGGGTGGAGGGCCGAAAGATAACCTCGCCGCCGCGCCCCGTCATCTGCGAAGAAAAGCGACTCACGCAGAGACGCGGAGGCACGGAGAGAAGGTTGGGCGGTTCTCTCCGTGCCTCCGTGCCTCTGCGTGAGACGATCCGTTCAGCTTTCGCCGTTCGCGCGGTGGCGCAGCGCCTCGAGCGACTCGACGTCGTCGCGCCAGACCGTCTTGAGCACGGGGTGGAGGTCGATGTAGCTGCGCAGCCCCGCCACCAGCGCGTCGAGGTTCACTCCCTCGAAGTCGTCGGCGAAGGCGCGCGCCGCCTCGGCCGGGTCCGCCGGCGGGCCGTCGTCGGCCAGGGGCTCCGCGCCGTCATCGGCGGCGGGGGCGGCGCGGCCCAGCCACTCCACGCGCCCGTCGGCGTACTGGATGCCCAGGCGCTCGCCGTCGGTGGCGTAGCTCAGCGCGCCCTCCCACGGCATCAGGTCGCGCACCTCGCGGCCGTCGGCGTCGACGCGGGGAAGGTAGAAGCGGTCGGGAAGGCGGATGCTGCGGGCGGTCATGCGCACGGCGTTTTCGCGCGGTTGCAGAAAAGGGCGCCCCCGGGCGCCCTTTCGCGAAACTCAGACCACCGACACGGGGCGCGCCCGGCCGCGGGCCGGGTCTGCTACGGTGTCGGGGGCGTACCCTTCCGGCTGGATGGCCTCGAGCTGCGCCCGCACCTCCACGAAGCGCTGGGCCTGCGCCACCAGCCCGCGCCGCTCCAGGAAGGTGTTCAGGTGCTGCAGCACGGAGCAGAGCGACTGGTGGCGCTCCTCCACGCGGCGCAGGCGGCGGATCTCCTTCACCAGGCGGAGCGCGGCGTCGGGGTGGAGCGTCGCGATGAAGCGCTGGTCCGCCTCCGCGAGCTCGCCGTCGCGCTCCACCACGTACACGTACTCGTCGGCGGCGGGGGGGACGTGCGCCACCACGCGGGTGCTCTCGCCGGTCTGGAAGTCGAGCACCGTCTGCGCCTCCCATGGCCCGGGGGTCGCGTCGCAGGCCAGCGACTCGATCTCGAACAGCTCCTGGTCCGTCAGGGGAGAATGCTTCGCCATTGCCGTCTGAAGAGGTCCGCCGGTGGCGCGGTGTGCGCGGTCCGGCGCGGGTGAAGGGGACAGTCGTTCGTAAGCCGGCTGGTTCGCCAGAAGGTCGGTCGCGTGGGGAGAAGTCGCGCTGAACAGGGGACCAATTATCAACCCCAACCCGGTGCCCCGCAACCCCTTCGGAGACGATTCGGGACGTTCTGCCACGCGCTTGCGTCTCGAGCCCGTAACGCTTCATCCCACGGCGTTTTTGGCCCTAACACTCAGCACTCAGCACTCAGCACTCAGCACTCAGCACTCAGCACTCAGCACTCAGCACTCAGCACTTCTCCGTTCAGCGCTGGCCCGAAGGGGACCGGGTATCATACCGAATCCGGAAAAAGAATGCCTCACGCAGAGACGCGGAGACACAGAGAGGACTGCCCAGCCTCTCCGTGACTCTGCGTCTCTGCGTGAGGCGCTTTTACCCATCCTGTTCACAGAGTGACCCGATTGCGAGAGCCGTCTGGCGCTTTCGATGCTCACGCCAAACGGTGGCGGCAACGAAGGAACCCGTGCGCGACGTGCCTCGAGAGGCATTTACGCCGGCGGAGGAGGCCCCGCGACGGGGCACCCGGTATCGAAGTACGACGACCACTCCGGACTGGCCGGCCCGTCATACTCGATCCGCTGCGTCGCCTGGTTCAGGCGCAGGCATTTCTCCACGTCGGGGTAGTTCGGATCGTAGACGAACAGCCGCCAGTTGGGGGCGTCGTAGCCGTAGGCCAGGACCTGGTGGCCGACGGGACCGCCCTCGCGGCGCCGCAGGCCGAGCACCACCGGGCTTCCCTCGTCGATCCGGTGCCGCACGGCCCCGAACTGCTCCATCGACCATGCGAACTGGTCCTCCAGCGTGACGGTGGGGAGTGTGACCCAGTTGATCGCGCTCAGGAGCCCGAGCGGCCCGTAGCTGGCGAGCTGACAGCCGTAGATGTACCCGTGCAGCGTGGAGCCCACGGGAGGAACGCCCGGCGGCGTTCCTCCGGGGAAATCGGCCGCCGTCTGCGGCGGGATCGGCACGTGGTTGAGCCAGTAGCGGGCGGCCCCCAGCACCATGCCGCCGCACAGCCCGTACGTGGTGATTCCCGGCACCACGTGGTTGATGAAGGTGTTCGCGAAGTGGAAGCCGTGGTGTGCCGGCTGGAAGTCGAGGCGCACCACCTCGACGTGGTCTACCACGTACCGGCCGCTGAAGGTGCCGTCGTGCGCGCCCCCCGCCGGGCAGGCGCCGCCGCCCCCGCCGGCGAAGTACATCCCCTCGCACTTGCGGCACCAGCGCCACCCCGCCTGCCCCCGGTTGGGCTCGACGAGCGCGACGTACGAGCCGCTGCCGCCGGTGTCATGGCCGCCTCCGGCGGGGCACCGGCCGGCGCTGTTTCCCGCGAAGGACATTCCCTGGCATTTGCGGCACCACCGCCACCCGGGCTGTGCGTTGGCCCGTGCGTCACGCTCTTCGTAGACCACGTAGTGGCCACTGTGCGTGGCGTCGTGCTCACCCCCGCGGGGGCACACGCCGTCGCTCGGGTTGCCCAGGAAGAACAACCCCTGGCACTTCCAGCACCACGACCATTGCCGTTGCATGATGTTTCTCCCTGCTGGAGTGGCATTCCCACGGTCCGGCGTCCGCCAGCGCTGGACGCCGAAATCCCCGCGTCGGCGACGCGTGAGCGCTCCCCACGCGTCGACGGAGCCGCAAGGTAGGGTGATGCCGGTGCAGGGTATTGAAGAAAACGGCCACACTGGAGCGGTACGGGAATGCGGGATGCCCGTGGCGTGCGGGCGCCCGGCTCCGGAGGGAGCATGGGCGGCACCCGCCTCCGGTGCAGGGAGATCGGTGGATGACGATGGCTCGGGAGCGGCTCAGGTCTGCGGCCGCCCACCGCAGGCCACGAAGGCGGGATCGTACAGACGCTCCGCGGCCACCCACTGCGAGGGGGGCTCACCTGCGAAGTGGCGGAACTCGCGGATCAGGTGGGCCTGGTCCGCATAGCCGAAGCGGTAAGCGGCCTCCACGCCGCTTCGGTTGCCCGGACCCTGGAGGTATTCGTGTGCACGGCTGAAGCGGACCCAGCGGGCGTACACCTTCAGCGGCACCCCCACCTCCCGCACGAAGTACCGGCGCAGGGTACGCTCGCTGACCCCCAGCGCCTCGGGCAGCTCGGCCACCGCGCCCGCGCCCGAGCGTGCGCGGACCAGGGCGGCCGCGCGGGAGGCCAGCCCCGGCCGCGCCCGCCGCGCCGATACCAGCTCGAGCAGGGCCGCCTCCGCCGCCGCGCGACGCTCTTCGGGCACCTCCGCGCGGCCGACGGCGTCCGCCAGCGCACGCGTCCATTCGCCCAGGAGCGGCTCGGCGGCCACGCTCCGGTCGGTGAACCGCGCCATGTCCAGCCCGAACAGGTCGTGCGCCCCGGCGGCGGTGAAGAACACCGCGAGCAGGCGCAGCGCACCCGCGCACGCCGTGACGCCGCCCACGGTGATGGGTCCGGTAAAGGTGATGGCCGGCGGCTGCACCAGCCGCGCGCGGGAGCGGAGCGCGACCGCGCCGCTCCAGCGAAGGCTCAGCGTGGCACCTCCGGGAGGGCTCACGCGCTGCACCGTCCATCGGTCGCGCGGCCCATCCACCGCCACGTCGGCATACCAGCCTACGTACGGGCAGAGCTCCTGCGCGGCTGGAGGCAGGGAAGCGGCGGGACGGGGCATGGGGGCCAGATCCGGTTGAGAGCCGTACCAGCCTCACAAACGGGCAACGCGCCGCGACCATCGTCATGCACGCGGCCGCCGGACCACCCGCGGCGGGACGATCGGACGCTGGCCGTTCGGGAAGACCTGGATTTCTTTCCTTTACGGGCGGCTCTGACGGGAGGATGGATCCCTGCCGGAGGCAGAGGGCGTCACGAGGGGAAGGGATGTCACCGGATCGGTCGATCCTGGTCACCGGCTACGTCCCGGCGGCGGCGGGAAGGTGTGCGTTCGACCCGGCGCGCCCCTGTACGCTCGAACGTGCAAGGGCACGAAGCAGGCCTCGCGTCCCGCCCCGTCCGAGGGCTGCGCACGGCACGCTGCCGGGGCTGTAAATCTCTGGTGAATCCAGGCTTATCGATCGTCCTGCCGCTTCGTTCGCGAGGGGCTCGCGGCGCGGCTTGCCTGGCGGTGGGGCGCGGCTGCCTCACCCCGTGTGGACCATCACACCCCCCCGCCGGGTGGCGGATGGCATGCTCCGGAGGCTCTGTGGCGCGCGTTCCGGACTCTTCGCAGCCGAGGCGGGCGGAAGCGTTGCGCGTGTCCCTACCGCTGGCCCGAAGGGGACCGGGTGTCGGCGACGTTGGCGTCGACGGTGAGGGTGACGCCGCCCCAGGTCTCCGCCACGTCCAGCCGCCCCTGCCAGACGTTGGCGTAGTCCAGCCCCACGCCGCGCGGGGCCTGCTCCAGCGTGAACCCGCCCGTCGCCGTCACCCAGAAGGGCGGCTCGCCGGCGCGGCCGCGCGCGGCGTAGACGGCGCGCGCCGCGTCGCGCAGCGCGTCGGCGTTCAGGCGGTGGGCGTAGATGCCGGGGATGAAGCGCCCGTCCGCCAGCATCCCGTCGATCCACCCGCGCACGTACTCCAGCAGCGCGGGCGAGACGGTGGTCACCCGCTCCACGTCCAGGTAGACGACGGTGCCGGCCGGGAACCCCTCCGCCGCCGTCTTCGCCGCGGCGTCGGCCGCCTCCGTGGTGCCGCGCGCGCCGGAGAGGTGCGCGGCGGAGCAGGCGGGCGGGGCCGAAGGCGCGGGCGGGGCGTTCGCGGCGGAGTCCGTGCGGGCGGTGTCTCGCGCGGCGGGCGCGCGGCCGGGCATCGCCGCCCAGTCCTGCTGCCCGAGGTAGATCACCGCCGTGCCCCATCCCATCTCCACCAGCCGCTCCCGCCGCCCGGACCACGACACGTCGCGGCGGCAGGGCGCGGGGAGGTAGTAGCCGACCCACACGTACGGCGACGCCTGCCGCCACGTGCGCAGCGCATCGTCGCCCGGGTAGATCCCCGTGTCGAAGCCGGGGAACGCCCCCGCCGCGTTCGCGCCCGAGGGAGCCGCGGGAACGGGGCGCGGCGCGGGCCCGGGCGCCGGCGCGGGGCCCGCGGCGGAGGACCCGCAGGCGGCGAGCATGGCGGCGAGGGCGAGCGTGGCCAGCGAGGTGCGTGGCGTCATCGACAGATCCTTTACGTGGGTTCGGCGGATCTGCCGAGGCAAGTCGCGCGCCTTACACCTGCTCAGGTTTCACGCAGAGACGCAGAGCCACGGAGAGGAAGAACCAGCGTCTCGCCGTGGCGGAGGACGTGGAGGTCGGCGGAGGGGAGTCCCTCGGCTTCCCACACGGCGCGGAGCCGGACGGGGGGCTCCAGCGGGTCCTCGTCGGAGAGGCGGAAGGTGCCCCAGTGCATGGGGACGAAGGCCCCGCGCCCGCCCAGGTCGCGCCAGGCGCGCACCGCCTCCTGGGGGTCCAGGTGCGCGGGCGCCATCAGCCAGGGCGGATCGTACGCGCCGATGGGGATGAACGAGAGGTCGAAGGGGCCCAGGCGCTCGCCGATCTCGCGGTAGCCGGCGAAGTAGCCGCTGTCGCCCCCGAAGTACACCCGCCGGCCGCCGGGAAGGTGGAGCGCGTACGAGGCCCAGAGGCGCGCGTTCATGTCGCGCACGGTGCGCCGCGACCAGTGCTGCGCCGGCGTGCACACCACGCGCACCGCTCCCTCCGGCCCGCCCACCTCCGTCTCCTCCCACCAGTCCAGCTCGGTGACCTCCACCCGCAGGCCGCGGAACCAGTCGCGGTGGCCCAGCGGCGCGATCCACCGCACCCCCGCGCCGAAGCGGTCGCGGATGCGGCGGACGGTGCCAGGGTCCAGGTGGTCGCAGTGGTCGTGCGAGACCAGCACCGCGTCCAGCGGCGGGAGCTCGTCGAAGGCGATCCCCGGCACCTGGAAGCGCGCCGGACCGAGGAGCTGCGTGGGCGAGGCGCGGCGGCTCCAGTGCGGGTCGGTGACGAGGTTCAATCCCCCCGCCTGCAGCAGGAAGGTCGAGTGCCCCACCCAGGTCGCGCGGATCTCGCCGGGCGCGGCCCGCGGCGCGGCGGCGTGCGGGGCGAGGGGAAGCAGCTCCGAAGTTGGGTCGGGCGCGAGCTTCCGGTGCATCCGCTCCCAGTACCAGCGCAGCAGGCTGCCGGCGCTCCGCCGCTCGGGTGCGTCCAGGGGCCAGGGAATGCGAAAGCGGCCGTCGGGGCCGTGGTGCGGGGGACGGGTGTCGGTCAAGCGGAGCTCCGATGAACGCGGGATCGATTCAACTGCGCAGCCAATCGAATCGGCATGGCGCCGCGCGTCAACCGCGGCGTCGCGCGCAGCGCCCGCCGCCGTCCACAGGCGCGTGCAGCCACCGCGACGGCCCGTGCGGATCGGCCCGGCGACGAAGGGGTTTCCATCGCCCGCACGCCGCCTTATCCTGTCGCCCGGCGCGGATCCCCTCCGCGTCTCGCTCCACCGCCCCCGCCGTTCTCCGCAGTCCCGCCTCCCTCTCCGGCTCGCCCCACGCAGCGGACTGCATCTCCCTCCCCACACAAGGGTCTCTATCCATGCGCAAGGCACTGCGAATTCTCGGGAAAATCGTGCTCGGGCTGGTCGCGCTGATCGTGCTGGTGCTCGTCGTGGGTTGGGTGGTGAGCTCGATGAAGTTCCGGAAGCGCTACGCCATCGCCCCGGCGCACCTCACGGTGCCGGCCGATTCCGCGTCGCTGGCGCGCGGGCACGCGCTCGCGGCGCTGAGCGGCTGTACGGGATGCCACGCGGGCAACCTCGGCGGGCAGGTGATGATCGACGGGTTCCCCATGGCGAAGCTGGCGGCGCCGAACCTCACCCGCGGCCGCGGGGGCGTGGGCGCCGTCTACACCGACGCGGACTGGGAGCGCGCCATCCGCCACGGGGTGCGGAAGAACGGCGAGGCCCTCTTCATCATGCCGTCCAGCGAGTTCAACCGGTTCCGCGACGAAGACGTGGCGCAGCTCGTCGCCTACCTGCGCAGCGTGCCGCCGGTGAACGGCGCGCAACCGCCGCGGGTGCTCTACCCGGTCGCCCACGCGCTGCACGCCTTCGGCGCCCCGCTGGTGCCGGCCGAGCACATCGACCACGCCCGCCAGGCCGTGGTGGCGCCGCCGCCGGGCGCGACCGTGGAGTACGGGAAGTTCCTCGCCCTCGGGTGCCGCTTCTGCCATGGCGAGGACCTGCGCGGCCAGGACGTCGGGGGCGAGCCGGGCGCCCCGCCCTCGCCGGACATCTCGCGCACCGGCGCGGCCGGGAAGTGGACGGAGGCGCAGTTCATCCAGACGCTGCGCACCGGCGTGACCCCCGCCGGCCGGCGGCTGGTCGACCGCTTCATGCCCTGGAGCGCCATCGGCAAGCTCAGCGACGACGAACTGCGCGGCGTGTGGATGTACCTGCAGACCACCGACAGCGTCGCCGCGGCGAAGAAGTAACGGCACCTCACGCAGAGACACGGAGACGCAGAGAGAGCCACCGTGCCTCTCTGCGTCTCCGTGTGATTTATTTTGGACAAAACACGGTTAAAACGGTTAGATTGCGGACGAAAAGGACAGCCCAGGTTGTTTGTGCTCGTGTACTGACCGGGTTGGTAGATCACCTACGCAAAGTTAGGTTAGTGGCGTGAGCTTCGGATTCGAGTGGGATCCGGACAAAGCAGAGGCAAATCTCCGGAAGCACGGTGTGAGCTTCGATGAAGCGAGCACGGTCTTCGGCGATCCGTTCGCGCGAACACGGCCGGACCCGCTGCACTCGGTTGAGGAGGACCGCTGGATCACGCTCGGTGAATCCGAGGAGGGCCGCTTGCTTGTCGTAGTTCACACGGACAGTGGGGATGACGTCGTCCGAATCATCAGCGCGCGTCCGCCAACAGGGCGCGAATGGAGGACGTATGCAGAATCAAGGTACTGAGCCCGACGACGAGATGCTCCCGGAGTACGACTTCTCCGAGGCGGAGGTGGGGAAGTACGCCGAACGCTACGCCCGCGCTTTCCGAACGGTTCGGCTCGATCCCGACGTAGCCGAGGTTTTCCCGAGTTCCGAGTCGGTGAACGAAGTGCTCCGCGCGGTCGCAGGTGCCATCCGCGCGCGCGATGCGCGCGTGAAGACGAGCTGATCGTAACCGCTTCATCTCATGCGGAGACGCGGAGACGCAGAGAGAGCCGCCGCGCCTCTCTGCGTCTCCGTGTCTCTGCGTGAGGCGCCGTTTTCAGTCTGCCGACCGCCGGGGCGGGCGCGCGAGCTCCGGCGGCAGTCCCGCGTTCTCCACCATCCGCCTCACCCGCGCGGGGGCGCCGCGCACCAGCTCGCCGATCTGCGCGGCCTCGGGGAGGTTGCGCCAGTAGCGCATGGGCATCTCCGCGCGCATGGCGTTCGTCCGGACGCGCGCGGGGTTGAAGGTGCTCGCGTAGTACGTGCGCCAGAGCGGCTCCAGCTCGTCCGCGCCCGGGGCGGCGGCGCGGGGGAGGGCGGGGGTGATGGCGAGCGACGCGCCGTCCCAGTGCGCGCAGCCGAGCGGGGTCAGGATCGACCAGCGCATGGAGGCGAAGCGCTCCGCGAAGAAAGGCGCGGCGCGCTCCACCACCGGGTGCGCCGGCTCGAACCAGGCCACGTAGTGCTCCCCGTCGTCCGCCGCGACCGCGCGGAAGCGCACGAAGGCGTGCATCTTGTGCACCTCCCGCCGCACCGCCTTCTCCATCCGCAGCAGCCGGTGCACCTCCGGGTCGACGGCCACCTCCAGCAGGTGCGGCTCGCCGTGCGTGAGCCGCCAGAGCACGCGGTAGAGCAGCCCCCAGCGCTCGCCGTCGGCGTGGCAGGCCGCCGCCTCCGCCAGCTCGAAGAAGCGCCGCGGCACGCGGAACGCCGCGCGGGCCGCCTCGCCCGGGGGCGCGGCGGGGACGGCGCCGTCGCCCAGGCCGTGGAGCGCGGGCTGCTCGTCCGACGCCGCCTCGAAGAGGAGGTCGGCGGGCGGGATGCCGGCTTCGAGCAGCGGCCGGGCGGCGGCGCGCCACCCGCCGAAGGTGGGAGGGAAGACGACGCGGCGCACGCTCAGAGCTCGCCGTGCGCGGCGGTGGCCAGGTCGAAGAGGTCCGTCTGCGCGCGCGAGGGGGCCGCGCGCTCGCGCAGGCCGGCGGCGTCGAGCAGCGTGGGGGTGTGGTCGGCGGTCACCAGGAAGGGGAGGGCGCGCCGGAGCGGCACCTTCAGCCGCGCCAGGTCGTCGGTGCGGATGCGGTGCCAGCGCCGCGCGGCCAGGATCCGCTTCACGTTGCGCGTGCCCAGGCCGGGAACGCGCAGCAGCTCCTCCTTCGAGGCGCGGTTCACGTCCACCGGAAAGCGGCCGCGGTTGCCGAGCGCCCAGGAGAGCTTGGGGTCGAGGGAGAGGTCCAGGTTCGGCCGCTCCGGCGTGGTCAGCTCCCCGGCCGCGAAGCCGTAGAAGCGCATCAGCCAGTCCGCCTGGTAGAGCCGGTGCTCGCGCACCAGCGGCGCCGGCCGGGCCGGGAGGTGGCCGGCGGCGTGGGGGATGGGCGAGAAGGCGGAGTAGTACACGCGCCGCAGCTCCGGCCCCGCGTACAGCTCCGACGCCGTCGCGAGCAGGGTGGCGTCGGGCGCGTCGGTGGCGCCCACGATCATCTGCGTGCTCTGCCCCGCGGGGGCGAAGGCGGGGAGCGCGCGGCCCGGCTTCGCGGCGGCGTCTTCCTTCGCCTCGTGGATGCGCTCGCGCATCCGGCCCATCGCCCCGGTGATCTGCACCAGCTTCTTCTCGGGCGCCAGGCGGTCCAGGTTCTCCTGCGTGGGGAGCTCCACGTTCAGGCTCAGCCGGTCGGCCCAGCGCCCTGCCTCGTCGAGCAGCTCGGGCGAGGCGCCGGGAATGGCCTTCAGGTGGATGTACCCCGCGAAGCCGTGGTCGCGGCGCAGCGTGCGGGCCACGGCCGCCAGCTGCTCCATGGTGTAGTCGGGATCGCGGATGATGCCGGAGCTGAGGAAGAGCCCCTCGATGTAGTTGCGCCGGTAGAAGTCGAGGGTGAGCGACACCACCTCGTCCACCGTGAAGCGCGCGCGCCGCACGTCGCTGGAGCGACGGTTGATGCAGTACGCGCAGTCGTAGACGCAGACGTTGGTGAGCAGGATCTTCAGCAGCGAGACGCAGCGCCCGTCGGGGGTGTAGCTGTGGCAGATCCCCGTCCCCTCGGTCGAGCCGATGCCGCCCGGGCCCGCCCGGCGCCCTTTCGCCCCGCTGCTGGCGCACGATGCGTCGTACTTCGCCGCGTCGGCGAGGATGGCGAGCTTGGCGGCGATCTCCACGTCCCTGCGCTCCTGCTGTATACCTCAGTACCGAATGGATGCCGAAATATAACCTTTGCATCAGCTCGGGGTCAACAGACGGATCTGACGCGGTAGTGGGCGCGTGTATTGACTCGCTACGGCGTAGGTGCCTAGATAAGGTTGCTACTTCCTGTCTTCATCTCCCTCCTTCCGCAGTCGTTCCCATGTCCCATCAGCAACCCCGCCGAGTTTGACTTCGAGGCGCTTGTTCTGGGGCTCGCAGCGGCCCCGCACGAAGCGGAGAAATTGGAATTCAAACAGAATCGAGCGGACCCCGTTGAGATCGGGCAGTATATCTCGGCGCTCTCCAACTCCGCAGCACTTCACGGCGAGTCACACGCCTTTCTGGTCTGGGGGATCGAAGACGAGACCCACAATGTAGTGGGGACTACTTTTGATCCTGCCGCCACACGGAAGGGAAACGAGTTGCTCGAGAGCTACATTTCCCACATGCTGACGCCACGGATTGATTTCAGATTCTATACTGGATTGGCACGTGGCCTTCCTGTTGTTGTTTTAGAAATCCCTGCCGCCATCTACACGCCCACTCGATTTTCGGGCGAAGAGTACATCCGAGTCGGCAGCACCACGAAGAAGCTCAAGGACTATCCGGACAAGCAACGGAAGTTATGGGCTAGGCTCACCCGTGTAACTTTCGAGGAAGGAAGCGCCCGCCACGGCCTGACAACAGCAGACGTGCTCTCGATGCTCGATATCTCCGATTACTTTGAACTCTCCGGAAACCCTATCCCGACCACGCCGGAGCGGATCATCGAGCGACTGATCGAGGAAGGTTTCGTTGTCCGTAGCCTCGACGGGTCACTTGCGATCACCAATCTTGGCGGGATCACATTTGGCAAACCATTGAGACGTCTGCGACTGGATCGCAAGGCCGTTCGCGTGGTCGTTTACAGTGGCACAAACAAACTCGACAGGGTACGCCAACAGGAGGGTGGGCGCGGGTATATCGCGGGGTTCGCAGGGCTGATTGATTACATCATGACGCAGATTCCTTCTAGCGAAGTAATCTCACAAACCCTGCGAACAGACGTACCGCTCTATCCCGGACAGGCGATCCGGGAGTTAGTCGCCAACGCGTTGATTCATCAAGATTTCTCGGTTACCGGGTCAGGTCCGCTCGTTGAAATCTTTGATGGTCGAATTGAGATCTCGAATCCTGGTAGTCCATTGGTAGATCTCGCTAGAATTTTGGATACGGCGCGGTCAAGGAACGAGAAACTTGCTGCGACCATGCGTCGTTTCAGGTATGCCGAAGAACTCGGAAGCGGCATCGACCGCGTAGTTACTTTAGCGGAGGGGTATCAACTCCCGGCCCCAGACTTCCAAGTGAGCGAAGATCGCTTCACAGCGATTCTCTACGCCCCACGGCCGCTGGGCGCTATGACGCGGGATGATCGCATTCGAGCCTGCTATCAGCACGCGTGTCTCCGGTGGGTTGCTCGAACGCAGCTCACGAACGCCAGCCTCAGAGGCCGGTTTGGCATCAGCGAGGCTAACTCGGCCATGGCTTCCCGCATTATCGCGGAGACTGAGGCCGTCAATCTTATCAAGAAGCATAATCCCGAAAGTTGGTCGCGAAAGCATGCCAGATATATCCCCTTCTGGGCGTAGCCTTATTTGACGGTTATTTGATACACTCGTCCGGATGTACGGACGTCCGGACATAAAAGCCAGCATATATGCGGAAAATGTTGACAACGTTTATTTGATGCACAACACAGCCCCGAATCGCTTCTCAAAATGCGCTTCGGGTCTTCTTTAGGTTCGGTTTTGGAAACCCTTCCCGCCGGGATCTCGGTTGCTGGATTCCGCACATGGACAGGGAGAATCCCATACGTGACGTAAGCACAACCGCCTTCCGCATTCGTGCGAGAGGTGACAGGTGAGGTCCCCAAGAGGGGCCCCGCCAGAAGACGAACGCTCGCGGCCAGCCGAAGAAGCCGAAGGGAGCGAAAGCGGTAGAACGCTCGCAGCGGCGGATGCACAGGCGGGGGTGGCATGTTCGCACCCCGCTATTCGTTTGGTCTTTTTTGTCGCAAAATTAACATGCTCAAATGTGGCGAAAACCCGCGCGGATACTAAAGGACATCTCTGCGCTAAGGAGCAAAGTAACTAAATTAAAACACCATGAACCGACTGGCGCTCACCCGCCGCGCCGAAGTCCTCTCCTGTCAAACTAACCCACGACCTCTCGCGCGGAGCCGCGGAGAGAGCCGCCGAGCCTCTCCGCGACTCTGGGTGAGGTGCTGTCTACCAGACCACCCGGATGCGTTTCTCCATTCCTTCCTTGCGGTGCTCCGTACCGCCGGACTTCTCGCCGCAGTAGGCAAGGTACTCGCCCACGATCAGCCGGATCGGCACGTCCACCGACTCGCCGGGGGCTAGGGTGCGGGTGAACACCTGGCCACGGTGGCCCCGGATGCGGAAGGAATGCGGCACCGTGCCGGCGTTGGTCACGGCCAGCACCACCTGCCCCTGCTGCACCGTGTCCGGAATCTCGACGTGGTACTCGGTGAGGCGGACGGGGATGGTGCGGGGCGCCTGGGCCGCGCTCCGGTCGGGCGCGGCGGCGAGGAGGGCGAAAGCGAGCAGTGCGGGAATGGTGCGGCGGGTGTCCATCAGGCGGCCTCCTTGGTCGGGAAGTCCAGCGGCTGCGGACGGAGCGCGGCGTGCTCTCCCCCCGCGACCAACGTAAGTCGGCGGAGGACAGCCACCTACACAAACATTCGGATCGTGCGTTAGCGTGGGATGACGACGAGGCGGCGGTGCATGCCGAGGCGGGCGTGGTCCTCGCGCTCCTCGGGCTCCTTCACGGGGCACTCGACCACGTAGCGGCCGGGCGCCAGCGTCACCGTGAGCGTGTCGGTAAGGTCCGGCTCCAGCACGCGCGTGGCGGCGTCGACGCCGCGGCCCTTGATGCGGAAGACGTGGTCGTCGTGCCCCACGTTGCGGACGGCAAAGGCGAGGGTGCCGGCGGGGAGGGTGTCCGGCAGGTCGACGGCCCACTCGCGCAGCCGGACCTCCACGCGAACAGGGGGCGTAGATGGGGGATGATTCGCGTCGCACGCCGCAGGCATCATCGCCCAGCCGAGGGTCCACGCGGCGCGGGCGAGGCGCGTCAGGCCGCCTCCTGGTCGCGGAAGTCGAGCTTCTGCGGGCGCAGGGCGCAGTGCTCGCCGCAGCCGAACTTGTAGCGGTTGCGCGCGAACCAGCGGTAGAAGCGGTTGAAGAGCTCGCCGAAGAAGGGAAGCTTGAACGCCCACCCCAGCAGCCCGCCGAAGGGAAGGATCTTCAGGAGCTGCTCGATGGCGTAGCCGCCCTGCCACGTCTGCCCGCCGGGGCCGACGAGCTGCATCGCCTCGGCGTAGGCCTCGGCGGGGATCCAGGGGAAGCGGCTGAGCACGCTGGTGTTCTGGAAGGGGATGGTCTCGATCTCGTCCCGCGAGTCCCACTTGTCCAGCAGCTTCACCAGGCGGCCGCAGACCTTGCACTGGCCGTCGTACACCACCGTCCACGGGCGCCCGCTCCCCGCGGCCTGCGCCTCCTGCCCGCCGAAGACGAAGCGGACGACGGGGATGGTCATGCCGCGCCCGCAGTGCTCGCCGCACCCGCGTTCACCTGGGTGACGAACTCGGGGGGATGCTTCATCGTGACCTTCACCGTGCAGAGGTCCGCGACCCGCTGCGCGGCGGCCCGGCGGTTCTCGGGGAGGCCGGGCCACTCGACGTCCACCGTCATCGACCCGACGCGGTGCGGGTCCTCGACGAAGTCCCAGCCGACCTCGATGGCCAGGCCGTCGGAAGGGAGCTTCGCGTTGGCGGCCCAGGCGTGCAGCACCGACAGGGTGCAGGTGGCCAGCCCGCTCGCCAGCATGTGGAAGGGCGAGTACGACATCTGGGCGCTCTCGGCCTCGATGCTCATGGGGCCCGCGCCGCCGTCCAGCCGGATGCGGTCGTCGGAGAGCAGCGTGATCTTCACGGCATGCGTCCGCTCAGGGGGTCGGGTCGGGCGGGCCGGCGTGCAGGTGGGTGTGGGCGGGCGGGTCGCTCGCGGGGAACGACTCGTCCAACTCCTCGTCCACCAGCGCGTCGTCGTGGTCGTGCGCGCTCTCCCGCGCCGCCGCGCCGGGCGTGGCGGGAAGGTCGCCGTGCTCGCCCGTGCGGAGGTCGGGCGAGGAGGCGGGAGCGGGCGTGGCTGCGGGCTCGCCGGGCATCGAATCACCCCTTGAGAAGCGACTCGCCGCCGTCGATCCACATCTCCGTGCCGGTGATGTGGTCCGACGCGTCGGAGGCCAGGAACAGCACCAGCCGTGCCACCTGCTCGGCCGTTCCGGGGCCGCGGGTGAGCGGCTGGTGGGTCTTCGGGAACTCCACCGGCATCTTCACCTTCTCCAGGTGCCGCTTCTCGGTGTTCTCGTCGATCTCCGTCTCGATGGCGCCCGGGCAGATCACGTTCACCCGCACTTTCGACGGCGCCAGCTCCAGCGCCAGCATCTTCCCCATCGCCACCTGGCCGGCCTTGGTGGTGGAGTAGGCGGTCGCGCCGGTGTTGCTGAAGATGCGGGTGCCGTTCACCGAGCTGGTGATGACGACGGAGCCGCCCTGCTTCTTCAGGTGCGGCACCGCGTACTTGATGGTGAGGAAGGTGCCGGTGAGGTTGATGCCGATGGTCTGCGCCCACTCCTCCGGCTTCAGCTCCTCGATCGGCGCCCAGACGCCGTTGACGCCCGCGTTGGCGAACACCACGTCGATGCGGCCGTAGGCGTTCACCAGCTTCTGCACCGCCCCCTGCATCTCGTCGGGCTTGCTGATGTCGGCGCAGAGCACCGTCGCCTCGCCGCCGTCCGTCTCGATCTCCTGGACCACCGTTTCCAGGTCCTCGCGCGTGCGGCCGAGCGCGCCGATCCGGGCGCCCTCCTTCGCCAGCAGCTTCGCCGCCGCGCGGCCGATCCCCTCGCCGGCGCCGGTGATCAGCGCCACCCGTCCCTCGAGCTGCATCCTTCATCCTCCGGTCAAAAGGTCCGGCGCGGATCAGAGAGATGCGTGCCAGCCCATGTCTCTGTGCCTCTGTGTCTCTGTGTCTCTGTGTGAGATGACTCAGCCGCGTCCGAGCGGAAACCGGTCGAGCGGCTCGTAGCGTGGCGGCCCTCCGCCCAAATGGCTGCGGAAGAGGACGAACGCATCGACGCGCATCCGTCCTGTGAAGGATGGCGCGGATTCGATGATGCGACGGAGGTCGGCAGGCGGGTCGAGGCGGCTGAGGGTGAGGTGCGGGGAGAAGGGCTTGGGCTCGGGCGCGAAGCCCGCGCGGACGGCGGCGGCTTCGACGGAGGCGGCGAGCGCGCGCAGTGCGTCCGCGCCCTCGTCGGCGCCGATCCACAGCACCTTCGCGCGGCCGGCGCGGGGGAAGGCGCCGAGGCCGGAGAGGGTGAGGTCGAACGGCGGTGGAGGGTCGATGCGGCCCAGCTCGTCGACGATGCCGCGGTGGCGCGCGGCATCCGTCGACCCGAGGAAGCGCAGCGTAAGGTGCCAGTTGGCCGCCGGCACCGCGCGCCCCGGCAGCCGCTCGCCGAACGCGGCGCGCAGGTACGCCTGCAGCCCGTCCCGCAGCGCCGCGGGAATCGGCACGCCGGCGAACAGCCGCGCCCGGTCTTCCGCCATCTCCGCCCCTCCTCGTCAAGCCCGTGACGCCGCGCAGATTACGCGAACACGGCTGAACGCAGCAAGATGGGCCGAATCGGGGACCTGGCAGCACCACCGACAGCAGAGCCCGCCGGTGAGTTACCCGGCGGGCTGCCGCTGGTGATGCCCTGCGGTCGATCGGAAGGCGGGTGCCTCAGCAGCTGTCGATGACTGGCGCGTACGCGAAGCCCCGCGTCTCGCCGCCGCCGGCGTGGGTCGCGCGAACCTCGTACCGGTACCACAGCCGGTCGACCGGGTTGTAGACGGGGTCCGACCAGTCGCACTCGGAGATCCCCGTATACGGGTGGGCGTTGTCCAGGTACGGCGACGTGGCGGGGTTGGCCAGCAGCGTCGGCTCGGTGATCAGGACGGGGCGCTGGTACGGCTCGCGGTAGTTCCGGTAGTAGATCAGCGTCACGGCGAACGAGGTGGCCTTTCCCGACGCCGTCCACGACACCTGAGGGAAGCCTCCCACGTTGGTGACCGTGACGGTGGGCGTCGGAAGCGGATAGAGGGTGCGCGCGGCCAGCTGGTCGTTGGTCGAGAACCCGTTCCAGCTGTTCGCCGCCGTCCCGCCGTTCATCACCGACGCGCCGTCCGAGGTGGGCGTGCCGGCGATCAGGTTGGCGCCCTCCGCTCCCGGGTTGCCGCCGCACCCGCCCCAGCAGTCGTTCGAGTTCCAGTTGCTGTGCCGGAAGCCTACCGTGTGCCCGAGCTCGTGCACGGCGTTGTAGTGCCGCTGCCCTGCCGTGGGGGTGGTGGAGAGGCCGTTCACGACCCAGCAGGTGTTGTAGACCACCTGGTTCCCCACGCCGCCCCCGGCGGGGAAGACCGCACGCCCGATGACACCGTCGAACCGGCACTCCGTGGTCACGGTGATGTCGCCCGGCGACGCCTCCACGAAACGGATGTTCGAGTACTGGACGGCGTTCCACGAGGCCATGGCGTCGCGCGTGGCCGTCTGCCACTCCGGGTTTCCGGCGATCTGCGACAGGTCCACGCGAATGTTCGACACGTTGGGCGTCGAGACCAGCGCGGTGGTGCTGTACTGGTACCGGGGGCCGCGCACGCCGGAGGGCGGTGCCGGGCTCGCGTCGAGCCAGGCTTTGGGAAGGATGATGTCGCCTTCCACCACGAGGTAGGCGCCGAAGTCCTTCACCATGTCGCCGCGGAAGCCCAGCGCCTTCACCTGGCGCGCCAGGGCGTCGTCCACCACGGCCCCGGGGCCGGCGGCGGGGTTGTCCTGGCAGGCCGCCAGGAGCGACAGGCCGAGCACGGCGAGGCCGAGCCGAGGGGTGAGCCGCTGCATCGGGTGCCCTCCTCTACGTTCGTGGTGGTGGGAAAATCCGCGCACGATGGCGCAGAACAACCTACGCACTGCCGTCACCGGCAATCGTGCCGCCCCATGCCTCCGCGCGTGCGGGCGCGTCTTACAGAAGCGGAATGCGGTGTATCATGATCGGCGATGCGCCGTCGGAGTGCGATTGCCGAGAGACGATTAAGAGGTACCCTCAACTAATTAAGTCGTCAAGAGGTATTATTAAGAGATTTGCCAAGGTCCTCGAACGAGAGCGGACCGGAAGCCATCTCCCGGCCCGCTTCTGGTTGCTGCGCCTGCCGTCGCGATCAGCAGTACGGCAGGCAGTTCGTCTGGCAGGTCGCGCAGGTGTTGGCCCGCGTGGGCCCGAACTCCTGCGCCTGGACGGTGCCGGCGCCGCGGGCCGGCTCCTGCGGCACGTCGAACGAGGTGACGGTCAGCGCGTCCGGGTCCAGCCTCAGCTTCTTCATGGCTCCTCGGCGGGAAGGGGTCGATTGCACCAGGGACCGCCAAGGCTACCGCAAGCCGCCGGACTTCGCAACCGACGCCATCCAGCCGATCGCCGCCGTTCTCGCGGGCTCCCATTCCATTAAATGGTGATGAGCAGGGGGGTTGCGGACCCCGCGATGGTTGACCCGCGGCGCGATTTTCGCGATGCTCATCACACAAAGCAGCAGTGGGGAGTAGCCCGCCGGCCGCGAGGCCGGTACCGCGCGATCGTCAGGACGGGGTGCCGAGAGGCGCCCCCGGGCGCGCGGGAGGCCCGAGCCTCGGCGAGACCACTACGGACACGTGAACCGTGCCGTAGGGTCTCGCCTTTTTGCGTGCCTACGGCCCACGACGGAGGAGGCGATCCTTGGCGACGAGCATCTGGTTCTGGGTGGCGTTCAACGGCTTCGTGCTGCTGATGCTGGCCCTGGACCTGGGAGTCTTCCACCGCAAGGCGCACGATGTCCGGCTGCGCGAGGCGGCCATCTGGAGCGCCGTCTGGGTGGCCGTGTCGCTCCTGTTCAACGTGGGGATCTGGATCTTCGCGGGGCGGGCGCCGGCGCTGGAGTTCCTCACCGGCTACCTGGTGGAGAAGTCGCTCGCGGTCGACAACATCTTCGTGATCGCGCTGATCTTCTCCTACTTCGCCGTCCCCACGCGCTACCAGCACCGGGTGCTCTTCTGGGGGATCCTGGGCGCGCTGGTGATGCGCGGCGCCTTCATCGCCGCGGGCGCGTACGCGCTGGAGCGGTGGCATTGGGTGATCTATCTGTTCGGCGGCATCCTGCTGCTGACGGGGATCAAGCTGGCCATCCGCAAGGACGAGGGCTTCGACCCGGAGCACAACCCCGTGCTGAAGCTGGTGCGGCGGCTGTTCCCGGTGTCGACGGCGTACGACGGGCAGCGCTTCTTCACCCGCGAGAACGGGCGCCGGCTGGCCACGCCGCTGCTGATGGCGCTGGTGATGGTGGAGGTGACCGACCTGGTGTTCGCGGTGGACAGCATCCCCGCGATCTTCGCGGTCACCAAGGACCCGTTCCTGGTCTACACCTCGAACGTGATGGCCATCCTGGGCCTGCGCTCGATGTACTTCCTGCTCGCGGGGGTGGTGCACCGCTTCGTGTACCTGAAGACCGGGCTGGCGCTGGTGCTGGTGTTCGTCGGCGCCAAGATGATGCTGGCCGACGTCTACCACATGCCCATCCTCCTCTCGCTCGGCGTGATCGCCACGCTGATCGGCGGCTCCGTGGCGCTCTCGCTGCTGCGCCCGCCCCGCGGCCCCGGCGGCGGTGCGGACGATCCCGGTGCGACGCCCCCCGCGGAGGAGTCGCGCCCCGTGGAGGGGTCGGCTCCCGCGGCGATGTCGCCGGCCGCCAGGGACACCGTCGTACGCAGCCGCCTCGGCCGTCGCCGCGCGGCCAGGGCGGCCCGCCGCCGGGCCGCGCTCGCGGAGCGCCGCCGCACGCTGGAGGAGGAGGCGCGCCGCCCTCGCCCCGCGCCGCGGCTCAAGCTGCGCCTGCGCGGGTTCTGATGATGATGCAGTGACGCGCCCCTCGGCGTGTCATCCCGAGGCCCGGCCACGACGAGCCTGCCGCCGCACCGAACCCGGCAGGGCCGAGGGATCTGGCCGGATCGCCACGAGGGTTGGGCGCGGTAGCGTGCAGGAGATCCGGGCGCGCGGAGACACGGCCGCAGACGCGGTTACGGTGCGGCTTCCGCGACGAGGCCCGGCGAGGCCGTGGTTAATCCTTCGGCCCTGCGAAGTCCACCGTGGAGGCAGGTAAGGTGAGGCCGGGCCTCAGGATGACACGGTGGTGGGGTGAAAGTTGGGATTGCACCAAGGAGCATAGAGAGATGAACAACCTGAAGGTTTTCCTGCTGATGGCGGGGATGACGGGGCTGCTGGGCGCCGTCGGAAGTGCGTTCGGCGGGCAGAGCGGGATGGTGATGGCGCTGGTGCTGGCGGCGGGGATGAACCTCTTCGCCTGGTTCGCCTCCGCGCAGATGGTGCTGCGGATGTATGGCGCGCGCGTGGTCGGCCCCGCCGAGGCGCCGGAGCTCTATGCGATGGTCGACCGGCTGCGTCAGCGCGCCGGGCTTCCCATGCCCACGCTCGCCGTGGCTCCGCACGCGCAGCCGAACGCGTTCGCGACCGGGCGCGACCCGCAGCACGCAGTGGTCTGCGTGACTGAGGGCATCCTGCAGGTGGTCTCGCCCGACGAGCTGGAGGGGGTGATCGCGCACGAGCTGGCGCACATCAGGAACCGCGACATGCTGCTGATGACGGTGACCGCCACCCTGGCGGGCGCCATCAGCAACCTGGCGCACTTCGGCCTCTTCTTCGGCGGGCGCGACGACGACGACGGGAACCCGTTCACGGCGCTCCTGATGGTGCTGCTGGCGCCGGTCGCGGCCATGCTCATCCAGCTCGCGGTGAGCCGCGCGCGCGAGTTCAAGGCCGACGCGGTGGGCGCCGAGATCAGCGGACGCCCCCTCTCGCTGGCGAACGCGCTGCGCAAGCTGGAGATGGCCGCGCACCGCATCCCCATGGAGGTGTCGCCCGCGGTGGCGCCGCTGGCGCAGGTGAACCCGCTCTCCGCCGCGCGCGGCGGCTTCGTGAAGCTCTTCTCCACCCATCCACCCATGGAGGAGCGGATCGGGCGTCTCGAGGCGCTGGCAAATCCGGCCTGACGCGCGCATCGTATCAACGGAAGGTCTGCACCCTGGGAACCGGAGGACGCATCCTCCGGCTCCGCCCGCTCCCTCCCCTTCCGATCCTCCTCCCATGACCCGACAGGTGTTCGTCACCGGCGGCACCGGCTACGTGGGTTCCCGCCTGGTCGCCGAGCTGCTGGCGCGCGGCCACGCGGTGCGCGCGCTCGTCCGCCCCGGCTCGGAGGGGAAGCTGCCGCGCGGCGCCGAGGCGGTGCCCGGGAACGCGCTGGACGGCGCCACCTTCGCCCAGGCCGTGCGCCCGGGCGACACCTTCGTGCAGCTCGTGGGCACGCCGCACCCGAGCCCGCGCAAGGCGGCCGAGTTCCGCGCGGTGGACGGGGTCTCCGCGCGCGAATCCGCCACCGCGGCGAAGGCGGGCGGCGCGGCGCACTTCGTCTACGTGAGCGTCGCCCACCCGGCCTCGGTGATGCGCGTCTACCAGGAGGTGCGCATCGCGGGCGAGGCGATGGTGCGCGAGACCGGCATCCCGGCGACCATCCTCCGCCCGTGGTACGTGCTAGGGCCCGGGCACCGCTGGCCCTATCTCCTGATCCCCGTCTACAAGCTCCTGGAGGCGATCCCCGCCACCCGCACGCAGGCGCGGCGCCTGGGCCTGGTGACGCTCGACGACATGGTGGCCGCGCTGGTCGAGGCCGTCGAGAATCCCCCGGAGGGCGTGCGCATCGTCGAGGTGCCCGAGATCCGCGGCGCGCGCCGGCGGGGGTAAAACATCTCACGCAGAGACACAGAGACACAGAGACACGGAGGCACGGCGAAGAAATCCGGGGGCGCGGGCCGTCCTAAATGCAGGCATTGCCCTAAACGGCGTTTCCGAATACGTTTGCAAAAGGAGCGCTGCGCGGGGTGAATCCCTCCCGTGCCAACGGCCGTACGGCTCCCAGCGGGCCGCGGGCCCCCTCCGGCGGAAGTCTCTTTTCAAGGAGCGTCCATGTATTCGGGTGACATCGTCATTCTCACCGTGATGGTCACCGCGATCGTCACCACGGGTGGCGTGCTGATCTTCCGGCCGATCAGCAAGCGCCTGGGGACGCTCCTGGAGGTGATGACGCAGCAGAAGCTGCGCGCCGCCCACACCGACCCTCACGACAACGTGCGCATCCGAGAGCTCCTGACCTCCATCGACAGCCGCCTGACGCTGCTGGAGGAGCGACAGGACTTCGCCGAGGCGCTGATCTCCGCCGGGGACACCAAGCTGCTATCCGTGCAGGCCGCGCAGCACGCGCAGGAGCGCAACTGACGCGCACCGCACACGGAACGGCTCGGGGCCCCGCGGACCATGGACGCGGGGCCTCTTCTTTTTCGCTACGGTCGATTTTCTGACGGACGGATAGAATCATGATCGCACGCAAAATCATCAGGCGCAGCGCGGCGGACGCCGCTCCCGTTCCCGGCCGGCGCCGGCGCGCGCGGCTGCTCGCGCACGAGACGAACGCGCTGCTGCGGCTGACCTTCCCCATCGCCGTGGGGCAGCTCGGCTCCATCGCCATGCACACCACCGACACGCTGATGGTGGGGCCGCTGGGCTCGCGCGCGCTCGCCGCCGCGGGGCTCGGGAACGCGCTGTACATGGCGCTGCTGGTCGCGGTGTCGGGCGCGCTGAGCGGCATCACGCCCCTGGTCAGCCAGAGCCACGGCGCGGGCGACGAGCCCGAGGCGCGCCGCGTGGCGGTGCAGGGGCTGTGGCTGGCGCTCCTCCTCACCCTCCCGGTGACCGCGCTCTCCTTCTTCGGACGCGAGGTGGCGCTGGCGCTGGGGCAGGACGCGGGGGTGGCGGCCGCGGGGGGCGGCTTCATGCTCGCGCTCGCGCCGGGGGTGCTGCCCGCGCTCCTCTTCGCCGTGCTCAAGTACTACCTCGACGCGCTCGGCCGCCCGCGCGTGGCGATGTGGGTGACGTTCATCGGCGTGGCGGTGAACGTGGTCGGCAACCGGATCTTCATCTACGGCGTGCCGGGGGTGGTGCGGCCGCTGGGGGTGATGGGCTCCGGCCTCTCCACCACCCTTGTGCGCTGGGCGATGCTGGGCGTGCTCGCCGTGTACGTGGCGCGCCACCCGGAGCTCTCGCCCTTCCGCGGCGCGCGGCTCCGCCCCGACGGCGAGCGCCTGCGCCGGATCGGGCGCATCGGCGGGCCCATCGGGGCGCAGCTGGGGGCGGAGATCGGCACCTTCTCGGTGGCGGCGGTGATGATGGGGTGGCTGGGCCCCGCGCAGCTCGCGGCGCACCAGATCACGCTGAACCTGGCGTCGGCCACCTTCATGATCGCCGTGGGCGCCGCGATCGCGGGGTCGATCCGGATCGGGCGCGCGGTGGGGGCGGGAAGCCGGCGCGGGGTGCACCGGGCGGTGCTGGCGGCGTACGGGGTGACGAGCGGGTTCATGCTGCTCACCGCCGCGTCGTTCCTGCTCTTCCCGCGCTTCTTCCTGGAGCTGTACACGCACGATGCCACCATCCTGCGCTACGGCACGGGGCTGCTGCTGATGGCGGGGCTCTTCCAGCTCTTCGACGGGGCCCAGGTCACGGGGATCTCGCTCCTGCGCGGCGCCGCCGACACGCGCGTGCCGATGCTGATCACCCTGCTGGGCTACTGGGGGATCGGGATCCCGGTGGCGTACTGGCTGGGCTTCCACACGGAGCTGCGGCACGTAGGCGTCTGGGCCGGGCTCACGCTCTCGCTGGCGGTGGTGGCGGTCCTCCTCCTCTGGCGCGTGCGCCTGGTCCTCTGGCGCCGCCCCGTTGTCGCGGTCGTGGGCGGCCGCCGGCCGGTGTCTGCCTCGCCGATCGAGGCGGACGTGCCCGTTGCCGCGACGGGGTGAATGGTGTGATGGGTCTTACGCAAGCCGAGCGGAAAGAGAAGCGGCGTCGCCCGCGGTTTTCGAGGCGCACGGATTACTTGACAACAACGCGAGTGCAGGCGACTATTATGCACAGTCCGTACAGGGGTAATCGTACGTGCAAGGAGAGCGGGATGAGCAGCAGGCGGACTCCGCCGCTGAGCCTGAAGGGCTCACGAGAGGTTCTAGACGAAATGGCGCGACCGCCCGAGGACACGCCGGCGCGGCGGAAGGTGTTCGAGCGCGTGCGCGCGATAGCCGCGCTCCGCAAGCGCCTCCCGATCGAAGACGAGGTGAAGGTGGTGAAGTAGCAGTCTTCTGATCTTGTGACTTGTCGGGCGGGTCGATTGAGGCCCGCCCGTTTCATTTCCGCGAATCAGCACTGCCCGATGAGCAGCGGTGACGGCATCTCGATCGATGACACGGTAGTCCGTCTGCTCGGCGGGCAACCGGAGGCAGGGTTCGACTGCGGACACGACGAACAAAATCGCTTCCTGTATGAGCGCGCGTGGGACGACCAGAAGGAGAGGGTGTCGACGACGTATCTATACCATGTGAACGGCATGCTTGCGGGGTACGCGACGGTTTGCATGGACTCGCTCCCGCTCAGCACGCGCGAGCGGGCGCTGCGCATCCGCTACAGGGAGGTGGCTGCGTTGAAGCTCGCGCAACTCGGTGTGGACTTGCGATTCCAGGGAAGAGGTCTCGGCACCCTGATCGTGGCGTACGTGGTCGAACTCGCACGTGAATTGTCTGCACGTGTGGGATGCCGGTACGTGACGCTGGACGCACATCCCGAAGTTGCAGAGTGGTACGAGGAGGCGCTGGGATTCAAGCGCAACAAGCTTCGGCAGAAGTTGCGGCTGCAGGAGGCAGCTGGGAAGCGCGATCTATCCACCGTGGCGATCAGCATGCGGTTCGACATCCGCGAGCCGTGATCCTCCGGCCTCGGCGCTACAACAATGCAGTGGTTGGAGTTATCTTCGTACCCTTCCAATCCTCCCCCCTCACGCAGTTCCAGCGGTTCTCGCATGACCATCCCCCAGCCGTTCCCGGCATGGCCATTCAAACCAACGCGCGCCGGCGCGCATCAGAGTGGCAGCGCGGGAACGACGCACCCTCCAACGTCCGGTTCAGATGGCGACGATGCTGGTTGAACGCGACGCACCGTCCATGGTGACGGAGACGGTTCGCCGCGCGCAGCAGGGCGACGTCGCCGCGTTCGAGCGGCTCTACCGCGAGAACGTGGACCGCATCTTCGCCCTCTGCCTGCGCATGAGCGGCGACGCGGCGCGGGCCCAGGAGCTCACCCAGGACGTGTTCGTGCGCGCCTGGGAGAAGCTGGCCGGCTTCGAGGGAAAGAGCGCCTTCTCCACCTGGCTGCACCGCCTGGCCGTGAACGTGGTGCTGGGGAGCCGCCGGGCCGAGGGGATCCGCATCGGCAAGGTCTTCGGCACCGACGACCTGGAGGCGTACGAGACGCCCACCAGGCCGCGCGACCCCGGCGACGCGCTGGACCTGGAGCGCGCCATCGCCACGCTCCCGGCGGGCGCACGGACGGTGTTCGTGCTGCACGACGTGGAAGGCTACAAGCACGAAGAGATCGCGGAGCTCCACGGCATCGCCGTGGGCACCTGCAAGGCGCAGCTCCACCGGGCGCGCCGGCTGCTGAGGGAGGCACTGGA
>Ga0070685_10000271_pt1 | contig 33439 bp, 30 predicted proteins | sample KBSS13LmetaG_FD_65651 | JGI IMG/M metagenome (GOLD analysis project Ga0070685, IMG submission 65651) | Switchgrass rhizosphere microbial communities from Kellogg Biological Station, Michigan, USA - KBS S1-3L metaG | ecosystem: Host-associated > Plants > Roots > Rhizosphere ...
GTCGGCTGGCGCGTAGACGTAGGTGTGCTCAAATCCTTGGTTTCACGCTAGTCGCCATCGACACGGGCGAACTCCTGCTCGCGTGAGTTTCTTAGGAGTCTCTCAGGATGACATGAGTGGGTGCGTAATGCACAACCAATCTGCAGATCCCGTGTGAGACGCTTTACCTACGGCCGGGCGGAGGTGGGCAGGTACTCGGGCGGGAGCCGGAGGTTGGGAGTCTCCGCCTGCCAGAAGACGCTGATCACCCACCAGCGGGTGCCGTCGTGCATGAGTTGGATGCTGTTGATCCCGCGGATGGTGGTCCCGTCGGTCTCCAGCCGCCCCTCGTAGGTGCTGGTGACGTGCGCCAGGCTGCCGAAGCGCTCCAGGCGCCGCGCGATCTCGCGCTCGCGGAAGCCCACGCGCACCAGCCGGGGCCCGTTGAGCGCGATGTAGTCGTTCACCTCCATGATGCGCACGCCCACCCCGCCGTCGGGGCGCGCCCCCAGCGGCATCAGCCGCCCGCGGGGGACGAAGAGCGAGCGCATGCGGTCCCAGTCGCGCTCCTGCCCCACCGGGCCGGAGATCACGTCGTACAGCGCCGCGATGATCGCGTCGATCGAGCCCACGTCTTCCGCCCTCGCCGGCGGCGTGGTGACGACGACGGGCGGCGTGGGCGCAGGCGCCGCGTTCTGCTGCGCCGCGAGCCCGCCGGCGCCGAGGGTGAGGGACAGGGCAAGGACGAAGACAACGGGTGCGATCCGCCGCATGGACACGCTCTCGGAAAACGGGTGGGTGAGTTCCGGGACAGACGGGCGAATAGTGTCCACGCGGAGGTGGCCGCGTCAACGCAGGAGGAAGATGTTATCAGTGAACGGCGAAGAACGGTCTCACGCAGAGACACGGAGACACGGGAGAGACTGCCGAGCCTCTCCGTGTCTCCGTGTCTCTGCGTGAGGCTACAGCTTCCACTCGTCGCGCGCGACCTCGCGCGGGGGGAGGACGATGCCGTGCGTCTTCGCGTAGACGAGCTTCCGGTTCTCGAAGGGCTTGATCAGGACGAGCCCCGCCACGAACCCGCCGATGTGCGCCCACACCGCCACCCCGCCCGTCTCCCCCGATCCCAGGCTGCCCACGCCGGCCAGGAGCTGGAAGCCGAACCAGTAGATCAGGAAGAACCAGGCGCGCACGTTGATCAGGAAGAGCGGCGGGATCCAGGTCTGCACCCGCGCCCGCGGATAGAGCAGCACGTAGGCTCCCATCACCCCGCTGATGGCGCCGCTCGCGCCGACGGTCGGCAGCTGGCTGTCGGGCATCAGGAAGACGTGCGCGAGCCCCGCGGCCAGCCCGCAGACCAGGTAGAAGACGATGAAACGGGCGTGCCCCATGGAGTCTTCGATGTTGTTCCCGAAGACCCACAGGAAGAGCATGTTGCCGAGGATGTGGTCCCATCCCCCGTGCATGAACATGCTGGTGAAGAGCTCGGCCCACCCCAGCCCGCCCTGCTCGCGCACGCAGGCCTGCGTCAGCTCGCAGGGCACGGCGCCGTAGCGCCACACCGACGCCTCGAGCACCCGCTCCTCCATCCCGGCGCCCTGCAGCAGCACCCAAGCCGCCAGGTTCAGCACGATGAGCATCACCGTGACGACGGGCTTGAGCTCGGTGGGGTTCTCGTCGCGAAGGGGAATCACGTCTTAGCGCACCGGGTGGAAGCGGTGAGTCTCGCGGGATCGGTGATGCAAGGGAGACGCCGGTTCGCGTTACGCGTGGTCCTGCTCGCGAGCCGTGCGGGCAAGCTACGCGCAGAATCCCCGAATTTCTTCCGCGCGGTCCTCTCTCTCCCTACCTTCCCCAACGGACGACAACTGCCCCCAGGTCGCTATGATCAGTCCACCCAACCGCGCAAACCACTTGCGGCATCGTTCGAGCCACGCTCGAACGGCACGCACTCGACCCCGCGTCAAGGTTGGCCGGCTCCTCGGTTGGCCCGCGCTTGCGGCGCTCTGCCTCGCGTTCGTAGTCGCCCGTGACCACGAGAGGGATGGCGGTCCCCGCGGCCTGATGCGGGGGCTTGCTCGCGAGTTCGCCGCAACCCCCCTCTCATCCGCTCGTCTTTCGATCTCGTCCGTGGTCGGGCCGTGCCCACACGCCTCCGCCCTGGTGGCCAACGAGTGTGCAGCACAGCTCACCGCTACCCCTTCGGAGCGAGTCTCTGCGATCTCCCGGCGCGCGGTGACGGCAATCCGGGAGCGCGCCGACCCCGACGGCATGCATGCCCAGGCGCTCATCGATCTGCTCTACGCTCCTCGCGAGGGAAACGCTCTCCAGCGGTCCATCTCACTTCTGCAGACAGCAGCCCGATTGTCGGAGCACCCGGGAACGGCGCTGGGCGATCTCGCCGCGGCTTACCTGATCCGCGCCGAGCGCGACCGCACGCCTCGCGATCTGCTCGCCGCCATCGACGCCGCCGAAGCGGCCCTGGAGCACGACCCGGGCAACCGCACGGCGCTGTTCAACCGTGCACTGGCACTCCAGCGCTTCGGACTGGTCGAGGGGGGCGCGCAGGCCTGGAGGGCCTACCTGGCGCTCGATTCGAAGTCTGCCTGGGCGCGTGAGGCACGGGCGAGGCTGCACGAGGCGCTCTTGGCCGCGACTCCGCCGGCCCGGCCACCATCGGGTACCACCGACGCGACCGATGCCGCGTATGCCGCTGCGGACCCGCAGGGCGCACGGCAGGCGGGATGGCGGCTGCTGGGGGAGTGGGGTGACGCAATTCTCGCGGGGGATTCTGTCCGCGCGGACGACGCGCTGCGGCGTGCAGGTGCGCTGGGGATGGCGCTCCAGCGGCGCCCGGGCGGCGACGCGACCCTCGCCGACGCCGTCCAGGCGATTCGCGGCACCGCGGAGGGAGACGCGCTGCGAGAGCTGGCGCGGGCGCACCGGGAGTTCACTGCGGCATGCGTCCTGGCCGACCGAACCGACTTCCCCGCCGCGGCGCCCCGTTTCGCTGCCGTGGTGGCCGACGCGAACGGCTCCCCGGTGCTGCGGGCGTGGGCGCGGGTGCTCTACGCCGACATGGTGTTCCACAGCGGGAACGCGCGCGCCGGCGAGTCCATCCTGAGGGAGATGACGGCCGCCGTCGCGCCGGATCGCCACCCCGCGCTGGCCGCGCGGGCGTACCAGGGGCTTGCCGCCGTACTGCTCCGGGGAGATCGCTATATCGGCGGGCTGCAGGAGGCGCAGCGGGCCGCCGCGCTCTTCGCTCGGGCCCGCGAGCGCGAGAACGAGGGCGTCGCGCTCGACCTAATGGGCGGTGCGCAGTTCGCCCTGCGCGAGATGGATAAGGGGTACACGTTGAAATACCAGGCGCTGCAGCGGCTGCGGCCGTATCGGCGCTCGTACCGGCTGTTCAACCTGCTCAACTTCACCGCGCAGTCCGTGCAGGGCGACGGCTTCCCGCGGGCCGCGGGACGAATGCAGGATGAAGCCGTGCGCGTGGCGGAGCAGACCGGGAACGCCGTGTTCGTGGCGGAGGCTCGCCTCTCCCGCGCGCGGCTGCTGGCGGCGGTGGGCGATCCCGACCTCGCGCAGGTGGACTTGTCCGTCGGGCGCGAAGCCGTGGCACGGATCACCATCCCCAAGGCCCGCGAATGGATGCTCTCCCAACTGCAGATCGCCCGCGCGGCCACCCTGCTGCGTTCCGCTCCGTCGCGGGCAGCGCCTGCGCTGGACTCGGCCGCGGGCTTCCTGCTGGGAATGCACGCACCGCTGGATGCCTTCCCGGCCGTGGTGGGGAGCGCCCAGGCACGTTTCGCCGCGGGGGACGTGGACGGGGCGGTGGCACGGCTCGAGTCCGCCCTGTCCATCCTGGAACACCGGCGCGACTCCATTCGCATGGAACCCCGGCGCGCGGCGGTGTTCGAGACGGCGCGCGCCGTGGTCGACCGGGTGGTGATGCTGAAGCTCGCCGCGGGGCAGACGGCCGAGGCGCTGCGCTACCTGGAACGGGGGCGGGCCTCGCTCGCGCCGGTGGGCGCAGCCGCGGCACCCGGCGGGTCTCGCCCGGTGGCAGTGCCTCGGGGCGAGGTTGCGCTGGAGTACGCACTGGTGGGCGACACCCTCCTGGTCTGGACCCTGTCGCCGCAGGAAGCGCTGTTCCGGACGGTGGTCGACAGCGCGGCGCTGGTCCGCACCATCGCTCGCGTGCGCGGCCAGCTGGAGGACATCGCGGGGGAGCCGGAACTCCGCGCCGGGCTCGCGAGCCTCTACGACCAGCTGCTCCGCCCCGTCGAGGAGCGGCTGCGCGGGACGGGCGTGCCGCTGGTGATCGTGGCCGATGGCGAACTCGCTTCGGTTCCCTTTGCGGCCCTCTACGACGCGTCGCGGCAACGCTACCTGGTGGAGGAGCACCCGCTGCGCTTTGCCCCGAGCCTCCGCGAGACCCAGCGGCCGGCCCGCGGCGGAAGGGATACGGAAGGGGTCGTGTTCGTCGCCGATCCGGCCTTCGATCCCGCAGGGCACCCGGGGCTCGGGCGGCTGGCGGAGGCGGCGGGCGAGGTAAGGGATATCGCGGCGGGATACCCGGGATCCCGGGTGCTCGCAGATTCGGGAGCGGACCGATGGGCGGTGGAAGAGGCGCTGCGCCAGGCGGCGATCGTGCACTACGCGGGGCACGCCGTCTTCGACGACGAACGGCCGGAGCGCTCTTATCTGGTGCTTGCGCCGTCGAGACGGAGGGCGGGCGCCCCTGCGCTGCAGGCCAGCGAAATCGCGCAGATGGACCTCCGCCACCTGACGCTGGTGGTGCTCTCCGCCTGCCAGACGGTTCGCACGGGAGACGGCCGGGCAGCCGGGTTCTCCGGGTTGGCGGGCGCGTTTCTCGCCGCCGGCGCGGGGGGCGCCGTGGGGAGCCTGTGGGAGGTGGACGACAGGCTGACGCGGCGGTTCATGGGGGAGTTCCACGAGGCGTATCGAGGCTCGCGCAACGCTGCCGCGGCCCTCCGGGCCGCACAACTGCAGATGCTGCGGTCCAACGATCCGGCATTCCGCTCGCCCGCGGCCGGGGCGGGGTTCCGTTACCTGGGAAACTGATCGATGTCACCATTTCATGACGGAGGGTTCGATGAGCTCGAAGGTCACGCTTGAGGTCGAGCTTCACTGCATGTGCCTGCTCGTGCCCGATGAGAAGAACGGGGCGGTGCACGTCCTCATGCCCTGCACGCACCACGGGAGCCAGGGCAACCAGCACATCGCCGTGATGCGCTACCGGGGGCCAAACGGATGGAAGTATGATCGCCGCCTGGAGGGGTGGGCCCTCGCCCTGGGCGACCCGCATGCGAAGAAGGGCGCCGACACCAGCCTCACCGCGCCGCCGACTGCCGCGGGGAAGCGCAAAGACGGCCTGATCGATGGGACCGTGGTGGAACTATCCCGCCGTGGTGGAATGGATCCCCGGGTGCCCCGCCGGCTTCTCGAGCAGCCCGATCCCTCGGTGGTGTCGCGGATCACCTTCCACGAGGGCGAGCTCGCGGAGGCGAAGTCCCAGGACTCCAGATGGATCTTCGACGGGCAGTCGGTTTCCATCGCGAACCAGGTCACCTGGCGGATGCAGATCCACCCCGACCAGATGGTATGGACCCGGCTGGACCCCAGGCGACGCCAGCGCCCCCTGGCCTCGCTGGGCAACATCACTCCCGCCCGAGCAAAAGCGGGCTCGACGCTGACGCTGCGGGTCCAGGTGTACCACGTCACCCCGCAGACGCTGCCGCGCAAGTACAGGCGCGGCGTGGAGGAAGGGCTTCCCGATTTCAGCCGCAGCGTGCTCACGCCCCCGGAGATCCGGAGCCACTTCCGGATGTTCTACGGGCTGGTGGGGCTGAACGACCCACGGCAGCAGGTGCTCCCCATGCTTCCCAGGCATCCCTCGGAAGACCGCGAGGTGGATCCGGAGGATCCGGATGTCGGCGCACCCGGGTGGGCGTGTTTGACCTCCCAAGCGAACGTGGAGTGAGCATCCGGCCGGCCGGGCTGGCCTCTGGAGAGACGACCCGCCGGGAGAGTGCCTCCCGGCGGGTTGTCATTTCCCCTTCGACGTGAGCGGCAGGGAGCGTCAGATCGGCTCGTCGCCCTGGCGGTCCAGTTGCTTCCGCGCCGCGTCGCTCACCGCTCCGACCAGCTCGGCCTCGGAGTACTTCCGGTACCGCTCGACCTGGGGTGGCGTGGGATCGAGGGGGACCAGGATGTCGTCGGCGCCGTGGGCGTGGAGCCAGAGAGCCCGCAGGGCCAGCGCGGGCACGTCCAGCAGGCACAGGTCGAACTTTTTCTTCTTGACCTCCGGGAAGTACTCCGCCCGCCTGATCGCCTCCACCGTCGAATCGACGTAGGGCCCCGTGCTCGCGTGCGAGAATTCGGGTTTCCCCGTTTCCTCGTCCACGTCAACGTTGGCGCTCGCCACCGCCTTCCCTTCCAGAAGCAGGAGGTAGCGCCAGCCGTCGGGGCGGGCCGAGCGGAGCGGATGGCCGCTGGTGATGTCTTCCAGGGTGGCCACGTAGACCGGGTGAGGCGCCGCGACCTCCACCGTGCGATCCCCGTCTCTTGCGACCTCCGCGACGATGGGGCTCTCGGGCCCGTCTTCGGGGTCGAACAGAGGGATGATCGCACTGGCGATGACCTCGGCACCGCCCGGGGGAGCCTTCATCGCGTGAATCGGCATGATCTCCTCCGTCAGCGCTGGGTCGTGTAGGTGTGGGTCCACGGACGGGACCTGGTGTCGAGGCGGTGGAATTCATACATCGAGGTCCTGTGGGCCGGATCCGCCACGAACACGAACTGCCGCCCATTGCGGTTGAGGTATCCGTAGATGGCCACGACATGACCCTGGCCTCCGATCAGCTGCCGTACGCAGACCGGCCGCCCTGCGTCGATCTCGTCCCGAACCTCCGCCAGGCTCATCGGCTGCGCAGCGATCGTGTCCCGGTGGCCCACGACGTCGAGCGCGCTGCCGAGTCCGGCCTTTTCGTTGCAAAACGCTCCGTTGCAGCACGCTCGGCCGAGCACGTCCGCGGCGACCGAGCACTGCTCCCACTGGCTCGACGAATCGTAGCAACGCGCCACGCCGACCGCGACGGCGGCCCAGCACCATTGCGACCACCGCTGGGGCTGTGGCGGGTAGTCCAACTTGCGCGGCTGGGATCCTGCGGCGGTGGTGGCCGCGGTCGCCACGGCGTCGCCCGTGGCCTGGGCAGGAACTGCGAAGCGCCGGCGGGTTCCCTGGATGAATGCGGGAAGTGCCATTGTTTGCTCCGGAATCATCTGAAAGGTAGAAGATTACCCGTGCAACACCGGGAGGATTTACCCGTTCGGCAGCCGCACCGCCCGCGATAGGCCGCCTGATCGGGGCAGCCGTTCACGTGCAGGTCGTTGTGACGGGTGCTCAGTATGCAGCGCTGCGAAAGACTGAGATGGACGAGCCCGCGGGATTTCGCGCTGCCCGAAGAATGCTGTTCGCCACGTCGTAGAAGAGCAGGTAGTGCATCGAATCCTCGCGTTCAGGGAGCGGAATGGCCGGCGGCAGGGTCGCGGAGGAAGAAGTTCGTCGCCGTCACCGTCATCACCACCTCGCGGCGCTGGTTGAGCACCTCCACGGCCGAGCGGACGATGCCGCGGTCCGGCTTCGTGCGCGACGGCCGCGCGTCGACCACGGTGACGCGGATCGACAGCTCGTCGCCGGGGCGTACCGGCAGGAGCCAGCGCAGCTCGTCAACGCCGGGGGAGACGAGGGTGGAGTCGCCCGGGAGATAGTGGTCGGAGTAGAGCCGCATCATCAGCGCGGCCGTGTGCCAGCCGCTGGCGATCAGCCCGCCGTACTCCGTCTCCCGCGCCGCCACGGGATCGGTGTGGAAGACCTGCGGGTCGAAGCGCCGCCCGAACTCCAGCACCTCCTCCTCGGTCACGCGGATCGAGCCGAGCTCGAACACCGAGCCCGGCTGGTAGAACTCGAAGAAGCGGTTCCCGGGGGATGCGGAGGGGCTCACGGGCCGACGTACATGACCTGGCCCGGCTGGATCGTCGCCAGCGCGCGATTCACCTCCGGCATCAAGGGCGCGATGACGTCCCTGCGGTTGCTGAAGGCGCGGATGATCAGGATGCCAGGCGGAAGGTTCTTGAGATTTTGCTGATGGGGAATACTGCGGTCCATGGTAACCATCGCATCGAGCTCGGCAGTTGCGGCGGCAAGCAGTGCTCCGTTCTGCAAGGAATCCCACCCGAGCTCAGCCACGGTGAGAACCTCGAGACCCTCCGCGAACAGGGGCTTGATGCGTCCGTCGACGTTCTCGTCAAGCAGCACGCGCATGGCTGCTCAGAACGGCGTCGTACGCAAGTCGAAGGAACTCCGTCGCCTGTTCGCGTGTCACCCGCGGAAAGCCCTCGAGGAAGTCCTCCAGCGAATCTCCGGCAGCGAGGTGCTGGATCAGGCTCTCGACAGGCACGCGGGTGCCCGTGAACACAGGCGTACCGCCCATGATCTCGGGATCGACGGTGACGATGTTCTCCCAGCGCATCGCTACCTCCAGGAAAGCCTTTTCGTGTGACGTGCGCACTGAACGTCTCACATTTCATCCCGTGAATCAACCGGGAACGTGCGAATCGGCTGAAATGGGTCACCGGCCGAACTCCAGCGCGGTAGCTATCTCGTCGAGCCGCCGCGCCGGGTGGCCGGGGATGGCGTGGCCGCGCTGCAGGTTGAGGCGCAGCGCCCTGGCGATGGTGCTGGGGTGCCGGTCCACGAAGTCGCGCATCAGGATGTTCACGGGCGACTCGGGCACCAGCGCCGCGATCCACTCGTCGACCGGATGCCCGCGGTGCTGGTCGAGCCAGGCCGGCGTGTGCGGCAGACGCGACCATGACCTGCCACGCACGCCCTTCACCAGGGTCCGCAGGGTTTCGACGATGGTGCTGGGATAATTCTGCCTACAGACCGCCTGCGCCACCAACAGCCGGTCGCGCGTCTTCGCCCAGGCCTCGCAGTGGCGGGTCAGGAACGCCGGGATCCCCGCGGGCCCCGACGCGTAGAGCCGCGCGTCGTACGGCGAGTGCAGCACCTCGTCGCGGCGCAGCGCCCACGCCGGGAGCCATCCGTCGCGCTCGGCCTGGCGGAACTCCGCTTCGCCCATCTCCCCGAAGATCACCAGCATTCGGTGCCCGCCTCCGCGCACGTCGCCGAGCGTGAGGGCGGGGGAGAAGCGCGCGCGCGGCAGCGCCCGGCGGTCGGCATCGAGGTGCGCGCGGAGCTGCTCGATCACCGCTCGCCAGCAGCGCGGGCGCAACTCCTGGAAGTCGAGGATCACCACCTCGGACGGATGATCGCGGACGAACGGCGCCACCTGCTCGTGGAGGAGGCCATCGGTCGCGAGCCCGGTGATGAAGTTGTGGACGATGACGGGGCGGCCCCGGCTCCACGTCACGCGCAGGTCCAGGTAGCGGATGCCGCATTCGAGCTGGCCGCGGAGATCGCAGTCCTGCGTCCGCGCGAACGGTCCCGCGAAGCCGCGCATGGAGTAGGTGGCGGAGTCGTGGCTGCCGGGGATCACCAGGTCGACCATCCGCACGTCGTCGCGGATGCAGCTCATCCAGTCCATGAATCAACGGATTGTTTGCTCACGCAGAGGCGCAGAGGCACGGAGAGGAACTGCAATCTCCGCATAGTCTCACGGCCACCGCCCGGAATCAATCTTTTTGCAGATCGATCCCGACTACGCTTGACAGCGGCGGAGACCGCTTTTATCGCGCTCGGAGGTAGGCAGTGATCCTGGCTGGTGCGTCGGTATATGTACGCACGTCACCTATGATTCCATTTAACGACACAACTTGATGAGCCCTTCGCGCAGAGCTATACTTCCGGGGAACAAAGTTTTCGAACACACCACCCGGAGGCAACCATGAAGTCACCCGTCCGCACCTTCGCGACGTGCGCCGCCGCGGCCCTGCTGCTGGCGGCATGCGCAGACTCCCCCACCGCCGGCCCGATCTCCGCGGCCCCCCGCGGACCTGCGCTGAACACGGCGCCTACGGTGACTGTCACCAACTCGGGCGGATACCCGCTGATCAGCTGGGGGGCGCTCTCCGGCGCCACCGCCTACACGGTGGCGTACCTGGAGTCCGTCACCATCATCTACAAGCCGAGCCTGAATACCGCGAACGAGCAGTACGAGGCCACGCTCACCACGAGAACCACCGACACGTCCTATCTGGATACGGCGCACGCGTACACCGGCGACACCATGTGCACGTCGTACGGCACGTACCAGACGCGGATGACATGGTACCGCTACCGGGTCACCGCCCACTACTCCACCGGCGACGCTTCGACCCTCGTCTCGGCCCCCGTCTCCCCCTGCTGAGTGAGTTAGGGGCCTCACGCAGAGACACAGAGGCACGGAGAGGAGCCGCCATGCCCTCTCCGTGCCTCTGTGTCTCTGCGTGAGACATGCTGTTTTCAGTCCTCCGCCCGCCCCAATGCCGCCGGCGGAACGCTGCGCCCGACCAGCCCCGCGAGCGCCACGATGGTGAGCAGGTAGGGGATCATCGACACGAACTGGCTGGGGATCGCCTGCAGGCTCTGCAGCTGGATCTGCAGCGTCTCCGCGGCGGCGAAGAAGAGACAGGCGATGCCGGCGCGCACCGGGTCCCATCGCCCGAAGATCACCGCCGCCAGCGCCACGTAGCCGCGCCCCGCCGTCATCTGGTCGGTGAACTGGTGCTGGTCGAGCGCCAGGTACACCCCGCCCAGCGCCGCCAGCACGCCGGAGAGCGTCACCGCCAGGTACCGCACCCGCGGCACCGGCACGCCGACCGACTCCGCCGCCACCGGGTGCTCGCCCACCGCGCGGATGCGCAGGCCCAAGGGCGTGCGGTACATCAGCCACCCCATCACCGGCACCAGCACGAGCCCCACCCACACCAGCGGGTTGCTCACCAGCGCCATCACCCCCGACCCCGCGTTCTCCCCCCCGAAGCCGGCGACGCGCGGCGAGTTCGACGAGCTGTCGAAGGCCAGGTGCAGGAAAAAGCGCGTGAGGCCGACGACCAGCAGGTTGATCGCGATCCCCACCACGATCTGGTCGGCCTTGAAGCGGATGGAGGCGATGGCGTGCAGCAGCCCCATCACCACCCCGCCGGCCACCCCGCAGAGCACGCCGACCCAGGCGCTCCCGCTGTAGTGGCTTCCCAGGGTGGCGCAGAAGGCGCCGGAGAGCATGAAGCCCTCGAGCGTGAGCGACACCACGCCCGCGCGCTCCGCCACCACGCCCCCCGACGCCGCGAAGAGGTAGGGGATGGCGATGCGGACGGTCTGCAGGAGGAAGGTGAGCACGATCATCTCACACCCTCCGGGGCTGCACGCGGAGAAGGCGGCGCACCTCGGGAACGGCGAGCGCCACGGCCAGGATCACCACGCCCTGCAGCACCTCGACCATCTGCTTAGGCACCACCGCGTTGATCGCCAGCCCGCCCTGCGAGAGGGTGGCGAAGAAGAGCGCCGCCAGCACCACGCCCACGGGGTCGTTGCGCCCGACCAGCGCCACGGCGATCCCCAGGAAGCCGGCGCCGCCCGCGAAGCCGTCTTCGTAGTACCCCTTGTAGCCGAGCACGAAGTTCACCCCGCCGAGCCCGGCGAGCGCGCCGGAGACCGCCATCGCCCGCCACCAGACGCCGCCCACGCGCACCCCGGCGTACTCGGCCGCGTCGGGCTGCAGCCCCACCGCGCGCAGCTCGTAGCCGCGGCGGGTGCGGAAGAGGTACCACCACACCCCGGCCGCGGCGAGCAGCGCCAGCAGGATGGTCCAGTTGGCCGCCGAGCCGGTGAAGGGCCCACCCAGCCGCGCGATCTTCCCCGCGTGGAGCTCCGGCGTGTGCAGCGTCTCCGGCACGTGCAGCCTGGCGGCGACGATCCAGTTCAGCAGCGCCAGGGTGATGAAGTTCAGCATGATGGTGACGATCACCTCGTGCGCGCCGAACTTCGCCTTGAGCGCGCCGGGGACCGCGCCTACCGCGCCGCCGCCCACCATCGCGGCGATTACGCAGAGGGGCACCGCCAGCACCCACGGCGTCCCCGCCGGGAGGAGGAGGCCGAGCGCCGCGGCCATGAACCCGCCCGCGGCGAGCTGCCCCTCGGCGCCGATGTTGAAGAGCCCCGCGCGCAGCGCGAGCGCCACCGCCAGCCCGGTGCAGGTGAGCGCGGTCGTCTTGTACAGCACCTGCCCGAAGCCGTAGGCGTTCCCCCAGGTGCCCTCCAGCAGCAGCCGGTAGACGGCGCCGGGGGACTGGCCGAAGGAGAGGATCAGCAGGTCGCCCACCACCACCGCCGCCAGGATGGCGACGATCGGGGGGAGGAACGCCTCTTCCAGCCGCGTGCGGGCGCGCGAGCGGCGCGCGGGGGACGGCGCGTCCGGCGCCGCGGGGGGCGGCGTCACGTCCACTGCGGTGCTCACGCGGCCTCCCGGTGCGCGCCGGTCATGTAGGGGCCCAGCACCTCCTCGCTCGCCTCGGCGCGCGGGAGCACGGTAGCGAAGCGCCCGGCGTACATCACCGCCACGCGGTCCGCCAGCGCCAGCACCTCGTTGAGCTCGGCGGATACCAGCAGGATCGCCTTCCCGGCGTCGCGCGCCTGGCGCAGGCGGTCGTGGATCAGCTCCACCGCGCCCACATCCACGCCGCGGGTGGGCTGCGCGGCCAGGAGTACCTTGAAGTCGCGCATCATCTCCCTGGCCACCACCACCTTCTGCTGGTTGCCGCCGGAGAGGGCGCGCGCCGGGAGCTCGGAGTCGGTGGGGCGGATGTCGTAGCCGCTCACCTGCTCGCCCGCGTTGCGGTTGATGCGGTCGCGGTCGAGCCCCATTCCCTTCTGGAAGCGGTGCTGCTGCCCGAGCACCAGGTTCTCGGCCACGGAGTACTCCAGCAGCAGCCCGCGCCGGTGCCGGTCCTCCGGGATGTGCGAGAGCCCCGCGTCGCCGCGCTGGCGCACGTGGAAGGCGGTCACGTCCTCGCCGTCGAGGAGGACTGCGCCGGAAACGACGGGGGTGAGGCCGGCGATCGCCTCGATCAGCTCCGTCTGCCCGTTCCCCTCCACGCCCGCGATGCCCAGGATCTCGCCGGGGCGCACCTCGAAGCTCACGCCGTCCACCGCGCGGGGGCGGCCGTGGGCGCTCACCACCAGGTCGCGTACCTCCAGCGCGGCGCGCCCCTCCGCCTGGGCGCGGCCCGGGCGGTAGACGTCGTGCTCGGCCGCCAGCGCCACGTCGCGGCCCACCATCGCCCGCGCGATGTCGCCCGGCGTGGTGCCGGCCGTGCGGATGCGGTCGACCGTGGTGCCGGCGCGCATCACCGTGATGTTGCCGGAGATCTCCATCACCTCGTCGAGCCGGTGGGTGATGAGCACCACGGTGGCGCCCTGCTCGCGCAGCCGGCGGAGCACGCCCCACAGCTCCTGCACCTCGGGCGGGGAAAGGACGGCGGTGGGCTCGTCGAGGATCAGCACCCTGGCGCCGCGGTAGAGCGCCTTGAGGATCTCCACCCGCTGTGCCTCGCCCACGGAGAGGCGGCTGACCAGGCGCTCCGCGTCGACGGCGAGACCGGTCGAGCGGGAGAGCTCCTCCACCTCGCGCCGGGCGCGGGCGCGGTCGACGACGAGGCCGGCCTTCGGCTCCATCCCCAGCACCACGTTCTCGGCCACGGAGAGGGTGGGAACGAGCATGAAGTGCTGGTGCACCATCCCCACGCCGGCGGCGATCGCCTGCGCGGTGCTCCACCCGGTCACGTCGCGGCCGAAGACCTCCACCGTGCCCGCGTCGGGGGTGAACATCCCCGAGAGGATGCGCATCAGGGTGCTCTTGCCGGCGCCGTTCTCGCCCACCAGGGCGTGGATCTCGCCGGCGCCCACCTCCAGGCTGGCCCCGCGGTTGGCGCGGACGTCACCGAAGCTCTTCTCGATGCCGGCCATGCGCACCACGGGTGCGGCCGATTGGTCCGGTGGTGTCATTCCGAATCCGGCAGCTGGGTTTGTGCGTTCCGCGCAACCCCCAGGACGTCATCCTGAGGCCGGCCACGCCGCGATCCTCGATTGCGCAACGACTTGCAGGCCGAAGGATCTATAACCGCGTCAGCAGGGGAGCCGGCGAGGTGCCACAACTCTATTCCCGGACTCGGTGTCATGCAGACGGGGGATGGAGAGGATGAAGTCAGCGCTCGCTGGGCACCTGGATGCGCCCGGCGACGATGTCGGCCTTGAGCTGCTCCACGCGCGCGCGGACGGGCTCGGGGATGAGCGCGCGGTTGTGCTCGTCGTACACGTAGCGCACGCCGTTCTCCTTGAGTCCGAACCAGTACACGCCGCCGCGGAACTGCCGGTCGCGCACCCAGCGCACGGCGTCGAACACGGCCTCGTCCACGCCCTTCACCATGCTGGTGAGCACGTAGCCGGGGGCCTCGGCGTACTGGTCGGCGTCCACGCCGATGGCGAGCTTGCCGGTGGAGCGCGCGGCCTCGAACACCCCCAGCCCGGTGCTGCCGGAGGCGTGGAAGATCACGTCGACGCCCTGGTTGTACTGGCTGAGCGCCAGCTCCTTGCCGCGCCCCGGGTTGCGGAAGGCCTCGGGCGTCACGCCGGCGTACTGCGCGGTCACGCGGCACTGCGGGCACACCTGCTTGACCCCGGCCTTGTAGCCGGCCTCGAACTTGTGGATCAGGGGGATGTCCATCCCGCCCACGAAGCCCACGCGGTGCGTCTTCGACACCAGCGCGGCGATGGCGCCCACCAGGAAGGAGCCCTGCTCCTCGCGGAACTTGAGGGCGGCCAGGTTGGGCGGCGGATCGATCACGTTCCCCTGCGCGTCGGTGCCCAGCGCGTAGTCGACCCCCGCGAAGTGCACGTTGGGGTACTCCTTGGCGAGCTGGGTGAGGTCGTCGGAGAAGATGAATCCGACGCCGATTACCAGGTCCATCCCCTGCGCGGCCAGCAGCCGGAGCCCGGCCTCGCGGTCGGAGCCCTCGCCGGGCTCCACGAAGCGGACGTCGGCGCCCAGCTCGCGCACGGCGCGCTCGGCGCCCAGGTAGGCGCCGTCGTTGAAGCTCTTGTCACCGCGCCCGCCCACGTCGAACACCACGCCCACGGTGAGCGGGCGGCCGCCCGCGCGGGGCGCCTGCGCGCCGCCGGGGCGTACGAAGAGGAGGGCGACGTGCACGGCCAGGAGCACGCCCAGAAACACGAGGAGCTTGCGCATGGCGGATACAATCGTCCGTCCTGTGCGCGCCGTCAAGCAGACGTTTCGTGGGGTTTCCGCGGCTCCGGCGCGCTGCGGACATAATGGTGCGCGACCCGGTTATAGATCCTTCGGCCGGCCGGGCTTTTCCGCGCGACGAGGGTGCGGCGTGGCCGGCCTCAGGATGACATTCTTATGTAGTTGATCGGAATAGCGTTACGTATCCCCCCCAATGTCATCCTGAGGGAGCCGCCGCGCCTCGGCCGCGTTACCGCGAAGGCTTGGCGGCGACCGAAGGATCTATCGCCGAGGTGCGCGAACTGGCCGGCGGCAGCGCTCCGTGACTATGCTGATGCTCAACCATCAAAGGAGAAACGCACGTTGATCGGGCAAATCGTGGAGGCCTCGGCGGAGATCGAGGCACCGGCGGAGCGGGTGTACGGGATCGTGGCGGACTATCGCGTGGGCCATCCCCGCATCATCCCCCGGTCGTTCTTCGACGGGATCGAGGTGGAGGAGGGGGGATACGGGGCGGGGACGCGCATCCGTGTCGGCGTGCACCTGGCGGGGCGGAAGAGTTCCTTCCGCGCCGACGTCACCGAGCCAGAGCCGGGGCGGGTGCTGGTGGAAACGGACGTGACCGGCGGCCCCGTCACCACCTTCACCGTCGATCCGCTGGGCCCGGCGCGCTGCCGGATGACCATCTCCACCCGCCTGCTGCGCCGCGGCAGGCCGGCGGGATGGCTGGAGCGCTGGTTCATGACCCGCCTCCTGCGGCGCGTCTACGCCGAAGAGCTCGAGCTGCTGGCGGCGGTCGCGGCGGAAGGAAGCGGAACGGTCGAGACCTCGGCGCAGTAAGCCGGCTCTGCGGCTGCCGCCGCTTGCCGGGCGGATGAATCTACGGCAGCAACGGCCCGAAGTCCGCCTTTGCGGACGCTCTCGTCGGCATGGCGACGGTCCGTTTCCCTGGGGGGCGAGCTGGTGGGCGTGAGCAACTAAGGTGTTCCTCCCTCCTCCGCGCGCTCGCTGAGTACCCGGCAGAACCCGGAAAGCCCGAAGTGAAGGAAGAGGTGCGGCCTGCCGCCGGGGCCGCACCTCTTCTCCATCCGGGCGAAGCTTTGCCCTCCATCGGCTACGCGGCGGATGCCCGCGACCTGCGGCGGTGCAGCGCGGCAAAGAACCCGTTGTTCCGCGACCGCTTGTCATGTACCCATTTTGCGATGCGCGCGTACGAGTACCCAAGGGTGGCCAGAGCGATGAAGGCGAGCGCCAGACGGTTGGACAGCAGGAACGCGCTCGTCGTGAGGATCACCATGAACGTGACGACTCCCAGGGTCCGGAATACCCACATGTACCGGGCCATGGTGATGAGGTCGGCCAGGAGCGGTTCGGCCTGAGACGTTGCTACGCCGACTTTTCGAGTCAGCCGCTCGAGCCTGAGCTGGAGCTCTGCGGAGGGGTTGCCCTGAAGCTTGATGTTGAGCGCCTCCTCCTCCTTGGTATTCCATGCACGAGCGACCTTGACGCCGTACTCCACCTTCTTGAGAACGCTGTAGAACCTGAGCCTGGAGCCGATCACCAGCAGGAAGAACATGGCGCAAACCAGCGTCTCGACGGTGATCGCGGCGAACAGGGTGTCGTCGGAGACCGGCCTGGAGAGGAAGTTCCTGATCGCGGTGATGAGCCCTGCGTTGTCATTCCACGTCGCGACGATGGAGTTGACCAGCTCGTGCACTCCAGCCATGATCGGCTTCTCGGAAGAGATCAGCGTCGTGAAGCCGGAGAACGCGAGGGCGCCGAAGAGAGCGCTTTCCAGCGTGTACGCCTCGATGCGATGGGAAATGGAGTGTATCTCCGTTTCCATGATCGCGATCCGCAAATCGTTGGCATCTTCCGGGTCGTCAGGCCCATCGAGGTCGTCGTACTCCATCGAGCGCCATACGATGTCCTGCACGCTGGCAAAATACAGGACGAGGTTATAGAAGCCGTAGACGCCGAAGGCGGCGAGCGAAAGTAGAATCTGAACGAGGCCGCCCGCACGGTTGAACAGGGAGAAAACCACGAAAACCCCGGTCACTACGACGAACAGCGTGAAGATTGCCGACCATCCGCTCCCCTGGGCCTCAACCACGTCGCAGCGGTGCTTCGCTCGCAGCTGTTCCTCCCGGTAGAGAGTGACGCCCAATACACTCGCCGGTATGAGTACGAATTGAGCCGCCAGGAAAACCCATAGCGACAGCCAGTCGACCACCCATAGCTCCAGCACGGCCCAGCGGAGAACAAAGTCCGCCGCGATGGGGAGGTAGGAGAACGTCAGGTGAACGACTTTCTTTTCGGGTTGCGCGATCGTTATCTGGATCTTTCCAGGAGGCGGCCCGACGGGGGAAGCAACTGTTTGGTCTGACATGGAATGAACGGAGGGCAAGGGGTTTGGGGCCGGTGCCCTCACGGGGAGGGCACCCGCGAGGACGCGATGGAACGCAAGGGATTACGATCTGCCCGTTCGGCGGCGCAGTGGCGCCCGGACCGATGAAGTCTCGCGCGGAATCGCTTTCGATCGTGGAGGACCAGGCTGTAAATGGAGAGGACTATCTTGTATTTCTACGACGAAAGACCATCTGGATAGGAGATAATCGGCCGTACAGGATGGGTCAAGAGAGATGGAAACGTGGCAACGTCCAGGGCGTGCGTGTCCCCGTAATCACCAGCGTTCTGGACCCCCCGGTGTTGCCGTCGATGTCCGCGCAGGCGGACTGCATGCCGTTGCAGCGGCGAGCTCACTCACTCGCATATCTCCCTTCCCACCCCCCCGGATCTGTTTACTGCCCGCTCGCCTGCTGCTCGGCGGCGGCGCGCTCGGCGAGAGCGGCGGGGACGATCTCCCAGTTCTTCACGAACACGTCGGCGGGGGAGATGCGGCCGCGACGCTGGATCTCGGCGATCAGCAGGTCGCGGATGGATTCGCCACGGTCGTACACCACCGGCGCGCCGAGCAGCATCGAGTATCCCCCGCTCCCGCTCGCCCGGTAGTTGTTGAGGGCGATGGTGAAGGAATCCGTGTCGGCCACGGGGTGTCCCTCGCGCTCCAGCCGCGTCACGCGCTGGCCGACGGGGCGGGTGAGGTCGAGCGTGTAGTCCACGCCGCTCACCACGTCGAAGTTGTAGCCGGGGACCGCCGGGTTGGTGAGCCGCGCGCAGGAGCCGGCGGGGCAGGGGAGATAGTATTCGGCGCTCTTCTCCAGGAACGCGCGGAGCTGCGCGCCGGTGATGCGCACCGACTTCAGCGTGTTGTCGTAGATGTAGAGCCCCGCCACGTCGGCCACCGTCACCGGCCCGCGCGGGATGCGCGAGGTGAGCGAGAAGGCCGCGGTGGCGGAGAGCTCCGCGCCCGTGACGCGGCGCTGCATCTCGTTGATCAGGTCCAGGATGGGCGTGTCGCGCGTGCGCGCCAGCTCCGACGTCCATTCCTCCGCCGACGTGCCGATCTGCCGCGAGACGTACTCCTGCGTGCGCCGGTGCGCGTCGGCGAGCGCCGCCCGCAGGCGCGCGTCCACCTGCCCCTCCACGGGGTGGAGGATGCGGCCGTGCTTCTGGGCGACGCGCCAGCCTCCATCTCCCGACTCCTGCAGCTCCAGCGTGGCCACGGCGAGCGAGGCACCCCAGTTCTTCGCCTGCAGCACCAGCACGCCGGCGAGGGTGGTGTCGGCCAGCTCGCGATGGGTGTGGCCCATGAAGATCACGTCGATGCCGGGGACCTCGCGGGCCATGGCGGCGGCCGCGTTCTCGGCGGGGACGTGCGTGGCGGCGGTGTCGTAGCTCGAGCCCTCGAGCCCGCTGTGCGCCGCCACCAGCACCAGGTCGGCGCCCTGCGCACGCATCTCGGCCACCACCGGCCGCACGCTGGCGACGACGTCGCGGAACTCCAGCCGCCCGCGCACGTTGTCGCGGTCCCAGATGGCCACGCCCGGCGGGGTGACGGAGGTGATCCCGATCCGCACCCGCTTCCCGCCGAGCGTGCGCTCCACCATCGTCCACGAGCGGTAGGCGTGCTGGTCCGTCCCCGCGCGGAAGACGTTGGCGGAGAGCCAGGGGAAGCGCGCGTGCGCCACGGCGCTGTCCAGGTGCGCGATGCCGTAGTTGAACTCGTGGTTGCCGATGGCCGCCGCGTCGTAGCCCACCAGGTCCATCGCCCGCACCAGCGGATGCGTCTCGCCGGACGCGAGGCGCGAGTAGACGAAGTCCAGCGGGTTCCCCTGCAGCAGGTCGCCGGATTCCACCAGCACCGTGCGCCCGGGGTTCGCCGCGCGCACGCTGTCGATGAGCGGAACGAGCGAGGCCAGGCTGTTGCTGGTCGCCTTCCCGGTGTAGTAGTCGTACGGGAGAAGCCATCCGTGCAGGTCCGTGGTCCCCAGCAGCACCAGCGTCCCCGCCGCGCGCGGCGACGGCGCGGGCGTGGCGGCGCCCCCGCACCCCGCGAGGCAGAGGGTCAGCGACAGGACGGCGGCAACTCGCGACGGCATCTTCTTTTCCTCTCCGTGTCTCTGCGTCTCTGTGTGAGAAAGCCGTGAAAGCCCGCCCGCACGCTTTGCGCCGGGCGCGGTATAAGTCTTAGCTTGGCCGCCGGCCGCAGCCAACCCGAGCCCACCCGACCGACCGAAGATGACCCAGCTTCCGTGGCGCCGCATCGCCGCCGTGATCGTGCCGCTCGCGCTCGCCGCCGCGGCGCGGCCGGCGCAGGCGCAGGTGAACGACTCGCTGCGCCTGCGCGACCGCCAGCAGCGCCCGCTGGTGGCCGACACCACGCCGGCCGACAGCTCGGCCGCGGCCCGCCGCCGCGCGCGCCGCGCCGTCGCCGACACCGCCGGGCAGCCGCACTACCACATCACCCCGCGCAAGGCCTTCCTGCGCTCGCTGGTGCTCCCCGGGTGGGGACAGTCGTCCATCGGCGCGCCGGGGCGCGGGGCGGTGTACTTCGCGCTGGAGTCCGGCAGCCTGTGGATGGTGTACAAGAGCCACCAGAAGCTGCAGGAGGCGCGGGAGCTGGAGCGCATCCGGCACGCCGACGGCACGCTGGAGCCCGAGCGCACCCTCCCCCTGGTGCGCGCGCGCCGCAACGAGCGCGAGGACTGGATCACCCTCTCCGTCTTCTGGTTCTTCTTCTCCGGCGCCGACGCCTACGTGGCGGCCCAGCTCCGCGGCTTCGACCAGCACGTGGACGTGCAGCCCGGGCCGCTGGGCGGCACCGAGCTGCGGGTGAACGTGCCGGTGGGGAACCCATGACCCCGGCGCCGGTCGGGATCTTCGACAGCGGCATCGGCGGCTTGAGCGTGGCGCGCGAGATCCGCCGCGAGCTCCCCGCCGAGCACCTGCTCTACCTGGCCGACAGCGCCTACGTCCCCTACGGCGATCGCACGGTGGAGGAGGTGCGCGCCCGCACCCTGGCCGCCGGGCGCTGGCTGCAGGACCAGGGCGCCAAGGTGCTGGTGGTCGCCTGCAACACCGCGTCCGGCGCGGCGCTGGAGCTGCTGCGCGAGCGGCTCTCCATCCCCGTGGTGGGGCTGGAGCCGGCGGTGAAGCCGGCGGTGCGGGAGAGCCGCAACGGCCGGGTGGGGGTGATGGCGACCGTGGGGACGCTCCGCTCCGAGCGCTACGCCCGGCTGGTGGAGGCGTACGCCAACGGCTCCCAGGTGCTCGCGCAGCCCTGCCCGGGGCTGGCGGACCTGATCGAGGACGGGCACCTGGACGACGACGAGCTGCGCGCGCGCCTGGCCGAGTTCGCCGCGCCGCTGCGCGAGGCGGGGGTCGACACGGTGGTGCTGGGGTGCACGCACTATCCGTTCGTGCGTGAGCAGATCGCGGCCGCGCTGGGCCCTGAGGTGCGGCTGCTGGACAGCGGCCCCGCCATCGCCCGGCAGACGGCGCGGGTGCTGCGCGAGGCCGGCGCGCTGGAGCCCGAGGGCGCGGGGTCGCTGCGCATCCTCACCACCGGCGACCCCGCCGAGGTCGCCGGCGTGTCCGCCCGCATCTGGGGCGCCCCGCTCCCGGTGGAGCACCTGGACGTCGTCCACGAGCCCGCCGCGCCCGAGTAGTTTTGGACACCGCCCGGACGACGCGTCCGCGAGATGCCGCTTTTGAGCGGCCATCTTGCCGCGTCGGAGCTGCAATCGGCTTGCGGGACCCGCATCTACCGCTCGTCCCTCCTCCCGCTCTCATTCCGCCAGCGTAGCAACGCAAAACGGGAACGTTGACGTTCTGGACGACGCCGCATATCCTTTTGCGACGCCCTGTTCACTTCGTTCACCTGCACCTGTCCCCGTCGATGCGGATCAAGATCCACCTCCTGCAGCCCGGCGGGGCCGGTGGCGGGGGACGGTAGCGCCGAAGCAGCCTGCTTCCGGGCGCCGCTGGCGGATCCACGGCCGGCGAGCTTCTGCGGACCGGAGTTCGTTGTGTATCCGCGGGTGCCCTCTCCCTGCGCCTGAGAGCGCAAACCCTCTCCCGTACCGGGAGAGGGAGGTGGCCGCGGTTGAGGCGAGACCTGCAACGAGCCGCTCGAACGCAGATGCATCGGCGTCGGCCAGGGACACACATCGGGGCAGCGGCGTAGTCCGCGAAGGCGGGCTTCGTGCCGTTCCAGCGGCGGGTTTCCAACCCGTCGGCTCCGGAGCGTTGCGCAATCCGCTCCAGCCGGGGACGCCGCGAGGCTTGGGCGCGGAAGCATCGCGATGACGGGGTCTCTGCGACTCGTGCACGCACGCGCCGTCAGGCTTGTGTTCAAGTGCGTTCATTTTGGGACTTTGTGTGGGACAGCATATAACCCTTCAGCCCCGTGAGCCGCTCATGAAAACCTCGACCCGCCGTCCCAAGAGCACGACCGCCGCCGTGACTACGGCGCAGCACTACCGCGAGCTGCGCCCGGGGATCGAGGGGTTTCGGCTGGTGTCGGCCACGGTGACGGTGACGCTGCTCGACGACCCGCGGCGCGCGCGCTTCGAGTACGAGTGCCACCTGGAGACCTCGGGCGACCTGCCGGCGCGCTACTGGTGCTACCACCTCCCGGCCGACACGCCGGAGGTCACCGACCTGCGGGCGTGGGACGCGCGCGGCAAGCTGCAGCCGCGCGTGTACGACGACCCCGAGGCGCCGGGCTCGCGGCTGGAGGTGCGGCTGCGCGAGGCGGTGCGGGCGGGGGAGCGCTACACCTTCAACTTCAGCTACGAGTCGTCGATCCGCCCGGTGGTGGTGCCGAACGGGCGCACCTGCACGGTGACCTATGCCGACTGGGTGATCTTCAACATCCCGTGCGCCGTGCTGCACGTGCACGTGGAGCTGCCGAGCGGCGCCGAGCCGGTGAACCTCGTTCCCGCCTGCGCCGAGGACGAGGGCGGCCGCGTGAGCTACCGCATCCGCGCGCTGCGGGCGCTGGAGACGGTCAGCTTCATGATCGCCTACCGCCGCGTGCGCCGCACCCGCGGCCGCGCCGTGCGCGCCGCCGCCGCCATCGCCGGCGGGTTCCTGGGGAGCGGCCTGAGCCCGGAGGGGGCGGAATGAGGCGCGGATCCGGTCCCCTGTGCCTCTGGGTGCGGCGGAGCTGGGTCGGCTGCCTTCGCGCCGCCACGAAGCCTCGCGGAGCCCTCTCCCTGCGCCTGAGAGCGCAAACCCTCTCCCGTACCGGGAGAGGGGGAAGACGCAGCAGCGGTGTGACCTGCGCGCACCTGCGCGCGGTCGGGCCCGGTGGTGCCGGTATGGGCCTGGGCCAGGGGCGAACCGCGGGCACGCAGTAGTCGCGATACTTTCTCCAATGACGGAGGTCGTGTTGCACGGACGCCCCAGAATGCGTGCGAGTACGTCTGAGATCGAGCGCAGGGCCAAGGAACTGCGCTCGGCCATGACTCCCGCGGAGCGAGCGATGTGGAAGCTCTTGCGGAAGCATCGCCAATCGGGGTTTTACTTCCGTCGCCAGCATCCGATGGCGCGCTTCATCGTCGACTTCTGCTGTACGAAAGCGAGGTTGTGCATCGAGGTCGACGGCGCCGTTCACGAGCAGCAGCGCGAGCGCGACGAGGAGCGTACCGCGTGGCTGGAGGCGATGGGGTGGCGCGTGCTTCGATTCTCGAACGAGGAGGTGCTGAACGCTCCCCACCTGGTTGCTCGGCGCGTTAAGCAAGAGTTGACCGGTAGTCGAGCCGGGTCCGGGCAGACACAAGCTGACGCAGCGTCAACGCAACCGCTCCGGTTTGGCGCAGGCGCTGGAGAATTCAACCTCTCCCGGTACGGGAGAGGTGGCGAGCCTAAGCGAGCCGGAGAGGGCGCTGAGCCGCGGACTGAGCGTCAGCCCGCCCGCCAGTCGCGCAGCTCGGGGGGGCCGCCGCCGGGGGGGAGGACCACGTAGTCGAAGGAGCCGAGCCAGTCGCCGGAGTTCACGTAGTAGCGGCCCGGCTCCACCTCGGTGATCGTGGCGGCGTGGGCGTGGCCGGCGAGCACGAGCTGCAGCGTCGGGTCGGCGCGGAGCCGCTCCTCGGCCCAGCGGCGGATGTACGCCGCGCGCCCGCTCTCCCCCAGGTCGGCGCCGGCCCGGTGCTCGGTGCGGGAGGCGCGCCCCGCGACCCATCGCCCCAGGTCGGGGTGCAGCACGCGGAAGGTGCCGATGGAGACGGGGTGCCGGATGACCGCCTTGAGCGCCCGGTACTTGAAGTCGCCGCTCCCCACCCCGTCGCCGTGCGCCACCAGCGCGCGGCGGCCGGCGAGCGTCATCTCCACGGGCCCGTTCAGCAGCTCGATCCCCACCTCGTCGCGGAGGAAGCTGCCGGCCCACGCGTCGTGGTTGCCGCCCACGAACCAGACCTTGATCCCCGCGTCCACCACGTCGGCCAGCGCGGCCACCACGCGGAAGTGCTCGCGCAGGATCACGTGGCGGTACTCGAACCAGAAGTCGAAGAGATCGCCGTTGATCAGCAGCGCCTGCGCGTGCGCGGCGGCGTGCGCCAGGAAGCGGCGGAAGGCCCGCTCCGTCTCGCGCGGAACGGCGCCCAGGTGGGTGTCGGAAACGACGTAGACCGGCTTCTCGCTCATGGGGGCGGGAAGCTAGCAGCGAGCGCCGCCGGGTGCCACACGGGTGGTGCTCCGTGCCGATTTGCAACACACCCTCACCCTTGCGTTGCCATGTTGACACCTTCCAACGCCTCCCTGATCATTGGAGACCGGGACGTCGGTCCCGCCAGGAGCGCCACGCGCGTTCCCGCCTCCCCCGAGCTCGGAGCCGGCAGCATGCCGCGTAACGGACGGAAAGCCGGCGATTCCGGCCGCGCCATCCTGCGCAGCCTGCTCGCGCGTCTTCGCGACGAGCGCCAGGCGCCCCTCGCGGCACGGGTGCTGGAAGACGCGGAGCGCCGCTTGTTCCTGCACGAGTACGAAACGTTCCACGAAGAGCTGCGAGAGCGCGACCCCGAAGCGTGGGCGGAGCTGGAGGAGGAGCGCCGCGCCTTCGACGGCACGCTGCTCGACGGCCTGCGCGATGAGTAGGGATGCCCCGGAGCAGGGCGAGATCTGGTTCGCGAACTTCGATCCGGTCGAAGGACAGGAGCAGGCTGGGCAACGGCCTGCTCTCGTCGTATCGGTGAACGAGCTGAACCGGACGGGGCTCTGCATGGTGGTGCCCGGCACCACCCGCGAGAAGCGCTATCCCGGCCGCGTGCGGGTGCCTGCCGGCGTCGGCGGGCTGGAGCACGACACGTGGTTCCTCTGCGATCAGCTCCGCACACCATGGACCGAAGACGGCTGCGCCGCTACCTCGGCGCGCCGGACGTCAAATACCTCCGCCAGGTCGTTACGCAGACCACGTTCTTCCTGCACCTGCCGGGAGAGTAGCCCGGTGCGGTGAATCAACCAAAGGCAGAGGCACAGAGAAAACGGCCGAGCCTCTCTCTGCGCCTCTGCGTGAGGCTTTTTGCCGGGCGGGCGGGGCGCAGGTCGGCGGGAACCGTATGGGTACCGAAGGTGCCCGCAGCGTATATTTATCGTGCAGGTTTTGCCCGGCAGCACGAGGTCATCTTCCGCACGTTCCTTCTCGCCAGGAGGCCCCCCCATGACGGCCACGCTCACCGTTCGCGACGAGACCGCCACCGGCACCCTGCTCCACCAGCGCACCCTGGACTTCCTCACCGAGCACGTGACCGTGCGCGAGCTGATCACCCGCCGCGTGCAGGAGGAGGTGCGCGAGTACAACCGCACGAAGGACCGCGACGTGTTCGTGGGGCTGGTACAGCCCACCGACGCCGAGTCCGTGCTCAACGGCTACCGCACGCGCGTCCGGCGCGAGCTGGACTGGGAGAAGCAGCTGGGCGCCGCGCTGGCGGCGTTCGAGGCCAACGGCTTCTTCGTGCTGGTGGGCGACCGCCAGGTGGAGAGCCTGGACGAGCGCATCCGCGTGGAGCTGGGCACGGAGGTGTCGTTCGTGAAGCTGGTGCCGCTGGTCGGGGGCTGAGATGGGGTTCCTGGACCTCCTGGGGTTGCGGCGCCCGAACCCCTTCGCGGCCCTGCCGGTACCCCCCAGCCGCACCGACGGCTTCGCCGTTCCCACCGACGGCCCGCTCGCCGCCGCCCACCGCGAGGTCGAGGCCTACGTGGCCGATGGCGTCCGGATCGGCCAGCGCTATCCGCCGGTCGAGCCGAAGGACACCGAGGTCGGCCGCCGCATCCTCGCCCTGCCGCCCGAAGCGCAGGTGCAGGTGGCGCTCGCGGCCATGGAGCGCGCGGCGTGGTGGTGGTCCGCCGACCCCGGCACGCGGCGGCCCGTCCCCTGGTGGGTCGGCGGGCTGAGCGAGGGCCTCCTGCGCGCCCTCCTGCGGCGCCGGCTTCCGTTCTCCCCCGCGGAGGTGGCCGGGATGCTCGAGCAGGTCCCCCGGTCGTCGTACGCCACCCTCTTCCCGCTCAGGTCGCTCCTCACGCAGGCCGAGCACCTGTGCGCCGATCCCGCCGCGCGCCCCGTCCTGGAACCCGGCCTGCGCGCGCTCGGCGAACGGCTCCAGCTGCTGTTCGGCGCCGAGGAGCGCGCGCTGGCGAGCCGGATCTCCGAGCTCCTGCACGGGGAAAAGACGCTGCTGCTGGATGCGGAGCCCTGGAGCGAGCGCGTCATCGCCGACGTGAACGCGATGGACGGCGGCGAGCGCGAGCGCTGGGTGGCGCTCCTCCGCCATCTCCGCGAGGCGACCACCCCGAAGGCCTCGTCGCGCTGGCTGAAGGAGGCGCGCCGCCTGGCTTCCGCGGCTGGCGACGAGGCCGTGCGGGAGCGCGCGCTCGCCTGGCTGGCGGGCGTGCGCGAGGGCGCCGACACCCCGGTGTCGCCGCGCAACGGCGACCTGCTGCGCGGCTTCGCCTGGCTCCTCGCCGAAACGGGCGGCGACGACGCGGCCTCGGCCCTGGGCGAGCTGGCGCTGCTGGCCGCGCGGAAGATCCCCAACGTGGGCGTGCGCTCGCTCAAGGCGCTGAACGCCTGCGTGGCCGCGCTGGCGGGGATGGAGGGCGCCGAGCCGATGGCGCAGCTCTCCCGCCTGCGCGCGCGGGTGAAGTACGCGCAGGGGCAGGGGGTGATCGCCGCCGCGCTGCGCGACGCGGCCGGGCGGCGCGGGATGGGGATGGAGGAGCTGGAGGAGCTGGTGGTGCCCACCTTCGGGATGGACGAGCCCGGCCTGCTGCGCGAGGAGATCGGCGGCTGGACGGCGGAGGTGCGCGTGGTGGGGACCGCCGCCGTCGAGACCGCGTGGGCGCGCGCCGGCGGGAAGCGGCAGAAGAGCCCGCCCGCCGAGGTGAAGGCGGCGCACGGCGAGGAGCTGAAGGAGCTGAAGAAGACCGCGCGGGAGATGGAGCAGATGCTCCCCGCGCAGCGCGACCGCCTCGAGGGGCTGCCGATGGCGGGGCGCGTGGTGCCGCTCGGCCCCTGGCGCGAGCGCTACCTGGACCACCCGCTCCTGGCCCCGCTCTCGCGCCGGCTGATCTGGCGCTTCGAGATGCGCGGCCGGGCGGAGGCCGGGGCGTGGCTGGACGGCCGCCTGGTGGGCGCGGACGACGCGCCGCTGGCGGGGCTCGGGGCGGAGACCCGCGTCTCCCTCTGGCATCCGATCGGCGCCGGAGTCGACGAGGTGCGGGATTGGCGCGGGTGGCTGGAGCGCCACGGCGTCACCCAGCCCTTCAAGCAGGCCCACCGCGAGGTGTACCTCCTAACCGACGCCGAGCAGCGCACGCACACCTACTCCAACCGCTTCGCGGCGCACATCCTCCGCCAGCACCAGTTCGCCGCGCTCGCCCGAGGGCGGGGGTGGCAGTACGCGCTCCAGGGCTGCTTCGACTCGTACAACACCCCCACGCTCAGGCTCCACGCGCACGGGCTGCGGGTGGAGTACCTGGTGGACGCCGTGGTGCGCGACGAGGACCTGCAGGGCTCGGGGATCTCGCGCTACGTCTCCACCGACCAGCTCCGCTTCTTCGATGCGCCCGACGGCTGGGGCGGAACGCCGCTCCCGCTGGAGCGGGTGCCGCCGCTGGTGCTCTCGGAGGTGATGCGCGACGTGGACCTGTTCGTGGGCGTGGCCAGCGTGGGCGCCGACCCCGCGTGGGCCGACCGGGGCGAGGGGGCGATGGGCGACTACTGGCAGAGCTACTCGTTCGGCGAGCTGTCGCAGAGCGCCGTCACCCGGCGCGAGGTGCTGGAACGGCTGGTCCCGCGGCTGAAGATCGCGAAGGTCTGCTCGCTGGAGGGGCGCTTCCTGGTGGTGCGCGGTGCGCTGCGCACCTACAAGATCCACCTGGGGAGCGGCAACATCCTCATGGAGCCCAACGACCAGTACCTGTGCATCGTCCCCGACCGCGCCACCCCGGCGGCGCGGGGCACGGAGCGGCTGGTGCTCCCCTTCGAGGGCGACTCCACGCTGAGCGTGATCCTGAGCAAGGCCTTCCTCCTGGCCGACGACACGAAGATCGCCGATCCCACCATCACCCGTCAGATCCGCCCGGCGCGGTGACTGCGGCTCTCACGAGGACACGGAGGACGGGAGTGCCGGTCGCCGCGCTGCCGGCGGAACCGGATCCCCGTTGCCGCGAGCAGCGTCGCGGGCGGAGATGCGGAGGCGCGGGACCCGAGCCGGCGCTACCGCGCGGCTTCGAGGGTCGGCAGGCCGTAGAGCCGCGCGGCGTTGTCGTGCAGCACCATCCGGGCGATCTCCAGCGCCCGGGCGCGGGTGACGTCGCCGTCCCGCATCATCCCCGTGAGCGCCATGGCGAGCGCGCGGCGGCCCGTGGCGTTCGAGAGCCACGCCACCTCCTCCCACCCCTCGGGCGGGCCGTACGGGCCGGCATCGGTCCCGAACAGCACCTTGCCGGGCCACTGCTCCAGCCATCCGCGCAGCGTCTCGGCCAGGGAGTGCGCGGAGCGGAAGAAGGTCTGGTTGCTGAAGTCGGCGTACACGTTCGGCTTCTGGATCAGGTAGCCCACGTCGTCGGCGCGCGGCCAGCCGCCGTGGATGATCACGAAGCGCGTCTCGCCGAGCGCCGGGTCGTTCAGCACCGGCTCCAGCAGGAGCGGCTCCGCCTCGCGGAAGCGGTAGTAGCGCCCCACCCCGCCCAGCACGTGGATGTGCACGGGAAGGTGGAGCCGCCCCGCCTCGCGCGCCACGTAGCGGAAGAGGTAGTCCTGCAGCCTCGCGTAGTCCGCCGGCGGCGGGTCGCCGCCGCCGGCCCAGCGCGCGTAGACCGCCGCCGCGTCGGCCTCGCCGGGGCTGCCGAAGTCGAGCGGACGCAGGTACGCGATCTCGAATTTCACCGCCACCGCTCCCTCGCGCGCCATCCGCTCCAGGGCGGGGGTGACCACGCGCGAGAGGTACGCCGGCAGCGTGGGGGGAATCCGCTCCGCGCCCGCGTCGCGCAGGTATCGGCGCAGCAGCTTCTCCTCGCCGGCGTAGAAGCCGCGGTGGTCGGGGCTGAGGCTCTTTCCCGACGCGTTCGAGAGCGGGAAGACGAAGGGGTCCACGAACGGGACCCAGCGGAACCGCTCCGGCGGGAGCCCGGGGCCCATCGCCACGCGGTTGGCCAGCATGGTCTGGATGTGCAGCCGGTCCAGCACCCAGCTCGGGTACCCGGGCCCGCGCGCGGCCAGCTCCCTCGCGCGCGCGGCCTGGGCGACGGCCGCGTGGGCGGAGTCGGCGTCGGCGTACGGATAGCCGAAGAGGTCGCGCCAGGCGCGCGGCCACGCGTCGCTCCCGGGCGCCCAGCGCTCGGCCAGGGCGAAGGGCGACATGGCGTCGGCGGGGAGGGCGTCGTACTCGCTGTCGGGCGCCAGCCCGGGGAGCGGCGGACGCACGGGGTGCGCGTGGTTGTCGATCGCGGGGATGCGGTCGATCTCGGCCGCCAGCGCGCTGTCGACGGGCGTCTGCGCGCGCGCGGCGGTGGCGGCCAGCAGCGCCGCGGCGAGGAAGGGCGTGGTTCTCACGGGGCTGGACCGCCGGCGGAGGTGTGTGGCGGGAGGAAACGCGGTTGACGATGAGCCGCGCATTGTCCAGGGTCAAGCTTGCTGACGAAAAAGACTTCCTCACGTAGGGACGCGGAGACACGGAGAGAACTGCCCCAGCTCCTTCTCCGTGACTCTGCGTCTCTGCGTGAGAGACGGTGTGTTTCCATTCGTTTGACGGTCCCGTTACGTCCCGGTAGAATCCCGGCTCGTCTCGAGCCCTATCCCCCGTTGCCGCCGCGCCGAATGAGCTCCACGCCCCCGTCGTGCACCGTCGAGTTCCGCGCGCGGTACGCGGAGACCGACCAGATGGGGATCATCTACCACGCCAACTACCTGCCGTGGTGCGAGATCGGGCGCACCGAGCTGATCCGTCGGCTCTGGCGCTCGTACGCCGACCTGGAGGCCGAGGGCGTGCTCCTGGCCGTCACCGAGGTGAACCTGCGCTACCACGCCTCGGCGAAGTACGACGATCGGGTGCGCGTGGTCACCACGCTGGGCGCCGTGCGCTCGCGCGGCGTGAGCTTCGACTACGAGATCCTGCGGGTCGACGGGGACGAGACCAAGCGCCTCGTCACCGCCCGCACCGACCTGATCGCCATCGACCGCGGCGGGACGCCCGTCCGCCTCCCCACCTCGCTGGTCGAGGCCTTTCGCAACGGAGTGACCGTGGAGCAGGGATGACCGCAGGAACGGCAGGGGACAGGTTACAGGGGACAGGGGACAGCCTGCGGCTCCGCGGCGTACCCGCGGCCGCGACGTGCTCCGGCCGTCGCGAAGATGCCGCGGCCACAGTCCGCGAAGGCGGACTTCGGGTAGTTGTTGCAGCGAATTTATTCGCCCTGCTGGTGGCCCTCTCCCCATCCCCGGCCGCCGCGCAGCGCCACCCGCCGCTCGCCCCGCGCGAGCTCGACACCGCCGCGCGGCTGCTGCGGCTGGAGGACCGGCGTGAGTACGACGAGGCGCTGCTCGCGTCCGCGATGCGCGGCAGCGGCGAGCTGCGCCGCCGCGCGGTGCTCGCGGCAGGGCGCATCGGCGACCGGCGCGCGACGCCGCTCCTGGTCGGCGGGCTGGTGGACCAGGACACGGCGGTCGCCGCCTCTGCCGCGTTCGCGCTCGGGCTCCTGCGCGACACCACCGCCGTTCCCGCGCTCGCCGCGCTCCTTCGCACGGACGGCGTGAGCCGCCGCGCGAGCGTGGCCGGCGAGGCGGCGCTCGCGCTCGCCAAGATGCCGACCGCGGCGGGGAAGCAGGCGGTCACGAGCTTCGTAGCCGAGGCGCCGCTCAACGACCCGGGCAGCCGCCGCGCGGTGGGGGAAGCATTGCTGGCGATCTGGCGCTTCCCGCGGCCGATGAACACCGCCGCGGTCACCCGCTGGCTCCCGTCCAGCGACCCGGAGCTGGCCTGGCGCGCGGCGTACGCGCTCTCCCGGCGGCCGAACCCGGCGGGCACCGCGGCGCTCATGCAGCAGGTGCGCGGCGGGGGCGAGCTGGTGCAGTCGTTCGCCATGCGCGGCCTCACCGCGGCGCTGGCGGACTCCGCCGGCATCCCGCGCGCGTCGGCGCTGGCGGCGGTGCTGGAGGGGACGCGCAGCCGCTCGCACGCGGTGAGCGTCAACGCCGCGCGTTCGCTGGCCACGTTCGAGGTGCCGGAGTCCATCTCCCGCCTGCTGGAGCTGCTGAACGGGGGAGATGCGTATCTCGCCGTCACCGCCGCCGAGTCGTTCGCCCGGCTGGGGGCGAAGGCGCCCGCCGCGGCGGCCCCGCTGCGCGCCGTCGCGCTCGACCGCGCGAAGCCCATCTTCCTGCGCACCACCGCGCTCGCCTCGCTGGCGGAGGTGGACGAGGGCGCCGCGGTGGGCGTGGCGGACCTCCTCGCGCGCGAGGCAGGGTGGCGCGAGCGTGCCGCGGCCGCGCGGGTCTACGCCCGCGCCGCGGGGAGGGCCGACTATGCGGCGTCGCCGCTGCGCGCGAAGCTGGAAGCCGCCACCCGCGACCCCGACGGCCGCGTGGCGACCGCGGCGTTCGAGAGTGCGGTAGGCGCGGCGGGCGACAGCGCGGCGCGCATCCGCCCGCTGCTGGAGGCGGCGCTGCGGAACCCCGACTTCTACGCGCGGGTGAACGGCATCGGCGGGTTCGGGGCCATCGCCGACCCGGCGGACGCGTCCCTGCTGCTGGACGCCTACGCCCGCGCCCAGCGCGACCCGATGAACGACGCCGCCCTCGCCGCGGTGGACGCCCTCGGCGCGCTGGCGAGGAAGGATCCCTCCGTCGCCAGGGCCTTCTTCGCCCGCTTCCCCCGCTCCGGCGACTACCTGGTGCGGCAGCACGCGGTCGCCGCCTTCGGCGACAGCGTGGCAGTGCCCGCCTGGGGGCAGCCGCTTCCGGTCATGGCGGGGCACGAGGTGGAGTGGTACAGGGGGCTGGTGCGGAGCGGCCAGGCGCGTCCGCGCCCCCACGCGCGCATCGTCACCGAGCACGGCGCCATCGAACTGGAGCTCTTCGCCGACGACGCGCCGCTGTCCGTGGACAACTTTCTGTCGCTGACGCGGCGCGGATACTTCGATGCGCACGAGTGGCCACGCGTGGTCCCCAACTTCGTGATCCAGGACGGCGATCCGCGTGGGGACACCAACGGCGGTCCGGGGTATAGCATCCGTGACGAGATCAACCGGCAGCCGTACCTGGAGGGAACCCTGGGGATGGCGCTCAGCGGGCCCGACACGGGGGGAAGCCAGTGGTTCGTCACCCATTCGCCGCAGCCGCACCTCGACGGCACCTACACGGTGTTCGGGCGGGTGGTGCGGGGGATGGAGACCGTGAACCGGGTGCTCCCCGGCGAACGCATCATCCGCGTGGAAGAGGTGCGCTGACGTGAAGAATCGACCGATCCATGCCGCCCTGGCCGCGGCGCTGCTGACCGCCTGCGCCGCCGCGACGGCCACCGCGGGAACGCCGCCGCCCGAGCCGGCCCCGGCCGCGGGCTCCGCCTCGGCCGCGGCGGCCGGTCCGGACTCCATCGCCGACGCACTCAAGCGCGCCACGCTCCCCTCGTCGCCCAGGCAGGCGCGCTTCGGCTGGTCGCTTGACGAGGCGGGGTCGCGCTTCAACGGGCGCGGGGTGGCGCGCTACGTGGCGCCCGAGCGCTTCCGCCTGGACCTCTTCGGCCCGCGCGGCGAGACGGTGCTGGCCGCCGCGCTGGTGGGCGAGACGCCGCGGGTGCCCCCCTCCGTCACCGAGCGCTTCAAGCTCCCCTCGCTCGCGCTCCTCTGGGCGACGGTGGGCGTCGTCCGTCCGCCGGCCGCGGCGCGGCTCGCCTCGGCCACCGACCAGGGCGGGCGCGTGACCGTGCGCTACGACCTGGGCAGCGAGGGAATGCTGGAGTACCGCGCGCGCGGCGGCCGGCTGGAGTCGCTGCGGCGGCTCAAGGGGAGCGCCGTGCAGGAGAGCGTGGAGCTCGACCGCACCTCCTCCGGCGACCTGCGCGCCGCTCGCTACCGCGACTGGGTGGCGCTGCGCAACCTGAACCTCACGCTGGAATCATCCACCGATGCCTCGAATTTCCCTGCGGACACCTGGAGCCCGCCGGGTGCGGGCCGCTAGCGCGCTGCTGGCGGCGGCGCTCCTCCTCTCCGGGTGCATCTACAAGTTCACCGGGGGCGGGCTGCCGTCGAACATCCGCACCGTGTACGTGGACCTGTTCGAC
>Ga0070685_10000273_pt1 | contig 33332 bp, 26 predicted proteins | sample KBSS13LmetaG_FD_65651 | JGI IMG/M metagenome (GOLD analysis project Ga0070685, IMG submission 65651) | Switchgrass rhizosphere microbial communities from Kellogg Biological Station, Michigan, USA - KBS S1-3L metaG | ecosystem: Host-associated > Plants > Roots > Rhizosphere ...
CACCGGGCACGGGACGATCGACGGCCGCACCGTCTTCGTCTTCAGCCAGGACTTCACCGTCTTCGGCGGCAGCCTCGGCGAGGTGATGTCGGAGAAGATGTGCAAGGTGATGGACCTGGCCGCCCAGGTCGGCGCGCCGGTGATCGGGATCAACGACTCCGGCGGCGCCCGGATCCAGGAGGGGGTCGTCTCCCTCGGCGCCTACGGCGACGTCTTCGTCCGCAACGTCCAGTGCTCGGGCGTGATCCCGCAGATCAGCCTGATCATGGGCCCCTGCGCCGGCGGCGCCGTCTACTCGCCGGCGATGACCGACTTCATCTTCATGGTCAAAGAGACCTCGCACATGTTCATCACCGGCCCGGAAGTGATCAAAACCGTGACCGGGGAGGAAGTCGAGTTCGAGGAGCTCGGCGGGGCGATGAGCCACAACTCGAAGTCCGGCGTCGCCCACTTCGCCTCCGAGGACGAGGAGAGCTGCCTCGAGGACGTGCGCTACCTGATGAGCTTCCTGCCCTCGAACAACCTCGAGGCGCCGCCGCGGTTCGCGCCCTCAGACGACCCGGATCGCGAAGACACCGAGCTCGACACGCTCGTCCCCAACGACCCGCAGAAGCCCTACGACATGCGCGACGTGATCGCCCGCGTGGTCGACGACGAAGAGTTCTTCGAGGTCCACGAACACTTCGCCAAAAACATCGTCTGCGGCTTCTCCCGGCTCGACGGCTATCCGGTCGGCATCGTCGGCAACCAGCCCGCCTTCCTCGCCGGCGTGCTCGACATCGAGGCCTCCGAGAAGGCAGCCAGGTTCGTGCGCACCTGCGATTGCTACAACATCCCGATCCTCACCTTCACCGACGTGCCGGGCTTCCTCCCGGGCACCGACCAGGAGTGGAACGGGATCATCCGCCACGGCGCCAAGCTGCTCTACGCCTTCACCGAGGCGACGGTGCCGAAGCTCACCGTCGTCACCCGCAAGGCCTACGGCGGCGCCTACGACGTCATGAACTCCAAGCACATGCTGGCCGACTACAACGTCGCCTGGCCGACCGCCGAGGTCGCCGTCATGGGCCCCGAGGGCGCCGTCAACATCATCTACCGCAAAGACATCGCCAACTCGCCGACTCCCGACGAGCGCCGCCAGAAACTGATCGACGACTACAAAGCCCACTTCGCCAACCCCTACTCGGCAGCGGAGCGTGGCTACATCGACGACGTCATCGAGCCCCGCCAGACCCGCCCCAAGCTGATCCGCGCCCTCCGCATGCTGCAGTCCAAGCGGGTCGACCAGCCGAAGCGCAAGCACGGCAACATCCCGCTGTAGCGGAGGGGCTGACCCTCCTTGAGGAGGGGCAAGACACGTGTATCGGGGAGGAGCGTACATTTCGATTGTGAATCCGGGGAATGCGGGATTCGAGGAAGAGCAGAGGAAACTCGTGATCGGGCTGACCGATCTCGGTGCTAAGGCACACCGCATCGCTGAGTCTCGTGAGGGAAAGCTGATCCAAGATGAGACGATGATCCGCAGCCTGCTTGGGATCAAGGCGAGTTAAGCTGGACCCGTGCTGGCTGGCCTGTTCGAACTCATCGTGGGAGGCGCGGGAAGACTTCTCTCCGCCATCGGCTTCGAAAAGCTGATCGAACGCGACGAGGCCAAGCCGGACCCGCGTAACTTCTCGCCGCCGCACTGAGTCACTCCAGGTCGTTTTGGCCCCGGGCGCGATCGAGGTCGCGACGGATCACACGGGCTCGATGAGCAAGTCCGAGGAAGACTGCCAGGAGTAGGAGGCTGGGCGCGGCCATCAGGAGCGATCCGGCGATGATCGAGCGACGAACACCATCACCAAGACCACCACGATGCCGTCCCCGAGGTTGAATAGGTCCCCCGGACCACCTTAGGGAGCACGTTCGCACTGCGGCATGCTGGTCGGGGGGAGAGAAGTAGGCGAGTTGTTCCTTATGGCTGCATGGGAGCCAAGAGGAACAGGCGAGGCGAGTACTGGAGGGCGGTTGCCCAGACTGCGGAACGCCAGCACGGAATCGCCTCTCGTAGCCAGCTGCGTAGAGTTGGTCTGACCGAGGCTGCCATCAAGGAGGGGGTGGCATCAGGACGGCTTTACCCGCTGTTCCGATCGACCTTCTCGGTAGGTCGTCCCTGCAGGAGCCATCACTGCCGGCTTCTCGCAGCGGTCTTGGCGTGTGGTGAAGGTGCCGTCGTATCGCATGGGACCGCCGCGGCCCTCCTGGGCCTGTGGGAATTCTGGCCCGCTGACATCGAAGTGATCGCGCCTGTCGAAGCGGGTCGGAAGATTTCGGGGATTCGTCGACGCTTCGTGCCGGCGCCGCTGCCAGAGCAGATCACGCTGGAGGCCGGGATTCCCTGCACCACCGCATCGCGCACGATCGTCGACGTTGCCAGGTTGACTGGCATGAAGCTGCTGGCTGACACGGTCGAGCAGGCGGCGGTGCTCCAGCTCTTAAACGTGCCGGAGATCGACAGCATCCTCCTGGAAGGCCGACGCAGCGGCGAGAGGAAACTGAACCAGGTCCTCGATCCGTGGCGTCGATATTCGCCAAAGGTACGCATACGGAGCAGGATGGAGGCGAAGATGCTGCCTCTGCTGACGCACCACAGCTTGCCGGTTCCGGAGTGCAACGAGAAGCTGAGGATCGGGAGCGAAAACTTCGAGGTCGACTTCCTATGGCGGAAGCAGAAGGTGATCGTCGAAACCGACGGCGGGCGCTTCCACGACAATCCCGCGGCGCAGGCCCGAGACGCTCGCCGAAACAGGATCCTCGCAGGCGCGGGCTACCGGGTCCCAAGGATCGGCTGGGATGAGCTTCGCGACGATCCGGATCGAGCGATTGCCGAGATCCGCCGCTACCTCATCGCACCAATTGTTCTTTAAGGCTGCATGGCGCCCAAAAGGCACAGCTACTGGAGGAGGGCCCTCTGCTGCGTGTTCTCTTTGGTCGCATGACAACCGAAAGGAACAATTGAGCGGACGCTGGCTCGTCTTCGGAGCCGACTACGGGACTGCGGTGGCCTCGGTCTCGACGCCGCCGCCGCCGCGGCCGGGGGCGCCGGCGTCTTCGCCGCCGAGGCGGTGGGCGAGGTAGACGGGGATGATCGAGATCAGGACCATGACCACGGCTACGGCGTTGACGATCGGGAGTTCGTGGGGCCGGAAGAGGTTGGAGAAGATCCAGATCGGCAGGGTCTGTTCGCCGGCGCCGATCGTGAAGTTGGTGACGATGATCTCGTCGAAGGAGAGGGCGAAGGCGAGCAGGCCGCCGGCGATCAGGGCGCTTTTCATCCCCGGGAAGGTGACGTAGCGGAAGGTCTGCCAGGTGTGGGCGCCGAGGTCGGCCGAGGCCTCCTCGAACGAGCCCGAGAGGCGCCGCAGGCGCGCTACCGCGTTGTTGTAGACGACGACGATGCAGAAGGTCGCGTGGCCGACGATCACCGTGAAGAGGCTGAGCGGCACGTCGAGGACCTGGGTGAAGGTGTTGCTGATCGCGACGCCGGTGACGATGCCGGGCAGGGCGATCGGCAGGATCACCAGGAAGGAGATCGTCTCGCGGCCGAAGAAGCGCTGACGCGCCACCGCCAGCGAGGCCAGGGTGCCGAGGACCAGGGCGATCGCGGTCGCCGCGATCCCTGCCTTGATCGAGGTGAAGAAGGCTTCACGCGCCGCTTCGTCCTTGAACGCCTGGCTGAACCAGTGGGTGGTGAAGCCGGGCGGCGGCCATTCGAGGATCTTGCTCGAGTTGAAGGCGTAGATCACGATCACGATCAGCGGGATGTAGATGAAGGCGAGGCCGACCGCGACCGCCACCCGCAACATCATCTGTGCGCGTCTCGAGAGCCTCATCGTCTAGACGTGCTCGAAGGCGCCGAGCTTCCGGGCGACCAGGAGGTAGGCGATCATGACGACGATCGGCACCATCGCCAGGGCGGCGGCGAAGGGCTGGTTGTTGGCGATGTTGCTGAAGATGACGTTGCCGATGAACTGGTCGTTGGAGACCAGGCGCGGGGTGATGTAGTCGCCGAGGGTGAGCGAGAAGGTGAAGATCGAGCCGGCGACGACGGCCGGGAAGCTGAGCGGCAGGATCACCCGGCGGAAGGTGGTGAAGGGGGAGGCGCCGAGGTCCTCGGAGGCGCTGATCAGCGAGTTCGGAATCCGCTCCAGCCCGGCGTAGATCGGCAGGATCATGTACGGGAGCCAGAGGTAGCTGAAGACCAGCCAGACGGCGGTGGTCCCGTAGCCGGGGCCATGCAGGCCGATTGGTTCGAGCGCCCAGTTGATCGCCCCGCCGGCCGAGAGCAGCGTCCGCCAGGCGTAGACCTTGACCAGGTAGCTCGACCACAGCGGCAGCAGGATCCCGACCACCAGCAGCGCCTTGCCGCGGCGGCTCGCCACCTTCGCCATGTAGAAAGCGATCGGGAAGGCGATGATCGCGTCGGTCATGGTGACCAGGAGCGCGGTGCGGATCGTCCGCCAGACGATCGTCCGGTAGACGGGTTCGTTGAACAGCGCTTCGAAGTTTTCGAGCGTGAATTCCTTGACCGTCAGCCCGCTGAGCGGGTCGACCGACCAGAAGGCGGCTACGAGCAGCAGGGCCAGCGAGCCCAGGTAGCCGATCACCAGCCAGCCGATCGGGCCGGCGAGCAGCGCCCCTATCTGCAGGCGCCGGCGGCCGTGGAAGAGGCCGGCGAGCCGATGGCCCGCCGACCTCCTCCGCAAAACCGCCTCAGATGCCACGAATCAGACCTGCGGGACTAGCCCTTGATGGACGTCCAGGCTTTCACCCAGTCGTTGTAGTCCATGCAGTCTTCTTCGCCGTTGCCACAGTCGGCCAGCGGCGTTTCCCAGTAGTACACCCGCTTCCAGAAGTCCGGTTCTTCCGCGTGGTATTCCTTGCAGAAGTTCGGATTCGCGGTTTCCTTGCAGGCGAGTTCCTGGGCCGGCGCCTCGCCGAAGTATTCGGCGACCTCGGCGTTGGCTTTCGGCGAGATGATCCAGTTCATCCACTCGTACATGCAATTCGGGTGCTTCGCGTCCTTGGCGATCATCCAGGTGTCAGACCAGCCGGTCGCACCCTCCTTCGGCAGGAAGCCCTGGCTCGCGGGGCTGGCTTCCATCGGTGCGCCTTCTTCCTTCAGCGCGAAGTACTGGTACTGCCAGGTGGTGCCGACCGTGACGTCGCCGCCGGCGAAGGCGGAGATCTGCTTGGCGGCTTCAGACCAGTATTCGCCGACGTTCGCCTGCTGTTCTTTGAGCAGGTCGATCGCCGCGTTGAACTGTTCTTCGTTCAGCTCGTAGGGGTTTTCGATCCCCAGGTCCGGTTGGTGGAACTTCAGGTACATGGCCGCATCGGCGATGTAGCTGGATTCGTCGTAGACGCTGATCTTGCCCTTGTATTTGGCCGCGACCTTGGGATCGAACATCACGTCCCAGGAGTCCGGCGCCGGCTTGACGTCGTCCTTGTTCCACATCAGCAGGTTCGCCCCGCGGCCGTGCGGGATGCCGTAGTTGACGCCTTCGAACGTGTTGTAGGGCTGGTCCTTGAGGTCGCTGAAGACCGTCTTGTAGTTGGGGACGAGGTCGGTGTTGACCGGGGCGACGGTGCCGGCGGCGACCATCCGCGCGGTGGCGTTGCCCGAGGCCGAGACGCCGTCGTACTGGCCGGTTTTCATCAGCTCGACCATTTCGTCGGAGGTGCCGGCTTCCTTGTCGGAGACTTTGCAGCCGGTTTCCTGTTCGAACGGCTTGGTCCATTCCGGTTCGACGTAGCCGGCCCAGGAGATCAGGTTCAGCTGACCCTCGCCTTTGCCGACCTTCTGCAGCGCTTCGTCGCTGCTACCACCGCCGGTGGTGTCGCTGCCCCCGCCGCCACAGCCGGCGATCGCGAGCATCACTACGACCAAGCCGGCGAGGACGAGCCACGCCGCGCGGGCGGGATTGCCTCTCCTACTCCTCATGGTGCTACCTCCTGTTTGGTTGACTTCCCGCCGATGGCGGCCGCGTGCTCCGGACGCCATCCGACCAGGACTTCGTTTCCCTGCGCCGGCAGCGTGCCCGAGGACGCGCTCTCCACGTTTTGCCGGACGACCTGGAGCTTCTCCCCGTGCTCCAGCTGGACCGTGAAGCGGGTGACCGAGCCGGCGTAGGAGACGTCGACGATGCGACCCGTCTCCGTCTGAAGGTTGTCCGCCTGCGCGCCGGGCTCGAGCAGCTCGATCTTCTCGGGGCGGACGGTCATCCGCCGGCCGTCGCGCTCGATCAGGTTGGAGACGCCGACGAAGCCGGCGACGAACTCGTTGGCCGGGCGCTCGTAGAGCTCCAGCGGCGCGCTCACCTGCTCGATCCGGCCGTTGTTGAAGACGGCGATCCGGTCGCTCATCGTCAGCGCCTCGTCCTGGTCGTGGGTGACGTAGACGAAGGTGATCCCGACCTCGCCCTGGATCGTCTTCAGCTCGCTCTGCATCTCCTCGCGCAGCTTCAGGTCGAGGGCGCCGAGCGGCTCGTCGAGGAGCAGCACCTGGGGCCGGTTGACGATCGCCCGCGCCAGCGCCACCCGCTGCCGCTGCCCGCCGGAGAGCTCGCCCGGCTTGCGGTCGGCGTATCCCGGCAGCCGCACCATCTCCAGCGCCTCGTCGCGGCGGCGGCCGCGCTCGGACTTGTCCACCCGCGCCACCTTCAGCCCGTACTCGACGTTCTCGCCGACGCTCATGTGGGGGAAGAGCGCGTAGTCCTGGAAGACCGTGTTGACCGCCCGGTCGTACGGCGGCACCCCGCTGACGTCCTCGCCCGCCAACTCGATCGTGCCGCTGCTCGGGTCCTCGAAGCCGGCGATCATCCGCAGCGTCGTCGTCTTGCCGGAGCCCGACGGCCCCAGCATCGTGAAGAACTCCCCCTGGGCGATCTCCAGATCGATCCCCGCGACCGCCACCACCTCGCTGTACTTCTTGGTGAGGTTGGACAAACGTATGTCTGCAGCTGCTCCCTCTATGCCCGGGAAGTTATCCGGAGCGGTGCGGAAAGCAAGGACAAAGTGGCCCGGGTGGCTTAGCCGCAGCGGAGTATGTGACTTCGGCGGGCTTAGTAGCCGGCCGGGTGGCGCGGGGTGAAGCCGATGTTGTCGCGCAGTTCCTCGTGCCAGCGGGGGCCGGTTTCGCCGCCTTCGTCGCCGGAGGTGTCCCAGCGGTAGCCGGCGATTTCGGCGTAGGCGTGGCCGGCGTTGGCCCAGACGGTGATCCAGCGGCCTTCGCCTTCTTCGCCCCAGCTCTCCATCGGGCCGGAGGGAAGCGGGCTTTCGAGGAAGTGGCCGCCATGGAGGGCGAAGGAGACCGAGCCCGAGCAGTCGTAGCCGCGGTCGTTCCAGCGGGCGTGGCCGCCGCCCCAGATGTAGGGCTTGCTGCGGATCTTGTTGGCGGCCGCGATCACGGCCTTGACTCGGGCCGGGGCGCTCGCGGGCGGCACGAGCATCCCGTTGGCGAGCAGCTTCGCTTTCGCCGTCGGCGTGCACATGTCGATTTCAGCCGGGGACATGCCCCCGGTGGTGCAACGAGCGGAGGCGCTGCCTGCACCGATGAGAAGCGTGGCGAAGATCGCGATAGCAAGCGCAAGCCCAGCCAACCTGAAGTTGTGACGCAAACCGATTCTCCTTCGTCGGCCTACGGGGTTAGCTGTCGGCCTAGCGCGAAAGGAGCTTGCGCCCCCACCTGATCGGTGGGTTCGGCCCGAAAACGTGGTTCCCCCGCTCCCGCTGCGCTCTTGACGCTTGGGATTCGGCGTTCCGGTTATCGAACGCGGAGAATGTAGCGCATTACCCGGCGCCATGCTCACGAAACGCAAATATTTGGTCGAAAAGGCCGCTCCCACTAAAGATCTGTTCGACGCAACGGCTGGTAGCTTGCGCCCTGGGATGAACCTTTCGGGCCGCAAAACGCTCCTCACCGGGGCAACGGGGGGCCTCGGGAGGGCAATCGCCCACGCTCTCGCCGCCCGCGGCGCCCATGTAGCCCTCAGCGCCCGCAAGCGCGAGGCCCTCGAGGAGCTGGCCGCGGAGCTGCCCGGCAGCGGCCACAGCGTCCTGCCCGCCGACCTCGCCGAGCCCGACGCCGCCGAGCGCCTCGCCGCCGAAGCCACCGGCACCGAGATCCTGATCGCCAACGCCGGCCTCCCTGCCGCCGGGAAGCTCGACGATTTCACTCCCGAGCAGGTGAAACGCGCCCTCCGCGTCAACCTCGAGGCCCCGATGCTGATGGCCCGCGCCCTCTATCCCGCCATGATCGAGTCCGGCAGCGGCCACCTGGTCTTCGTCGCCTCCCTCAGCGGCAAGGCGGCGAGCCCCCGCAGTTCCATCTACAACGCCACGAAGTTCGGCCTCCGCGGCTTCGCCCTGGGACTAAGAGCTGACCTGAATCCGAAAAGCGTGGGGGTGTCCATCGTCTCCCCAGGCTTCATCCGAGAAGCAGGAATGTTCGCCGATGCCGGCGCCAAGCCACCCCCGGGAATGGGTACCTCCACTCCCGACCAAGTAGGCGCCGCCACCGTCAAGGCCATCGAGCGAAACAAGGTCGAGGTAACTGTTGCCCCCCTACCACAGCGAGCGGGAGCCCACTTGGCCCTCGTCAGTCCTTCCTTGAGCGTCAAAGCCCAAAGTGGCAAGGCAGGCCAAAAGGCCGCCAAAGACATCGCCTCGGGACATTCAGCCGACAAGCGCTAGTCGGCGGGTCCGGCACCCCCTCGAACCGGCGGATACTCAAAACGGTGGCCTGATTAGGCCACCGTTTGTTGGGGCGAGGGGGTGCCGGACCCGCCCCCACCAATTGCCTAGGATGAACGTGTGAGCAGCGATTCCTTCGGCGCCCGATCCACCCTCCGAGTTGGAGGTCGCGACTTCGAGATCTACCGCCTCGACGCGCTGCGGGAGCGCTTCGACGTTGCCCGCCTCCCTTACTCGATCAAGGTCCTGCTCGAGAACGTCCTCCGGCTCGAGGACGGCACCTCCGTAAGCGCCGCCGACGTCGAGGCGATCGCCTCCTGGGACGCGGCCGCCGAGCCGAGCGTTGAGATCCCCTTCCAGCCCGCCCGGGTGCTGATGCAGGACTTCACCGGCGTCCCCGCGGTCGTCGACCTGGCGGCGATGCGCGACGCGATGGAGGAGATCGGCGGCGACCCGACGGCGATCAACCCGCTGGTCGACGTCGACCTGGTGATCGACCACTCGGTCCAGGTCGACGCCTTCGGCAACGATCGCGCCTTCGCGGTCAACGCCGAGCATGACTTCGAGCGCAACCGCGAGCGCTACTCGTTCCTCAAGTGGGGCCAGGGGAGCTTCGACAACTTCCGCGTCGTCCCGCCGGCGACCGGCATCTGCCACCAGGTCAACCTCGAGTACCTGGCCCAGGTCGTCTACAGCCGCGAGAACGAGGGGGCGCTGCAGGCCTATCCTGACACCCTCGTCGGCACCGACTCGCACACGACGATGGTCAACGGGCTCGGCGTTCTTGGCTGGGGCGTCGGCGGGATCGAGGCCGAGGCGGCGATGCTGGGGCAGCCGATCTCGATGCTGCTGCCGCAGGTGGTCGGCTTCAAGCTCTTCGGCGAGCTGCCGGAGGGGGCGACGGCGACCGACCTCGTCCTCACCGTGACCGAGATGCTGCGCGAGCGCGGCGTCGTCTCCAAGTTCGTCGAGTTCTTCGGCCCGGGGATGCACACGCTCGGCCTCGCCGACCGTGCCACCCTCGGCAACATGTCGCCGGAGTTCGGCTCGACCTGCGCGATCTTCCCGGTCGACGCCGAGACGCTGCGCTACCTCGACCTCACCGGCCGCCCGACCGAGACGATCGAGCTGGTCGACGCCTACGCTCGCGAGCAGGGCATGTTCCACGATCAGAGCTCGAAGGACCCGACCTTCTCCGACCTCCTGGAACTCGACCTGGGCGAAGTCGAACCGAGCCTCGCCGGGCCGAAACGACCGCAGGACCGGGTGCCCCTCGCCGAGGCCAAAGAGTCCTTCCTCGAGGTGATGCAGGAGTTCGACCCCGAGGCCGCCGAGCAGATGAGCGCCGGGCTCGACGAGGCGATCGAGGAGTCGTTCCCGGCCTCCGACCCTCCGGCCGAGGAGCACGACGACAACGGCAGCAAGCCGCGGCCGGCGGTCAGCGGCACCGCCGTGGACACGACCCGCAGCCACGACGCGGTCGCCGTCACCCTCGCCGACGGGACCGAGGTGGAGCTCGACCACGGCCACGTCGTCATCGCCGCGATCACCAGCTGCACCAACACCTCCAACCCGAGCGTGATGATCGGCGCCGCGCTGCTCGCCCGCAACGCGGTCCAGAAGGGGCTGCAGCGCAGGCCCTGGGTGAAGACCTCGCTGGCGCCGGGCTCGACCGTGGTCACCGACTACCTCGAGAAGGCGGGCCTGAACGAGTACCTCGACGCCCTCCAGTTCAACCTCGTCGGCTACGGCTGCACCACCTGCATCGGCAACTCCGGCCCCCTGCCCGAGGAGATCGCCGCCGCGGTGGAAGCGGAGGATCTGACCGTCTGCGCGGTCCTCTCCGGCAACCGCAACTTCGAGGGCCGGATCAACCAACACGTCAAAGCCAACTACCTCGCATCCCCGCCGCTGGTCGTCGCCTATGCCCTCGCCGGGCGGATGGACATCGACCTCGCAAACGAGCCGCTGGGCGAGGGGTCAGACGGCGAGCCCGTATTTCTGCGCGACGTCTGGCCGAGCGCCGAGGAGATCAAGCAGGTCGTCGGCGACTCGGTCGCCTCGGAGATGTTCGAGCGCAACTACGCCGAGGTCTTCGAGGGCGACGAGATGTGGAACGCGGTCGAGGTCCCCGCGGGCGATCGCTACACCTGGCCCGACTCGACCTACGTCCGCCGCCCCAGCTTCTTCGAGCAGATGCCGGCGCAGGCGCCCGGCGTCGAGCCGATCGTCGGCGCCCGGGCGCTCGCCCTGCTCGGCGACTCGATCACCACCGACCACATCTCGCCGGCCGGGGCGATCAAACGCGACAGCCCCGCCGGGCGCTGGCTGACCGAGCAGGGCGTCGAGGTCCGCGACTTCAACTCCTACGGCGCCCGCCGCGGCAACCACGAGGTGATGATCCGCGGCACCTTCGCCAACATCCGCCTCCGCAACCGGCTGGTCGAGAAGGCCGGCGGCTTCACCCGTTTTTTCAATGGTGGCGGCCCCGACGGCGGTGAGACGACGATCTACGAGGCGGCGATGCAGTACGCCGACGAAGGGGTGCCGCTGGTGGTCCTCGCCGGCCAGGAGTACGGCTCCGGCTCTTCCCGCGACTGGGCGGCGAAGGGGACGAAACTGCTCGGTGTCCGCGCCGTGATCGCCGAGAGCTTCGAGCGCATCCATCGCTCCAACCTGATCGGGATGGGGGTGCTGCCGCTGCAGTTCGCCGCCGGTGAGAACGTCGCCTCGCTCGGACTCACCGGCGCCGAGACCTTCGACTTCGGCGATCTCGAGGAAGGCCGTGCCAAAGAGGTCGCGGTCACCGCCCGAGCCGACGACGGCGCCGAGAAGCGCTTCACGGCGACGGTCCGCCTGGACACGCCGAACGAGGTCGGCTACTTCCTCAACGGCGGCATCCTCCAGACCGTGCTGCGGAAGCTCAGAGACCGGGAAAACAGGTAGGCGCAGCGGGGCCGCGGGAGGCAGGGGGGTCCGCGCGACCCTCACTGCACCTGCGCGTCGGTAGCCAGGGAGGGATGCCGACGCGGCCGTTCCCCCTGGCGGGACTGCCCTGAGGAACAGTCAGGGTTTAGCTATACCGGCTCGATCACGCACGGTCAAGCGCAGTCGAGCGTTTTAGCTGCGTTCAGGCGCGGTTTGCGTCACCCGGTTTTGGGAACCAGGCCGTTCCCCGATTCCCCAGCCCTTGCGCTCGATCAGTTCGATGCCGATCACGCTGCCGACCGGCCCGACCGGGGTAAGGGTGGCGGCGAGCAGCGTGTAGGGGGTCTCCTTGCGGATGCAGGCGATCCAGATCAGCACGCAGAGAGCGACGAAGCCGAGGCCGTGGGCCCAGCCGAAGAGCATCGTCTCGGTGTCGAAACCGGGCAGCAGCCAGAAGGCGATCAGGCCGGTGAAGATCGCCAGCTCGATCCAGGAGACGCGCTTCACCCAGACGAAGAGCTCGCCCGGAACGGGCTTCTCGAAAGGTCGCCGCGTCATCGGTCTTCGTCTAGGCGCCGGGGGTGAGCGCGGTGAGCACGATCCGCTCCTGCTCACGCGCGTGGGCGCCGGAGTAGCCCTCGCCCGGGCTGGCGCGGCCCTGGCGGCCGATGTAGGTGAGGGCGACGCCCTCGGGCAGGACGCTGGGCATGCGGCGGGACATCACCTTCCAGGCGCCCATGTTGCGCGGCTCCTCCTGCACCCAGGCGATCTCCTTCAGGTTCGGGTAGGAGGCGATCAGCCGTTCCAGCTGTTCCTTGGCGAAGGGGTAGAGGACCTCGACGCGGGCGATCGCCACGTTCTCGGCGGCGCCGCGGCGCTCGTTGGAGTCCATGTCGTAATAGACCTTGCCGGTGCAGAGGACGAGGCGCTCGACCTTGTCCCGGCGCTCGCCGGCGGTCGGGTCGTCGAGGATGAACTGCAGTTCGCCGTCGGTCAGCTGCTCGAGGTTGGCGGTGGCGCGGTCGAGGCGCAGCAGCCCCTTCGGGGTGAAGACGATCAGCGGCCGCGGCTTCTTGATCAGCGCCTGGCGGCGCAGCAGGTGGAAGTACTGGGCGGCGGTGGTCGGGTAGGCGATGCGGATGTTGCCCTCGGCGCCGAGGGCGAGGAAGCGCTCGATCCGGGCGCTCGAGTGCTCGGGGCCGGAGCCCTCGTAGCCGTGCGGCAGCAGCAGGGTCAGCCGGGTCTGCTGGCCCCACTTCGACTCGCCGGAGACGATGAAGCTGTCGATGATCACCTGGGCGGCGTTGGCGAAGTCGCCGAACTGCGCCTCCCAGAGGACGAGCGCGTTCGGGTTGGCGGCCGAGTACCCGTACTCGAAGCCGAGGCAGGCGATCTCCGAGAGCGGACTGTTGTAGAGCTCGAACGGCGCCGAGGCGTCCTCGAGGTTCTGGATCGGCGTGTACTTGAGGCCGGTGTTCTCGTCGTGGAGGACGAGGTGGCGGTGGGAGAAGGTGCCGCGCTCGGTGTCCTGGCCGGTGAGGCGGATGTGGACGCCGTCGGTCAGCAGGGTGCCGAAGGCGAGCGCCTCGGCCTGGCCGAAGTCGATCGCCCCGCCCTCGAGCGCCTCGACCCGGCGCGACAGCGGCCGCCGTAGCTTGCGGTGGACGTTGAAGCCCTCCGGCGTCTTCAGCAGCGCCTCGTTGATCGCCCGCAGCTTCTCGGCCTCGACGGCGGTGTGGACCGGCGGGCTGGCGGTGCGGTCGAGCAGTTCGCCGGTCTGGGTGGTGGCGCCGGTGACGGTCGGGTCCTCGTACTCGCCCGCCTCCATCTTCTCGCGCAGTCCTTTCAGCGCCGCCGACATCTCCGAGTGGCGCTCGTCGGAGGCCTGGCCGACCTGCTCGGCGGAGACCGTGCCCTCTTCGATCAGCTTCTCCGCGTAGATCTCGGAGACCGGCGGGTGCGACTTGATCGTCGCCGCCATCGTCGGCTGCGTGTAGGCGGGCTCGTCGGTCTCGTTGTGGCCGAAGCGGCGGTAGCCGATCACGTCGATGACGACGTCGCGGCACCAGCGCTCGCGGTAGGCCATCGCCAGCCGCACCGCGGCGATGCAGCCCTCGGCGTCGTCGGCGTTGACGTGGATGATCGGGACGTTGAAGCCCTTCGCCATGTCGGCGGCGTAGGGGGTGGAGCGGGCCTCCGAGGGATCGGTGGTGAAGCCGACCTGGTTGTTCTGGATCAGGTGGATCGTGCCGCCGGTCGTGTAGCCGGCGAGCCCCTGCAGGTTGAGCGTCTCGGCGACCACGCCCTGGGCGGGGAAGGCGGCATCCCCGTGCAGCAGCACCGGCACCGCCCGCTTGAAGTCATGCGTCAGGTTCGGGCCCTCGAAGTCCTGCTGGAGGAAGCGGGTGCCGCCGGTGACGACCGGGTCGACGAACTCGAGGTGGCTCGGGTTCGGGTAGAGGCGGACCGAGATCTTCTCGCCGTCGGCCGTCTCGTAGGTGCCGCGGTGGCCGTAGTGGTACTTGACGTCGCCGGTGCCGCCGTGGGGGATCGCGGCGACGGCCTTGACCGCCTCGATCCGCTTCGAACCCTCGAACTCGGCGAGGATCGATTCGACCGAGCGGCCGAGGTTGTGGGCGAGCACGCTGAGGCGGCCGCGGTGGGCCATCCCGAAGACGACCTCGTCGGCGCCGGCGCGCTGCGAGAGCGTCACCGCCTCGTCGAGCATCGGCACGACAACGTCGAGCCCCTCGATCGAGAACATCTTCTGCCCCAAATACGCTTTCTCGAGGAAACGCTCGAACTGGAAGACGTCGATCAGCCGGTCGAGCAGGCGTTTTTTCTCCTCGTCGGTGAGCGGCTGGCGGTGGGCGCCGGTCTCGATCATCTCCCGCAGCCAGAGCCGCTGCTGGTGGGAGGAGAGGTGCTCGAACTGGTAGCCGATCGTGCCGCAGTAGGCGTCGCGCATCCGCGGCAGCGCCTCCAGCAGGCTCTCGCCCGGGACCCCGATCCGCAGGATCGAGGCCGGGATCTTCGCCATCAGCTCCGGGGTGAGGTTGACGTTCTCGGGCTGCAGGGCGGGGTCGCCTTTGGGCTCGGAGCCGAGCGGGTCGAGGTGGGCGGCGAGGTGGCCGTGGGTGCGGTAGGCCTTCAGCAGCGAGGTTGCCGCCTGCACCGCCTGCAGCAGCTCTTCGTCGATCTGGCCGGGGGCGGTGGTCGGTTCGGCGCTGGGTGCGGCGGCGGAGAGCGGCGGCGCCGAGGCGGAAGCGGGGTGGGCGTTGGTGACCAGCGAGGGCTCAAAGTCAAGGTTCTCGGCAACGGCCTCGTAGAAGTTGTCCTCGCCCTGCAGCAGCTGCTCGATCCGGCGCAGGAAGGCGCCCGACTCGGCGCCCTGGATGACGCGGTGGTCGTAGGTCGAGGTCAGCGTCATCACTTTGCTGACGCCGAGCTGCTTCAGGCGTTCCGGGGAGGCGTGGCTCCACTCCGGCGGATAGGCGATCGAGCCGGTGGCGATGATCGCGCTCTGGCCCGAGAGCAGCCGCGGCACCGAGGCCATCGTCCCGATCCCGCCCGGGTTGGTGAGGCTGATGTTGGTGCCCTGGAAGTCGTCGGCGGTGAGCTTGTTCTCCCGCGTCTTCGCGATCAGTTCTTCGAAGCTGGAGTGGAAGCCGGTGAAGTCGAGCTCGTCGGCCTCCTTGATCGCCGGCACCATGAGGCTGTGGGAGCCGTCCTTTTTCTCGACGTCGACGGCGATCCCGAGGTTGACCGGGCTCCCCTCGATCGCGAACGGCTTGCCGCCGTCTTCGGCGAACACCCGGGTCATCACGGGGAAGTCTTTGGCAGCCTCGACGATCGCCCAGGCGACCAGGTGCGTGAAGGAGACCTTCAACCCCCGCTCTTTCAGCACCGAGTTGATCGCCTTCCGCTTCGCATCCAGCGTGTCGACGGCAATCGTCCTGAACGAAGTCGCCGTCGGCACCGCCCGGCTTTCGTCCATCGCATTAGCAAGCATCGCCGCGGCCCCCCGCAGCTGCTTCGCCTCACCCTGGGCGGGCGCGGTAGCGGCAGCCCCATTCCCACCGCCGTTGCCGGCGTTCAGCACATCCTCTTTAGTGACCTTGGCGCCGGGACCCGAGCCAGCTACCGAAGCAAGATCAACCCCAGAGGCCTCCGCAACGCGGCGAGCAATCGGGGTCGCTTTCACATCAGATGCCCCGTTGCCGCCCCCGTTAGTGGGCGGAGCAGCAGCCGGTGCGGGTGACGCTTTCTCTTCGGCAGCTGGCTTCGACTCAGCCGCCTCCACATCTCCGGAGCCGGCTTCCATCTCAGCCAACGGAGCCCCCACCGGAACCTCGTCGTCGACCTGAGCGACGATCTTGGTGATCACCCCGTCCATCGGCGCCGGCACCTCGGCGTCGACCTTGTCGGTGGAGACCTCGACGATCGTGTCGCCCTCTTTGACGGCGTCGCCCTCGGCGACGTGCCACTCGAGGACGATGCCCTCGGTCACCGACTCGCCCATCTCGGGCATCGGGATCTGCACGGTGGCCGTCTCTGGCATCTCTGGGTTCAGTCTAAGGAAAGAGGTTTACGGGAGCGTCGGGGAGATACCCTGGTACCCGATGAGCTATTTCGTCACCGGCGCCACGGGCTTCATCGGCCGCAATCTGGTCGAGAAATTGCTGCAGCGCGAGGGCACCGTCTACGCCCTCGTGCGGGCCGGCTCGCGGGGGCGGCTGGAGGAGCTGCGCACCAGCCTCGGCGCCGACGGCGCCCGCATCGTCCCGATCACCGGCGACCTCTCACAGCCCGGGCTCGGTGTCTCCGAGGAGGACCTGCTGAAGATGCGGGGGGAGATCGACCACTTCTTCCACCTCGCCGCGATCTACGACCTCACCGCCGACGCCGAAGCCCAGGAGATCGCCAACGTCGAGGGCACGCGCCACGCGATCGAGCTCGGCCACGCGCTCGAGGCCGGCTGCTTCCACCAGGTCAGCTCGATCGCCGCCGCCGGCCTCTACGACGGGGTCTGGACCGAGGACATGTTCGACGAGGCCGAAAAGCTCGACAACAACCCCTACTTCCGCACCAAGCACGAGTCCGAGCGGCTGGTCCGCGACGAGTGCCAGCGGCCCTGGCGCGTCTACCGGCCGGGGATCGTCGTCGGCGACTCGCGGACCGGGGAGATCGACAAGATCGACGGCCCCTACTACTTCTTCAAGACCCTGCAGCGGCTGCGCCGGGTGGCGCCGTCCTGGCTGCCGGTGATCGGGATCGAAGGCGGCGAGATCAACATCGTCCCGGTCGACTACGTCGCCGCGGCGATCGACCACATCGCCCACAAACCGCGGCTGAACGGACGCGCCTTCCACCTCACCGACCCGAACCCGCACACGGCGGGCGAGGTGATCAACATCTTCGCTCGCGCCGCCGACGCGCCGCAGATGGCGGTGCGCCTGGACAGCGACGTCACCGAGCCGGCGACGGGGGCGGTGCGGACGGCGCTGAAGCTGTTCCCGCCGGCGAAGCGGGCGGCCAAGGTGGCGCTGAACCAGATCGGGCTGCCGCCGGAGATGCTCTCCTACGTCGACTACCCGACCAGCTTCGACTCGACCCGGACGCAGAAGGCGCTCAAAGGATCGGGGATCGAGGCGCCGCCGCTGGAGACCTACGCGAACCGGGTCTGGGACTACTGGGAGCGCAACCTCGATCCCGACCTCTTCAAGGACCGCTCTCTCTCGGCGGCGGTGCGGGGCAAAATCGTCCTCATCACCGGCGCCTCCTCGGGGATCGGCAAATCGACCGCGCTCAAGGTCGCCGACGCGGGGGCGACGGTGCTGCTGGTCGCCCGCTCGCTCGACAAGCTCGAGGAGACCAAAGACGAGATCGTCGCCGCGGGGGGCACCGCCCACATCCACCAGTGCGACCTCGCCGACATCGAGGACATCGAGCGGATGGCCGAGGAGGTGCTGACCTACCACGGTCACGTCGACATCCTCGTCAACAACGCCGGCCGCTCGATCCGCCGCTCGATCGCGCTCTCCTACGACCGCTATCACGACTTCGAGCGGACGATCCAGCTCAACTACCTCGGCTCGGTGCGGCTGATCCTGGCGCTGCTTCCCGCGATGCGGGCGCGCAAGGGCGGCCACATCATCAACATCAGCTCGATCGGGACGCAGACGAACCCGCCGCGCTTCTCGGCCTACGTGGCCTCGAAGGCGGCGCTCGACGCGTTCAGCCGGGTGATCGCGTCCGAGGTGCTGGAAGACAACGTCCACCTGACCACGGTCCACATGCCGCTGGTACGGACGCCGATGATCGCGCCGACGCGGATGTACGACATGTTCCCGGCGATCACCCCCGAGGAGGCGGCCGAGATGATCGCCAAGGCGATGATCCGGCGGCCGAAGAAGGTGGCGACGCGGCTCGGCAACTTCGGCGAGCTGATGTACGCGGTGGCGCCGAAAGCGAGCGACTCGATCTTGAATACGGCTTACAAGCTGTTCCCGGATTCTCAGGCGGCTAAAGGGAAGAAATCAGAGGCTCGGGACAAAGCGCCTTCTACCGAGGCTGTTGCTTTTGCGCACTTGATGAAAGGGGTGCATTGGTAGTGGTGGTGGGGGAGGACGGGGTCCCCCTCCGCCGAACAAACGCCGGCCTGATTAGGCCGGCGTTTTGAGTATCCGCCCGTCAGAGGGGGACCCCGTCCTCTACCCGGGCCGCTGATGGAGCGACGGCTCAAGCACTGGGGTTGGGGGTATGAGGACCAGGTTCCTACGGCCACTCAGCTGAGAGAGGCTGCGGAAGGGATCCGGCGGCGCTTTGGGTTCGGGGGTGAGGTGCAGGAGCCGGTGCCGTTGGAGGCGGTGGAGCTGCGGAGGGCTCGGTTGAAGCGGCCGGGAGCCTTCGGCGATCTGTTTTCGGATGACCACTACGAGCGGGTCGCGCACTCATTGGGAAAGGCCTACCGGGACGTTGTTCGGGGGTTCTACGGAAAGTTCGAGAACCCGCCAGACCTTGTCGCCTTTCCGCGGGACGAGTCTGAGATCGAGGCGGTGCTGGGGTGGGCGGAGGCCGAGGGGGCGGCGGTTGTTCCTTTTGGTGGCGGGACGAGCGTAGTCGGTGGGGTGGAGCCGCGGGTGGGGGAGCGGGCGGTGGTTTCGCTTGATTTGCGGCGGTTGGATCGGGTGTTGGAGGTTGATCCGACGTCGCTGGCGGCGCGGATTCAGGCGGGGGCGACCGGGCCGGGGTTGGAGGATCAGCTGCGCGAGCACGGGCTGACGCTGCGGCACTTCCCGCAGTCGTTCGAGTACTCGACGCTGGGTGGCTGGATCGCGACTCGGGCCGGTGGTCATTTCGCGACTCTCGAGACCCACATCGACGACCTGGTCGAGTCGGTGCGGGCAATTACGCCGCGGGGGACCTGGGAGAGCCGGCGGCTGCCGGGCTCGGGTGCGGGCCCTTCCCCGGACCGGATGCTGCTCGGCTCGGAGGGGATCCTCGGGGTGATCGCCGAGGCCTGGGTCAGGGTGCGCCCGCGGCCGCAGTTCAAGGCATCGGTGGGCGTGACCTTCGAGGACTTCGGCGCCGCCGTCGAGGCGGTCCGCGAGATCGCCCAGTCAGGTCTGCACCCCGCCAACTGTCGCCTCCTCGACGCCGACGAGGCCGGCCTCACCGGCGCCGGCGACGGCCAAAGCCACCTCCTGATCCTCGGCTTCGAGTCCGCAGGGCTCCCCGTAGACGTCTCGATGGCCCAGGCTCTGGAGATAGTCCGGGCCCACGGCGGCACCCCCGGCGACCTCAGAACCAGCAGCGAGGAGAGCGGTGGTTCGGTGGACGCCTGGCGCGGGGCGTTTCTGTTGGCGCCGTATCTGCGGGATACCTTTGTCGCCTGCGGGGTGCTTTCGGAGACGTTCGAGACGGCGATCACCTGGGACCGCTTTGAGGAGTTCCACGCGACGGTGATGGAGACGGCGCGGCGGGTGGTCGCGGAGGTCAGCGGTGCTCCGGCGGACGGCCGCGGCACGCCACGGGTCAGCTGCCGCTTCACGCATGCCTATCCCGACGGCGTCGCCCCCTACTTCACCGTCCTCGCCCCGGCGATCCGCGGCGGCGAGGTCGAGCAGTGGGACGAGGTCAAGGCCGCGGTCTCCGAGGCGATCATCGACGCCGGCGGCACGATCACCCACCACCACGCGGTCGGCCGCGACCACCGCCCCTGGTACGACCGCCAGCGCCCCGCTCCCTTCGCCGCCGCCCTCCGCGCCGCCAAGGCCGAGCTCGATCCAGCGGCAATCCTGAACCCGGGCGTGCTCATAGATCCGGCCTGACTTGCCGCGGCGGTACCCTTTCGCGACTTCATTGCCTGGCCGGGTAGCTGGTGAAGGTGCCTGAGCCGCGTCCTTCGATGGAAACGATCACCTCCGAACAGCCCACCGTGCCCACTCCGCCGACGCAGTCGCACGAGCCTGAAACCGGCGAAGTCGTGCCGCGGCGCTCCCCGTTGCGGGCGGCGATCAAGACCGGGCGGCCGAAGGAGTGGATCAAAAACGTCTTCGTCTTCGCCGGGCTGCTCTTCTCCGGCAAGTTCAACCAGTCCCACGACGTCTTCGAGGCGTTCGTCACCTTCGTCGCCTTCTGCCTGATCTCCAGCGCCGGCTACTTCGTCAACGACCTGATCGACGTCGAGCTCGACCGCAAGCACCCGAAGAAGCGCTTCCGCCCGCTGGCGGCGCGGGAGCTCTCCGAGAGCGCGGCGAAGGCGATCGCTCCCGCGCTGGCCGTCGTCGCGATCGCGATCGCCTTCACCGTCAACTGGCAGGTCGGCCTGATGGTCGTCGGCTACGGGATCGCTCAGGTGGCCTACAGCCTCGGCCTCAAGCAGATCGTGATCGTCGACGTGATGACCCTCGCCGGCCTCTTCATCCTCCGGGTCGCCGCCGGCGCCAGCGCCGTCGACGCCCACGCCTCCGAATGGCTGATCCTCTGCACCGGCATGCTCGCCGCCTTCCTCGGCTTCACCAAGCGCCGCCAGGAGGCGGTCTCAGAGCTCCACGAGGGCACCTCGACCCGGCCCGTGCTCGAGCACTACTCGCTGCCCTTCCTCGACCAGATGGTCTCGATGGTCACCACCGGCACCGTGATCAGCTACGCGATCTACACCGTCAACTCGCCGATCATCGGCAGCAAGATGATGCTCACGATCCCGCCCGTCGTCTACGGCATCTTCCGCTACCTCTACCTGATCTACGACCGCAACGACGACCGCTCGATGTCCGGCATCATCGCCGGCGACCGCGGCATCCAAGCCGCCGGCGCCGCCTTCGCGATCATCGCCTTCCTGCTGCTCTACGTGTTCGACTAGGCCAGCCCGACCTCGCCCGGGCCCGTGTCTTCCTCCATCAGGTAGAAGCGCGCCCTTCCCAGCTCCTCGCCGTTGACCATGACGACGGCGGCGTGGGGGCCGGCGGTGGTGAAGGTGGCGGTGGCGGCGATCGACATGACCAGGCGCTGCTCCTGTCCTTCGGGGAGGCCGGGGGGTCGGCCGGTCTCGAAGTTGGCGGTGAGGCCCTCGCCGAGCTCGTTGCCGTCGGGGTCCTGGACGGTGACGACGAGCTCGTGGGGGCTGTTGGTCTCGTGCCAGGCGATGTCGATGCCGAGGCCGATCGAGAAGGACCACTCGGCGGGGAGCTCGGGGAGGCGGAGGACGTTCCAGCCGCCGCCGGTCAGGTAGAGCTTGCCGTTGACGGCCTCGCTGTAGTCGCAGAGGAGGAGGAAGCCGATGTCCACGGTGGGTCAGCCTTCGGGGCCTTCGCCGTCGGCGTAGGGGATGACCGGGAGGTCGGAGCGCAGCTCGATTTTGCCGCCCTTGCTGAACTGGACGTCGATCGTCTCGTTCTTGCGGTAGGTGCCAAAGAGTCCCAGGTACATCGCCAGCCAGCGGCCGGTGCCGACCTTCTCCTTGACGATCGGTCGGCCGAAGACGATCTCGCCCGCTTCGATCCGGTAGCTCCCCTTCGGCTGCTCGATCCCGTTGATGAAGACGGTGAAGGGCGGTTCGGCGCCCGCGGGCAGCTTCACCCGCTCGCCGGCGGCGTAGCTGCCCTTCGGGATCTCGGTCTCGGCCTTGCTCATCGGTCCTCTGCCTCCAGAGTCTCGCGCACGACGTCGAACGGCGTGTCGTGGTCGGTCGGATCGAGCTCCTCCCGCACCACCCCGCCCTTGAACGGCACGAACGTTCCGTCGCCGCGCACGTCCACGCCCGCCGCCGGCTTGCGGAAGAGCCCGCGGCCGCTCAGCTGCAGCCGCGCGTGAACCTGGTCGCCCGGCTCGTAGTCCCGCAGCGACTGCACCCGCCGCACCGGCCCCTCGGCGCGGATCTCCAGCGCCCGCTCGCGCATCGCCGCGACCGCCTCGGCGAGGTCGTCGAACTGCGCATGATCGACGTCCGACCCGTGCCGGACGGTCAACTTCCAACGAGACACGGGGGCAGCATAGGCCCCGCGAACTAGGCTCCGCGGCGCGGGCGTTTCGGGCGGCGCGCCGGCGGGCCGAGGATTTTCTCGGGGCCCTCGCGCTGCTCGATCGAGACGTAGTCGAGCGCCCGGGCGCCGGTGTAGATCTGGCGCGGGCGGGCGATTTTCTTCTCCGGGTCTTCCTGCATCTCCATCCACTGGGCGACCCAGCCGGCGGTGCGGGGGATCGCGAAGATGACCGTGAACATCTCGGTCGGGATCCCCATCGCCTCGTAGATGATCCCCGAGTAGAAGTCGACGTTCGGGTAGAGCTTGCGCTCGGTGAAGTAATCGTCGTCGAGCGCCCGTTTCTCCAGCTCGCGCGCGATCTCGACCAGCGGGCTGTACTCCGTCGCCTCGAAGACCGGCTCGATGTACTGCTGGATGATCCGCGCCCGCGGGTCGTAGTTCTTGTAGACGCGGTGGCCGAAGCCCATCAGTTTCTCCTCGCGCTGCTTCACCCGCTCGAGGAAGTCGGGAATGTTCTCCGGCGACTCGATCCGCCGCAGCATCCGCAGCACCGCCTCGTTGGCGCCGCCGTGCAGCGGCCCGTAGAGCGCCGCCACTCCGGCCGCGACGGCCGAGTACGGATCCACGTCCGAGGAGCCGACGCCGCGGACCGCGTTGGTCGAGCAGTTCTGTTCGTGGTCGGCGTGGAGGATGAAGAGGACGTCGAGGACTTTCGTCAGCGCCTCCTTCGGGATGTGCCGGTCCTCGGTCTTCTTGAACATCATCGAGAGGAAGTTCTGCGCGTAGGAGAGCTCGTTGTCCGGATACACGTAGGGCAGCCCCATGTTGTGCCGGTAGGAGAAGGCGGCGAGGGTCGGCACCTTGGCGATCAGCCGCACCGCGGCCATGTAGCGCTCTTCGGGGTCGCCGATCTGCTTCGCGTCCGGATAGAAGGTCGAGAGCGCGCCGACCCCGGAGAGCAGCATCCCCATCGGGTGGGCGTCGTAGCGGAAGCCCTCGAAGAAGTGCTTGAGATCCTCGTGGACGAAGGTGTGGTGGGTGATGTCGAAGACCCAGCGCTCCAGCTGTGCCTCGGTCGGCAGCTCGCCGAAGATCAGCAGGTAGGCGACCTCGAGGAAGGTCGACTTCTCGCAGAGCTGCTCGATCGAGTAGCCGCGGTGTTCGAGGATCCCGGCGGCGCCGTCGATGTAGGTGACCGCGGAGCGGCAGGAGGCGGTGTTGGTGAAGGCCGGGTCGTAGGCCAGCATCCCGAATTCGTCTTCGTCGACTTTGATCTGGCGCAGGTCCATCGCCCGCACCGTGCCGTCGGAGATCGGCAGCTCGTAGGTCTTGCCGGTGCGGTTGTCGGTGACCGTCAGCGAGTCCTTGCCGCCGTTTCCGGAGCCCGAGGAGGCGTTGGCGTTATCGGCGGTCGGGTCCTGCGTCTGCTGCTCGGCGGCCATCGCCCCTCCTTGTGTGACTGGGTCGGTCGGAGGAAGGAAGTCTACGGGGTGCGGACGCCCGGGCTCTCGAACTGCGTCATCCCGCGCAGGTGCTCAAAGCGCTCGTCGATCTCCTCGCGGCTGAGCCGTGATACCCGCTCGGTCCCGAACTCCTCGACGTTGAAGGAGGCGAGCACGGTGCCGTAGCCCATCGCCCGCCGCAGCTCGGCGTCGGTGAGCTCGCCCTCGACGCTGTCGAGGTAGCCGAAGAAGCCGCCGGCGAAGCTGTCGCCGGCCCCGGTCGGGTCGCGCACATCCTCCAGCGGAAAGCCGGGGAGGGCGAAGAAGCTGTCCTTGGTGAAGAGCGCGGCGCCGTACTCGCCCTGCTTGGCGACCACCGCCCGCGGCCCCATCTCCATGACGGCGCGGGCGGCGCGGGCGAGGTTCGACTCGCCGGTTAGCTGGCGGATCTCGGCGTCGTTGACGACGAGGCAGTCGACCTCGCGGATCGCCGCAGTAAGTGAGTCTTTGGCGGTCTCGATCCAGAGGTTCATCGAGTCGAGGCCGCTGAGCCGCGCCGCCGTGCACTGGGCGCGGACCTGGCGCTGCAGCTCAGGCTGGATGTTGGCGAGGAAGAGGGTGTCGGCCTGCTGCGCGGCCTCCGAGAGCTTCGGCTCGAACTCACCGAAGACGCCTAGCTGGGTGTCCTCGGTGTGGGCGACGTTGAGGTCGTACTCGTAGCGCCCGCGCCAGAAGAAGGACTGGCCGCCGGCGACCCGCTCGATGTCGTCGCAGACGATCCCCCGCCCTTCCAGGACCTCGAACTGCTCGGCGCCGAAGTCGTCGCCGACCGGCCCGACCGGCCGCACCTCGGTGAAGAAGCTGGCCGCCAGGCTGAAGTGGACGGCGGCGCCGCCGAGCATGCGCTCGCGCTCCCCAAACGGGGTCTTGACCGCGTCGAACGCGATTGATCCAACGACCGTGAGCGCCATCCCGCAGGCAGGGTAATCGACTGACCTGCGAGACTGCGCGCCGATGAAAGCGATCCAGATCGAGGAGTTCGGCGGCCCCGAGGTCCTGCAGTACGTGGACGTGGCCGATCCCTCGCCGAAGCTGAGCGAGATCGTCGTCAACGTCAAACGGATCGGCGTCAACTTCGCCGACACCCACGCCTCCCGCAACGACTACCTGGCCGAGCAGACCCTGCCGCTGATCCCGGGCGCCGAGATCAGCGGCCAGACCAACGACGGCCGCCGGGTCGCCGTCCTGCTCGGCAGCGGCGGCTACGCGGAGAAGGTGGCGGTGCCGCAGGCGCAGATGATCGAGCTGCCGCCCGAGGTCGACTACGACCAGGCGGCCGGCGGCCTGCTGCAAGGCCTGACCGCGATGGCGCTGGTCCACCGCTGCGCCCGGATCGAGCCGGGGGAGACCATCGTCGTCGAGGCCGCCGCCGGCGGCACCGGCACCCTCGCCGTGCAACTGGCCAAGCGCGCCGGGGCGAAGGTGATCGGCCTCGCCTCCAGCGAGGAGAAGCGCGAGCTGGTGCGGAGCCTCGGCGCCGATGCCGCCGTCGACTCCCGCGCCGGGAACCTCGGTGAGGCAATCCGCGAGGCCAACGGGGGCGAGCGCGTCGACGCCTTCCTCCACATGAGCGGCGGCGAGGCCTTCGACGAGGAGATGGGAGTGCTCGCCCCTCTGGGCCGGATGGTCGTCTTCGGGATCGCCTCCCGCGAGCAGCGCGAGATCTCCACTGCCGCCCTGCTGCGCGGCTCGAAGTCGGTGATCGGTTTCTGGCTCGCCCACCTGCTCGCTCGCCCGGACCTTTTGGGCCCGATGATCCAAGACCTTTTCGCGGCGATCGCCGCAGGTGAGCTGACGGTTACGATCGGGGAGGTCTATCCGCTCTCCGAAGCGGCGCGGGCGCACGAAGACCTGATCGCCCGCCGCACGACCGGCAAGCTCCTCCTGGACCCCGCGTCCTAACCCTTCCTCACGAACGGAATCAAGTGACCGCATTCAAAGACCTAGGCCTCTCGCCTGACATTCAGCAGGCGCTGGACGAGCTCGGCTTCGAGGAGCCGACGCCGATCCAGGAGCAGGCGATCCCGGAGCTGCTCGGCGGCCACGACGTGATCGGCCAAGCCCAGACCGGGACCGGCAAGACCGCGGCCTTTGGGCTGCCGCTGCTGCAGTACCTCGACCCGGAGAACAACGAGGTGCAGGCGATCGTGATGACGCCGACCCGCGAGCTCTGCATCCAGGTGACCCAGGCGCTGCGGACCTTCGCCGAGCACCTCGACATCGAGATCGTCGCCGTCTTCGGCGGCGCCCCGATCCGCTCCCAGCAGTCGCAACTGCGCTCCGGTGCCCATGTCGTCGTCGCCACCGTGGGCCGGATGATGGACCTGATGTCGCGCCGCTCGCTGGTCCTCACCGCGGCCCGCTACGTCGTCCTCGACGAGGCCGACGAGATGCTCGACCTCGGCTTCATCGAGGACGTCGAGAAGATCCTGCGGATGTGCCCGAGCGGGCGCCAGACGGCGCTCTTCTCGGCGACGATGCCGCCGCCGATCCAGAAGCTCGCCCAGGGCTACATGTACGACCCGGTGACGATCAAAATCACCCCGAAACAGCTGACGGTCGACAAGATCTCCCAGGCGTTCGTCGAGGTCCCGGCGAAGGAGAAGGCGGCCCGCCTGGTCGAGCTGCTGAAGACCGAAGAACCCGAGCAGGCGATCATCTTCACGCGGACCAAAATCGGCGCTTCGAAGCTGGAGAAGACGCTGAAGGACAAAGGCCTCGACGTGAAGGCGTTGCACGGCGACCTCAGCCAGGGCGTGCGCGACGGGGTGATGATCTCCTTCAAGGACCACCGGGTGCGGCTGCTGGTGGCGACCGACATCGCCGCCCGCGGGCTCGACGTCGAGCACGTCACCCACGTCATCAACTACGACGTGCCGAACTCCTCGGAGACCTACGTGCACCGGATCGGCCGCACCGGCCGGGTCGGGCGGACCGGGCGCGCGATCACCTTCGTCACCCCCGACCAGCGCGACGAGATCGCCCGGATCGAGCGCGACGTGAAGACCTCGATCGGCGAGTGGGAGACGCCCGAGGAGCGGCTCGAGCACGCGCCGCGGCCGCGGCGACGCGAGCGTTCGCCGCGGCGCGAGCGGGAGAAGGAGCCGCCCCGCGAGGGCGAGGACGCCCCCGCGGCCGCCAACGGCGACGGCGGCGACGCCGAGGAGTCGAGGGCGAAGACCGTGAAGCTCTTCGTCAACCGCGGCGAGCGCAGCGGCATCGCCGAGGAGGATCTGCGCTGGGCTCTGCGCGAGGGCGCCGTCCTACCCGACGAGGCCATCCACGACGTCCGCGTCCTCCACCGCTTCTCCTTCGTCGAGGTGGATCCCGACAAGGCCGAGCGCACCGTCGAGTTCCTCGACGGCACCAAGCTCAAGGGCAAAGAAATTCGCCTGGAGATTGCGAAGAGCTGAGCGGGTACCAGGGAAGCGTGCGCCTTTCCTGCGCAGTCGCGATCGTTTTCTCATTCGCGCTCCTCTCGCTGCCGAGCGGGGCTGCTGCGGCGCCGAGCTGCGCTGAAGGGCCGGCGACCGTCGGCGAGACCACCTACGGGACGCCTTGCGACGACGTGATCGTCGTCCCAGCTGGAGTCGAAGACGTCAAGGCGGGGGGTGGCGACGACACCATCGTCCCCGGGCCGATCACCGCCGCGACCGACTGCCCCGACGGCTGTCGCCTCGGCGTCGGCAGCCAGACCTTTGAAGGCGGCGAAGGCAACGACGTCGTCTTCGGTGAGCGCGGCAACGACATCCTCCGCGGCGGCCCGGGCGACGACCAGCTGTTCGGCGGGATCGGTGACGACCTGCTGGAAGGCGGCCCCGGCAACGATCGCCTGGTGGGCGGCTTCGGCGGCGACTCGATCGACGGCCAGGAAGGCAACGACTACGTCCGCGGCGATTCGACCATCGATCGCATCTTCGACAGCGGCGGCGGCACCGACACGCTCAGCTACTCGACCGGCGTCACCCCGGGTTTCGAAGGGACGGTGAACGTGCCCGGCTTCCCGGCGCCGGGAGGCGAGCGCGGCCTGCGGCTCGACATGAGGGCCGGCGAAAGGAACGCCAACAACGGCCTCGCGGCCGTCGGGGGCGGCGTCGACGAAGTCGAAGCCCAGAGCTTTGAGATCGTCGTCGGCACCCCGTTCTCCGACTACCTGATCGGGACCAGCGCCCCGCAGGCGCTCTACGGCGGTGGCGGCGCCGACGTCCTGCAGGGAGAAGGCGGCAGCGACACCCTGGTCGGGGGCGCCGACGGCGACAACGTCGACGCCGGGGGCGTCGACACCCGCGACACGGGCAAGGTCAGCGTCGGCTTGATGACCCCGCCCGGCGCCACCGGGTACGCGCAGCTCTATCTCGTCGGCAGCGACGGCGGCGACAGCGTCACGGCGAGCTACAGCCCTGGCAGCGTCAGCTTCCACCTCGCCGCCGGCACCTTCGACGGCGAATCGGCCGAAGGCTGCGGCGTCACCGCAACCGACGCCACCTGCAGCTTCGGCGAGCCGCTCGATTCGGTCCTGCTCGCCGGCATGGGTGGCAACGACACGATCTCCGCCTCCAGTTTCCCGGCGACCGTCTCCGTGGTCGCGATCGGCGGCGAGGGCAGCGACTCGATCAGCGGCGGCGCCGACAGCGAGGACATCCTCGTCGACGGCCCCGGCGAGGGCGGAGACGTCCTCAGCGCCTTGGGGGGCGACGACGCCCTTACCCACAACGGCGGCGCCGACGAACTGCAGGGCGGCGACGGTAACGACCTCTTCCTCTCAAACTCGATCTGCGACGGCGAGCGGATCGTCGGCGGCGGTGGCCGCGACAACTCCTCCTGGGCGCAGTCCGACGAAGGCGTCGAGGCGAACCTCGCGAGCGGCGCCGCCGGGCGGCCGGGCTCCGGGGAAACGCCGGACTGCGGCGGCGAACCGCTCGACTCGCTGACCGAAATCGAGGATCTCGAGGGCTCCTCCTCGAAAACGTCGGGCGACATCTTCTACGGCGACGCCGGGCCGAACCAGCTGCTCGGCCGCCCCGGCCCCGACGCCTACTTCGCCGGCGCTGGCGAAGACTCGATCCTCGCGAACTCCGGCGACGCCGACGTGACGATCAACTGCGGCCCCGACGACGATGAGGCGACGATCGACCGCCCCCAGTACGGCGACCCGGCGCCGGTCGAATGCGAGAACGTCTACGAAGCCGACCCGAACGACTTCGGGACCAGGACGCTCCTGCCCCCACCGCCGCTACCCGCGCCGCCTCCACCCCCGCCGCCCGCCGACACCCGCCCGCCACAGACGAGGCTGGGCGCGCATCCGCGGGCGCTCATCCTCACTCCCAAGAAGTGGCGCCGCGTCGCCTTCCGCTTCACCGCCAACGAGGCCGGCTCGAGCTTCCGCTGCAAGCTCGACCGCAAGGTTTACCGCCCCTGTACCTCGCCCCGCGCCTACCGAGTGAAAGCCGGCAGCCACACCTTCCGCGTCTTCGCGATCGACGCCGCGGGGAACCGCGATGTGACGCCGTCCCTCTTCAAGTTCCGGGTGCGGCTACGCCGTTAACTCGGCGATCGTCTCCAGCAGGCGGTCGAAGTCGATCGGCTTGGTGATGTAGCCGTCGATCGCAAGGTCGGTCGGCGCGTCGGCGTCGCCGGGGTTCTGGTGGGCGCTGACGATCAGCGTCGGGACGTCGTGGCCGGCGCCGCGCAGCTCCCGCAAGGCGTCGATGCCGGACTTGCGCGGCATCATCGCGTCGAGCAGGAGCAGGTCGGGCGTGCCGTTGCCGGCCACCGTATCGAGCACCTCCTGGCCGTCGGCGGCGGTGAGGACGTCGTAGCCGGCCATCTCCAGCCGCGTCCGCATCAGCAGCAGGATCGTCTCCGAGTCGTCGGCGATCAGGACGGTCGCCATCAGCTCGCCTCCGCCGGCGCCCGGTCCTGACCGCCGTCGGCGGTGGCGCCGGTTGCGATCGGCAGGCGCACGTGGAAGGTCGACCCCTGGCCGACGGTGGACTCGGCGCCGATGCTGCCGCGGTGCAGCTCGACCAGCGACTTCGAGATCGCCAGCCCGAGGCCGGTGCCGCCGACCCGCTGGGTCAAGCCGGCGTCGCCGCGGGTGAAGCGTTCGAAAATCCGCTCGAGCTGGTCTGGGGGAATGCCGGGGCCGTTGTCGCTCACGCTGATCTCCACCTCGGCGCCGACGGCGCGCGCCGCGACCCCGATGGACGCACCTTCGGGCGTGTACTCATGGGCATTGGTAAGCAGGTTCACCAAAATTTGGCGGATCCGGTCGGGCTCGACGTTGATCGGAGGGAGGCCCGGCTCGACCTGTTCGGTCAGGCGCTGACTGGCGGCCTCGGTCTGGGCGCGCATCGTACGCACCACGTCCTCGACGAGCGGCGCGACCTCGGTCGGCTGTGGACGGATCGAGAGCCTGCCGGCGTCGGAGCGGGCGAGGTCGAGCAGGTCGTTCAGCAGCCGCACCAGGTGGCGGCAGTTGTCGAGGATGATTTCCACCGTCTCCCGCTGCCGCGGCGTCAGCGAGTCCTTGTCGAGCATCAGCAGCTCGGCGAAGCCCTGGACCGAGGTCAGCGGGCTGCGCAGCTCGTGCGAGGCGGTGAGCACGAACTCGTCTTTGAGCCGGTCGAGTTCGTCGCGCCGGCCCTCCTCGATCTCCAGCTCCTGGGCCATCTCGTTGAAGGCGGCGCCGAGGGTCGCCGTCTCGGCCAGGCCGCCGACCTCGACCCGGGTGCTGCGATCGCCGCCGGCCAGACGCCCGGCGGCGTCGACCAACTCCTCGAGCGGCCGCCGCATCGAGGAGATCAGGCCGCTGAAGAGGAGCAGGGCGCCGGTCAGCCCGGCGATCAGGCCGGCGGCGACGAGCAGGGCGGTGTCGCGGGTGTCGCCGGAGATGTCGTCCTGCAGTTCGGCCCGCCGCCGGCCCTGCTCGATGACTACAGCCCGCGCAGCCTTGCCGCCCGTTCCCTGGACGACTCGTTCCCGGGCTTTCATCTCGACCACGTAGGAGTGGGCGATCGCGTCCTCGTAGTCCTGGCGCTGCTGGATGAAGCGGGCGACGCCGATCACCGCCATCGCCGTGAGCACGGCGAAGCCGATCGCGAACCCGATCCGCAGCCGATTGGCGAGCGACGGGCTCAGGCGTCGATGGGATCGTGAATATGCTTGCGCCCCTATGGCCGACGAGGCTACCGACGGGATCAACCAGAAGCCGCTCGAAGCCTGGTTCGGGGAAAACGTGCCAGGGGTCGACTTCCCGCTCAACTTCGAGCGGATTGCCGGTGGCCACTCGAACCTCACGTACCGGGTCACGGACGCCTCGGGGCAGAAGTGGGCGCTGCGGCGGCCGCCGCTCGGCAAGCGGCTCGGCTCCGCCCACGACATGGCGCGCGAGCACAAGGTCGTCAGCGCTCTGGGCGGGACCGAGGTGCCGGTGGCGCCGGTGGTCGGCCTCTGCGAGGACGAGAGCGTCAACGACGCCCCCTTCTATGTGATGGAGTTCGTCGAGGGACCGATCCTGCGCGGCCTCGCTGAGGCGGAGATCTTCCCCGACGAGGACGACCGGCGGGCGATCGGCGAGCGCGTCGCCGACACCCTGGTGGCGGTCCACGCCGTCGACCCCGACGCGGTCGGCCTCGGCGACCTCGGCCGCAAGGAGGACTACGTCGCCCGCCAGCTGCGCCGCTGGCAGGGGCAGTGGGAGAAGTCGAAGACGCGCGAGCTCGAGCCGATCGACCGCGTCCACGAGGCGCTCTCGGCGCGGATCCCCGAGCAGGGCCCGGCGACGATCGTCCACGGCGACTACCGCCTCGACAACATGATCCTCACCGACTCCGGCGAGGTCGCCGCCGTGGTCGACTGGGAGCTCTGCACCCTCGGCGACCCCCTCGCCGATGTCGGTCTGCTGATGGCCTACTGGCCCAAGCGCGGAGACGACGTCGTCGCCCTCGGCATGCCGGCCAACCTCGCCCCCGGCTTCCCGACCCAGGAGGAGTTGGCCGCCCGCTACGCCGAGCGCAGCGGCCGCGACCTCTCCGACCTCGGCTTCTACGTCACCCTCGGCTACTGGAAGCTGGCGATCATCCTCGAGGGCGTCTACGCCCGCTACACCGCCGGCGGCTACGGCAAGGTCAACGAGGGCTTCGAGGCCTTCGCCCGCCTGGTCGAGCGCCTCGCCGAGGAGGCCGAGCGAGTCGAGCGCGAGGGCAGCTGAGGTTCCGCCTGTCAAATCGTCGAGGCGCGTTGACACTGTCCGATACGGCTGAAAGTGTCCAGGTAACTCTGCGGTTCCTGAATGGCCGCATCGATTCTCATCCTGTCCCTTTACAAAGGAGACCCAGTCGTGAAGAAGATTCGCAAGCGGCTCACGTACGCAAACGTGATGTCGTCGATTGCCGTGTTCCTCGTCCTCGGTGGAGCTACTGCTCTCGCTGCCGGTCTGGCCAAGAACAGCGTCGGCAGCAAGCAGATCAAGAAGAACGCTGTCACCGCCGCGAAAATCAAGAAGAACGCGGTTACCGGAGCCAAGATTGCGGGCAGCGCGGTTGATGGCTCGAAGGTGAAGGACGGTTCTCTCACCGGCACCGACATCAACCTTGGCAGCCTCGGAACTGTTCCGAGTGCCGATAAGGCGAAGACGGCAGATAGTGCTGGCAGCGCAAACACCGCCAATAGCGCTAACTCGGCCAAGACCGCGGACACCGCAAGCAAGACCAATCAGATCGCCCACATCTTCTATACGGCGCCTGAAGGTTCTGGGACCCACACCATCCTGAGTGATTACAACGGTTTGACGATCAAGGCCAAATGCCCGACCGGCGAAGACATCGAACTTGAAGCGGAAACCTCGGTTAATCACGCTTTGATCGACGTCGTCACCGCTCAGGATAATGACTACGAAGCTGACGAAGACTTCGAAGTTGGCGAGGCCTTCGATCTCGACGAGGGCCACTCGTTTGGCTTCACCGAGATGTACACCGCCCAGTACACCAACCCGAACGGTCAGGACGTAGCGCTGATCATCCACGACGTGGATGCGGGAGACGGGCCGGCCTTCCCCGGAACGCCCCAGGAAACCGACTGCCTTGTTTCCGGTTTCGCTATCGGCAGTTAGCCAGTAAGAGTTCGCAGTATCGGAGGGCGGCTTCGCGGCCGCCCTCTTTTTTGCTCAGACCATCCGGGCCGCGTGGCGTGGCTCCAGGTTGCCTTCGGCTTCGGCTTCGGCGCGCTTGGACCAGCGGTTGAGCTCGCGGCGGGCGAGGACCATTTTGTGGACCTCGTCGGGGCCGTCGGCGAGGCGGAGCATGCGGGAGAAGCGCCACATGATCGCCAGGGGGGTGTCGTCGGTCATGCCGAGGGAGCCGTGGATCTGGATCGCGCGGTCGAGGACGTCCATCACCATGTTGGCGGCGACGATCTTGATCGCTGAAATGGCTTGGCGGGCGGCGCGCTTGCCCTCGGTGTCCATTTTCCAGGCTGCGTAGAGGGTGAGCAGGCGGGCCTGGTCGATCTCCATCCGGCTGGTCGCGATCGACTCCTGGACGAACTGCTTGTCGGCCAGCGGGCCGCCGAAGGCGCTGCGTTCGTTGGCGCGGCGGCACATCATCTCGTGCGCCCGCTCGGCGGTCCCGATCGCCCGCATGCAGTGGTGGATGCGGCCCGGGCCGAGGCGGTCCTGGGCGAT
>Ga0070685_10000276_pt1 | contig 33033 bp, 33 predicted proteins | sample KBSS13LmetaG_FD_65651 | JGI IMG/M metagenome (GOLD analysis project Ga0070685, IMG submission 65651) | Switchgrass rhizosphere microbial communities from Kellogg Biological Station, Michigan, USA - KBS S1-3L metaG | ecosystem: Host-associated > Plants > Roots > Rhizosphere ...
GCCACCGGCGTGCGCAGCTCGTGCGCGGCGTCGGCCAGGAAGCGGCGCATCTCCTCGTACGCCGCCTGGGCGGGGCGGATGGTGATCTCCACCAGCCGGTTGCCCACCACGGCCACCAGCAGCAGCGCCACGAAGGCCCCGGCCACGAAGGTCTCGATCAGCCGCAGCGACTGCACCTCGATCTGCTTCAGGTCGCCCACGGCCACCGCGGCGTACCCCCGCCCGTCGGCCAGCGAGAAGCGGCGGGCGTGCATCCGCCAGACGCCGCCCGCCGCCTCGAAGCTCCCCGCGGCCGAGCCGCCGCGCAGCGCCGCGGCGGCGGCCCGGCGCACGGGCGGGCGGGGCGACCCCGGGGTGATCAGCGCGCCGCGCCCGTCGAAGAGGTAGAGGTCGCTCCCGGGGATCTCGATCACCTCCACCGTGCGCCGCACCGCCTCGCCCGAGGGGACCCCCTCGCTCTCGGCCACCCGGGCGGCGCGCACCACCTCGTCGGTGGCGGCGCGCAGGGTGCGGCCGAGCTGCGCCTCCACCTCGCGCGCCGTCACCCAGTAGATCCCGAACCCCACGACCAGCAGGATGGCCGCGAAGCTCCCCACGTACCACGCGGTCAGGCGCAGCCGCAGGGCGCGCAGCGGGAGCTGCACGGCTACACCCCGAAGCGGTAGCCCGCGCCGCGCAGGGTGTGGATCAGCTTGGGCTCGAAGTCGTCGTCCACCTTCCGCCGCAGCCGCCGCACCAGCACCTCCAGCACGTTGGTGAAGGGGTCGTGGTTGTCGTCCCACACCGCCGCGGTGATGGCGGCGCGGTCCACCACCACCCCCTCGTGGCGCACCAGGAACTCCAGCAGCTCGAACTCCTTGGCGGTGAGCTGCAGCGGGCGCCCGGCGCGGCGCACCTCGCGGGTGCGCAGGTCCACCTCCAGGTCGGCCACGGCGTGCCGCTCGGGGGCGATCTGCGGCGGCCGCCGCGCCAGCGCCTGCACCCGCGCCAGCAGCTCCTTGAAGGCGAAGGGCTTGACCAGGTAGTCGTCGGCGCCCGACTCCAGCCCGAACACCCGGTCGTCCACCGCGTCGCGGGCGGTGAGCATCATCACCGGGGTGGAGATGCCGTTGGCGCGGATCCGCTTGCAGAGGTCGAAGCCGCTCCCGCCGGGGAGCCCCACGTCCAGGATGATGACCGCGTAGCTGCCGAGCGCCGCCTTCTCGCGCCCCTCGTGGAAGGTCTTCGCGGTCACCACGTCGATGCGGTGCTCGCGGAACCCCTCGTTGAGGATCCGCAGCAGGGCCGGATCGTCTTCCACCACCAGGATGCGCATCGGTCCTGCGAACGGGTATCGGGCCGCGTGTGGGGGAAAAGATGAGCCGCGCGGCGGATTTGGGAAAGGCAATCCGCTGGGCCGTCTCACCCGGAGGCTCGGAAGACTGGAGAACTGACAGAAAATTGACGGCTGGCAGGACAGCGGGTTGACTCCCGCCGCTCATCCTTCCCCCGCGCTCCGGCCGGACGGAGCACCCGCCCGCCACCGCGCGGACGCCGGAAAACCCAATCGGGAAGGAGCAGGAGATGACACACACCCGATCCATCCCCCTCTCACGCCGCGCGCTCCACCCTCTCGCCGTTGGCGGGACGGCGCCCCGCCGTGCGCCAGATGGCGTACATCAGCACGAGCTGCAAGGGCAGCCGCAGGCCGAGCAGCGCCACCTGCCACGCCGGTTTCGCGCCGGCGACGGCGTTGGCCAGCATCTGCACGTTCGCGGGGAAGACGGCGGCGAGCAGCGCGACCAGCCCCAGCGCGGCCGCGCGGCGGGTGCGCGGCACCAGCACCCCGGCACCGCCCGCCAGCTCGCAGGCCCCGCTCAGGTACACCAGGAAGCGCCGCGCCGGCAGGAACGGCGGCACGATCGCCTCGTAGCTGCGGGGGATGGCGAAGTGCAGCACGCCGGCCACCAGGAAGAGCGCCGCGACGGCCCAGACGCCGTACCGGCGGGACCGCGCATCGCCGCGCCCGTCGGCGCGCCGCACGGCGGGTGCGCTCACGCCTGCCTCCCGCGCGCGGGGAGCGGTGGGCGCGCGGCGGCGATCGCGCGGATTACGATTCGATTATTCCGTGGCATCGGCACGGTGCGGACGAGACGAAATCAAACCACGAAAGTGAGGATGGTCTCGAGCCCTGGCCGGCCCGTTCCAGCCACGGGTGAAACAATCGCATGTGCGTCCCGCGTTGATATGAGCGTCCCGCGCGCGTACGTTGGTGCCATCCACCATGTTCCTGCCCTTCCAGCACCCTCGGTGCCGACGTCGATGCCCGAACCCATGGACCCGGGGAAGCTCTTCCTCGACAACCTGGCGTGGATCGAGAAGGTCTCCGGCATCGTGTGCCGCAAGCACGGCGTGTGGGGCGACGACGCCGAGGACTTCGCCTCGGTGGTGAAGCTGAAGCTGATGGAGAACGACTACGCCGACCTCCGCAAGTTCCGCGGCGACTGCTCGGCGACCACCTACATCGCCACGCTGGTGGTGCGGCGCTTCCACGAGTATACCCGCGAACGGTGGGGCCGGTGGCGCAATTCCGCCGCCGCGGAGCGCGAGGGACAGCTCGCCAAGGACCTGGAGACGCTGGTGCACCGCGACGGCTGCACCCTGGCCCAGGCCGCCGAGCAGCTCCGCAGCGCCGGGAAGACGGACCTTTCCGACACCGAGCTGGCGCGGATCCTGGCGAAGCTCCCCAACCGCCAGCCGCTGCGCGCGAAGCAGGTGGCCGCGCCGGTGATCGAGAACGAGCCTGACGTCGACACCGCCGACAGCCGCATCGGGGGGATGGAGCTCGACCGGCAGCGCAGCGCGCTCCTCGCCGCGCTCTTCAAGGTGATGGAACAGCTCCCCCCGGAGGAGCGCAACATCCTGCGCATGCGCTTCGCCGACGGGCGGAGCGTGGCCGACGTGGCGCGGGCCCTGCGGCTGGAGCAGAAGCCGCTCTACCGGCGCATCGACCAGATCAAGGCGAAGCTGCGCGTGGACCTGGAGCGCTACGGCGTGACGGCCGAGGCCGTGCGCGAGCTGCTGGCGGATTGACGGAATGGGCGCGAACCGTGCGACACTCCGTCTCGTTGTCCATCCAACAGGGATGGTGACCCATGCTGGAAGGCGAAGCCGGTGAATGAGCGGATAAACGAAGAGATCGGCGCCCTGCTGGATGGGCGCCTCGAATCGGGGCCGCGCACCGAGCTGCTCGCCCGGCTCGCCGCGTCCGACGAGGACTTCGACGTCTTCGCAGACACCGCGGCCGTGCTGCGCGAGGCCGAGGAAGGCGAGACGGCCGCAAACGAGCCGATCCCCATCACAGCCAGAGAACCCGAACGACCGGCCGAGGTCATCGTCGCCGACACCACGGCCGTGCTGCCCGAGGCTGCGGAGGGTGAGACGGCCGCAAACGAGCCGGTCCCCGTCGCGGCCGGAGAACCCGAACAACCGGCCGGGGTCATCCCGCTCAGGCCGCGGCGAGTCTCCGTCTGGCAGCGCCCCGGCGTGCGCTGGCTTGCGGCGGCGGCCGTGGTGGCCGCGATCGCGCTGCCCCCGGTGCTGCAGTCACGCGCGAACAGCGACGCATGGCGTGACCCGGCCCACTTGGTGGCGCTCTCGCCCGGTGCCCGGCTCCCACAGCAACTGGAGTACGGGTGGGGTCAAACGCGCGGCGGCAGTGGCGTGCCCGCGGAGAACAACGGGCTCGTCTCTGTCATGGGCGCGTACCAGGCCGACTTGGAGATCGCCGCGCGCTCGAACGACTTCGCCCAGGTGTCGCTCCTCGCCGAAAGAACCGCCCTGGCGCTGGAAAAGGTCACTGCCGCCGGCCCCGTCGCTGCACAGTACCACGCCATTGCGAAAGCCGCGGACCAGAGCGATCCGAATCTGCGCTCCTCGATCGCGGCTGCGCGCGAGGAGCTCGCCACGTTCTTCGGCGGCGACGTCATGGGCGACTACCTGGCGCTCGGAAGCTGGACCGAGGCGGCACGGCGTGCAGCGGAGCGAGGCGACGCGGAGTTCTTCCGCAGGCGCGAGAGCCGCAACGCACTCAAGACCGCCGCGGCTCTCGCAGACCTTAGCGACGAAGGGAAGATGGCCGTGACCCACCTCCGCGCCGTACAGGAGCAGGGAAAAGTCAAGGATTGGAGCTCTCTCCGGGGCAACCTCGACACCCTGCAGAACGCGCTGGCCCGCTGACTACGCCAGACACGCGCTGACCGTCCGCCGCCGCGTGCCCAGGGGTGGCGCGCCGGCGGCGCGTTCTTGTTGCCGCGCGCGTCAGGCGATATACATTGCCGGATTCTTTCCAGCTCCCCGACCACGAAGTCCGCCGCGCCCACGCACCCCTGATCTGCGCGCGGCGCGGCCCATCCCACCTCCGGAGACACACCCATGACGCGCAAGCTCGTGACCGAGGCGATCGGCACCTTCTTCCTGGTGCTGACGATCGGGCTCACCGTCACCGCGGGGCAGCCGCTGGCCCCGGTGGCGATCGGCTCGGTGCTGATGGTGATGGTCTACATGGGCGGCGCCATCTCCGGCGCGCACTACAACCCGGCGGTCACGCTCGCCCTCCTGATCCGCGGCAAGGTCACCGCCGCGGAGGCCGCGGCCTACATGGTCGCCCAGGTGATCGGCGCGACGCTGGCGGCGCTCGCCGTCTACTGGCTCGCCGGGCAGACCTTCATGCCCGCCCCGGCGCCGACCGCCGGCGCCGCGCAGATCCTGACCGTCGAGGCGCTCTTCACCTTCGCGTTGGCGCTGGTGGTGCTGAACGTGGCCACCGCGCGCGAGACGGAGGGGAACTCGTACTTCGGGCTGGCGATCGGCTTCACCGTGCTGGCGGGCGCCTTCGCCGGCGGGCCGATCTCGGGCGGCGCATTCAACCCCGCGGTCGGCATCGGCCCCGCGCTGGTGGCGGCGCTGGTGGGCGGCCAGCCGGTGGGGCAGGTCGTTTACTACATCGTGGGCCCGTTCGTCGGCGCCGCGCTGGCGACCGCCGTGTTCGCGCTGCAGCACCCGGAGCACGTCGTGGCGGCGACGCACCCGACCCTCGTCCAGCAGCCGGTGGAGCCGGAGGCGGTCCCGCATCCGTGAGCCTCATCGTTCGAAATCACTCACAGAGCCGCGGAGACGCGAAGAGAGCCGGCTGCTCTCCCGCGTCTCCGCGGCTCTGCATGAGGGCATCTTTTCCACACACCGCAGCGTGAGAAGCCGTTCGTGAGCTCGCAGGCGCCCCCGGCCCCATCCCCCGCCCCGCCGGTCCCCACGCGCCCCGCGGCGGGCGGCGCGGTGCTGGCCATGTACACGGCGGCCATCTTCACCAGCGCATTCCTGCTCTTCCTGGTGCAGCCGATGTTCAGCCGCATGGTGCTGCCGCTGCTGGGCGGCACGCCGGCGGTGTGGAACACCTGCATGCTCTTCTTCCAGGCGGCGCTGCTTGCGGGGTACCTCTGGGCGCACGCCGGCGCGCGGAAGCTGGGGGTGCGGAAGCAGGCCGCGGCGCACGTCGTCCTCCTCGCCGTGGCCGCCGCGCTCCTGCCGATCAGCGTGGCCGGCGCGGCGCCGCCGGGCGGGGGCGCGCCGATCCCATGGCTCCTGATGCTGATGGCGACCACCGTCGGCCTCCCCTTCTTCGTGCTCTCGGCCACGGGGCCGATGCTGCAGAAGTGGTTCGCCGGCACCGGCCACCCCGGCGCGGCGAATCCCTACTGGCTGTACGCCGCCAGCAACCTGGGGAGCATGCTGGCGCTCCTCGGCTACCCCTTCGTGATGGAGCCGCGGCTGCGGCTGATGGAGCAGAGCCGCACTTGGGCCGCCGGGTACGCCCTCCTGGCCGTGCTCGTGGTGCTCTGCGCCTGGGTGGTCTGGCGGCTGGCGCCGTCCGGCGTCACGGCCTTGGAGGACGAAGTGGCGGCGGAGGCGGCGCCGCTGCCGGGGCGGGTGAAGGCCGGGTGGATCGCGCTCGCCTTCATCCCGTCGAGCCTGCTGCTGAGCGTCACCACCTTCATCACCACCGACGTGGCGCCGGTGCCGCTGCTCTGGGTGGTGCCGCTCGCCCTCTACCTGCTCACCTTCACCCTGGCGTTCGCCGCGCGGCCGCCGCTCCGGCACCGCTGGGTGGTCGCGGCGCTCCCGGTGGCCATCACCGCGGTGGCCATGCTGATGATGTACGGCTGGACGCGGAAGCCGGTGCTGGTGATCCCCATCCACCTGCTCGCCTTCTTCGTCGTCGCGCTGGGGTGCCACGGCGAGCTGGCGGAGCGGCGGCCGCCGGTGAGCCATCTCACCGAGTTCTACCTCTGGATCGCGGTGGGCGGGGTGCTGGGCGGGATCTTCAACGTGCTGGTGGCGCCGGTCGTCTTCTCGCGCGTCCACGAGTACCCCATCGTGCTCGCGCTGGCGTGCCTGGCGCTCCCCAGGCCGGAGCAGCCGTACACGCGGCGGTCCATCATCGCGAACCTGCTGCGGACGGTGGGGCTAGTGGCGGCGATGGTGCTGGTGAGCCGGTCCGAGATCCCCGGCATGCCGCAGTGGATGATGCTGCCGCTGGCGGTGACGACGCTGATCCTGGTGCAGGCCCTGCTGGGGCGGCAGCCGCTCTTCCTGACGCTCTGCATCGGCGCGGCGCTGGCGATCCAGACCGCGCTGGTGCTGGGGAGCGAGCCCACGCTGCTGGCGCACCGCTCCTTCTACGGGCGCTACGCCGTGCTCGACGCGAGGCAGCAGGGCGGCTACCACGCACTCTACCACGGCTCCACGCTGCACGGCGCACAGAACCTGCTGCACCCGCGCGACCCACTCACCTACTACCACCGCGGGAGCCCGCTGGGGCAGATCTTCACCGCCACGGCCGAGAAGGCGGGGCGCCGGCGGGTGGCGGTGGTGGGGCTGGGGACGGGAACCGTGGCGGCGTACGGGAACGCGGGCGAGGCCTGGACCTTCTACGAGATCGACCCCGGCATCGTGAAGATCGCGCGCGACCCGCGCTACTTCACCTACCTGCGTGACTCGCCCGCGCGCATCAGCATCGTGCTGGGCGACGCGCGGCTCTCGCTGGCGCACGCGCCGCCGCACGCGTACGACCTGATCATCGTCGACGCGTTCAACTCCGACGCCATCCCCGTGCACCTGCTCACGCGCGAGGCGCTGGGCGTCTACCTGGACAAGCTGGCGCCGGGGGGGATCATCGCGCTGCACCTGAGCAACCGCTACCTGGAGCTGGAGCCGGTGGTGGCGGCGCTCGCGCGGGAGCGGGGGCTCAAGGCGCGCGTGGGGATGACGACGCTCGCCGGCTATTTCCTCTCCGCCTCCACCTGGGCGGCGGTGGCGCGCTCCGACGAGGACTTCGGCCCTCTCGCGGCGGACTCGCGCTGGTTCGCGGCGAAGCCCGAACGCGGCGTCGCCGCGTGGACGGACGACTATTCGAGCCTCCTCAGCGTCTGGAACCCCTGATCGACCTCACGCGAAAGACGCGGAGGCGCAGAGAGAGCCGCGGCCCTCCCTGCGCCTCCGCGTCTTTGCGTGAGATCACTCGCTCGCGGCCCCCAGGATCAGCGGCTGCCCGCTGGGAGCGGGGAGGCCGCCCTCGGGCTCCTCGGTGACGGCGACGGCCCGGAGCTGGTCGCGCGGCAGGGGATACGTGGCCTCCACCTCCGCGTGCCCATCCGGCCGGGGCTTGAACACGCCCGCGCTCACCGGCCCGGCGGGGGTGATCAGCCAGAGCTGGTAGTCGCGCCCCGACCGCAGCGTGGGAAGATTGTGCGCGAAGAAGGTCCAGCGCGCGGTGCCGGGGTTCCAGAACATCCGGCCGGACGGCGCGCGCTGCTGGGTGGAGGCGAGCTCGATCACCTTCACCCCCGGGCCGGAGAGCGCCGCGAGGGTGGAATCGCGCCGGGCGATGCCCCGCGCGAGCTGGCCGCGCTCGCCGTCGAGCGCGGCGTACCGCTCGCGGAGCGCGTCGTAGCGCCCCTTGAGCCGCGCCGCGTACGTGCCTGCGCCGATCAGCAGCACCACTGCAGCGGCCGCCGCGAGCCAGGCGGGGAGCGCCGGCCGGCCGCGGGCACGGGTGATGGGGATCACGCCCGGCGCTTCCCGCGGTGCAGGAGCAGGCTCCGCCGCGGGAACGCGGGGCGATTCGGCCGCGTCGGCCGCCGCGCGGGCGAGCAGCCGGGCGCGCAGGCGCGCGGAGCGGCCGGCCTCCATCGGCGCGGCGGGAACGGCGTAGGCGAGCGCGGCGGCGGTCTCGCGCAGCGACGCCAGCTCCTCGCGGCACGCCTCGCACTCGCGCAGGTGCGCCTGCACCGCCGCGGCCTCGTCGCCGTCCAGCGCGCCGAGGGCCTCGGCGGCGAGCGCCGCCTGGATCTCTTCGTGGGTCAGGTGAAGGCTCATACGGCCTCCTCGCGCAGCACCACCAGCGCTTCCCTCAGCTTCTGCAGAGCCAGCCGCGCCCGGGTCTTCACCGTGCCCAGCGGCTGGCCGGTGGCCTCGGCGATCTCGGTCTGGCTCATCCCCCGGAAATAGGCGAGCTCCACCGCCTGGCGCTGCTCGGCGGGGAGGGACGACATGGCGCGGCCCACGATCCGCCGCAGCTCGTCGCTCCCGGCCGCGTCGAGGGGCGACGCCGCGGACTCGTCGTGCGGATCGGCCTGCGCGGCGGGAAGCTCCTCCCAGCGCTCCTCGCGCACCCGGCGGCGCGCGCGGACGCGGTCCACGGCGCGGCTGCGGGCGATCATCACCAGCCAGGTGGAGAGGCCGCCGCGCGCCTCCTCGTAGCGCCCCGCCTGGCGCCAGGCCTGCCAGAAGGTGTCTTCCAGCACCTCCTCGGCGTCGTCGGCGTCGCCCACGATGCGAAGCACCACCGCGTGCAGCAGGGGCGAATAGCGGTCGTACAGCGCCCCCAGCGCGGTCTCGTCGCCGGCGGCCATGCGGCGCACCAGCTCCAGCTCCGCACTCCTGGGGACGAGCACGTCGTGCACGGCCAAGCGGCTGCTCCCGGGTGGATGGGCCCTCGCGCCCCACGGCCCGGCGCGGCGAGGCTCGGGAAGCGCGCGGGCCAATGTACCCGCGGCCGCCCGGGGCGACAACGGGTGCATGCGGGGCTGCGCGGCGTACCGGAGCATCCGACCCTCGTGCGGGTGAGATGGGAAACGATGGGTAGCTGAGAGATGATACGGCCCGGCGCATCCCCACGGATGCACGAAAGACCTGCTAACGCAGAGACCGTGGAGACGCGGAGAGAACGGCCGACGATCTTACGGGAAACGCCTGGGCCCGTCGCCCGGGACGAAGAGGAGGCTGCCGCGGCGGCCCTCGTGGTCGACCTGCACCACGTTCACCTGGTCGTCGTAGACGGCGAACTGGAGGGCGACGCGCAGGCGCATCCCGTCGAGGCCGCGCGGCGCCGGGGCGCGGAGGCAGAACCAGCGCAGATCGCCCGAGCGCCGCGATCCGCACGCCGCCAGCGCCACCGGGCGGCCGCCGCGGTCCCAGACGCCCACCGACGCGCCCAGGTATGCGAGCGTGGGATCGGCGCCCGGCGGGACGCGGTGCGCCGCCACCCCGCGCGCGAAGTCGTCCGCGAAGGTGCGCACCCAGAGCGTCGCCGCGCCGCCGCCGTACGTCACCTGCGTCAGCGTGGTGTGCAGGGGGTGCATCCGCGCCCCGGCCAGCGCCGGGAGGAGAACGAGCAGAAGGCGCGCGCGGAGGAACGGCGTCCGCATCGTCACCACGGGGCGCGCTGCGCGGCCCAGACGCCGGCGACCACGGCCACGCACGAAGACACCGCCACCACGCGGGCGCGGAGCGGCGCGCGGACGGGAGCGGCGCGAAGGACGGCGTCCACCGCCACGAAGGCGGCGCCGGCGGCGAGGAGCACCACGATCTGCCCGGCCTCGATCCCGAGGTTGAACCCCAGCAGGGGGACGGCCACGCGGTCGACGAAGAGGTCGCGCAGGTAGTTGGCGAAGCCGGCGCCGTGCACCAGCCCGAACACCGCCGCGAACACCGGGCGGTAGCGGCCGCCCCAGGGCGCGCGCGTGCGGTCCGTCACCCCCAGGTTCTCCACGCAGGTGGCGACGATGGTGAGGGGGATCAGGAACTCGATCAGCGCCGTCGGCAGCCGCACCGCGCCGGTCACCGCCAGCGCCAGGGTGATGGAGTGGCCAAGGGTGAAGGCCGAGACCACCCAGAGCGCGTCGCGCCAGTCGCGGAAGCGGTAGATGGCCGCCAGCACGAGCAGGAAGAGGACGTGGTCCATCGCCTCCACGCTCACGATGTGCCGGAAGCCCACCTGGAAGAAGGTCGCCAGCTCGGACATCTCCGCCCCCCTTCAGCCGCGGATGGAGTCGAGCACCGCGCGCGCCGCCTGCGCCTGCGGGGCCCCGAAGGACGGGTTCACCTCCAGCGCCTGCGCCAGGAACCGCCCGGCGGCCGCGTCGTGGCCCCGCGCGCGCTCGATCATCCCGGCGTGGTAGAGGAGCGCGGCGTCGCGCGTGCCCTGCGCCAGGGCGTTCGCCATCGCCCGCGCGGCCTCGGCGTCGCGGTGCTGGCGGTGGCGCGCCCAGGCCAGCAGGTCCCACCCGTACACGTCGCGGCGGGTGCGCAGGTCGGCCTCGGCCTGCGCCGCCACCGCGTCCACCCGCAGGCCGCGGTCGAGGAGGAAGAGCGCCCAGCCGCGGTGCAGCGAGCCGGCCTGGCGGCGCACCGAGACCTCCATCACCCGCGCGTACTCCTCCGCCTGCGCGCGGTCGCCCGCGGCCAGGGCGGCGTCGCTCATCACCGCCAGGGTGGCGGGGTCCAGCACCTGCGCGGTGGCGCGCTCGCCGAGCTGCAGCGCCGCGCTCCACTCGCCGCGGGCGGCGGCCAGGCGCGCCATCTCGCCCAGCAGGCGGTAGTCCTCGGGGTGCGCGCCCAGCCCGGCGCGGAACGCCTGCTCCGCGGCGTCCAGCCGGCCGTTGCGCAGCTCCAGGTCGCCCACGCGCAGGTGGAACCACGCCACCTGCTCGGCCGGCAGGTCGCCGCGCGCGGCGGCCGCGTGCGCGGCGGCGTAGAGCACGGTGCGCGCGTCGTTGGTGCGGCCGACGATCTCCAGCCAGCGGGCGTAGCGCGGCGCCACGCCCAGGTTGGCGCGCTGCGGTTCCAGCGCGCCGAAGGTCGCGCGTGCGCCGGCGTAGTCGCCCAGCTCCATCTGCAGCTCGCCCAGCAGCGAGCGATACGAGGGGCGCACGGGATCGGCCCGCACCAGCGCCTCGGCCACGGAGCGCGCCTCGGCGAAGCGGTGCTGCGCCATCAGCGCCCCCGCCAGGCTCACCTGCGCCGCGGCGTTGTGCCCCCCGCGCGCGGCCAGCGAGGCGCGCGCCGCCGCCTCCGCCTGCAGGTAGCCGGCGTACTCGCCCGTGTTGCGCGCCCGCTGCAGCAGGAGCGCCGCCACGCGGGCGCGGTCGTTCGCGGCCCACGGGTCCGCGGCCACCCGGGCCTGGTAGAAGCGCAGGTCGGCGTCGAGCCGCGCGCCCTCCTCGCGGCGCAGTCGATCGGCGGCGCGGAGCGCGTCGGCGGTGCGGCGGCCACGGGCCTCGTCGGCCCGGAGGGCCGCGGCGCGCGCGCCGGTCGCGCCCACCGCGGCCACGCCCGTCATCGCCAGCACCACCCACATGCGCCCCCGGTGGTTCCTCATCGGTGTCCACTCCTTCCGGCGTTGCGAAACGGGGATGGGACCGGTGCGCCGCGGCAGCGACGCACCGGCCCCCGGACGGCGCCCGCGGCTAGCCGCGCACGCCGCCCGCCTTCACCTCGTACTGGTAGGGCTGGAACTCGCACCCCGGCCGCACCGGCAGGTAGATCACCTCCGGATGCTCCGCGTTGGCCGTGTGCTCGGCGAAGGCGGCCACCCCGTTCACCGTGCCGACGCCGTGGACGTCGGTGGGGGCCAACACGCGCGGCAGGCCGTACCGGATGTACCTGCGGCCCATGAAGGTCACCGGCCCGCCGTCGACGAACCACGGCGCGGACTCCGCGTAGCCTTCGCCCGCCGCGGGCGTCTCGCCCTGGGCGACCTGGATCGTGGCGAGCTGGCCGTTCTGCACCACGCACACGCTCACCATCGCCGGGCCCGCCACCGGCGGGGGCGGGGGAGGCGGCGGTGGGGGAGGCGGGAGCGGCGGGGGAGGTGGCGGCGGCGGCACCATCGGCAGCTCCGCGGGCGCGAAGCCGCCGAAGCCCATCCGCAGCCCCAGCACCAGCCGGCCGGTGACCGCAGTGGCGTCGTCGGCGACGCGCACGGTGCTCCCCACGGGCGCCGTGATCGGCCCGAACCAGTCGTCGCCCACGTGCACCGGCGAGTCGTAGACGTGCACGCCCAGCTCGGCGAAGAGCGCCAGCGGGCCGATGCCCACCAGGTCGAGCCCCGTGCCGGCCGTGCCCTGCCCCACCGTGGCCTGCCCGGGCTCGAAGCTCAGGCAGGCGCCCAGCGCGGCCAGCCCGGCCGCGCACTCCGCCCGGTCCTCGCCCGCCAGGTCCACCGTGTACCCGCCGCCGCCCACCCACAGGTACATCGAGCGCAGCATCCCCGCGCCCGGGCGCATGGCGAAGGGGCGGAAGAGCAGGTCCAGGTCGTAGAAGTACGTGTTCATCACGTACCGGCTGCGCTCGGCGGCCCCGTCGCCGAACACGCCGTCGCCGGTGAAGGGGAGGCGCATGGGCGTGTAGCTGCCGTGCGCGCGGACTCCCCACGACGGCGTGAGCCAGTACGCCGCGTACGCGCCGAACGCCGGCGCGAAGCCGGGCGCGTAGCCCTGCGCGTCGTCGTTGTCCTGCCCGGTGGCCGTGCCGTCGAGCGTCACCGTGCGCGACTCGAACCAGCGGCTGGTGATGGACCCGCCGCCGTAGACCCCCAGGTCGAAGCGGGGGGCGCGCCAGCCGCCGCCGTCCATCCCCGTCTCCTGCGCCCGCGCGCCGCCCGCCGCCGCCCCGAGCAGCGCGAGCGTCGCCAGGGCGCTCCACGATCGTCGTCTCATCGCGCCTCTCAGTTGGCCGTGGCCACGTAGGGGAAGGTGGCGCTGTGGGCCCGGTCGTTGGCGTCCACGTTGTCGGTCACCAGCCCGGGGCTCACGTTGGCGTTGTTCCCCAGCGCGTTGCCGAACACCACCGCCAGCCCCTTGTCCACCACGTCGTCGCCCTGGAGCTTGCGGCCGCCGTAGCCGTTGGCCGGGTCGAGCACGTAGGTGAGCCACCCCACGTTGGCGCCGAAGGGCCCGCCGCCGGTCTTGTCGGTGCGCACCAGCAGCATGTCGGGGGTGAGCGCCGCGGCGATGGCGTCGGCGTAGCCCTGGTCGCGCCCCGCCACGGTGGTGATGAAGCGGGCGATGTCGTCGCGGAACTGCGACACGTCGTCGCTGGGGCTCGAGGTGTTGAAGTGCGGGTGCTCGCGCTTGTCCACGAACACCTCGCTCACCAGCGGGTTGCCCAGCCGCTCGATCTGGTCGAAGGTCACGGTGGTGTTCCCGATGTGGACGGTGTCGTGCACGGTCACGGTGTCGGGCGGCTGCACCTCCACCAGGGTGCGGGTCTGGTCGGCGGTGCAGGCGGTGGCGAGCAGCGCGGCCGCGGCGCAGGCCGGCAGGGCCGCGAGGATCTTCTTCATCGTCGTCTCTCCTTTGCGGTTGCGGTCAGCGGCTCACGGTGGCCCAGATGCCCACGTTGTTCCCGGCGCCCTTGATCATGGCCTCGGGGAGCTCCACCACGATGGCCATGGCGTTGAAGGTGCGCAGGAGGTCGCCCGCGCAGCCGTGCGTGGCGTCGAACTGCGCCTGTCCGGCGTTGGGGACGCCGCCGGTGCACTTCACCCGGAAGGCGCCGGCCTCGGGCGCGGGGCCGATCATCGACAGCGGCCCGCGCGAGGGGCGCCGGTCGGGGATGATGCGGAAGAACTGGTCGAGGTCGATGTAGAAGGGGTCGTCGCGCGGCCCGGCGAAGAGCTGCACCAGGGTGGCGCCGGAGCCGGCGGTGAGCACGGTGTTGAGGTTCCCCAGCAGGTCCGGCGTCGCCTTTGCCACCCGGTTGTTGGGCCCGGTGGAGGTCGGCGCCACCGGCCCGAAGAGCGCCACGCGCTGCCCGCCGCCCGCCACGTCGTCGAACTGGAGCTGGAGGACCAGGTCTTCAACGGCGTCGCCGGTGTTGTCGATCTTGATCTGGTAGAGGGCGTTGGGGTCGAACCGGGCCGCCGCGGTGCTGGCCGGGGTGATGGGCGACTGGGTGGTGACCACGATGGCGATCCGGCTCTCGTCCGAGCCGGGAAAGGCGAACACGTCGTTGATGTCGAGCCGGGGCGAGAGCTCCACTTCGGGCGTGTCCTGGTGGTCGCTTCCCATGGCCGCGCGGGCGGCGAGCGCTCCGCCCACGCCGAGCGCGGCCAGCAGCGGCACGGCCAGCCGTGCCCGCGGGAACCGGGGGATCCGCATACATCCTCCTCCTGTGCAGGTGCGTGATGCCTTCGACCGTCACGGGGAGGTACGCGGCCTCGCGGCGAATCGGATCTGTCGACCTGCGTCTCCCACGCAGGACACGGAGATCCCGGGAGGCGTGGCCGGCTTCGTGCGCGTCGCCGCCACCCGACCCGAAACCGAACCGCCGTGCGACGAATCCCGCTGCTGACGCTCGCCCTGACGCTGCTCCCCGCGCGGCTGCTGGCGCACGCGGGCCTTCCCCCCGCGCCGCACGACCTGTGGCGGAGCTGGGGGCTGGCGCCGACCGTCGTCGTCCCGCTCTTCGTGACCGCGTGGCTCTACTCGCGCGGGGTGGAGACGGTGTGGCGGCGCGCGGGACGGGGACGCGGCGTGGCGCCGGCGCAGGCGGCGGCGTTCGCGGGGGGGGTGGCGGCGCTCTTCGTCGCCCTCGTCTCGCCCGTGGACCGGGTGGCCGAGTCGCTCTTCTGGGTGCACATGATCCAGCACCTGCTGCTGATCGCCGTGGCGCCACCGCTGCTGGTGCTGGGCGCGCCGCAGGCGGGCATGGCGTGGGGGCTGCCGCGCGGGATGCGCGCGGGGCTGGGGCGCTGGTGGCACCGCCGGCGGTGGCTGCGCGCCGCGCTGCGGTGGATGGCGTCGCCGCTCCCGGCGGTGGCGCTGCACTCGGTGGCGCTCTGGGCCTGGCACGTCCCGGTGGCCTACGAGGCGGCGGTGCGGCGGCCCGCGGTGCACGCGGCCGAGCACCTGAGCTTCGTGGGAACGGCGCTGCTCTTCTGGTGGGTGGTGCTGCACCGTCGCGGCAGCCTGGCGCGCGTCCCCGGCCTGGCGATGCTCGCGCTCTTCATCGTCAGCATCGAGAGCGGCGCGCTGGGGGCGCTGCTCACCTTCAGCGCGGGGCCCTGGTACCGTTCCCACCTGGAGGCGGCGCCCGCGTGGGGCCTCTCCCCCCTCGACGACCAGCAGCTCGCCGGACTGGTGATGTGGATCCCCGGCTCCCTGGCCTACCTCGCCGCCGCCGCCTGGATCTTCCTCCGCTGGATGAGGACGGCTGATACGGATCGAAACAGCAGTTCTCTCCCCTCCTTCCGCGGCTCTTTCTGAATCCGTCAAACTGCTCCCGTGACTGCTACACAGAGGGTAGCAGAAAGGACGCATTTGCGAGCTAAGGTGTTATATTTGCTTGAGCTTAGAGAGGCGGGGTAAGTTTGGCCCGTACCCTGCTCTACCATGTGGTACGCAGGCGAAGAGCGCGAGCGCGGCGCGATGCGACAAAGTCCCGAAAAACGTGGCGGAACGCGGCCACCAGGGGCATCGCGCCGGAACGGATCGATGGAGGAGAACAAGATGCGTGTCCTCAAGATGGCGGTGATCGTGTCCACCCTGGTGGGCGCCGCGGCGTGCAGCCGCGACGCGCAGCAGCCCGCCGCCGAGCAGCAGCGCCAGCTCACCTGGCTCGACAGCCTGATGACGCAGCCGGCGCAGCCCGCCGCCGCGGCCTCGGCGCTGGAGCTGAACCAGGCCCCGACGCCGCAGCCCGCCGCCCCGCTGGCGGTGGCGCAGGTGGAGGAGAAGCCGGCCGCCGCGGCCCCCGCGAGGCGGTCGTCCTCGACGCACCGTTCGTCCACGGCCCGGCGCAGCCGCTCCTCGTCGAGCGGGACGTACGCGAGCGCGCCGGTCTACCGGCAGCCGCGGGTGACCACGGTCAAGCACACCAGGCGTGACGCCGCCATCGGCGCCGCTGGCGGCGCGGTGATCGGCGCGGTCGCCGGGGGGGGCCGCCATCGGGTGCGCGGCGCCATCGTGGGCGGCGTGCTGGGCGGCGTAGCCGGCGCGGTGATCGGCAACAACGTCGACAAGTCCCGCCGCGTCGAGTACTGACCGCCGGCGACCCTCGTCGGGGGTAAAACGCGGAGCCGCGGAGAGGGCGAACCCCTCTCCGCGGCTCCGCTGTTTCCATGCGGGTTCGCGCGCCACGGAGCGGCGGGCGCAACTCCTGCACAGGGTGGCGCTCGGGTTCCATCGAGCCACCGCCCCACCCGCCGGTCATGGACGCGAGCACGCCGCGCGACGATTCCGTCCTCACCCCCGACGTCGACCCCGCGGCCCAGGCCACGCCGGTCGACGCGGCGGCGCCGAAGCCCGACCTCTCCCGTACCGAGCGGGCGGTCGAGAGCCCGAAGGCCCGCTCCGTGGGCATCACCACGCTCACCGTGCTGGCGCTGCTCTACACGGCCTATTTCGCGCGCCCCTTCCTGCTCCCGCTGGCCTTCGCGCTCCTGCTCAACTTCCTCTTCAGCCCGGTGGTGCGCACGCTGGCCCGCTGGCGCATCCGGCCGCCGCTGGGCGCGGGGCTGGTGGTGCTGGCGCTGCTCGGAGGGCTGGCGCTGGCGGGCTACGAGCTCTCCGGCCCGGTGCAGAGCTGGGCCGAGAAGGCGCCCGACGCGCTCTCCACCGCGCAGCGCAAGGTGCGCAAGCTGCTGCGCCCCATCGAGCGCGCCAGCCAGCAGGTGGAGACCGCCACCGCGGGAGGGACGCCGGCCACGCCCCAGGTGGTGGTGAAGCCGCCCAGCACGGTCTCGCGCATCGTGGGCGTCACGCAGCACTTCTTCGCGGCGGCGCTGGAGGTGGTGATCCTCCTCTATTTCCTGCTGGCGGCGGGCGACCTCTTCCTGCAGAAGCTCATCAAGGTCCTCCCCACCCAGTCCGACAAGCAGAAGGCGGTGGAGATCGCACGCGAGACCGAGGCGTCCATCTCCACCTACCTGCTCACCGCCGCGTCGGTGAACGTGGGCGAGGGAATCGTGGTGGCGCTCGCCATGTACCTGCTGGGGATGCCCAACCCGCTCCTGTGGGGGGCGATGGTGGCGCTGCTGGAGTTCATCCCTTACCTGGGGGCGGCCACCGCGGTGGCGGTGCTGGGGCTCGCGGCCATCACCATCTTCGACAACGTGGGGCACGCGCTGCTGGTGCCGGGCGCGTTCCTGCTCATCAACGTGGTGCAGGCCAACCTGGTGAGCCCGATGCTGCTGGGGCACCGGCTGGCGCTGAACCCGGTGGCGCTCCTGGTGGGGCTCGCCTTCTGGTTCTGGATCTGGGGGATTCCCGGCGCCTTCATCGCGGTGCCGCTGCTGGCGACCTTCAAGATCTTCTGCGACCACATCCAGTCGCTCGCCGCCGTCGGCGAGTTCCTCGGCATGCGCGACGACGACGAGCGCCGCTCCACCATCCGCGCATGAAGCAGTCGTCCGGGATCGTGGAGGGGACGGCGAAGGACGCGAAGGCGGATTCCGCCTACGAGCGGATCTACGCCGTGGTGCGGCGCATCCCCAGGGGGCGGGTGTGCACCTACGGCCGCGTCGCGGAGCTCGCGGGGAACCCGGGCGCGGCGCGGCAGGTGGGGTACGCGCTGCATGCGCTCCCGGGGCACACCACCGTCCCCTGGCACCGCGTGATCAACGCGCAGGGCCGCATCAGCCTGCGCCGCGATGGCCCCGAGCTGGAACAGCGCTTCCGCCTCGAGGCCGAGGGTGTCGTCTTCGACCAGGGCGGCCGCGTCTCGCTGCAGCGCTTCGGCTGGCCGAAGGTGCCCCGCACCCGTCCGTAACCGTCCGCTCCAACTACGCCGCCGTGCGTACGCGAAGCACTGCGGGTTTCTCCATCTTCCGCTCTTTGTGCCGTAGATATCGCGCGGAATTCCTGAATCAGGTCGAGCATCGAGCCCGATTCATTCGGGACATCCACCGCACACTTTTACGCACAACATCTGGACGCAGATCAGCGCCACGTCCCAAGGCGAGACGTGGCGCTGATCGTAGCTCTGGCGCGGACGTGAACGCGATGCAAGATTGCCCTCCACCCCCGCTCTCGACTAGAAACGGACAGGCGTCAGAATCCAGACACAAAAAAAGACCCCGGGTTGATCACTGGCACGTGGCCAGGAGAGCAATCGCCCGGGGACAGTGCTCCAAAGATACCGCCATGGCCGCCGCAGCGCAACCCCTCGCCCTCTCCTCATTGTTCCGCCTCGTCTCCGCCGAGCGGATCGCGGCGTTCCGCCGGGGTGCGGCCGACGACGAAGAGGTGCTCGCGCGCTGCCTGTGGAACGCCGCGCTGTGCGAAGCGCTGTACCCGTCGCTCCACTTCCTCGAGGTCGCGCTGCGCAACGTGGTGTTCCAGGCCGCCGCCGCGACCTACCCGTCGATAGGCGCGAACAGCTGCTGGCTGGAACAGCCGGGAATCCTGCACGCGGACGAGGCAAGGATGGTCCGCGCGGCGGGACAGCGGCTGTGCCGCCGGGGGAAGCCGGTCGAGCCGGGGCGGCTGGTCGCGGAGCTCAGCTTCGGGTTCTGGACCACGCTCTTCGACGTGCGCTACGAGCAGAACCGCGTGCTCTGGCCACGGCTCTTCGGCCAGAAGATCTTCTCCCATGCGCCGAGGCAGAAGCGGAGCCGGAAAGCGCTCTCGCCCCTGCTGAACCGCGTCCGGCACCTCCGCAACCGGGCCTTCCACCACGAGCCGATCTGGCACTGGAGCGACCTCACCGATCAGCACGCGCTCGTGTGCGACCTGATGGGGTGGATGAGCCCCGACCTGAGGGCGACCGTCGCGGCGTTCGACCGCTTCCCGCGCGTGCACCGCGAAGGCGTGCGGGCGTTCCGCAGGCGCGTGGGCACGCTCGCCGTGCTGAGGGCGCAGCGCAGCCCCGGCCCACACGGCGTGCCGACGGCGGCCTGACCCGGCAGCGGCTGGCCGGGCGCGAACGTGCCGGGTAGCTTGGGGAGATGCAGACGACCCGACTGGGCGCCACGGGCGCCACCGTATCGCGCATCTGCCTGGGGTGCATGAGCTACGGCAGCTCGAAGTGGCGGCCGTGGATGCTCGACGAGGCCGAGGCGCGGCCCTTCTTCCGCCGCGCGATCGAGGCGGGGATCAACTTCTTCGACACCGCCGACATGTACTCGCGGGGCGTGAGCGAGGAGGTGACCGGGCGGGCGCTGCGGGAGTTCGGCCGGCTGGACGAGATCGTGCTGGCCACCAAGGTCTTCTACCCCATGGGCGAGGGGCCCAACCAGGGCGGGCTCTCGCGCAAACACGTGGTGCAGGCGTGCGAGGCGAGCCTGCGGCGGCTGGGGGTGGAGACGATCGACCTCTACCAGATCCACCGCTTCGACGCGAACACGCCCATCGAGGAGACGCTGGCCGCGCTCGACCACCTGGTGCACGCGGGGAAGGTCCGCTACATCGGCGCGAGCTCGGGGTGGGCATGGCAGATGGCGCAGGCGCTGAGCGCGTCGGAGCGGCACGGCTGGGCACGCTTCGTGTCGATGCAGAACCACTACAACCTCCTCTACCGCGAGGAGGAACGGGAGATGATCCCCCTCTGCCGCGCCGAGGGAGTCGCGGTGATCCCCTGGTCGCCGCTGGCGCGCGGCCTGCTCGCGGGCGGCCGCACCTCGCTCGCGGACCGCGCCAGCACCCCGCGCGCCGCCACCGACGCGTACGGCCACGGGCTCTACGACGATCCAGGCGACTGGGAGATCGTCGAAGCAGTCCGCGCGGTAGCCGCGGAGCGCGGCGTGGCGCCGGCCGAGGTGGCGCTGGCGTGGCTGCTGTCGAAGCCCGCCGTCACGGCGCCCATCGTCGGCGCGACGAAGCTGCAGCACCTGGACGCCGCCATCCGCGCCGTGGACCTCGTGCTCTCGGACGAGGAGATCGCGCGGCTGGAGGCGCCGTACCGCCCCCACGCCGTCCGCGGGCACGAATAGGAGACGAAGGTCGCCGCGCCGCGCCTCCGTGCATCCGCGCGGGGGCGCCTTCGCCGTTTGGGGTGCATCTTGCGTCACGTCTTCGCCGAACGTGCTCATACATCCATCGAACGCCCCGACCCCGGACTCCATGGCCGACGACGTCATCACCCGCAACAACGTGCGCGTCTCCGGGCGCGGCACCCAGCCCATGCTCTTCGCGCATGGCTTCGGGTGCGACCAGAACATGTGGCGCTTCGTGGCGCCCGCCTTCGAAGACCAGTACCGCGTGGTGCGCTTCGACTACGTGGGCTCGGGGAAGAGCGACCTCGCCGCCTACGATCCGCAGCGCTACTCCACCCTCGACGGCTACGCGCAGGACGTGCTCGACGTGGTGCACGCGCTCGACCTCACCGACGTGGTGTTCGTGGGCCACTCGGTGAGCAGCATGGTGGGCGTGATCGCCTCCAACCGCGAGCCGGAGCGCTTCGCGCGGCTCGTCATGATCGGCCCCAGCCCGCGTTACGTGAACGATCCGCCCTACGTGGGCGGGTTCGAGCGCGGCGACATCGAGGGGCTGCTGGACATGATGGAGCACAACTACATCGGCTGGGCGGGGTTCCTGGCTCCCGCCATCATCAAGAACCCCGACCGGCCCGAGCTGGGCGCCGAGCTCACCGAGAGCTTCTGCTCCACCGACCCGGTGATCGCCCGCCGCTTCGCCGAGGCCACCTTCCTCTCCGACAGCCGCGACGACCTGCCGCGGGTGGCGGTGCCCTCGCTGGTGCTGCAGTGCTCCGACGACATGGTGGCGCCGAACGAGGTGGGCGAGTACGTGCACCGCAGCACGCCGGGGAGCACGCTGCGGGTGATGAAGGCCACCGGCCACTGCCCGCACATGAGCCACCCCGAGGAGACCATCGAGCTCATGCGCGAGTACCTGCAGCCCGCCCTCGCCGCGTGAGCGACGCCGCGGGCGTGCGCGAGCGGACGCTGGACCCGCTGCTGGACCAGGCGCCCGCCGGCTTGCTCTCCGTCGCCGACGACGGAACGATCACCCTGGCGAACGCCACCCTGGCCGCGATGCTGGGATGGGCGCCGGGCGAGCTGGAGGGGCGCAGGGTCGACGCGATTTTGAGCGTGGGCGCGCGCCTCTTCTGGCAGACGCACTTCTTCCCGCTCGTGCGCATGCACGGCCGGGCCGAGGAGGTGTTCCTGGTGCTGCGCGCCGCCGACGGCGGCGAGGTGGCGGTGCTGGCGAACGCGGTGCGGCGCGAGCGTGCGGGCGCGTGGACGAGCGACTGCGTGCTGATGCAGGTGAAGGAGCGCCGCAAGTTCGAGGAGGAGCTGCTGCGCGCCCGCAAGGAGGCCGAGCGCGCCCGCGCCGAGGTCGAGGAGCACGCCGAGGAGCTGCGCGCGACCAACGAGCAGCTCGAGGAGCAGGCGGTGGAGATGGAGCTGCAGCAGGAGCAGCTCCGCGAGCAGGCGGTGGAGCTCGAGGCGCAGGCCGACCACCTCCAGGCGCTCAACGAAGCGCTGCAGGAGCGCACCGACGAGGCCGACCGCCAGCGCAACGCCGCCGACGAGGCCAACCGCGCCAAGAGCGCCTTCCTGGCGGTGATGAGCCACGAGCTGCGCACGCCGCTGAACGCCATCGGCGGCTACGTGCAGCTGCTGGAGATGGGGATCCACGGCCCCGTGACCGAGGCGCAGCGCGAGGCGCTGGGGCGCGTGGAGCGGAGCCAGAAGCACCTGCTGCGGCTGATCAACGACGTGCTGAACCTGGCCCGCATCGAGAGCGGCCGCGTGGAGTACGTGCTGGAGGCGGTCGACCTGGCGGCGCTGATGGACGAGGTGACGCCGATGGTGGAGCCGCAGATGCACGCCAAGGAGCTGGCGCTGGAGGTGAGCGTCCCCGCCGGCGCCGTCGCGCGCGCCGACCGCGAGAAGGTGCAGCAGATCGTGATCAACCTGCTCAGCAACGCGATCAAGTTCACCCCGGCGGGCGGCCGCGTGCGCGTCGACGCGGGGAGAGACGGGTCCGGAACGGTGCGGCTGGCGGTAGCCGACACGGGGATCGGGATCCCCGCGGAAAAGCAGGCGTCGGTGTTCGACCCCTTCGTGCAGGTGGACATGAGCCGCACGCGCCGCTCGGAGGGGAGCGGGCTGGGCCTCGCGATCAGCCGCGACCTCGCCCAGGGCATGGGGGGCGACTTGGCGGTCGAGAGCACGCCCGGCGAGGGAAGCACCTTCACCCTCACCCTCCCGGCCGAGGACTAGAACGGCAGGTCTCACGCAGAGACACGAAGACGCAGGGAGCCGGGGCGGCTTCCCTGCGTCTCCGTGTCGTTGCTCCGCTTCTTCGGCAGGCGCGTCAGACGCACGCCGTGCCGGTGCACCGGCTGCCGCAGGTGTGGGCACAGGTGCCGTTCACCTGGCAGGTCGCGACGAAGGCATCGCAGGTGCCGAGCTGGCTCCAGTGCCCGCGGACGGTGCCGCGCGCCGGTTCCGCCGTCCCCGTCTCGAACGTCTGCACGTCGAGCCGGTCCAGGTCCATCCGGATCTTTCGCATCGTGCGTCTCCTTGAATCGGGTGAAAGGCGATGCGCCACCGCCCTGTCAGGCGCAGGCGATGCCGGTGCACCCTACCGTGCCGCAGCCGGGCCCGCAGGTGCCCCCATACTGGCAGGTGCCGACGAATCCGTCGCAGGTGCCGCGCTGGCTCCACTGCCCGTGCACCGTGCCGCGGGCCGCCGCGCCCCGGTTGCCCGTCTCGAACGTCTCCACGTGCAGGCGGTCCAGCTCCAGCCGGATCTTCTTCATTCGAACTCTCCAGGGGCTGTGGGAAAGACGGTGCTGCCGGTCCATCTCACGAATCGGCAGCAAAGGTCATTCCGTGGAGAGCCGCGGAGCGGCACGAGCGGAAAATATTGTTGACTTCAAGTGGGTACCGGCCTACCGTGGGATCGGTGTGCGTGCTGCCGCTGCCCGTTGCCGCGGCAGTGTTTTCGTGTCCCCCGACCCGGAGGTGTCACATGTCCGACCAGCCTGGCTCCGCCGACCGAGGCGCCGCGGCGTCCGGCGCCCGCCTCAGCCGGCACGACCTCGACCACGCCGTGCAGCAGGCGCTCGCGCGGCTCCCGCAGGACCGCCTGATCCACGGCCCCATCCTGTGCGGGATCATCGCCTACCCCGAGGGCGGCAAGGTCCGGTTCCAGGACATCCAGGCATTGGGCCGGGAGGGCTGACGGAGGGCCCGGGCATGCCTCCCGGCACCGGAGCCGCACCGCCGTTCTGTCCCAGTGCCCAGCCCCACATGGAGGGGGCGGTGGTGTTCGGGGTGGTGGGCGGCGCCGCGGACGCGCCGTGGGTGGGGTACCTCGACGAGCGGCTCCCCGTCACCCCCGGGGTGCTCGCCCGCACCGGCGACGTGGACCCGGCGGAGGTCTACCGCTTCGGGGCGCCGTGCGCGGGAGGGGGGTGCCGGCACTTCGACGGTGCGTCGTGCCGGCTGGCCTCCAAGCTGGTGCAGCTCACCCCGCCGGCCTCCCGCGCGCTCCCCGCGTGCGCGCTGCGCCCCGACTGCCGCTGGTGGCGCCAGGAGGGGAAGGCTGCCTGCATGCGCTGCCCGGTGGTGGTCACCGTGAACTACACCCCCACCGACGAGCTGCGGCGCGCGGCTGACCCCGACGTCTAGGTATACCCTGAACGATCCGGAGGCCGCGACGAGATGACCACCCGCCTCGTCGCGGCCTCCGTGTCTCTGCGTGCGCGAGCGAGCGGGGAGCCGATCCGCCCGGCCGGGCGCCGACATGGCGTTTTCGGGATTCGGCGGGGAATCCGCGCCGCCGCGTCCGCCCAATAGCTGCGGGCTCATCTCTCTTCTTCTCCCAGCGGACCTGGAACATGGCCTCGCGCGCGATCGTCCTTCCCGCCATCGGCGTGGCGGTGCTGCCGAAGTGCCCGATGTGCGCGATGATCGTCTTCACCGCGCTGGGGCTCCAGCACACGGTGCACGATACCGTGTTCGCCGCGCTCCAGGTGGCGATGGTCCTGGCCGTCGTGGCGCTCCTCGCCCTCCGCCGCCGGCCGACGCAGCTCGCCCTCGGCGCGGCCGGCGCGTGCGCGGTGCTGGTGACCGCGTTCGGCGCCGCCCCGGGAATGGTGGGGCTCGCCGGCGGCGCGCTGCTCGTCGTTGCCTGGCTGGTGAGGCCCGCCCCGGTGTGCGGGTGCGCGCCGCCAGCTGATTCGGCTCCCTGAGCCATTCGCCGGCCACGCATCCGTTGCGCGCGCGGGGGTGCCGCGCTACATTAGAGACCGATCGGTCTCTAATTCGACTGCGAGGAGGCGGAGATGGCGGAGGCGTACATCATCGACGCGGTGCGAACGCCGCGCGGGCGGGGGAAGATGGGGAAGGGGTCGCTCACCGGGATCCATCCCCAGGAGCTGCTGGCGCAGACCCTCAACCGGCTCGCGGAGCGCACCGGGATCGAGACGGGCGAGGTGGAGGACGTGGTGGTGGGCGCGGTCAGCCAGGTGGGCGAGCAGGGCGGCAACATCGCCCGCAACGCGGTGCTCTCCGCCGGATGGCCGCTGAACGTGTCGGGGGTGTCGCTCAACCGCTTCTGCGGCTCGGGGCTGCAGGCGGTGAACTTCGCGGCCATGGGAGTGATGAGCGGCGCGCAGGAGCTGGTGGTGGGCGGCGGCGCGGAGAGCATGTCGCGCGTGCCGATGGGCTCCGACGGCGCCGGGCCGGACGGGCAGAATCCGCTCCTCCGGGCGAAGCACTTCCAGGTACCGCAGGGGATCAGCGCGGACCTGATCGCCACGCTGGAGGGCTTCTCGCGCGAGGAGTTGGACCGCTTCGCGCTGGAGTCGCAGCAGAAGGCGGCCGCGGCGCAGCGCGAGTGCCGCTTCTCGCGCTCCCTCTTCCCCGTGGTGGACCCCGCCACGGGTGCGGTGGCGCTGGAGAAGGACGAGTACCTGCGCCCCGATACCTCGCTGGACGGGCTTTCGCAGCTCGCCCCCGCCTTCGCCGAGCTGGGCGCGAAGCCGGTGGGGCCGGAGGGCGAGACGATGGACCAGATGGCGCTGAAGGTCTACCCGCAGGCGGGCGAGGTGCGGCACCTGCACACGGCCGGCAACGCCAGCGGCATCGTGGACGGGGCGGCGGCCGTGCTGCTGGCCTCGGACGGGTACGCGCGGAGCCATGGGCTCGAGCCGCGCGCCCGCGTCCGCGCGGTCGCCACGCACGGCGAGGAGCCGCTGATCATGCTCACCGCCCCGGCCGAGACGGCGCGCAAGGCGCTGCGCAAGGCGGGGATGGAGGCAGGCGACATCGACCTCTGGGAGATCAACGAGGCCTTCGCCGCGGTGCCGCTGCAAACCATCCGCCGGCTGGGGATCGACCCGGAGCGGGTGAACGTGAACGGCGGCGCCATCGCCCTGGGGCACCCGCTCGGCGCCACCGGGGCCATGCTGCTCGGGACGGCGCTCGACGAGCTGGAGCGGCGCGGGCTGGCCACGGCGCTGGTCACGCTCTGCATCGCCGGCGGGCAGGGCGTCGCCACCATCATCGAGCGCGTTTGAGCCGCCGCGGAAGGGAGGGGAGATGACCGACACGGCCGAGGCGACCGCGCGCACCCGCACCATCGCGTGGGACGATCCCATGATCGGCGCGCGCCGAGGGATGGAGATGAGCGGGATCGAGTACATGCGCGCCATCGTGGCGGGCGAGATCCCCCGCCCGCCCATCGCCTGGTCGCTGGACTTCGAGCTCGCCGAGGTGGAGGAGGGGCGCGCGGTCTTCACCCTCACCCCCCGCGAGTTCCACTACAACCCGATCGGCGTGGTGCACGGCGGGGTGGCGGCCACGCTGATGGACTCGGCGATGGGGTGCGCGGTGCACTCGCTGCTGCCGGCGGGCGTGGGCTACACCACCCTGGAGCTGAAGGTCAACTTCCTCCGTGCGATGACGCGCGACACCGGCCCCGTGCGCGCCGAGGGGAAGGTGCTCCACGGCGGCTCGCGCACCGCGCTGGCCGAGGCGCGCCTGGTGGACGCCGCCGGGAAGCTGCTGGCGCACGCCACCAGCACCTGCCTGATACTGCGCCACGGCGGTTGATCTCACGCAGAGATGCAGAGAAACTGAGAGTGCGCAGAAACCCTCTGCGTTCTCTCAGTTTCTCTGCGTCTCTGCGTGATGCTTTTTGTTACCGCGCGACCTCGATGGCGGCGAGGTAGCGCACGTCCGACGGATCGCCCTCCACCAGGCGGAAGGGGAGGATGCGCACCTCGGGCGCGTCGCGGCTGCGGTCGGAGCGCAGCACCACCATCACCCCCCGGCTCACCCCCATGGGTCCCGCGCTGAAGTAGGTGACGCCCACGTGGTAGGTGCCGTGCACCACCTTCTCCGCGCGCACCACCTCGGGGCCGAAGCCGCGGGTGATGTCCTGGTACAGCTCCAGTCCCTGCGCCGTGGTCTTGTGGGAGTAGTAGCACTCCTCGCCCGCGGGGTCGACCACGTGCAGGTCCACGTCGTTGCCGTCCGCGTCCCAGGCCAGGGTCACGCGCAGGGCGTCGCGGCGCTCCAGGTCCACGTGGAACTCGGCGGCCTCGCCGCGGATCTGCGCGGCCTTCGCGGGCTCCTTCGCCATCCACGCGCGCAGCACGTAGCCCAGCTCCTCGCGCACCACGCGCCGCGCGTCGCCGTACCAGTCGGGGAACTCGCGGCGGAGAGCGTCTTCCAGCACGCGCGCGGCGTCCTGCTCGCGGCCCGTCTGCCAGAGCATCAGCGCCAGGTGGCGGTAGCCGTTCACCCGGTCAGGCCGCTGCGCCAGGGCCCGCCGCAGCGGCGTCTCGGCCAGGTACGCGGCGTTCACGCGGATCAATAGCAGGGCGGCGCGCTGCAGCAGCTCGGGCTTCCCGTCCGCCACCTCCACCAGCGACGCCAGGGCGCGCTCGGCCTCTTCGCGCTTCCCGAGGTTCACGTCGGCCTCGCCCAGCGCCTCGTAGACCTGCGGGTTCTCGGGGTCGTACGGCTGCCAGTCGAGCGCCAGCTCGCGCAGCGCCGCCCATTCGCGCCGCGACCAGAGCGCATCGGCGAGCTGGTTGCGCACCTCGCGGTCGCGCGGTGAGGCGCGGAGCACCGCCTGCAGGCTGTCCACCCGATCGCGGCTGGCGAGCACGGGCTTCGTCCAGTCCGGCCGCGTGGGTGGGGCCGGCGGCGGGGGAGGAGGCGGCGGCGCCGACGGCGGTGGCGGCGGTGGCGGCGGTGGTGGTGGCGGCAGGGGCGGCGGCGGCGGCACCCGTCGGCCGTTGTCGCGCGAGTCACGCACGGGCCGCTCGCGTTCCCGCCGCACCGGCTCGGACGGTCGCCGCGGCTCCGGCGCCATCACCGGCGGCGGAGGAGGGGGTGGCGCGGACGGGGGCGGAGGCGGCGGCGGAGGCGGCGGAGGCGCGTTGGACGACGCCTCTCCATCATCATCCTCCTGGTCCTCTCCGCTCCGGACGGCAACGCCCACGGCCCTGCCGGCGACGACACCTTCAAGGTTGAGCGTGCGCGGAGCCGGCGGCGCTCCGCCGGCGTCACCGGGCCGGCTCGCGGACGGGGCGGAGTCACCCGGCGCAGTGGAGTCGGGGCGCGCGCCGCGGTCCGGCCGCGTGTCCGCCGCCGCCATCCGCAGCGCCGAGGTGTCGCGGTCCACGCGGACGATCCCCTCGTCCCCCACCCCCAGGATCTGCGCCAGCGCGCGGCGGTCGAGGCCGAAGCGGGCGTAGTCGCGCTCCGTCTCCAGCACCAGCAGGGTGGTGCGCGGCGAGAGCACGCGGTGCTCCACCGAGACGCGCACCTCCTCCGCCGCCAGCGCCCTGCGCGTGGAGTCGTCGGTGGTGAGCGAGGCGCGCTCGTCCAAGTCCTGGATGTAGGCGCGGTACGCCTCACGCTCCAGCAGCGGCGCGAAGCTCCCCGCCTCCAGCGGCTGCGCGGCCGCGGCGGCGAGCGTGCCGCGGCGGCCGGCCAGCCGCGGCGTGGGACGCGCGCCGGGCTCGAGCCGCGCCATCACCAGCACCTCGTCGCCCGGGAGCACGTCGTCGCCGCCGGTGGCGTACACCCACTCCGCGCCGGGATCGGTGACGGTGAAGGCGGCGCCGGGCGGGAGCGCCAGGCGGCGGGCGGCGGCGCGGGCGCGCACCTCCAGCGAGTCGCTGAAGGGGATGGTGACGATGCGCCCGCGGCCGGAGGTGATCGACCGCAGCGTCGCCGCGTCCTGCCGCGCGCCCAGCACCAGCGCGTGCACCGTGGCCGCCGCGGGGATCGAGTCCGCCGCGGCGCGCAGCTCGGCCGCGTCCACCCGGCCCAGCGTGCCCACGCCGTCGGTCTGCACCACGATCTTCGTTCCGGGCCGGGCGCGGGCGGCGGCGGCCGCGTCGTGCAGCAGCGCGCCCAGGTCGGTGCCCCCCAGGTAGCGGCGGGCGCGGAGCATCGCCCCCACCTGCCGCGCCACCTGAGCCGCGGTCCCGGAGGCGAGCCGCGTAACCCGGTGGTCGAAGGCGCGCACCTCCACCGCGTCGCCTGCCGGGAGTGCGGCCAGCAGCCCCTCCACGGCGCGCACCCGGGGCTCGGCACCCTCCGCGCCCGAGGCCGAGGTGTCGAGGTAGAAGAGCCACCGCCCGGGCCCCGCCGCGCGCGCCGCGTCCGCGACGGCGGGGCGGAACGACGCTACGTAGAAGCCGCCCGCCGAGAGCACCCGCGCCGGGGCCGCGGCGGCGTCGGCGCGCCAGACCACCTGCAGGTCCTGCCGGGGGACGAACTGCTCGTCGGAGCGGTCGATGATGCGCACCTCGCCGGCCTCGCGCACGCGCCCCGGGCCGGCGGTGCTCACGAAGCTCTCGCGCCGTGTCGTCTCGCCCGGGAGCGCGCGGAAGCTGCCGTGGAAGGTGAAGAGCCCGATCCGCGGCATCCCGCGCAGCGGCAGCGTCCAGCTCCGCTCGCCGCCCACCTGGCGCAGGAGCGAGCTGTACGAGAGCACCAGCCGCACGGTGGCGCCGGCCTCGATGGGGAACACCCGGGCGGAGAAGCGGTTGCCGGCCTCCTGGTCGAGCATGGCCGGGTCGCGCATCTCGTGCAGGATCTGGTCGTACACCTGGTGCGCGCGCAGCCGCTCCACCACCTCGCCCTCCATCAGCCGCCCGTCGACCTCCTTGGCGAAGCGGCTAACCGTGGCGCCCTCGGGGAGCACGGCGCTGAACCGCCCCTCCATCCGCCGCTGCCGCGGGTTGCGGAAGCGCAGCTCCACCTCGGTGAGCGCCAGCATCCCGTGCACGGCGGTGCGCACGTCCATCCGCTCCAGCACCAGCTCCTGCCCGTCGGGGTCGGAGAGCGCGAAGGGCGCCGGCGCGGGCGCCGTGTCCGCCGCGGCCGCGGCCGCATCGGCGGCGGCACGGGTGGATGGCTGCCGCGCGGCGCCGAGGGCGGGGAGCGCGGCCAGGGCGGCCAGCGCGAGCAGGAGGCGGGCGAGTCGGCCTGTGGTCACGGGAGTACGGTTCGCGGTGGTGGGCGCGGCGGCGGGAAGGGCCGCGCATCTTATGTTTTTGACGGACGCCTGTCCATCATCTGCACAAGGGAAACGCCCCCAGCCGCCGGATTCTGCCGGCGGCGGCAGTGGACCGCGGCTTCGTTGCGGCTTCTGTATCGTCGCGGAAGAAGCCCGGATCAGCGCAGCCGCAGCCGCACCAGCAGGGCGCGATGGTCCGAGGCGTCGCCGGGGAGCACGCGGGCGCTCCGGCAGCGCACCTCCCCCTGCAGGTAGAGGTAGTCGATCCGCCGCACCGGCACGCCGGCGGGGAAGGTCGCCGGGTCGCCCTCCCCGCATCCCGTCCAGGCATCGCGAAAGCCCGCCCCGCGCAGCGCCGCGTGGACGGGGCTCTCCGGGAGGGCGTTGAAGTCTCCGCCCAGCAGCAGCGGCATCCCCGCGGGCGCCATCCTCGCGACCCGCAGCACCGTGGCGATCTCCTGCACCCGCCAGAGGTCCTCGGACGCGGCGTCCAGGTGCGTGTCGAGCACCGCCAGCGGCCCGCCGGGCGCGTCCACCACCGCCAGCAGCACGCCGCGCTGCTCCCGGTCCGCGGCGGCCCGCCCGGGGGGCGCCGCCACCGTGAGGTGAACCAGGGTGTCTCGCAGGATCGGCCAGCGTGAGAGGAGGGCGATGCCGTAGTCGCCTCCCTGGAACCCGATGGTCCGCCCGAAGGCCACCGCGTAGCCGGTGAGCCGCGCCAGCGTGGCGGGCTGGTCGGCGGGGCCGGAGCGGCGCGTGTTGCGGTCCACCTCCTGGAGGAGCACCAGGTCTGCCCCCGTGCTCCGCACCACCTCCGCGACGCGGGACAGGTTGTCGCGCCCGGCAGCGTCCTTTCCCGCGTGGATGTTGTAGATCAGCACCGTGACCTCCCGCTCGTGGGTGGGAGGGGGCGGGGCGGTGGCGCACGCCGCGAGCAGCGCGGACAGCGCGAGGGCGGGAGCTCGAAAGCGCAATCTCGTACCAGGCCTTGTAGAAGACCGGTCTCACGCGGCGTCGATCGCGTCAGGACGGTCGTTCTCTGGTCGGTTGCGCGTGAACGACGCGGTCGGAGTCGTTCACGCGTTCAGCCGGAACCAGGAGGCGCGAAGCCCGACGCCCTGGCGCAAAGTCGCCGCCGCAAAGGACGGAGACCAGTAGTGCGGGGCGATCCGCGTCGCGCAGGGGGGCACTCACACGTTTGCTTGCCGGGCGTCGTTACGCGTTCCTACCTTCGTTTGCGTCACCAATCATGCGCTCCGGAGGGCGAGATCCGCTCGCCGTGCCGGGGCGCGACCCACCATCATCCCCACCGGGAGGCCATCATGAACCTGTTGATGCAGTGGAACGAGAACGTGTTGGTGCGGCAGATGTCGGACGACGGCACCAAGCCGGAGGTGAAGGACTGCCGCGAGACGACTGTGCGCTACCTCGCGGGCAAGGGAGTGACCGACGGCGGCGGGAACTGGGCGCTGAAGCTGGACTACCCGGACGTGGTGTGCGAGCAGATCGGGTTGGTGGGCGCGGTGTCGTTCGTGGCCACCGCTACCTTCAACCCGCTGATCGACAGCCTGCCACGGCCAGCGTACGTGATGACCGCCGAGACGCACTCGGGCGGCTACGTGACATTGTACGTGCGCAGCTTCGACTGCCGGTGCGAGCTACTCCCCGACACGCCCTTCGACTACCACGTGGCGATCTCGTATGACTTCGTGACCGCCGGCGCCCAGCCGACCGGGTGAAAAGCAGGGGACAGAGGATAGGGAACAGGGGACAGCCGGCGACTGCTTGCTGTCCCCTGTAACCTGTCCCCTGGTTCGAACGGGACCGCGGGTTGCTGCGATGCTTGTGTGCGGGCGCGGACGCGCACATCGTGTGGACGTCCGCCCGCGCGCACGCCTGGAGGGAAGGAGACGAATCCATGGCCGCATCCCCGAACCTCGCCCGCGCCGCCGCGATCTTCGCCGCGCTGGTCGCCGCGTCCGCCTGCCGCACGAGCGGCGAGGCTAAGCCCGACCCGGGCCCGTCGCTGCCGCCGCCGGCCGTCGGCGCCGCCCCCAGGGGGGAGGTGACCGACGAGGACGTGAAGGACGTACGGGTGGCGCGCGCGGAGGAGTTGCTGATGGGCCGCTTCGCCGGGGTGGAGGTGCTCCCGCTCCCGGGCGGCGGGGTGTCGGTGCGGATCCGCGGCGCCACCTCGTTGACCCTGAGCACCGAGCCGCTCTACGTGGTCGACGGGATGCCCATCAACACGGAGCCGGGCGGCGCGCTCAAGTGGCTGCCCCCGCAGGAGATCCAGAAGATCGAGGTGCTGAAGGACATCGGCTCCACCGCCTTCTACGGCGTGCGCGGCGCCAACGGCGTGATCCTCATCACCACCAAGCACTGATAGAAGTGCTAAGTGCTGAGTGCTGAGTGCTGAGTGCTGAGTGCTAAGTGCTAAGTGCTAAGTGCTGAACGACGGAGGGAGCCCTGCCGCACGGTGCGCGGCAGGGCTTCTTCGTCTCTCTGTACCTCTGCGTCTCTGCGTGAGGTTCGTAGTTTGGTTTGCACGCGGGCCGCTTTCTGCGTATTCCCTCAGGCATGATCGGCGGCTCACGCGGTGAGGGAGGATACGTGGAAGAGGCGGAGACGAAGGGCGGCGCGGCGAACGAGCCCCTCTGGCGCGTGGAGTCGCAGGAGCGGCGGCTGGCGGAGCTGACGGCGGACGACGCGGAGCTCAAGGAGGCGCCGCTCAGGCGCGACGTGCGCTCGCTCGGCATCCTGCTGGGGCGCGTGCTGCGCGAGCAGGAGGGCGAGGCGCTCTACGCCGCCGTCGAGGAGCTGCGCGGCCTGCTGATCCGCAGCCGCGAGGCCGATCCATCCGAGCCCGGCACCGCCCCGCCGTCGTCGTCCGACGCGGGGATGGAGCGCGCCGCGGCCATCGTCGCCGGGGTGGACGTGGAGCAGGCGTACGCGCTCACCAAGGCGTTCTCCATCTACTTCGAGCTCACCAACCTGGCCGAGACGGCGCACCGCGCGCGCCGCCGCCGCGCCGCCGAGCTGCGCACGGACCGCCCGCCGCAGCCCGGCACCTTCCGCGGCACCCTGCGGCGGCTGAAGGAGGCGGGGATGGACCGCGCCGCCGTGCTCGCGCGGCTGGCGGAGGTCTGCGTGATCCCCGTCTTCACCGCGCACCCCACCGAGGTGTCGCGGCGCACGGTGCTCTTCAAGCGCGCCCGCATCGCCCGCGCGCTGGAGCGGCTCGACCGCCTCC
>Ga0070685_10000282_pt1 | contig 32605 bp, 31 predicted proteins | sample KBSS13LmetaG_FD_65651 | JGI IMG/M metagenome (GOLD analysis project Ga0070685, IMG submission 65651) | Switchgrass rhizosphere microbial communities from Kellogg Biological Station, Michigan, USA - KBS S1-3L metaG | ecosystem: Host-associated > Plants > Roots > Rhizosphere ...
CACCGCGGCGTAAGGAGGCAGAGAGCACCCGATGGAGATCAAGCCCGACGAGATCGCAAGCATCCTGCGAGAGCGGATCGAGGGACTGGAGACCGATTCCGCCGACCTCACCGAGGTCGGGACGGTCCTGTCCGTCGCCGACGGCATCGCCCGCATCCACGGGCTCGACAACTGCATGGCGCTGGAGATGCTCGACCTGCCGCACGGGGTCACCGGCCTGGCGCTGAACCTCGAGTCCGACAACGTCGGCGCCGTGCTGTTCGGCGAGTGGGAGCACATCGAGGAGGGCGACACGGTCAAGCGGACCGGCAAACTGCTCGAGATCCCGGTCGGCGAGGCGCTGCTCGGCCGCATGGTCGATCCGCTCGGCCGCCCGCTCGACGACCGCGGCGACATCGCCACCAGCGAGACCCGCCCGGCCGAGTTCAAAGCCCCCGGCGTCGTCCAGCGCCAGCCGGTCGAGGAACCCGTCCAGACCGGCCTGATGTCGATCGACGGGATGATCCCGATCGGCCGCGGCCAGCGAGAGCTGATCATCGGCGACCGCCAGACCGGCAAGACGGCGATCGCGATCGACACGATCATCAACAACAAGGACAAGGACCTGATCTGCATCTACGTCGCGATCGGGCAGCGGATGTCCACCGTCGTCCAGCTGAAGGAGACGCTGGAGGAAAACGGGGCGATGGAGAACACGATCATCGTCGCCGCTCCCGCCGACGAGGCGGCGCCGATCAAGTACATCGCTCCCTACGCCGGCTGCGCGATGGGCGAGTACTTCCTCTACAACGGCAAAGCCGCGCTCTGCGTCTACGACGACCTCACCAAACACGCTTCCGCCTACCGGCAGATGTCGCTGCTGCTGCGGCGCCCGCCGGGTCGCGAGGCTTACCCCGGCGACGTCTTCTACCTGCACTCGCGGCTGCTGGAGCGGGCGGTCAAGCTCAACGACGAACTCGGCGGCGGCTCGCTGACGGCGCTGCCGATCATCGAGACCCAGGCCTCCGACGTCTCCGCCTACATCCCTACCAACGTGATCTCGATCACCGACGGTCAGATCTTCCTCGAGTCCGACCTCTTCTTCTCAGGGGTCCGCCCGGCGATCAACGTCGGCATCTCGGTCTCGCGGGTGGGCGGTAATGCGCAGACCAAGGCGATGAAGAAGGTCGCCGGAAAACTCCGCCTCGACCTCTCCCAGTACCGCGACCTCGAGGCGTTCGCCCAGTTCGGCTCCGAGCTCGACGCCGAGACCCAGAAGGCCCTGACCCGCGGCGAACGGCTGGTCGAGCTCCTGAAACAGAAAGAGCGCGAACCGCTCTCGGTCGGCGACCAGGTCGCCTCGATCTACTCGGGCACCGGCGGCTACCTCGACCGGATCAAAGTCGAGCGCGTCGGCGAGTTTCTCGCCGACCTGCGGACCCGCCTGCACTCCGAGCAGCCCGAGCTGCTGAGCCGGATCGAAGAGAGCGGCAAGCTCGAGGAGGACGACGAGAAGGCGCTCGGCAAGGCGATCGCCGACTTCGTCGACGACTTCGGCCCCGACTTCGACGAGCACGGCGACCCGCTCGAGGAGGGCGAGTCCGACCGCATCCACTCCAAAGAGGAGCGCGAGGCCCCGGCCCGGACGCCCGGCTCCGACACCGCTCCCGAGTCGAGTGAGGACGAGGAGGCGGCGACCCCGGCCTAGCGGCCGGGTCCGATCCCCCCATGGCATCGCAAAAGGAAGTCAAGAACCGCATCGCGTCGGTCAAGAACATCAACAAGATCACGCGGGCGATGGAGATGGTGGCGGCGGCGCGGCTGCGTCGCGCCGAACAGCGGATCTCCGACATGCGGCCCTACGCCGAGGGGATGCGCAAGCTGACCCGCCGCGCCGCCGCCCAGGCGGGCGGCATCCCGCGGGTGCCGGTTCTGGAGGAGCGGGAGAACGTCGAGCGGGTCGGGATCGTCCTCGTCACCGGCGACCGCGGCCTCGCCGGCGCCTTCAACTCGAACATCATCCGCGAGGGCATGCGAATGGCGGCGAAAGTCCGCGAGGAGGGCGCCCAGCCCGCCTTCGCAGTCGTCGGCCGCAAGGGCGTCTCGGCCCTGACCTTCCGCAAGCAGGAGGTGACCGACTCCTACGTCGGCTTCACCGACCGTCCCGCCTTCGCCAACGCCCGCGAAATCGGCGAGGCGCTGACCGCCCGCTACGTCGACCAGGACCTCGACCGGGTCGAGCTGATCTACAACCGCTTCGTCTCGCCCCTCACCCAGCACGTCTGGCGGCAGACGCTGCTGCCACTGCAGCAGGCCGAGGTGATCGGCGAGGGCGCCGGCGAGGAGGCCGCGGCCGAAGAAGAGGAAACCGAGGCCGAGAAAGCGCAGAGCCGCTCGGAGTGGGTCTACGAGCCCGACCCGGAGGAGCTGCTGGCGCGGCTGATCCCGGAGTACGTGACGATCTCGGTCTACCGGGCGCTGCTCGAGTCGGCCGCCTCGGAGCTGGGCGCGCGGATGACGGCGATGCGCAACGCGGCGGAGAACGCGGAGGACATGATCGGCTCCCTGACCCTGGAGATGAACCGGGCGCGTCAGGCGGAAATCACGCAGGAGATCCTGGAGGTCGTCGGCGGCGCCGAGGCGCTCGGCTAGGCGACGACCCACGATCACCAACAGCACTTCAAAGACGAGAAAAGGAACCCATGGCTGAGAGCAACGGAAACGGAACCAACGTAGGGCGCGTCGAGCAGGTGACCGGAGTGGTCATCGACGCCGTCTTCCCCGACCAGCTGCCGGAGATCTTCTCGGCGGTGACGATCGAGACCAGCGCCGGCGACGGCGACGGCGAATCGGCTGTCCTGGTCTGCGAGGTGCAGCAGCACCTCGGCGACGACCGCGTCCGCGCGGTCGCGATGGACGCCACCGACGGCATCGAGCGTGGCGCGGTGGTCACCGACACCGGCGGCCCGATCTCGGTCCCGGTCGGCGATGTCACCCTCGGCCGCATCTTCAACCTGCTCGGTGAGCCGATCGACAACGGCGAGGAGCTCGGCGACGTCGAGCGCTGGCCGATCCACCGGCCCGCCCCGAAGGCCTCCGACCTGACCCCGACCCAGGAGATCCTCGAGACCGGGATCAAGGTCATCGACCTCCTGGCTCCCTACGCCAAAGGCGGCAAGGTCGGGCTGTTCGGCGGTGCCGGCGTCGGCAAGACCGTGTTGATCCAGGAGCTGATCCGCAACATCGCCGAGGAGCACTCCGGCCTGTCGGCCTTCGTCGGCGTCGGCGAGCGCTCGCGCGAGGGCAACGACCTCTGGCTGGAGATGAAAGAGTCGGGCGTGATCGACAAGACGATGCTGGTCTTCGGTCAGATGAACGAGCCTCCCGGCGCGCGGCTGCGCGTCGCCCTCTCCGGCCTGACGATGGCCGAGTACTACCGCGAGCAGGGCGGCCAGGACGTGCTTCTGTTCATCGACAACATCTTCCGCTTCGTCCAGGCGGGCTCCGAGGTCTCGGCGCTACTCGGCCGCATGCCTTCGGCGGTCGGCTACCAGCCGACGCTGGAGACCGAGATGGGCGGCCTGCAGGAGCGGATCACCTCGACCGACCGCGGCTCGGTGACCTCGATCCAGGCGGTCTACGTCCCGGCCGACGACTACACCGACCCGGCCCCGGCCTCGGTGTTCGCCCACTTGAACGCGACCACGGCGCTCTCGCGGTCGATCTCCGAGAAAGGGATCTACCCGGCGGTCGACCCGCTCGACTCCACCTCGACGATCCTCAAGCCCGACGTCGTCGGCGACGAGCACTACCGCACCGCGACCGAGGTCCAGGAGGTGCTGCAGCGCTACAAGGAGCTGCAGGACATCATCGCCATCCTCGGCATCGACGAGCTCTCCGACGAGGACCGCCAGACGGTCTCGCGGGCGCGCAAGATCGAGCGTTTCCTCTCGCAGCCGTTCTTCGTCGCCGAACAGTTCACCGGCCGCTCCGGCGAGTACGTGCCGGTGGCCGAGACGGTGCGTGGGTTCCGCGAGATCCTCGACGGCCAGCACGACGACCTCTCCGAGGGCGCCTTCTACATGCAGGGCTCGATCGACCAGGTCCTCGAGAACGCCAAATCCGGCGCCGCCGCCTAGGAGCATCGAGTGGCCGCGGAGCACATGGTCGATGTCGAGGTCCTGACCCCGGAGGGGGAGGTCTGGAGCGGTGAAGCGCGCCAGGTCTCGACCCGGACCGAGGTCGGCGAAATCGGCATCCTCGCCAACCACGCGCCCGTCCTCGCGGCCCTGCGGCCGACCGAGCTCCGCCTCCACATCTCCGAGAGCGAGACCAAACGCTACGCCCAGGCCCACGGCTGGCTGCAGGTCTACGGCAACCGCGCCCGGCTCCTGCTCGAGGAGGCGATCCCGCCCGAAGACCTCGACGGCGGCACCCTCGAAGAGCAGCTCTCCGACGCCGAACAGCGCCTCTCCGAGAGCGAGGACGGCAGCGCCGAGCACAACCGGGCGCAGAAGGACAAGGACCGGGCCGAAGCGTTCCTCTCGATCGCCGGGGGGTGAGCCGATGAGCGAGGAGCTCGTTGTCCTCGCAAAGCGCCTCATCAGCTTCGAGACCTGCGAGCCGGATGCGATCTCCGAGGCGGCGGGGTTCATCCAGGGCTGGCTGGAAGCTCGGGGGATCGAGACGAAGGCCGACGAGGTGCGCGGTCTGCCGGTGGTGATGGCCGAGGTCGGGCCCGCGGACGCCCCAACCGTGGTTTTGCACGGGCACATCGACGTGGTACCCGGACACCCCGGACAGTTCGTACCCGAGACCGCCAACGACCGGCTGATCGGGCGCGGGGCCTACGACATGAAGGGCGCGGTCGCGGCGATGCTGCTGGTGGTCGCGGCGATGCGTGACCAAGACCGGGTGCGGGTGCGGCTGGGGATCGTCGGCGACGAGGAGTCCGAGGAGGACGACGAGCGTGGGTCCGATCACCTCGTCGACACCGGCTTCACCGGCGACTTCGCGATCACCGGCGAGCCGACCGACCTGCACATCGGGATCGAGGCAAAGGGCGTGCTGGCGCTGCGGCTGGAGGTGGGGGGGACGGCGGCGCACGGAGCCACCCCCTGGCTCGGCGACAACGCCGTCCTCAACGCGATCGACGTTTTCCGCAGTATCGAGTCGCTACCTTTTGCCCGGCACAGCTCGGAGCTGTTCGACCGACCCTCGATCAACCTGGGGAGGATCGTCGGCGGCGACGCTCTCAACAAGGTGCCCGACCGATGCGTGATCGACGTCGACATCCGCTACCTCCCCGGCCAGGACCCGGAGGCGATCCTCGCCGAAGTGCGGGAGATCCCGGGCAGCGAGGCGCGGGCGCTGCTGACCCGGCCGCCGGCCACGGTCGACCGCGACTCCGCCTACGTGCGGGCGCTGCGCTCCTCGGCCCGCGATCACCACGACGGCGAGCCGATGAGCGTCGGTCGCGACGGCGCCTCCGACGCGGTGTCATTCCTGCGGGTGGGCGTGCCGGCGGTCGAGTTCGGACCCGTAGGAGCGGGGCACCACGGGCCGGCCGAGTGGGTCTCGCTCTCCTCGCTGGAGACCTACCGGCAGGCGCTCGAGTCGTTCCTGCGGGAGATTCCGGACCGGCTAGATGAATGATCCGGCACCGAAGCCGAAGCGGTTCTGGTGGCGCTTCGTCCTCGCCTCGGTCCTGATCGTCGCGATCTCCGCGGCGGCGACGGCGACCAGCGTCCTCCTCTACATCGACAGCATCGCCGAAGCGATCGCCCCGCAGAACAACAAGATCCAGAAGAAGCTGAACCGGTTCCTCGCCGACGCCGATTCCGGGGCCCCTGAGAACTTCCTCCTGATCGGCTCCGACAAACGCGCGGGCGCCGAATTCGCCGAAGACCAGGGCCGTTCCGACACGACGATGCTGATCCGCATCGATCCCGAGAAGCAGCTGATCTCGATGATGTCGATCCCGCGTGACCTCAAGGTCGAAATCCCCGAAGTCGGGACCGGCAAGTTCAACGAAGCCTATTTCTACGGGGGCACGAAGCTGACGTTGCGGGTCGTCAAGGAACTGACCGGGCTGCCGATCAACCATGTGGTGAACATCGATTTCCTCGGCTTCGCGCAGGGCGTCTATGCGATCGGCTGCGTCTACACCGACGTCGACCGCCGCTACTACCACTCGAACGCCGGCTTGGCGCCGTCGGAAGAGTACGCCGAAATCAACGTCACGCCGGGCTATCAGCTGATGTGCGGCAAACAGGCGCTGGACTACGTGCGCTACCGCCATACCGACACCGACATCGTCCGTTCGGCGCGCCAGCAGGAGTTCCTCAGCGCCGCCCGCCAGCGGATCTCGGTAAAGGACATCGTCCTCGACCAGGGCGACCTGATCGAGGCCTTCACCGACTATACGACCTCCGACATCAGCGACGGCAAGACCCTGCTCGAAGTGCTGAAGCTGCTGGCCGCTTCGCGCAACGCGACGATCAACGAGGTCCACTTCCCGGCCGAACTCGGCCCCAGCTTCGTCTATGCCTCGCAGGGGGCGATCGACGAAGCGGTCGAAGAATTCCTCGGCGGCGAGACGGCCAAGCAGGCGAAAGCGCAGGCGAAGGCGGCGAAGAAGCAGAAGAAGACGCACGCCCCGAAGCAGCAGAAGAAGCCGAAGAAGAAGAAGCCGAAGATCGAAATCGACAAGACGGGGAGCGACGGGCTGGAACCGGCCCGCGAAGCCGGCGAAGCCGAGGCGAAGATCGCCGCTCGGCGCGCCAAAGGCCCCTTCCCGATCTTCTACCCGACCCGTCTTCCCCCCGGCACCCGCTACGTCGAAAGCGACCCCTACGAAAAGGTCGTCGATCCCTGGGTCTACCACCTCAAGGACGAAGAAGAAGACAAGCACCTCGCCTACCGCATGGTCCTGGTCGACGAAGAGGACGATGGCAACCACTACTTCGGAGTGCAGGGGATCCGCGGCTGGTCGGACCCGCCGATCCTCGAGGATCCGAGCTTGACCAAGACGATCAAGAGCCGCGAATACGAGATCTTCCTCGACGACGAAAACGTGAAACTGATCGCCTGGCACCGCGGCGACAACACCTATTGGATCGCCAATGACGTGCTGCGCACCCTCTCGAACGATCAGATGGTGGGGATGGCGCGCTCGGCGGACGTCTTGATCAAGAAGAAAAAGTCGAAGAAAAAGGGTAGGAGGCAGCCATGAGTGAGCAGCTGGAGCCGGTTGGCGTCATCGGAGTGGGCTGGGTCGGGCTGGTCACGGCGGCCTGCTTCGCCGAGCTCGGCCACGAGGTGATCGCCCGCGACATCCTGCCCGAGAAGGTCGAGGCGCTCTCGCGCGGGGAGGTGGCGATCCACGAGCCGGGGCTCGAGGACCTGCTGCGCCGCAACGCCGAGCGGATCACCTTCACCACCGACATGAACCAGCTGCTCGAGGGGGCGCGGCTGATGTTCGTCTGCGTCGACACGCCGCCGACCTACTCCGGCGACGCCGATCTTTCGCGGGTGCGGGCGGTGGTCCAGGAGCTGCCGGAGGACTCGGACCACGTGCTGATCATGAAGAGCACGGTGCCGGCGGGAACCGGCGAGTCGATCCGGCGCGACATGCCCGAGCTCTCCTACGTCTCCTGCCCCGAGTTCCTCAAGGAGGGCACCGCGGTCGCCGACTTCATGCACCCCGACCGGGTCGTGGTCGGCTCCGACCCCGGCGACGAGGCGGCGGCCGACGCGGTCGAAGCCCTCTACAAGCCGCTCGGCGGCGAGATCCTGCGGACCGACGTCGCCAGTGCCGAGATGATCAAGCTCGCCTCCAACGCCTTCCTGGCGACGAAGATCTCCTTCATCAACGAGATCGCCAACGTCTGCGAGGAGGTCGGCGCCGACGTCGGCCAGGTCGCCCAGGGGATGGGGCTCGACGAGCGGATCGGCAGCTCCTTCCTGCGGGCCGGGATCGGCTACGGCGGCAGCTGCTTCCCCAAGGACGTCAGCGCCCTGAAGATGCTGGCCGGGAACACCGGCTACCACTTCCAGCTGCTGACCGCGGTGATCGAGGTGAACGAGCTGCAGAAGCGCCGCGTAGTCGGCAAGCTGGAGAAGCATCTCGGCTCGCTGATCGGCAAGCGCGTCGCCCTGCTCGGCCTCGCCTTCAAGCCCGACACCGACGACATGCGCGAGGCCTCGAGCCTGGTGCTGGCGGCGCGGCTGCAGGGCGAGGGGGCGGAGGTCGTCGCCTACGACCCGGTCGCCTCCGAGCGGGCCGCCGACCTGCTCGGCTCGGTCGAGATGGCGACCTCGGCGATGGAGGCCCTCGACGGCGCCGACGCCGCCGTCCTCGTCACCGAGTGGCGCGAGTTCGCCGACCTCGACTGGAGCGCCGCGGCCGAGCGGATGAACCGGCCGCTGGTCGTCGACGGCCGCAACTTCCTCGAGCCCGAGGCGATAACCGCAGCGGGCTTCGAGTATGAGGGCATTGGTAGATCTGTAGCCAATCAGCCCACCGCCAACGCTTCCTAGTGGAGCGTTAGTGCAGGCATTGGTTCTCGTCGGTGGTGAGGGTACGAGGCTTCGTCCGCTGACCGCCGACGTGCCGAAGCCGGCGGTGACGCTGGTCGACCGGCCCTTTCTCGCCTTCGCGATCGAGTGGCTGGCGGCGCACGGGGTTACCGAGGTCGTCCTCGCCTGCGGCTTCCTGCCCGATGTCCTGCGGGAGGCGCTTGGCGACGAGGAGCGGCACGCGGGGGTGAGGATCACCTACGTCGCCGAGCCGGAGCCGCTCGGAACGGCCGGGGCGATCCGCTTTGCCGCCGAGGCGCTCGGCGACCGGCTGGACGACCGCTTCTTCGCCCTCAACGGCGACGTCCTCGCCGACCTCGACCTGACCGCGCTGCTTGCAGCGCACGAGGAGCGCGGCGCCAGCGCCACGATCGGGCTGCATCCGGTCCCGGACTCCTCCGCCTACGGCCTCGTCCGCTGCGACGCCGAGGGGCAGGTGCTCGAGTTTCTCGAGAAGACGGGGGAGGCGGTGCCGGGGGAGATCAACGCCGGCGCCTACGTGCTCGAGCGCTCGGTGCTCGATCTCGTGCCCCCGGGCCGCGCCGTCTCGATCGAGCGCGAGGTCTTCCCGCGCCTGGTCGGCGCCGGCCTCTGTGGGCTGCTGCTCGATGGCTACTGGATGGACATCGGCACCCCCGAGCGCTACCTGCAGGCGAGCTGGGACATCCTCGAGGGCCGGGTCGAGACCGAGGTCGAGCCGACCAGCCCCGGCTCCCTGGTCGCCGAGGGGGCCGAGATCGACGTCGAGGCCCGGCTTGGCGAGCGGGCCGTCGTCTCCTCCGGCTGCCGCGTCGAGGGCGGCGCAGAGCTGCGCGAAGCGGTCCTGCTCGACGGCTGCACGATCGGCGCCGGCGCCCGGGTCGAGCGCTCGATCCTGGCCCCCGGGGCAACGGTCGCTGCGGGCGCACAGCTCGTTGACACCGTCGTCGGCCGAGATGAAAGAGTCCCCGCCTGATGGCCGCCATCCTCGACGACGTCCTCGCGCTCCCCGACCAGCTGCGCGACGCCATGTGGCGGCTGGAAACGGCGCGGTTGCAGCCGGCCGAATCGGCTGGCCTGATGGTCTGCGGGATGGGCGGCTCGGCGATCGGCGGCGAGCTCGCGGCCGGCGCGCTCGGCGACCGGCTGACCAAGCCCGTCCTCTCGATCCGCGGCTACGAGCTGCCGAGCTGGGCGACCCCGGAGTGGACCGTGCTCTGCTCCAGCTACTCGGGCAACACCGAGGAGACGCTCGCCTGCTTCGAGGCGGCTGAGGTTCTGGGGGCGCGGCGGATCGTGCTCAGCACCGGCGGCGCCCTGGTCGAGCGCGCCCGCGAGGCGGGTGTCCCGGTGATCGCGCCGCCCGGTATCTACCAGCCGCGGGTCGCCGTCGCCTACATGTTCGTCGCCGCTGCCGAGGCGGCGGCGCTGGCGGGCGCGGCGCCCAGCATCCACACCGAGATCGACATGGCGGCGGCCTTCATCGAGCGCGAGCGGGAGGCGCTGCAGGCGCGCGCGGCCGAGATCGCCGCCGAGCTCGACAGCGCGGTGACCGTGATCTACGGCGCCGACCTGACCGCCCCGGTCGCCCACCGCTGGAAGACGCAGGTCAACGAGAACGCGAAGCTGGCGGCCTTCTGCGCCGAGCTGCCGGAGGCCGACCACAACGAGATCTGCGGCTGGACCGGAGACGGCGCCGCGAAGATGGCGGCCGTGTTCCTCGAAGACTGTGACCAGCACCCGCGCGAGCGCCGGCGCTTCGACCTCACCGCCGAGATCGTCGGCGAAGGCGCGGCCGCCGTGGTGCGGGTGGAGACGCAGGGAGAGACCCGGGTCGAACGCCTGCTCTGGGCGACGCTGCTCGGTGACCTGGTCTCGCTCGAGACCGCGAAACAGCTTGGCGCCGACCCGGAGCGGATCGAGGCGCTCGACCGAGTCAAGGAGGGGATGGCCGAATGAGAGCGATGGTGCTGGCGGCGGGTCTGGGGACGCGGCTGCGGCCGCTCACCTACGCGATGCCGAAGCCGATGGTGCCGGTGATCAACAAGCCGGTGATGGAGCACATCCTGCGTCTGCTCGCCCGCCACGACTTCACCGAGACGATCGCCAATCTGCACTGGTTTCCGGATGTGATCGAGGGCTACTTCGGCGACGGCTCCGGTCAGGGCGTCTCGCTCACCTACAGCCACGAGGAGCAACTGCTCGGGACCTCGGGCGGGGTCCGCAACGCCGCCGGCTTCCTCGGCGACTCGTTCCTGATCATCTCCGGCGACGCCCTCACCGACATCGACCTCAGCGCGATGCGCGAGTTCCACGAATCCCACGACGGGATCGCCACCCTAGCGATGAAGCGGGTCGAGGACACGAGCCAGTTCGGCGTCGCGATCGTCGGCTCCGACGGGCGGATCCAGGGCTTTCAGGAGAAGCCGCAGCCCGCCGAAGCGCTCTCCGACCTCGCCAACTGCGGCATCTACATGTTCCGCAAGGAGATCTTCGACTACTTCCCCGACCCGGGGACGAGCAAGGCGGCCGGCCCGGGCGACCCCGACGGCTTCGCCGACTGGGCGATGGACGTCTTCCCCCGCCTGCTCGACGGCGACATCCCCTTCTACTCCCATGAGATCGACGCCTACTGGAACGACATCGGCAACCTCGAGGAGCTGCGCGACGGCAACGTCGACGCCCTCACCGGCGCGGTCGAGGTCGAGAAGGAGGGCGAGCTCGTCGACGGCTACCGCTCCGGAACCGACCCCGGCGACGAGGGCCCCCTCGTCGGCCCCGTCCTCCTCGGCCCCGGCTGCGAGATCGGCGACGACGTCCGCATCGACGGCCCCTCGATCATCGGCGACAACGTCCGCGTCGGCGACGGCGCCCGCCTCAAAGACGTAATCGCCCTTCCCGGCGCCGAGATCCCCGCGAACCAGGTCCTGATCAGCGCCATCGCCGCGGCTCGCGGCTGACGTCACTGATCCGCCACGAAGGCGGGTCTGAAGATTTGGTTTGTGCGCGCCATGTGTGCGGTCTTGCTCGGCAGGCTCGCGGCATGGACGTTGCCGACGCTGTTGCCATCGCTCTGGTGCCGCCGTTGTGTGCGGCTTGCGGGCGGGTTTGTCGGCCTGAGGCCGTGTTGTGCAACCGATGCGGGAGAAGGTTGGCTCGGGCGGAGCCGTTTTTGAGCTCGGGGCCGGCGGGGCTGGATAAGGCCTGGTCTTCGGCGCCTTACGAGGGAGTGGCGCGGGATCTGGTGGCGGCGCTGAAGTTCCGGCGGCTGTTGCCGGTCGCCGATCTGATGGCGGAGCGGATCGAGTGGTTGGCGCCGGCCCACATGCTGAGCGGGACGGTCGTGCCGGTGCCGCCGGCGCCGGTGCGGCTGCGGCGGCGGGGGTTCGATCCCGCGGGTGAGCTGGCAGGGGCGCTGGCGGAGCGGCTGCAGGCGCCGCTGGCGTGCTGCCTGGAGCGGCGGGGGCGGGGGAGGCAGGCGGGACGGCGGCGGGCGGAGCGGGTCGGGCATCCGCCGCGGATCCACGCGACCGGGGCGGCCCCGCGCAGCGTCCTGCTGGTCGACGACGTCCTCACCACCGGGGCGACCCTCACGGCCTGCGCTCGTGCGTTGCGGGCCGCGGGGTCGTCTCGGGTGGTTGCGGTGACTTTCTCCCGGCGCCTCTAGTTGGCTCTCCGCGGCCCTACGGCCGTGCCTCGGCCGGGCGTCCCCGCATCTGGTCGACAAGCCGCCGCGTACGGCTCCGCTTGCGACGCAGTTCGCGATGCTTCTTGACTTGGCGGTTCATGTCCAGGGCAAGCTCATGGACGGAGTGGTTCATGTCGGGAGAAGCCTCGCGCGCGTGCAGCGTGGCTCCCTTCAAGTGGATCGTCGCCTCTGCCAGCTGGCTGTCGGCGACCCGAGGATTGCGCTCCTCTGAGAGCACCACCTCCAAGGTCGCGACCGGCGAAACCTGCCGCCCCAACCGCCCAAAGCGTTTCCGCACCGTCTCACGCAGCTCGTCGGTCACCTCGACGTTCCTGCCCCGAATCTCAATCCGCATGAGTCGCCTCCTTGTGGGTTGTGCAACGAGCTTAGACCTCCCTCTACCCCGAAACAAGGGGGCCTCATGCCCCCCTTAACCCCACACCGCTACCCTTGAGCAATGCCAGCGATGGACCTCGTAACGAAGGCGCTGCGCGCGGGAGAGGGGCGGAAATTCAAGGCCTACCAGAAGCGCGCGGAGGCTATTAACCGCTATGAGCCGGAGATGGAAGCGCTCTCCGATGCCGAAATCCGCCAGGAGGCGGACAAGCTGCGCGAGCGCGCTCGCGGCGGCGAGTCGCTCGACGAGCTGCTGCCGGAGGCCTTCGCCCTCTGCCGCGAGGCCTCGAAGCGGTCGACCGGCCAGCGCCACTACGACGTCCAGCTAATCGGCGGCATGGTCCTCCACGACGGCGCGATCGCCGAGATGCGGACCGGTGAGGGCAAGACCCTGACCGCGACCCTGCCCGTCTTCCTCAACACGCTCGCCGGCAACAGCGTCCACGTCGTCACCGTCAACGACTACCTGGCGCGCCGCGACGCCGAATGGATGAAGCCGATCTACGACGCCCTCGGCTGCACCGTCGACGCGGTCCAGGACTTCGACGACCACGACGCGCGCCAGCGCAAATACGCGCTCGACATCACCTACGGGACCAACTCGGAGTTCGGCTTCGACTACCTGCGCGACAACATGGCCGACCAGCTCGAGCACTGCGTCCAGCGCGGCCACCACTTCGCGATCGTCGACGAGGTCGACAACATCCTCATCGACGAGGCGCGGACGCCGCTGATCATCTCCGGTCAGCCCGAACAGGCGGCGCAGACCTACTACACCTTCGCCCGTCTGGCCAAACAGATGGTCGGCGTGCCGGCGAAACAGAAACTGAAATCGCTCGGCGAAAACAAGGAGACCCACGACGCCGACTACGACTACGAGTACGACGAGAAGCACAAGACCGTCGCCCCGACCGAGCGCGGGGTGAAAAAAGCCGAGGAATTCGTCGGCGTCGACAACCTCTACCTCGGTGAGCACGGCAACCTCGTCAACCACCTCAGCCAGGCGCTGAAGGCGGAGTCGCTCTACAAGAAAGACGACGACTACGCGGTGATCGACGGCGAGGTGATGATCATCGACGAGTTCACCGGCCGCATCCTCGAGGGCCGGCGCTGGTCGGAGGGTCTGCATCAGGCGGTCGAGGCTAAGGAGGGCGTGGCGATCCGCGAGGAGAACCAGACCCTGGCGACGATCACCCTGCAGAACTACTTCCGCCTCTACGACAAGCTCGCGGGCATGACCGGTACCGCGCTCACCGAGGCGACCGAGTTCATGAAGATCTACGAGATGCCGGTGGTCGAGATCCCGACCAACAAACCGATGGTCCGCAAGGACGAAAACGACCAGATCTTCAAAACCAAAGACGGCAAGTGGGGCGCGGTTCTGGCCGAGATCATCGGCCGCCACGAAAAAGGCCAGCCGATCCTCGTCGGAACCGTCTCGGTCGAGGTCTCGGAGATGATCTCCGCGGCGCTGAAACGCGAGGGGATCAAACACGCGGTCCTCAACGCGAAGCCCGAGCACGCCGAACGAGAGGGCGAGCTGATCGCCCAGGCCGGCCGCAAAGGCGCGGTGATGATCGCCACCAACATGGCTGGCCGCGGCGTCGACATCAAGCTCGGCGGCGACCCCGAACACCTGGCGATCGCGGAGCTGAAAAAACAGGGGATCACGCACGAGAGCGAGGGCTACGAGGAGGCGCTGGCGGGGAAGACCGCCGAGCTCGAGCCGCAGTGCAAGGCCGAGGCCGAAGAAGTCCGCGAGCTCGGTGGGCTCTACATCTGCGGCACCGAGCGCCACGAGTCCCGCCGCATCGACAACCAGCTGCGCGGCCGCTCCGGCCGCCAGGGGGACCCCGGTGAGTCGCGCTTCTTCCTCTCCGCCGAAGACGACGTGATCCGCCTCTTCGCCGGCGACCGCATCTACAAAATCCTCGACAAACTCGGCCCCGTCGGCGACGAAGGCGAGGAAGTGCCGCTGGAAGCGAAGATGCTGACGAAAACCGTCGAGAACGCCCAGAAGAAGGTCGAGGAGCAGAACTTCCTGATCCGCAAACGGGTGCTCGAGTACGACGACGTGATGAACGAGCAGCGGCGGGTGATCTACAAATACCGGCGCGAGATCCTTGAAGGGCGCGACATCTCCGACAACGCCCGCGACGAACTCGAGGGCGTGGTCGAGCGCCTGGTTGACGAGTACACCGCCTCGGACGTGCTCGAGGACTGGGACCTGGAGGAGCTGGAGACGCAGCTGCGCCAGATCTGGCCGGTCGGCGTCGAGGTCGCCGGCGTGGCGCCGGAGACGGTCGACCGCATGCAGCTCAAAGAAGCCCTCGACGACGACGTGATGACCGCCTACGACGAGCGCGAAGAGCAGCTCGGCGAGGAGCTGATGCGCTTCCTCGAGCGCTCGATCCTGCTGCAGGTGATCGACAACCGCTGGCGCGAACACCTCTTCGACATGGACTATCTGCGCGAAGGCATCCACCTCCGCGGCTTCGCCCAGATCGACCCCTTGGTCGCCTACAAAAACGAGGGCTTCCAGATGTTCGAAGAGCTGCTGCACTCGATCTGGGACGAGTTCTCGAAGCTGATCTTCCGCGCCGAGATCGAAGTCCAGCCCGACGAAGCGGGCCCGGTCGCCGTCGCCAACGGCGGCGGCGAGACGTCGACCCTCGCCTACTCCGGCGGCACCCTGGAGAACCAGCCCTCGGCGTTGCAGGAGGTCGCCGCCGCGAGCGGCGCCAGCGCCGTCGACGTCGCCGCCGCGCAGGCCGCCGGGCCCAACAGTGGCGGCTTCGAAACGGTGGAGACCGTGGTCAAAGACGACAAAGAGAACATCGGCCGCAACGACCCGTGTTGGTGCGGCTCAGGCAAGAAGTACAAGAAGTGCCACGGCGCCTGAGGGCGCGCCTTTGACCGATCCCGTCCGCGAGTTCATCCGCGCCTTCAACGAGCGCGACCTCGACGCCCTCGCAGCGGTGCTCGACCCTGAGGTGGAGCTGCACTCGGGGCGGGGGCTGCGAAAGGGGATCGAGGCGGCCCGGATCTGGGCGACGCGCGAGCCCGGCGGGGTGCAGCAGACGATCGAGCTCGAGCAGCTCTACGAGGAAGGGCTGGAGGGTGGCGGCGGCCGGGCGGTGGCGTTGATCCGGCGCCATTGGCACTGGGAAGAGGACGGCAGCGAGGCGGGCAGCGACGAGATGGCGTGGGTGTTCGAGCTCCGGGATCGCCGCCTCCTCAGCTGGCGCCCCTACGACGATCGCGAAGAGGCTTTGCGAGTCGCCCACTTCGGCGTACGATGAGCTTGATGTCGTCGGTCGCCCCCGACAACGCCGAAGCCACCGAGGCCTGGAGCGGTCCGCTCTTCGAGATCTTCCTCGAGTACCGCGACCTGACGACCGGCGGCCTCGGCGCCCACGGTGAGGTGGCGATGGGCTCGAACCCGCCGCAGCCGGGTGAGCGGGCGATCGACATCGGCTGCGGGTTCGGCGACACCACCCGACGCCTGGCCGAGCTGGTCGGGCCCGAGGGTTCGGCACTCGGCGTCGACGTCTCGCCGCCCTTCATCGAGACCGCCAGCAAGGAGGCGGAGGAAGCCGGCGTCGGCAACGTCGAGTTCCAGATCGCCGATGTGCAGACGCTGCAGCTGCCGCAGGATTTCGACTACGCCTTCTCGCGGATGGGGATCATGTTCTTCGCCAACCCGGTCGCCGCTCTGCGCAACGTTCGCGCGGCGCTGAAGCCGGGCGGACGCTTCACCGCCGTCGTCTGGCGGCGCAAGCTCGACAACGAGTGGGTGCGGCGGGCCGAGGAGATCGTCGACGAGTATCTCGAGCACCCCGAGGAGACCGAGGAACCGACCTGCGGGCCCGGACCCTTCTCGATGGCCAACGCCGACACGGTCTCCGAACAGCTGAAGATCGCCGGCTTCGAGGAAATCGGCCTGCGCCGCTGCGACCTGCCGATGAAAGTCGGCGCCGATCTCGACCAGGCGGTCGAGTTCGGCATGGCGCTCGGCCCCGCCGGCGAGATCCTCCGCCTCTGGGGTGACCGCGTCGACGAGATCCGGCCCGAGATCGCCGCCAAGATCCGCGCCGCGATCGCCGAGTTCGAGCAACCCGACGGCGTCTACGCCCCGGCCTCCACCTGGATCATCACGGCGCGGGTTCCGAACAGCTAGGGACCAAGCGCACAAGTGGTCTGTGCCGGCAAGAGGATGCCGGTCGGCCAGGGGAGCACCCCTCCCTCCGAGCCACAGTTTCTGGCAGACGCCACACCCCGGGCCGTTCCGTTGAGAGGTAGCTGTTCCTTTTGGTCGCTATACGTCTAAAAGGAACAGCTACTTGCCCTTGATCCTTCGCTGTCCAGCAGACCGTGTCGGGAGGGGTCCGGTCGTCCTCCGGAGGAATGTTCGGCGATATGCAATCTGGGGTCTGCGGCGGAGCCGCAGCATGTTCTCTCCGGAGCGCCAGCGGAGGGGAGGTCAATTCCGGAGGAGGATGACCGGACCCCTCCAACCACCACGCCTACTAGTCTGTCCCCGTGGCCGAGACTCAGAGCGAACCTGTTGCGCCTCGCCTGGCCGCTGTCCGGGAGCAGCTGACCCTGCTCGCGGACTACCTTTGACCCGGCTGCGCTAGTGAAGGAAGCCGCCGCGCTCGAGGAGGAGATGGGGCGGCCGGGGTTCTGGGACGACCAGGAGGCGGCCGCAAAGACCTCTGCTGCCCATGCCCGGGCGCAGAAGCGCTTGGAGATGTTCCGCGGGCTCGAGTCAGACGTCGCTGACCTCTCCGACCTGGCGGAGATGGCCGCCGAGGACGAGGAGATGGCGGCGGAGCTGGACACGCAGCTGCGCTCGGTCGAGAAGCGGCTGGCCGAGCTGGAGGAGGCGCGGCTGTTCAGCGGCGAGTACGACGCCGGCGACGCGGTGGTCACCGTCCACGCCGGCGCCGGCGGCACCGACTCCCAGGACTGGGCCGAGATCCTCCTGCGGATGTACCTGCGCTGGGCCGAACGGCGGGATTTCAAGGTCGAGATGGTCGAGGCCTCGGCGGGGGAGGAGGCGGGGCTGAAGTCGGCCACCTTCATCGCCCGCGGCGAGAACGCCTACGGGCTCTTCGCCGCCGAGCGCGGCGTCCACCGTCTGGTCCGGATTTCCCCCTTCGACTCCTCCGCCCGTCGCCACACCAGCTTCGCCCAGGTGGAAGTCGGCCCGGTGGTCGAAGAAGACGTCGAGGTTGAGATCGACGAGGGCGACCTTCGGATCGACACCTACCGCGCCTCCGGGGCCGGCGGCCAGCACGTCAACAAGACCGACTCGGCGGTGCGGATCACCCACCTGCCGACCGGCGTCGTCGTCCAGTGCCAGAACGAGCGCTCGCAGATGCAGAACCGCGCCGTGGCGATGCAGCTGCTGCGTTCGCGGCTGATCGAGCTGGAGGAGCGCAAACGCTCCGAAGAGCTGGCCAAGCAGCGTGGCGAAGTCAAAGACGTCGCCTGGGGATCGCAGATCCGCAGCTACGTGATGCACCCCTACACGATGGTCAAGGACCACCGCACCGAGCACGAGGTCGGCGACGTGCAGCGGGTGCTCGACGGCGACCTCGACGAGTTCGTCCGCGACTACCTGAACAAGACCGCCGCCGCCTCGGCCTCGGCGAATTAGCGAGGCGCGCCGTGGCCGAGCCGCTTTTCCAGTTCGAACGCGCCGCCGCCGGTGACGCCGAGGGCCTGCTGGTCCTACACCACGGGCGCGGCACCGATGAGCGCGATCTGATCGGGCTCGCCGACCACCTCGACCCCGAGCGGCGGCTGCGGGTGGTGACGCCGCGAGGGCCGCTGCAGCTACCGGGCTCGCCCGGCTACCACTGGTACCTGGTGCCGCGGGTCGGCTATCCGGACCCGGAGACGTTCGAGGCCGCCCGCCAGGCTCTGGCCGAGCTGCACGACCGGCTCTGGGAGGAGAGCGGGATCGGGCCCGAGCGGACCGTGCTCGGCGGCTTCTCGATGGGGGCGGTGATGAGCTACGCGACCGGTCTCAGCGCCGAGCGGCCGGCGCCGGCCGGGATCCTCGCCTTCAGCGGCTTCGTTCCCACCGTCGAGGGCTGGCAGCCGAGCTTCGCCGACCGCACCCGCACCCGCGTCTTCATCAGCCACGGCCGCAACGACCCGGTGATCGGGATCGAGTTCGCCCACCGCGCGCGCGAGCTGGTCGAGGCAGGAGGGCTGGACCTCACGTACCGCGAGTCGGAGCTGGGCCACCAGATCGACCCGGCTCACCTGCGGGACGCGACTACTTGGCTTGGTGACGTACTCGGGTAGCGCGATGGTGCCGTGAGCCGCGGTGCTGGTGATGACGGGATTGGCTCTTGTGGCGATGGCCTTTGGCCTGCTGCTGGGCCTGACGCCGTTCAGCCGCTTCTTCGGCTTCGATTTCCTTGCAGAGCTCTTCGTCTTCGGCGTCTTCGGCCTCGCAGCCTTCGCTTTCGTCGTCATCTTCGGCTTCTTCGGCCGAGTCGGCTTCATCCTCGGCGTCGTCGCCTTCGCCGTCGTCCGCTTCGGCTTCGTCGTCGCCGGTGGCGAGGACGAGGGACGCCGCGTCCGTCGGGCGCAGAACGGCGGCATGCGCCGAGGCGGCCGCGGCGAGCAGCAGCAGCGAGGCGAGCAACAGAACCAGCAGGATCGGCAGTTTGCGCATCGCTCCCTCATCGGAGCTAGACGCGGACCTTGTTAGGAAGCTGGACTTTCGTCCAGTACGCCCTCCAGCTGCAGCAAGGCTTCCTTCATCGGCAGGCCGCCGCCGTAGCCGCCGAGGGCGCCGCCGGTGCGCAGAACGCGGTGGCAGGGGACGACGAGCGGGATCGGGTTGCTGCCGCAGGCGGTGCCGGCGGCGCGGACGGCGCGCTCGTTGCCGGCTTTGCGGGCCATCTCGGTATAGCTGCGGGTCTGGCCGTAGGGGATCCAGTTGATCGCCCGCAGGACCCGCTGGCGGAAGCCGCCGCTGAGCCGCCAGTCGAGCGGCAGGTCGAAGCTGTCGAGCTTGCCGGCGAAGTAGAGGTCGAGCTCGCGGCGCACCTCGTCCAGCTCCTTCGGCGCCTCCAGCACCCGCGGCGATACCCGCTCGGCGAGGTCGACGAGGAGCTCGTCGGAGTCCTGGTTCGGCAGGCCGACCCGGACCAGGCCGCGCCGCGTCTTCGCCAGCAGCAGCGGCCCGAAAGGGGAATCGGTGGTCGTGTAGGCGATGTCGAGGAGGCCATCGTCGGCGGCGCGCGCCTTCAGTCCCTCGATCGCTTTGGCGGTTGCCGTGCTCATGCCAACTCCTTTCGCAGTCGCTTCAGTCCCTCGTGCAGGTTGCGCCGCGCCGCCTCCGTCGAGCAGCCGAGCGCGGCGGCGATCTCGCTGTGCGGGAGGTCGCTGCCGTAGCGCAGCGCCACCGCCGCCCGCTGCTTCGGCGGCAGGGCGCCGACCGCCGCCCAGAGCCCGTCGTCGGGCTCGGGCATCCCGTCGCCTGCCGCCAGCTCGGCCGGTTCGGCGACCGGGACCGGCGCCCGCCCACGCGCCCGGTGGTGGTCGATCGCCTTGCGGTGGGCGATCGTCAGCAGCCAGCCGCGCAGGTTGCGGTCGTCCTTCAGCTTCGGGTAGGCGCGCAGCGCCGCCAGGAAGGTCTCCTGGAAGCAGTCCTCGGCCCCGTCGCGGCCGACCGCGCCGTGCAAGATCGCCATCACGGCGGTGGCATGGTCGTCGAGAACGGTTTGAAACGGCGGCAGCGCGGTCACTCTGTGGGATTAAACGCGGCGGGCAGGCGAAACGTGAGATCGACGAGGAAATAGGGTGGCGCGATGACCGAGTTGACGGCCGAGGTCGAGGAGCTGGTCGCGCGGGCGCTGGCCGAGGACCTGGGGGAGGGGGACGTGACCGCCGAGGCGACGATCCCCGCCGAGACCCAGGCCCGGGCGCGGATCGTGCAGAAAGAGCCGGGCGTCGTCTTCGGGCTGGCGCTGGTTGCCGAGACGATGCGCCAGTGCGGGGTCGAGCACGTCGACAACCTCGTCGTCGAGGGGCAGTGGCGGCAGGAGGTGCCGGCTGACGTCCTCCTGGCGGGCGGCTCGGCGCGGGCGCTGCTGGCGGCCGAGCGGACCGCGATCAACTTCCTCGGCCACCTCTCCGGGGTGGCGACGATCACCGCTCGCTACACGGAGGCGGTGGTCGGGACCGGCGCGACGATCCTCGACACCCGCAAGACGACGCCGGGGCTGCGGCGGCTGGAGAAGGCGGCGGTCGCCGCCGCCGGCGGCATCAACCACCGGATGGGCCTCTACGACGCGATCCTGATCAAGGAGAACCACATCGCCGCCGCCGGTGGCCTGGCGAAAGCCGTCCACGCCGCCCGCAGCGCCCAGCCGGAGATGGCGATCGAGGTCGAGGTCCGCGATCTCGACGAGGCCGCCTACGCGCTCGGCACCGGCGTCGACCGCCTCCTGCTCGACAACATGAGCCCGGAGTCGATGAAAGAAGCGGTGGCGCTGCGCGACCAGACCGCCGGCGAGGCCGGCGTCTCGCTCGAGGCCTCCGGCGGCGTCACCCTCGACAACGTCCGCGAGATCGCCGAGACCGGGGTCGAGTTCATCTCCGTCGGCGCCCTCACCCATTCGGCGCAGACGCTCGACTTCTCGATGTTGCTCGAGCTGAGCTAGCCGCGCGCCTACTTCAACAGTTTCGAGAGGCGGCGGTCTTTGAGGATCCGGCCGCCGGTTTGCTCCTGCGGGCAGTAGTTCATCTGGTGCTCGGAGAAGAACACCGCCTCGATCGTGGTGTCGCAGCGGGGGCAGGGCTCGCCCTCGCGTTTGTGGACCTGGAGCGGCATCGGCACTTTGTCGGGAACCTCGGGGCCGATCGTCGCCTCGTAGTGGTCGATCGCGTCGCCGAGGACGTGGAGGGCGGCGTGCAGGCGCTCGACCTCCTCAGGGGTCAGTTCCGAGCCTTTCTTGAAGGGGGAGAGGCGCGCCTCCCAGAGGATCTCGTCGACCCAGGAGCGGCCGATCCCGGCGATGTCTTTCTGGTGGCGGAGGAGCGGGTGCAGGTGGCGGGGCTTGTCGATCGCGGCGGCGAACTCGTCGAGCGGTGGCGGCGGCCAGGCTTCGGGACCCAGGCTTGCGACCATCTCGTCCTCGGCGACCGCCGCGACCGGCAGCAGCTTCGCCCAGGCGCGCTGCTTGGTCCCGAACTCGCGCAGACGCAGCTCACGGCCGTCGCCGAGCCGGATCAAGACCCGCGAGGCTTTGTCTTTCAGCGAGGCGCGTTTGTCGAAGACCCGCAGCCGCCCCGCCGACATCAGGTGGATCAAGAGCGCCAGGTCGCCGAACTCGACGACCGGCATCTTGCCGACCCGCCGCACCCCCGTCACCTCGCGTCCGACCAGCGCTTCCAGCGGCGGGTCGAAGGTCTTCATCACGTTCATCCCCGGCGCCAGCGCCGATTCCACCTCGGCGCCGGCGAGGGCGCTCTCGAGGCGGCGGGCGACGATCTCGACCTCGGGCAGCTCGGGCATCGCGAAGAAGGCTAGACGGACGCTTCTGTCGTCTAGACTTCAGGGACGTTCATTCGACCGGTCCGGACTCCGTCCCGCCGGCGAACATCAGGAAAGAGAGGGCTCATGCAGGAGCTCCCGACGATCCAACCTACTTTCGGACCGGAGCTGAGCCCGGAGGAGATCGCTGAGATCAGCGAGGAAGTCCGTGCGCTCGCCGCGCAGCGCAACGCCGTCATCCTCGCCCACAACTACGAGCTGCCCGAGATCCAGGACGTCGCCCACTACCTCGGCGACTCCCTCGGCCTCTCCCGCCAGGCGGCCGAGACCGACGCCGAGGTGATCGCTTTCTGCGGCGTCCACTTCATGGCCGAGACCGCCTCGATCCTCTCGCCGCAGAAGACCGTCCTCATCCCCGACCTCGACGCCGGCTGTTCGCTCGCCGACTCGATCACCGCCGAACAATTGCGCGCCTGGAAGGCCGAACATCCCCGGGCGCTCGTGGTCATGTACGTCAACACCTCGGCCGAGGTGAAGGCGGAGACCGACTACTGCGTCACCTCCTCGAACGCGGTCCAGGTCGTCAGGCACATCTGGGCCGAGCACGGGCCCGAGCAGGAGATCCTCTTCGGTCCCGACATGTGGCTCGGCGCCTTCGTCGAGCGCGAGACCGGGCTGGTCGAAGAACCCGAGCGCCGCGGCCGCTTCCATATCTGGGACGGCGAGTGCCACGTCCACGCCGGGATCAAGCCGCTCGACATCGTCCGCACCCGCGAGGAACACCCCAACGCGGAGTTCCTGATCCACCCCGAGTGCGGCTGCAGCACCCAGGCGATGGAGTACGTCGCCTCCGGCGACATCGACGCCGAGGGCGTTCACATGCTTTCCACCTCGGGGATGCAGAAACACGTCGAAGAGCACCCCGACGGCGAGTTCATCGTCGCCACCGAGAACGGCATGCTCTACCCGTTGCAGCAGGCAGCGCCGCGCGCCCACCTGATCGAGGCCAACCGGATGGCCACCTGCAAATACATGAAGATGATCACCCTGCCGAAGCTGCGCGACTCCCTGCGGGACCTCAAGTACGAGGTCAGCGTCGCGCCGGAGATCGCCGAGCGCGCCCGCCTCCCGATCGAGCGCATGGTCGCGATCGGCTAGCGGTCAGTTGAGCACACCATGCTGTGCTCAACTGACCAGCCTGCAGTTTTCACCTAGCTTTTAGTTCGCTTTTCGCTTCCTTTGCCGAACCCGGAGCAGGGTGTGTGCGTACCCCTGGATGGAAAGGAAGTGATCTCGATGCAGAGCAAGAAGAGAGTTCTCGTGGTTGCCGACAGGACCGCCGACTCGCCGGAGCTGATCGATGCCCTACGTCGTCGCAGCGCCGACTCTCCCGTGGCCCTGACGCTGCTGGTGCCGGCGGTGCCGCACGGGCTCGCCTGGGCGGCCGATATGAAGGCGGGCTGGGCAGATGCCGTTGCCCGCGCCGAGCGTGCCGCGGTGCGGATCGAAGGGCAGGGACTGGAGCTGGAGGAGACGATCGTCGGCGATCCCGACCCCTTCGCGGCTGTCGGCGATGCCCTCCATGCCCGCGAATTCGACGAGGTGATCGTCTCGGTGCTACCGCGGGCGATCTCCCGCTGGCTGGCGCTTGGTTTGCCGGCGCGGCTGCGCCGCAGCATCGATCTTCCCGTTGTCCAGGTGACGGCGGATTCGACCCCCATTGCCGTCGCCACTCCGATCGCCGCCTGAGAAAACTCTTGCGTGAACGGGATCTTGCGGGGTCGGGGGCCCGCAGGAGTCACCCTGTGATCGCAGAAGGCACCTCCTCGATGCGTAGACCGAAGAAGAACAATCACGGCAGTGATGAGCCGCGGCGCCCCCGCGGGCGTCGAGCGCCGATCATCGAGCTGAACCAGGTCACCAAGGTCTATCCGGGCGGCCACATGGCGCTCGACCGGATCTCGCTGGGGATCGGCCGCGGCGAGTTCGTCTTCCTCGTCGGCCCGACGGGCTGCGGCAAGTCGACGCTGATCAAGATGCTGATTCGGGAGCTCACCGCCACCGAAGGCACGGTGAAGATCGCCGGCCGGGACATCGGCAAGCTGCCGGAGAAGAAGATCCCGCAGCTGCGCCGCAACATCGGCACCGTCTTCCAGGACTTCAAGCTCCTTCCCGACCGCACCGTCTACGACAACGTCGCCTACGCGCTGCAGGTGATCGGCGCCAGCCGCGCCGAAATCCGCGAGCAGGTGCCGCAGACGCTGCGCCTGGTCGGCCTCTCGACCAAGCTGCACAGCTATCCCGACCAGCTCTCCGGCGGCGAGCAGCAGCGCGTCTCCGTCGCCCGTGCCTTCGTCAACCACCCGCCGCTCCTGCTGGCCGACGAGCCGAGCGGAAACCTCGACCCGGTCACCTCGATCGGGATCATGCAGCTGCTCTACCGGATCAACAAGGCCGGCACGACCGTCGTCGTCGTCACCCACGATCGCGAGATGGTGGACAACATGCAGCGGCGCGTGGTCGAGCTCTTCGAGGGCCGCGTCGTCCGCGACGAGGTCTCCGGCGGCTACACCGAGGAGTCGACCTCCGAATTCGGGCTGCGGATGCGGGCCGAGATGGGCGTCGGTGCCGCGGGCGAGAAGCTGACCAACGGCCACTCCCACCACGACGAGCTGAGCTAGGGCATGGGTCGCATCGTCTTTTTCTTCCAGGAGGCCCTGCGCGCGCTGAAGCGCAACGGCGCCCCCAGCCTGGCGGCGATCGTGACCACGGTCGTCACCGTCGTCCTGCTCGGGATGCTGATCCCGATCTTCCAGACCGCCCAGGGCAAGTCAGAAGAAGTCCGCAACCAGCTGAGCGTCCAGTACGCGCTCTACCCGGACGCGACCAAAGCGGAAATCGCGGCGACGAAACGCAAGCTGGAAGCGATCCCGCACGTCGCCGAAGTGACCTTGGTCGGCAAAGCGGAGGCGCTGAAAACGCTCGAATCAGAACTCGAGGACAAGCGGATCGTCGAAGAGCTGAAATTCAATCCGCTGCCGAACAGCTTCGAAGTCAAACCGGACGACGCCGCCAACCTGCCGTCGATCCAGAAGGCGGTCTTCCCGAGCGGCCCCAAGGGCCAGCCGATCAGCTCGATCATCAACAACGAATTCGACCGCACCTTCGGCCAGAAGAAGGTCGAGCAGGTGACGAGCGCGCTGAAGATCATCCTCACCGTGATCACGGCGCTGCTGGTCCTCGCCTCGCTGATGCTGATCGGCAACACGATCCGGCTCTCGATCTACACCCGTCGCCGCGAGGTCGAGGTGATGCGCCTGGTTGGCGCCACCCGCTGGTTCATCCGCTGGCCGTTCATGATCGAGGGCGTCGTCGTCGGCTTCGTCGGCGGGCTACTGGCCATACTGATCCTGTGGCTGGGAAAGATCACGATCGTCGACCCGCTGAGCAGCTCGGTCAGCGTCCTCTCGGCGCAGAGCAACTCGACCCTCGGCTTCCCGGCGCTGATCGCGATCCTCTTCGCCGCCTCGATCCTCGTCTCGACGATCGGCTCCGGCGTCACCCTGCGCCGCTTCCTCAAGGTCTGAGGCCCGCGTGAGCGGACGCGGGGCTGTGGCCTTCGCGGTCGCCTTGTTCGCCTTCCTCGCCGCCGGCCTCTACCTGGGCGGCCACCCGCGCGACCTGCCGGAACCGCTGCGCGACGTCTTCGTCGCCGAACCGAGCGGCCTCGTCGCCGAAGCCGCCGAAGCGATCGAAGGCAACTACTACCGCAACGTCGGTCCTGAGGAGCTTGGTAATTCATCTCTGCAGGGGATGGTCAGGCAGCTGCGCAAAAGCAACAAGGAGGATCGTTACTCCGAATACTTCTCCGAGGAAAAGCTCGAAAGCTTCAACCAGGAGATCGAAGGGCGCTTCTCCGGGATCGGGCTCTCGGTGATCGGGGTCAAGCAGGGGCTGCGGGTGGCGCAGGTCTTCCAGCACTCGCCGGCGGATGCGGCGGGAATCGAGCCCGGCGACACGATCGTCTCGGTCGAAGGCAAGTCGATCGCCGGCCAGAACAGCACCGAGGCGACGAAGAAGATCAAGGGGCCGGAAGGGACGAAGGTGACGATCGGCGTCCGTGACGCCAAGAGCGGCAAGGTGCGGGAGCTGACGATCGTTCGCGCCGAGGTCTCACTGCCCAACGTCAGCGGCAGCGTCAAGACCGTGGATGGCAAGGAGCTCGGCTACGTGCGGCTGCTCTCCTTCAGCGAAGGCGCCCACGCCCTGCTCGCGAAGGCGGTGAAGAAGGTGGAGAAGCAAGGGGCGGAAGGGATCGTCCTCGACCTCCGCCACAACCCCGGCGGCCTGCTCGACGAGGCGGTCCTCTGCGCCAGCCTCTTCCTGCCCGAGGACGAAACCGTGGTGATCACCAAATCGCGGACCCAGGGAGAAAGCGTCCACAAGACCTCACCCGGGCGGGTCACCGACCTGCCGGTGGTGGTGCTGATCGACGGCGGCACCGCCTCGGCCGCCGAGATCCTCGCCGCCGCCCTCGCCGACGACGAGGGCGCGACCACGGTCGGTACCCGCTCCTACGGCAAGGGCCTCTTCCAGGAGGAGCAGGCGCTCTCCAACGGTGGCGCCCTGAAGCTCTCGGTGGGAGCGTTCTTCACCCCGAAAGGGGTAAACCTGGCAGCGAGCCATGGCATCCACCCGGACGTGAAAGCGAAGGACGACCTCAAGACTCCGGCCGACGAGGCCAAGCAGCGCGCGTTCGGCGTCCTCGCCGGTCAGGTCGGCTGATGCCGGGACGGGGCAGGGGTAGGCGCGAGCGCAGCCGCGCCGAGGCGCCGCGGCGCCGCAGCCGCAGCGGCGGAGTGGCGCGCTCGGAGCGGCGCGCCCGCGAACGCGAGGCGCAGCGGCCGGCGCGGGAGACGGTCGCCGAGCTGCTGCGCGAGGAGCTGGGCTACCGCGGCTTCCGGCCGACGATCGAGGGCGAAGCGCGGGAAGCGGCGAAGTGGGCCGAGCGCGAAAGCGGTCCGCGGCGCGACCTCACCGCGCTCGCCACCTTCACCGTCGACCCGGCCACCGCCCGCGACTTCGACGACGCCGTCTCCGCCCAGCGCGAGGGCAGCGGCGCTCGCGTCTGGATCCACATCGCCGACGTCGCCGCCCACGTCAAACCGGGCTCGCTGCTCGACCAGGAGGCGCGGCGGCGCGGCAACAGCACCTACGTCCCGGGCGCGGTCGAGCCGATGCTGCCACACGCGCTCTCCTCGGGAGCCTGCAGCCTCGCCCCCGGGGTCGAGCGGCTGGCGGTGACGACGGAGATCGAGCTTGACGCCGCGATGGAGCCGCGCAAGGCGCGCTTCTACCGCAGCCGCATTCGTTCCGACGTGCGCCTGAACTACGACCAGCTCGATGAGATCTTCGCCGGCCGCCGGACGCCGCCGACCGAGGTCGCCGAACCGCTCGCCGCCGCCCGCGAGGTCGCCGCCGGCCTCGGCGAGCAGCGCGGCGCCACCAGCCTCGACGTCGAATCCTTCGAGCCCGAGTTCGAGTTCGACCTCGAGGGCAACGTGGTCCGCGCCCACGGCGTCGCTCAGACCGAGGCGCACCGGCTGATCGAGCGGCTGATGATCCTCAACAACGAGCAGGTCGCCCAGTTGCTCGAGCGCGAGCGGGTGCCGGCGGTCTACCGCGTCCACGCCCAGCCCGACGCGGCCCGGATCGAGCGCCTGCTCGAGCAGCTGGCGGCGCTCGGGGTGCCGACGCCGCCGCTGCGGCAGGGGCTGGCGCCGCGCGAGGCCGGCCGGGTGGCGGCGGAAGCGAGCCGGCTGGCGCGGCAGGAGGCCAGCCGACGCGGGCACGGCCGCGAGGCGTATACCTCGCTCGTGCTTCGGTCCCTCAAGCAGGCCTATTACAGCGAGCGGAACCTCGGCCACGCCGGCCTCGGCAGTTCTGCTTACTGCCACTTCACCTCGCCGATTCGCCGCTATCCCGACCTCGTCTGCCACCGGGCGCTGCTGGCGCACCTGGGGGAGGGGGAGGAGGCGCCGACCCTGGCGCAGGCGCGCGACGCCGCCGCCGACTGCTCGGCCCGCGAGCGCGAGTCGGCGCAGATCGAGCGCCACGCCGACGACGTCTGCGCCGCCTACCTGCTCGAACGCGAGCTCGGCGAGCGCGGCCTCGACGCGGTTTTCGAGGGCGAGATCTCCGGGGTGATCCGCTCCGCTGCCTTCGTCGCCTTCCGCGGCGAGCTCGGCGACGTCTACGAGGGGATGCTGCCGGCGCGGCGGCTGCCGGGCGAGTACTTCCAGCTCGACCAGGCCGAGGTGGCGCTGGTCGGGCGCGAGTCGGGGGCGCGGGTGCGCCTCGGCGATCCGATATCCGTCCGGGTGGCCGGAGTCGACGCGCCGCGCGGACGGGCCGAGCTCGACCTCGCCGGGGAGGCTACGGAGGAGCCCGCATGAGCAAGAAGCAAAAGAAGAAACGCGAGCCGGCCTCCGGCGACGTCGTCACCAACCGTCGCGCCCGCCACAAATTCGAGTGGGTGGAGAAGATGGAGGCGGGGATCGTCCTCCAGGGTTCCGAGGTGAAGGCGCTGCGCAGCGGCAAGGCGCAGATGACCGATGCCTACGCGGTCGTCGACGGGGGCGAGGTTTGGCTCCGCAAGCTGCATATCCCCCCCTACGAGTACTCCGACGTCGACGCCCACGCGGCCGAGCGGCCGCGGAAGCTGCTCTTGCACAAGGAGGAGATCGAGCGGCTGGTCGGGAAAACCGCCCAGAAAGGCCTGACCCTGATTCCGACCAGGATCTATTTCAAAGGGCCGCGGGCAAAGGTGGAGCTGGCTCTGGCGCGAAACAAGGAGGGTCGCGACCGGCGCCGGGAGATCGCCGACCGCGACGTCCGCCGAGAGGTCGAGCGCGAGTTCAAGGGAAGGATGCGTTGAGGTTGAAACTGAAGGACCAGATGCGAGGATTGGGGCCGATGCGGCCGATGAAGACTTCAGCCGCCGCCGTGGCTGGGACCATCGCACTCGTGATGGCCGCTCCGGCGGAGGCCAACGCAGAATCTTTTCCCGACAAGGCGAGTGATTACGTGAGCGACCACACCGGTTATTTCGTCGCCGCCCTCCTGGTGGCGATCCTGGTCCTGCTGTTGATCGTGAGGATCACGCAGCGACGCGCGAAGGAGAAGGAACGCAAACAGGCGGCGCAGGCCGCCGGCCCGGCTACCCCGCCGCCCGTTGCCGCGCCCACGCCGGGAGCACCGGCCGCCGGCGTCCAGCCCGCCGCCGCCCAGCCCGGAGCCCCCGCGCAGACCGCCGAGCTTGCCGCCGTCCCCGCCGGCGGACCGCCGCCCGCCGCACCCCCGGGGGCTGCCCCCGGCCAGTCGGCTCCGCCCCCCGGTCAGTCGGTGCCGCCGCCCGGCGCTTCGGCGCCGCCGCCGGCTTTCGGTCCCGCTCCCGCAAACGAGTCTTCGAAAGACCGCAAGCGCCGCCAGCGCGAGGAACAGCGGGCGAAACGGGCCCAGATGCGCGAGGCGCGCAAAGCCGAGCTGCAGCGCCGCAAGGACGAGAAGGCCCGTCGCAAGGCGCAGAAGAAGGGACAGCCGCTGCCCCCGGCCGCTGCGCCCGGTCAACCGCCTGCTGCAGGCGCCCCCGTACCGGGTGCCGCGCCCAGCGCGACTGCGGAGCACCCCGCGAGCAAGGCCAAGTTCACCGAGATGAGCCTGTTCGGCATCAAGCTCGGGGGCAAGAAGAAGCGCGAGACGGCGCAGGCCGAACAGCGGCTGGCCGAGGCCCGGGCGGCGAACGAACGGGCTCTCGCCGAAGCTCAGGCCGGCGGTCAGGTGCCGCCCTCGGGACAGCTTCCCGCCTGGGAGGAGCAGGCGACGAGCGTGCAACCGCCGACCGGAGAGCTTGCAGCCGTTCCGTCGGTGCCGCCGCCCCCGATCCCCGGCGGCACGCCGGCTCCGGGCGACTACGACCCCGCCGCGGCCGAACAGCGGGTGCGCGACAAGGTCGCCGAAGTGCGGGCCGAGCAGCAGCGAATCGGCGCCGAGGCCGACCGCCGCCTGCAGGCTGCCGACCAGCTTCAGCAGCACGGCGGCATCCCCGCCGGTGGCGAACAGCCGCAGCCGATCCAGGGTGCGCCTCCCGCAGCGCCCCAGGCAGTCCCGGCGCCGCCGGTCGACCTGCGCACGGCAGAGCAGAGGCTCGAGGAAGAACGCGCCGGCCGCGAGCGCGAGATGAAAGAAGCCGAGGAGCGCCTGCGCCAGATCGAAGAACGGACCCGAGCCGCCGAAGAGCGCGCCGCGGAAGCAAAACGACTGGAGCAGCGGCGGGCCGAAGAGGCCGCCAAGGACCAGCGCCTCGAGGAGATGCGGCGCAGCGTCGCCGAAGCCGAAGAGCGCGCCCGCGAGGCCGAGCGCCGCGCCGTCGAAGCCGAGCAGGCCGCGGTCCAGTCGGTCCAGGGAGGGGGCGCCCCGGAGCCCTCGCCGCCGGCTCCGCCCGCCCCGGAGCCGCAGCAGTCATTCGCGCCGCCGGAGCCGCAGCAGACGTACTCGCCTCCGACTCCGCCACCGGTCAACCAACCTCCCGCTCCGCCCGTATCCGAGCAGCCGCCCGCGCCGACGGAAGCACCCACCTACTCGGTGCCGGACCCGGCCGCTCGCCCGCTCGGAGGCAGCGCAGGGTCAGCCGACCAGGTCAACCTCAACACGATCACCTTCGAGCAGCTGCGCGAGCAGAACCTCTCGGTGACCCAGGCGACCCGCCTGCTCGCCCACCGCGAGCGCCTCGGCGGCTTCCAGTCGGTCGATGACCTCGACCAGATCGCCGGCTTCCCGCAGGAGATGCTGGAAGAGCTGAAGAGTCGCTCGACCGTTTAGCGCTGGTCTTCGTACTTCTCGACGAGCTTGAGCCAGATCTCGCTGCGACTGGGGTAAGGCGCGACCGCGTGCCTTAGCCGCGCGATCGGCACCTCGGCGACGATCGCGACCGTCGCCGCCTGCAGGAAGTCGGCGGTCTCGAAGCCGGTGAAGGTGGCGCCGACGATCGTGTCCTTCGCCTGGTCGACGACGAGGCGGCAGGTGCCGCCGGTTTCCTTGCCCTGGAAGCTGGCCCCGGGAGTGCCGTCGGTGGGGACGTCGATGGCGCGCGCGTCGATGCCGGCTTCCCGCGCCTGCGCCAGCGTCTTGCCGGCGGCGGCGACCTGGGGGTCGGTGAAGGTGACGCGGGGCGAGCCGATTCCTTCGGCGACCGCCTCGGCCGGGCGGCCGAGCAGGTTCTCGGCGGCGACCCAGGCGTGGTACTTGCCCATGTGGGTGAAGAGCGAGCGGCCGTTGGCGTCGCCGATCGCGTAAAGCCAGTCGCTGCCCGGCACCCGCATCGTCGCCTCGGTCTCGAGGAAGCCATGCTCGTTTGCCTTTACCCCGGCGGCCTCGAGCTCGAGGCCGCCGGTGTTGGGGACCCGGCCGACCGCAACCAGGATCTCCGCCGCCTCGGCGCTCGAGCCGTCGCTGAGGCTGGCGACGACGCCCGCTCCCTCGGCTCGCACCGCTTCGACTTTCGTTCCCGTGCGGACGTCTACCTCGAAGTGATCGCGCAGCGACTCGGCGACTTCCTCGCCGGCGAACTCCTCCTCGCGCGAGAGCAGGCGGTCGCCGCCCTCGATCAGGGTGACCCGGGTCCCGAGGCTCGCCCAGGCCTGGGCGAGCTCGCTGCCGACCGGGCCGCCGCCGAGAACGATCATGCTCTCCGGCACCTGCTTGGCGCTGGTCGCGGTGCGGTTGTTCCAGGCTTCGACCTGGTCCAGTCCCTCGATCGGCGGCATCGCCGCCTTGCTGCCGGTGGCGACGATGACCACGCGCTCCGAGACGAGCGTCTCCTCGCCGACGAGGACCCGGCGCTCGCCCTCGAAGCGGGCGTCGCCGCGGAAAAGGTCGATCCCGCGTTCTTCCAGCCAGGGCAGTTGGACCGAGTCGTCGAGGTCGTGGACGACCTCGTCGCGGCGCGCCAGTACCGCCTGCGGCTCGAGCCCGCCGTGGCCGGTTGGCACGCCCGGGATCCGCTTCGCCTCGGCAAGCACATCGGCCGGCCGCAGCAGCGCCTTCGAGGGCATGCAGGCGTAGTAGGAGCATTCGCCGCCGACCAGGTCGCGCTCGACGATCGCCACCCGCATCCCGCCGTCGGCCAGCCGCCCGGCGCAGACCTCGCCGGCCGGCCCGGCCCCGAGGACGATCGCGTCGTAGAGGCGCTCGCTCACGGGCGCATCCTTTCAGGTTGACCATCCCGGCCAGATAGCCCAGGTCACCTACCCCGGACCATCTACAATCCCAGGGCATCGCAAGCACGGGGGCGACAGGCTTCGACGTGGTCGACTCGTGCGAACGGTTGCAGGTCGAGGTTGCTGGAGGCCTCGTTAAACCCCAGCACAAACCAATACGTGCGGACCATGAGTTCGCCC